>ENA-ORSG01000270-ORSG01000270.1-human-gut-metagenome-genome-assembly--contig:-NODE-270-length-54164-cov-9.804155_pt1 | contig 54164 bp, 45 predicted proteins | sample MGYA00242189_ERZ509156 | MGnify/ENA primary metagenome ERZ509156 (study PRJEB26280, sample SAMEA2338666) | human gut metagenome | biome: human gut; feature: human-associated habitat; material: faeces...
AGAGAGCGGTACGTCACCGCAGTGACGTACCTAAATTTCTAGCGTTACGGTTTAACCAATAAAGCAAAAGGGCTCCGAAAGGAGCCCTTTTTGTCTCTACCGATCTTCGGTCGGTAAGAAGATGCGTTTGTCGCCATCCAAGCGTCTAGCTACGCTCAAGACGGTCGGGATGCGTTTGAGCGCACGCATGATGTGCATCAAGTGCAGTCGGCTTCTTACCTGAATCATCAGATTCAAAGATTCTTTACCTTCTTTACTAGGCTCAACGTTGACTCCCACAATAGCCGATCCAGCAGAACTGAGTTCTGTGGCGACTAAAGCCAATGATGCACGATCATCGGTGATTTCCAGATCCAGCGGCACAAAGAAGCGAGCCTCTTCGGTGCTTTCTGCTTGCCACGCCAACGGCATCCATCGTTGCGGGGCATTTTGTCGTCCGCGCGCAACGTGTTCGCAGTCAGAGCGGTGTACGGAAAGCCCATGCCCTTTGCGCATAAAGCCCCAAATGTTGTCGCCGGGCACGGGATGGCAACAGGTTGCCAGTTGGACAGCCATACCTTCGGTGCCGCGAATGGTGACCGTGGTTTCACTTGCAGGATGTTCCGGTTTTTTTACCTGTAGCAAAGTCTTGATTTGACCGATGATGCCGGCTGCCGGCATGTGACCCAGACCAATATCAATATAGAGTTGTTCGCGTGTTCCGATGGATGCATCGCGGAGCACTTCACGCCAAATGGGTTCGGGAATAGCCTGAAGGTTGAGCTGTGCTTCTTGGGCTGCCTTGGCAAGCACTTTACGACCCAAAGCTTCCGATTCTTCAGGATTGCGCGTGCGCAGATACTGGCGGACTTCTGCACGAGCTTTACCGCTGCGCACAAAGCTGATCCACTGAGGATCGGGTTCAGCGTCCGGCGCCGTAATGATTTCAACCATGTCGCCATTTTTGAGCGGCGTGGACAACGGCTGATGTTCCCCGTTGATACGGCAGCCGATGGCCTTATTACCGACGTCGGTGTGAATTTGATAGGCGAAGTCAACAGGGCAGGAGCCTTGCGGCAAGCTCACGATTTTGCTTCTCGGCGTGAAGACATAGACTCGATCCGGGAAAAGGTCGATCTTGATGTTCTCAAGGAATTCACTGCTGTCAGCACTGGTGCGCTGAATTTCCATCAGACTTTGTAGCCAGGACTTCACCATGTTTTGGATACCGCTGGTATCCATGCTGTCGTTGTAGATCCAGTGAGAAAGAATGCCCATCTCGTCAATACGGTGCATTTCTTCCGTACGAATCTGGTACTCAACAGGGGTGCCGTAAGGACCGATAACGGTTGTGTGAAGACTTCGGTAACCGTTTGCTTTCGGGATCGCAATGAAGTCTTTGAAGCGGTTGTGAACAGGCTTATAGAGCTGGTGCAAGGCGCATAAAGTGAGGTAGCACTCTTCGCGCGTACGAACGATTACACGAAAGCCATAAATGTCTAAAACATCAGAGAAGGAAGCATGCGTGTCACGCATGCGGTTGTATATACCATAAATGGTCTTATCTCTTCCCTGGACTTGAGCTACGATGCCGCATTTTGGCAGCGCCGAACGTGTTTCACGCAAAATGCGTTCCAAAACAGCTTTGCGGTTCCCGCGCGTGAGAATCACGTTTTCACGAAGAATTTCGTAACGACGCGGGTAGTGGTTGAAGAAGGACAGCTCCTGCAGTTCACGGAAAACAGTATTGAGTCCCAGACGGTGTGCAATCGGCACATAGATTTCCAACGTTTCTTTGGCGATACGGCGACGTTTGTCTGGGCGCATCACGCCGAGGGTGCGCAGGTTGTGCAGACGGTCGGCGAGCTTCACGAAGATCACGCGTACATCGCGGCTCATGGCGAGCAACATCTTGCGAAAACTTTCGGCCTGAGCAATTTCGTTGGACGAAAAGCGTAACTTGTCGAGTTTGCTCACGCCGTCGACGAGTTCAGCCACTTCTACACCAAAGCGCTCGACCATTTCAATCTTGGCGACAGGTGTGTCTTCAAGCACGTCGTGCATGAGACCGGCGCAAATGGTGGTGGAGTCAAGACGCCACTCAGCCAGAATGTTTGCTACAGCCAGAGGATGCGTGATGTATGGTTCGCCGGATTTGCGGAATTGCCCCAGATGCGCATCGTCAGCGTACATAAATGCCTGACGAACACGCTCCACGTCCGCTTTTGAGAGAAACTGACTGCAACGGGCGAGCAGTTCGGAAGAGGTCACGACTTTGGTGACTTTTTCTACGGGAGAGAAAAGAGGGAGGTCGGCTTCCTGACCTACGATATCATCTGCACGAGCGTCCAGATAGGCCGCATCGTAGTCGTCTTCGTCAGACTGACCGGAATGAGGGTGTTGAGGTCGAATAATGCCTGGCAGAGTCGTTGCCGGGGCTGTTTGAGGGGCGGTAAACAGCATAGGACCTTTTCCGAAAAATGATTAAAAATAAAAAAAGCGCTGCCCAAATAGTTTTATAGGATAGGCAGCGCTTGGTTTCGCTTGCGGGCAACGCAACGGTTGTCCGTTGCCCGAGTGAAGCAAGAAATTAGGAAACGCGTTCCAGCATTTCGCGCGACACACTGCCCTGCGCAATTTCGCGCAGAGCGATCACGGTGTTTTTGTCCTTGGCATCAACGCGCGGTGCGTGACCGTCGTTGAGCTGACGAGCGCGGTATGCGGCGCAGAGAACCATTTCAAAACGGTTCGGAATCTTCTTCAAGCAATCTTCAACAGTAATGCGTGCCATTTTCTTTTTACAAAAGTAGGAAATCGTTGCAGCAGGGTAGAGATCAGACAGGGACGCCGAGCGAGATGAACTGTTCACGATGGCGCGCAGCCTGATTTTGAAAGTTCAGGCGCGAGGCTGTCACTACGGAGATCAGTTGCGACAAAGCAACGTCAAAGCTGTCGTTAATTATAACGAACTCAAATTCAGGAGCGTGGGCAATTTCCGCTCCGGCTCCCATCAGGCGGCGAGTAATGGTGGCTTCGCTGTCGGTGCCGCGTTTGTGCAAGCGGGCTTCAAGCGCATCTATTGACGGAGGCAAAATAAAAATGCCTACGGTCCCCTCAAATTGGGAACGAACCTGACGAGCACCTTGCCAATCAATTTCCAGCAAAACGTCTTTGCCTGCCGCCATTCGCTGCTCAATCCAAACACGACTCGTACCGTAATAGTTGCCGTGCACAAGGGCAGATTCAAGGAATTCGCCTCGGGCCTTGCGCTCTTCAAACTCATTGACGGAAATGAAGTGATACTCGCGACCGTTAACTTCGCCTGGGCGCGGAGCACGCGTAGTGTGGGAAATCGACAGCTCAATTTCAGAGTCGCGCTCAAGGAGTGCTTTAACCAGTGAGCTTTTGCCGGCTCCGGAGGGAGCTGTAACCATAAAGAGACGACCGGCGTGAGCAGTATTTTTCTGAACGGGACTGTGAGACATAAACGCGAGATCCATGCAATGAAATTCGGCAGAGTGACTCTCGATTCAGAGCCTTCTGAAAGTGATCGTATTTTAGCCGCTGACGGGGCGAAGAACGGTCGCGCTTATGGACGTTGTATTCAAGAACGAGAGCGATGCCGATATACTTGCACTGCTTGCGAAATTTCCCATTTTTTCGCAAATGGCGCCTTATTTTTCATTAATAGTGATCTCTTGCCAAGACCAGATTTTGGCGGGAGGTTTCTTCCTTTGCGTTTCCAGCTATGAAATACCACTTCCCGATTGTCATCATTGACGAGGATTACCATTCGGAAAACGTTTCCGGTCTTGGCATCCGCGACCTTGCACAAGCCATCGAAGCGCAAGGGCAGGAGGTCAGTGCCGTTACGACTTTTTCTGATCTCTCAAGTCTTGCGCGTCAGGCAAGCCGTACATCGGCCTTTATCGTGAGTCTTGACGACGACGATTTTTCTGACACCGGTGAAGAAAACGAAGCGATTGCGGAGTTGCGCGCATTTGTGCATCAAGTGAGAAGCTCGAACCCGGATGTGCCGATTTTCTTGTATGGAGAAACGAAGACCGCACCGTCCATCCCGAATGATGTGTTGCGTGAACTGCATGGCTTCATTCACATGTTCGAAGACACGCCTGAGTTTGTGGCGCGCTACATCGTTCGTGAAGCTCGTCAATATCTTGAAAGCCTGCCGCCGCCGTTTTTCCGTGCGTTGACACACTATGCGGCTGACAGCTCCTATTCCTGGCATTGCCCGGGGCATTCGGGAGGTGTTGCTTTCTTGAAGAGCCCCGTGGGTCAGATGTTCCACCAGTTCTTCGGCGAAAACATGCTTCGTGCCGACGTTTGCAACGCCGTGGAAGAACTCGGTCAGTTACTTGACCATACTGGGCCTGTGGCAAAGTCTGAACAAAATGCCGCTCGCATTTTCGGGTGTGACAACCTTTTCTTTGTGACCAATGGTACTTCCACGTCCAACAAGATTGTCTGGAACTATACGGTGGCGCCGGGCGACATTGTGATCGTGGACCGTAACTGCCACAAGTCGATTCTTCACGCGATTACTCTGACGGGAGCTATCCCTGTGTTCCTGATGCCCACGCGCAACCATTACGGCATCATCGGACCGATTCCGCGTTCCGAATTTGATTGGGAAACGATCCAAGAGAAAATCGCCAAGAATCCGCTGATCAAGAATAAGAATGCCAAGCCGCGCATCATGACGATCACGCAGTCGACGTACGACGGCATTGTCTATAACGATGAAGTGATCAAGGAAAAGCTCGACGGCAAGGTGGACATCCTTCATTTTGACGAGGCATGGCTACCGCATGCTGCATTCTCGCCGTTCTACAGCGACATGCATGCCATTGATCGCAACAAGCCACGCACCAAGAAGAGCATGGTTTTTGCGACCCACTCGACGCACAAGCTCTTAGCCGGTATTTCTCAGGCAAGTCAAATCTGCATTCAGGATTCCGAATCGGAGAAGCTTGACCGCTCCAGTTTCAACGAAGCGTTCATGATGCACACGTCGACGTCGCCGCAGTACGCAATCATTGCAAGCTGTGACGTGGCTGCCGCCATGATGGAGGGACGTGCAGGCAAGGCTCTTGTTGAAGAGTCCATTGCCGAAGCCGTTTATTTCCGTCGTGCGATGCGAGAAGTTGGCAAAAACTATGACGACTGGTGGTTCACCGTTTGGGGGCCGGAAAAGTTGCCGAGTGAAGGTTTCGGCACCCAGAAAGACTGGATGCTGCACGCCAACGAAAGCTGGCACGGATTTGGTTCGGTGGCGGAGGGCTTTAACATGCTCGACCCCATCAAGGGAACGATTGTGACGCCTGGCTTGTCTGTGGAAGGCGACTTCTCCGAAACGGGTATTCCTGCGGCCGTTGTGACGAAGTATTTGGCCGAGCACGGCATCATCGTTGAAAAGACGGGGCTTTATTCGTTCTTCATCATGTTCACAATCGGCATCACGAAGGGCCGTTGGAACACGATGGTGACGGAACTGCAGCAGTTTAAGGATGCATATGATGCCAATTCGCCGTTGTACCGTGTGATGCCGCGTTTCCTCTCTGAATTCCCGCACTATGAAGGCATGGGCCTGCGTGATCTCTGCCAGAGTGTGCATGAGGTCTATCGTGATTACGACGTAGCACGTTTGACCACGCAGATGTACACCTCTGAAATGATCCCGGCCATGCGTCCGACCGATGCATACGCCAAGTTCGCACACGGCGAAATTGATCGCTTGCCGATTGACTCTTTGGAAGGGCGTATCTCTGCTGTGCTGTTGACTCCCTATCCGCCGGGAATCCCGCTCTTGGTGCCGGGCGAGCGCGTCAATTCCAAGATTGTTGAATATCTGCGCTTTGCGCGTGACTTCACTCGCCGATTCCCAGGATTTGAAAGCGACGTTCACGGTCTCGTAAAGGTCAAGCAACCGGACGGCACGATTAAGTACATGCTCGACTGTGTGCGTGAAGACTGATTATTGAAAACCACTACTTAACGAAAAATAGAAAAAATGGCTTTGGATCTTGTGATCTTCAATGACACCCCTGTGACGATTCTTAAGGTACAGGGGGCAGAAAAGTTTTTGGCTCGACTGCTGACGAGTGACGTCACAAAGCTTGCTGTGGGCGGCGTAGAACGCTCGGTGGCAATGAACGCTACCGGCGGTGTGCTGGGCACGCCCTGGGTTGCGCGCCGAGCCACTGATACCTACGAAATCATTCTTGCGGGTGACGAAACCGATGCCCTACAGGCCTGGATTCGCCAGGTGAGCGTTGCATTCGAAGCGGAAGTGGGCGTTGAAGCGCTTGCCGGCTTCTATTTCGTCGGCAAGCTTCCTATTGACGGCATATCCCTCCAGCCGGGACATATGGTGGAGAGCCTCGGCATTCGCTTCATTGATATGGGATGGATGTGTCTGGCGATTGGCCCCGAAGCTAACATCAAGGCGTTGAGTGACAACCTCATCAAGGCAGGAGCAAAGAAAGGCGAGCAGACTGGGTGGGATGCGTTGCGAATCTTTGCGCGCGAACCTGCAGCCGGCCTTGAACTTGACGAAAGCTCGAGCCCACTTGAAACCGGTCTTGAAGGTGCTCTGAATTTCGATGATCCGGATCGTATCTTTATTGGTCGTGCCCTGACGGAAGCCCGTTTTAAGGCCGGCAATTATGACCGCATGCAGTTGGTGGCCTTTGATGTGGCGTTCGATCCGGCGTTGCTTGTTGAAGTTCCTTACGTTGTACTCAACGGCACGCAATATCCCTGCACGTCTATCGCTCGTGTTCCTGAAGGTCCCTTCACGGTGGCGTTGGTTCGTTTGCCACAGGAAGTAAAGATCGGCGATCGCGTGCCGGTGGATGTCAAGACTGACCCTCGCACGCATTGTGAAGCAGCATTGGTTGTGGACAAGCAGATCTAATCGAGATGAACAATATGGCTGCCAGCGTTTTTGAAATGTTCAAGCTTGGTGTTGGTCCAAGCTCGAGCCACACTGTCGGACCGATGCGAGCTGCGCTGTTGTTTGTGCAGGAACTCCAGAAAAAGGAACTTTTACTCAAAACGGAGCGTGTGGTTTGCGAGTTGATGGGAAGTCTGGGGGCGACAGGCCGAGGTCACGCTACTGACAAGGCTGTGATCCTCGGGTGGGCAGGTAAGGCTCCGGCTACTGTTACCGGCAAAGAATCTGTAGAGATTCCCCGACAGGCCGAAGAAGATCATGTGCTTAATCTTGCAGGAATCAAGAGCATTGCTTTTGATTCTAACCGAGACATGATTTTTTCGGCTGACAAGGTTTGCGCTTTTCATACTAACGCGATGGATTTGGCGGCACTGGACGAACAAGGCAATTGCTTGCTGTGTCGCCGTTACTACTCCGTGGGCGGCGGTTTTATTGTGGCCGGAAGCGAACGCGATCCGGACGTACCCAATGAACCTGTAGCAGTTGCCAAGAGCAAAACTCAGCCGTTACCTTACGTATATCGCAACGGTACGGAACTTCTTGAACTGGCCATAAAAAACAATCTGTCGTTTGCTCAGATTGCACGTGCTAACGAACGCGTGCATTACACCGATGAAGAGATCGACAAGGAGCTTGATGCCGTTTGGGATGCTATGAACGATTGCATCAGCCGAGGTCTGGAAACGGAAGGTCCGATGCCCGGACCTTTTGCCGTCAAGCGTCGCGCCAAGCATCTGGCGCAACGGTTGAAACATGTCAACTCAGCTTCCGATCCCTTGAGTGTTCTGGATTGGATCAACGCTTGGGCTTTTGCTGTCGGAGAAGAAAACGCTTGCGGAGGACGCGTGGTAACGAGTCCCACCAACGGTGCTGCGGGTGTGATTCCAGCAGTGCTTCGCTATTACCGCACGTTTATCCCCGGAGCTAATCCTGAAGGCATTCGTGAGTTTTTGCTCACTGCAGGCGCCATTGGCCTTCTTTACAAGAGCAACGCCTCTATTTCAGGTGCCGAAGTGGGTTGCCAAGGTGAAGTAGGTGTTGCCTGCTCAATGGCTGCCGGAGCGTTAGCCGCAGTATTGGGTGCTAATCCGAGACAAGTGGAAAATGCCGCAGAAATTGGCATGGAACATTGTCTGGGTCTTACGTGTGACCCCGTAGCAGGCCAAGTGCAAATTCCCTGTATCGAACGCAATGCCGTAGCAGCAGTCAAAGCTGTTAATGCCGCTCGTTTAGCTCTTGCTGGGGACGGTAGTCACTTCGTTAGCCTCGACGCCGTTATGCAGACGATGTTTGAGACCGGTAAGGATATGCAGTCTAAGTACCGAGAGACAAGCCGGGGTGGGCTAGCGTTGAATATTGTTGAGTGTTAGTATCTGTTGGGTTTTTGAAATATTCAAATAATAAATCGCAGGATTATTCTTTTTGAATTTAATGTTATTGAGGTGGAGTGAGATGTTTTTTAAGAAAAAAATAGAGAGAAAGCAGTCATTTATTGAATATGAAAAAAAAGTGCTGGAACGAACCGTTGAGCAAGAGTTTATTGCACAACGAGTTCGGTTTAGTAGAGACAGACACGATTCCTCCTACTCAAAATTTTTGTTTTTTAAGTATGATTCGCATTTGCCGATATTTGAAGGGTATGTAAATTATGGTGATTATATTCAAACAATTGCCACTCAACTTGCTGTTGAAAGTGTAGTTAAGCCAGGGTTTGATTTTGATTTTGTTGATCGAGATAGCTTGTTTTATTATCTGCCGTCAGAAGGTGGGGCTGCGGGTTGTGCCTGTGTTATGCAAGGCTGGTTTGCCCATACGTTAAACTTTTTTCCAAATGAAAACGTACACCCGATATGGATTGGCACTCACTTTGATCGTATTGTGTATAGATATATTGAGGATGCCCTGGCCATAAATCCATTTTTCTTTAGAGGTGAGGTAGGTTGCCGAGATTTGTCAACATTGGATTTTCTAAATAATTTGGGGGTTAAGTCGTATTTTTCAAGATGTTTAACATTGACTTTACCTAAGCGAAAACTTAAGGAGATAAATGAAGAAATATATTTTGTAGATATGCCAGATCAAATTATTAAATTGTTTCCGCAGAGAATAAGGGAAAGGGCTGTGAAAAGAAATCAGCGTTGGTGTTTTGTAGGACATGAATGTTGGAAAAAAACTTATAAGCATGCACGCGAAATATTGAATGATATTCAAAAAGCTCGTTTGGTCATTACTTCGGCTTTGCATTGTGCAGCTCCTTGTGTTGCGATGGGAATTCCGGTAATTCTGGTTTGTTTAGATCCGTTTGAAAATATAAACCGTTTTTCAGCTCTTAATGGAATTCTGAATGCAGTAACTGTTAAGGAAATAATCGATAAGCGAATCAGTTATGATGTCTTTGCGCCGGATATTGAAGATCTGAAAAGGGCAATGTTGGAAAATGTATCGCTAGTTATTAAGAGTTCTGTGGCGGGGGGGGGTTCGAATGGCGAGCTAAAGGACTTGCGTGACTATATTTCAAATTATTCTGTCGCTGAGTAGATCGCGTATGGGGAGTAATGGATTTAATCAAAGGTTGTCATTTTATTATAAAATTTGAGCTAAAGATAAATAATATAGTTATGTAGAGCATGTTAGCCAAATTGAACAAGATCTCAGATTGGGTAGGGCAAATCAAGGCCTAAATTTGACTGATGGATATTTTTAGAAAGATTGATTGAGATAATTAAGACAAGCAATTTTTATTAAATATTTTAAAAATTGTCAATTTGGAATGTTTTTTTGATTTTGTTGGTTAACATATTGATGTTTTTGAAAAAAGCTTGTTTAATTATTGTTTATTAAAGCGCTCATTATGAGGTGAGGAGGACATTATGAAGATTGTCCATTTAGCATTTTGTTCGGATGGGCCGAATATCCCATTCTTGGCTGTAGCGTTGAAGTCGGTTGTAGATAATGCTTCTCGTGAATATCAGTATTTGGTATATATTGTTCATAATGGGATATCCTATTGCGATAAGGGCTATCTTTTGATGCTTGTGAGGAATAGCAAAAACTTCAACCTGTCATTTATTAATATTGGTGAATATTCTGACAGATTTTCGGGGCTTTTTGTAAGTGGGCATATATCGCAAGCTTCTTATTGGAGATTTGTATTACCTGAAATCTTAAGAGATGTAGATAAATTAGTCTATTTGGATACTGATATAGTCGTTGCTGATGATATTGCAAAATTATATGAAGAAAATTTAGGGGGGGGGGAGGCATTGGCAGGGGCGCCAGGAATAGGTGTTGCAGCAGAGTTGCCAATGACAGAAGCATCTAGAAAAATATTGAAAAACAAGGGGTATTCCAATTTTAAAAAATATATTAATGCTGGTGTTTTGCTCATAAACATGAAGGTTTTTCGGGAGGAGAGTTTATTTGAGAAGCTAATTGAAGTGGCTTCAAGTGATAATTTCCCATTGCACGATCAGGATGTTCTAAATTTGGTTTTAATGAATAGAATTAGAATTCTTGATTGGAAGTGGAATTTTGCAATTCACGAGTCAATTGACGACTATCCTCGTTATTTACTCGATGATGTCAGGAAAAGAATATCGGAAATGAACATCTCAATTGTTCATTATGTTGGTCCAGGTAAGCCATGGAAGTGTCCATTTCGTCCGCTTGCGGGAATGTGGTTCGTATATGCGGTACAGACGCCATTTTTTTGGGGGACAGAAATTTTCGTCTGCAAGTGTAGGGAAGAAAATGAGAGTGTTGTGCGAAAAGAAGGGTTTTGGAGGAAATTTAAAAAGTTATTTAGGTCATGATTTATGACTAAATGCGATATGATGAGAAGGATCCAACCATTGATGATAGAAATGTTCTGTATAACTCGAGTGTGTTGTGTAAGTTTAGATTAAAGATTTAATAAGGCATACTGAAGTTAATGATTGGGTAATGAAATGGTATATGCTGTCGATTGAATTGATGGTATATTGTAGAGTTATATTTGGCATTATAGCAATAGACAATCAATTAATGGTGTTACAAGGCATAAATCGTGAATATAAAAAAAATCTATCTCCGCAGCTTTGGCTGCCAAATGAACGACTATGACTCTGCCCGCATCATTGATCTGATGCGAGAACATGGTTATGAGCGTACCGCTCAGCCTGAAGACGCAGACCTGTTGGTTGTTGTTACTTGTTCGATACGAGAAAAAGCCCAGGAAAAGACCTTCTCGGATCTGGGAAGACTGAGAGAACTTAAAAAAGAAAAACCGACCATTCGCATCGCTGTGGGTGGTTGTGTGGCCAGCCAAGAAGGCAAACGCATCTTTTCTCGTTCGCCTTGGGTAGACGTAGTCTTTGGTCCTCAGACGTTGCATCGCTTGCCTGAGCTTCTTGCTGAACGAGAACGTACAGGCAAACCTCAGGTAGATATCGAGTTCCCTGAAATCGAGAAATTCGATTGCTTACCGGCTCCGACAGCTGCTGGAGCCACGGCCTTCGTTTCTGTAATGGAAGGCTGCAGCAAGTACTGCTCTTACTGCGTAGTGCCCTATACGCGCGGCGAAGAAATCAGTCGTCCTTTGATGGACGTGCTAGTGGAATGCGCTCATTTGGCTACTCAAGGCGTCAAGGAAATTACGCTACTGGGGCAAAACGTCAATGCTTATTGCGGCCGTGGTGCGGACGGTAATCCCGTGGATTTTGCGGCGCTACTGGAGTACGTGAGCGAAATTCCCGGTATTGAGCGCATTCGTTACACCACAAGTCATCCTAAGGAATTCTCGGATCGCTTGATCGAAGCTTACGGAAGGTTGCCCAAGCTGGCTAACCATGTGCATTTGCCTGTGCAAAGCGGTTCAGACCGAATTCTGAGCGCCATGAAGCGCGGGTACACGCACGAGTGGTACCTTGGACGAATAGCAAAATTGCGTGCCGTACGACCGGACATCAGTATCGCAACGGACTTCATCGTGGGTTTCCCGGGTGAAACAGAGGAAGACTTTAACGAGACGATGCGGTTGATTAGTGAAGTCGGCTTTGACGCAAGCTTCTCGTTTGTCTATTCCGCACGTCCTGGTACGCCTGCCGCATCTTATAAAGATGACACGCCGCAAGACGTTAAGCTCAAGCGCCTGCAGCATCTCCAGGCTGTGATTGATGCTAAGGCTACGGAAATCTCTCAATCCATGCTCGGCCGAGTTGAGCGCTGTCTGGTGTTCGGCAAGGCCAAGAAAGGTGAAGGACTCTTGTCGGCTCGTACTGACAACAATCGTGTGGTGAACTTCAAGGGTGACGAAACGCTTATCGGTCAGATGGCAAATATCCGTATCACTGAGGTCTATCCTCATACGTTGGGCGGTGAGTTGGCCTAAAGTCAGAAAGAAGCATGAAAAAAGACTTAAAGGATTTTGTCTACGTTTTTGAGGCGACTGCAGGTGAACTCGCCGTGCTTGTCGGGCCTCTTGACGAAAATCTTCGCCAGATTGAAACGGCGTTTGATGCCAAAATCTCGCGCCGAGGAAATAACTTCCGCATTGCCGGAGCGGAGGCGCCAAAGGCTTTTGCCGTTTTGCAGTCCTGTGCAGCTCGTGTGCACGCAGGAGAAGAGATTTCCGTTAATGACGTTCAGATGGCTGTGCTTAGTGAACAGACAGGTTCAAGCATTGACGACGATGAAGCGTTCATGCTCAAAACCCGTCGAGCCGGTCTCCAGCCGCGTACTCCCAACCAGAAAAAGTACTTACGAGCCATCATGCAGACCGATGTGGTTTTCGGCGTCGGGCCTGCAGGTACCGGGAAAACGTATCTGGCTGTCGCAGCTGCAGTGGACGCCTACGAGCGTGACGCGGTAGAGCGCATTATCCTTACGCGTCCTGCCATCGAAGCTGGAGAGCGTCTTGGCTTTTTGCCCGGCGATCTCGTGCAAAAGGTCGATCCATATCTTCGCCCGCTTTACGACGCGCTATTTGATCTCTTTGGCTTTGAAAAGACGCAACGTTTGATTGAAAAACAGATCATCGAGATTGCGCCGCTTGCCTTCATGCGCGGGCGTACGCTCAACAACGCGTTTGTGATTTTGGATGAAGCGCAAAACACAACGCCCGAGCAGATGAAGATGTTCCTGACGCGTATCGGCTTTGGAACCCGCGCCGTGATCACGGGGGATGCGACACAGGTGGACTTGCCTAAAGGAGTAAAAAGTGGTCTCGCACACGCTTGCAATGTGCTTGAAGATGTGCGTGGCATTTCCATCGTGCGCTTTACAACGGAAGACGTCGTTCGCCATCCTTTGGTTGGTGCAATTGTGAGGGCATACGAGAAAGCAGAAAAAGCAGCTGAATCTGCTGCTCAGGAACGTAGAGAGTCAGTTCGTCTTGCGAAGGAAGAGAAACATGGCAAAGAAAAAAATAACGCTTGAGATCGAATTCGAGCGAACGGACGATACGTCAAAACGCCTTCCTACAAGAGCGGACATGACGCGGTGGGTTCAAGCGGCACTTTCTGTTTCGGCTCAGTTCTGCGTGCGTTTCGTGGGGCAGGAAGAGGGACACGACCTTAATAAAACCTACAGAGGAAAAGACTACGCAACAAATGTTCTGACCTTCGACTACCAACACGAACCGACAGCTGAAGCCGACATCGTGATTTGCACGCCGGTCTTGGAGCGCGAAGCAAAGGAACAGAACAAAACTTTCAGATCTCACCTCGCTCACCTTCTGGTGCATTCAACCTTGCATGCACAAGGCTGGGATCACGAGACAGATGAAGAGGCAGAAGTCATGGAAGCTCGAGAGCGAGAGATCTTGACAGCTTTGGGTTTTGCGGATCCTTATTCGGATCGAGCAAGAGGGCATTGATAGCGACCCCTACATGGAAGATTAGAAGTTCTGACTTTTGTAGTCTGCGATGGAATGCTGCTGAGGGTTGCAGATTCAATTTTCACATGATCAATTTCTTCGAAGAGAGACTCCGTTTGTTCCTTTAGCTATGCCGATGCCTCTTTCTTTCAAACAGCGGATAGCCAAAGCTATCGTTTTCTTTGTTTCCTCTCTGGTCATTCTCAGTCTGATCAGAGTCGTGTTTTTTGCGACCTATAAGACGCCTGAAATCACTTTTGCTGAATTTCTGCCGGCTGCTTGGATGGGCGTGCGAGTTGATGCCAAATGGTTGGCAACGTTGGCTGTTCCTGCCTGGTTGCTGTTATGTTTGTCGGCGTGGCGCTATGTGTTCTGGCGGCTGGCTGTGTGGATGGCAGGATTGGCAACAGCCATCGCCGTCACCGTTGCGGTCGTTAATTTCGGTTTCTACGATTTCTACCGAACTCCTATCAGTCCGATCGTCTTCGGCCTGTTCCAAGATGACACAACGGCAATTGTGAAAACATTGCAGTCTGATTGGCCGATATTTCAGTATCTGTCCGGTTTGATTGTGTTGATCGCTGTTCCTTTGGCGTTGGGGCGAATAGTGTTCAATGGGGAGGAACCGTCTTCGCCTCAGAGCAAAACGAAAATCATCGTTGCGGTCTTGGTTGGTACCGTACTGCTCGGCGGCCTGATCCGAGGAAGTTTTGGAACTTTTCCGCTGAGACAACAGAATTTCGCCGTCACGAATAACGCGTTTGTGAACGCGACGGTCCCGGAGGCCTGGCGTCGCTTTATGAAGCATGGAAAGGCCAGAAAGTTCTTGAACTGAAAGGCGATCCGAAGGTAGCGCTGACCGCATTGGGATTTAAGAGCCTGGAGGAAGCTCAGGCTGTGTTGGATACTGCTCGAAAGGATGTGCCTGCAGTGGCTCAGTCCATGAAGACAAAGCCAAATGTTGTTGTAGCGATCATGGAGTCGATGGGGCGTGACACCTTTGACTTACATAGTGAAAGCTGCAACACCTTGGGTTCGTTGGCTGATGAACTTTCAGATGCGGTTGTATTTCGTAACGGCATCAGCGTGAACTCGGGGACATTCCCTTCCTTGGAAGGAATTTTGTTCGACAGCCCTCTGACACCCTTAACGCAGAGTCGATACGGGCGAAAGACGTTTGATTTTTCAAAAGTCAACGATTTCAAGAAAGAGGGCTATAAGACCGTCTTTCTTTCGGCTGGCAACGAATCCTGGCGTCAGGTTGATGTGAATTTCCCGTTGCAAGGTTTTGATGAAATTATTGGAGCCAACGCTATCCAGAAGAGGTATCCGCAGGTAAAGATCAGTACTTGGGGTCTGGGTGACGCCTGGATGTTCAAAGCGGCAGCTGAGATTCTCAAAGAGAATAACGACAAACAGCAGCCCGTGCTGCTCGTTCTGTTGTCTGTCACGAACCATCCACCGCATGAAGTGCCAAGCGACGTAGCACTTGCCTCCATCGAAAAGGTGGTCTATCCGCATTTTGTCGAGGATGACAGAAAAGAACTTCTGGAGAGTATGGCGAAGACTTATCAATACGCCAGCGATTCCTTAGGAAAGTTTGTCAGAGAAGTTCGAGAGGATACCGGTGCACGCGAGTCGATCATCGTTGCGACTGGGGACCACAATGCCCGACTTCGCTATAAGTCTCAGGGGTATTGGCATCACGCAAACGGTGTGCCGATTATCTTCTGGCTTCCGGAGTCTCTGAAACAAATCGCCGGAGAAGACAACGTTGTTGACGCGAATCGGTGGGTGAGTCACAGAGACATTTTCCCCACTTTGGAGGGACTAGTGTTCGGGAAACAGGCTCAGAACTACGAAGGCCGCAATTTGTTTTCAAGCGAGACATTTGATGTCGCAAGCGCCTATGCAGGGATGGGCAAATATGGATGGGCTATCGGTAGTTGGGGTGCTGTGTCTCTGGACGGCGGCGAAAAACTCAGTTGCTACCGTTGGCGAGAGGATCTGCTGGAATCAACAGAGTGTAGTGAGACCATGGTGCAGAAGGGGAAAACTGCCAGAGCCCAGAGAGCGATCGTTGAATACAGGATCCGTTCCTGGGCAGCAAGAAACAAATAGTTTTCTCCGGTAAAGACTGTTACGGACAGCTCCGTTAGAAAACGTAAGCGAGCTTTCGTCGGAAAACCTTTGGGAGTGACTTCAGCTGAGAGCTTGACAGAAGCGCAGTGTTGACGGGTGTCAAGCTCTCGAGCAGTTCTTACGAAACGTTCAATTAAAGGACGCAATTTTGTAGGCTTCCTTTGAGTCCGACAAAAGCATCCTTTCCCCCAATCGACTAAAATCACCTAATTCTTTTGTCCAGACGCGTCTTCGCGCTCTCATGTCGAGACCGGGCGCTTCAACTTTTTAGAACCATGATTACCTTTCAGGAAGTGATCCTGCGTCTGCAGGAGTATTGGAACAAACAAGGCTGTGCCCTGTTGCAGCCGATTGACATCGAAGTCGGGGCCGGAACCTCGCACACGGCCACGTTCCTGCGTGCCCTCGGTCCCGAACCGTGGCGCGCCGCCTATGTGCAGCCGTCCCGCCGTCCGAAGGACGCCCGCTACGGCGAAAACCCCAACCGTCTGCACCAGCACCATCAGTATCAGGTTGTGCTCAAGCCCTCTCCCGTCAACATCGTTGACTTGTATCTGGGCAGCCTTCGCGCGTTGGGCATCGACACTTCGGTCAACGACATTCGCTTCGTGGAAGACAACTGGGAAAACCCGACGCTCGGCGCCTGGGGCCTGGGCTGGGAAATCTGGATGAACGGCATGGAAGTCACGCAGTTCACGTACTTCCAGCAGGTTGGCGGCCTGGAATGCAAGCCGATCACGGGTGAAATCACCTATGGTCTGGAACGCCTCACGATGTACCTGCAAAACTGTGACAACGTGTTCGACCTGGTCTACACCAAGTGGAAGGACGGCCTTGGTCAGGAACACACGCTCACCTATGGTGACGTGTTCCACCAGAACGAAGTTGAGCAGAGTAAGTACAACTTCGAAGCGAGCGATCCTGAAAAGCTCTTTAAGCAGTTCGATTATTTCGAGAGCGAAGCCAAGCGCCTGATGGAACTTGAATTGGCACTTCCTGCTTATGAAATGGTTCTCAAGGCCGGTCACACGTTTAACCTGCTGGACGCACGAGGCGCCATTTCGGTAACCGAACGCGCCGCCTACATTGCCCGTATTCGCAACTTCAGTCGCGCCGTGGCGCAGAGCTACTACGACTCGCGCGAACGCCTGGGCTTCCCGATGCTCAAGGCATAAGTCCTTTAATAGTTTGTCGCGAGAGAAGATAAAAAATGAAGAGCTTATTTGTTGAACTGCAGACCGAAGAGCTCCCGCCGAAGGCTCTCAAAAAGTTGTCCGAAGCCTTCGCTGCCGGTGTGCACAAGTCGCTTTCTGCACAGTCGATGCTCACTGAATCGAGCACGGTCAAGGCCTACGGCGCCCCCCGTCGCATGGGTGTGTTGATCACCGAAGTGCTCGAAAAGAGTCCGGACAAGGAATTCGAACAGCGTCTCGTGCCGGTGCGCGTGGGGCTGGACGCCGAAGGCAAGCCCACGGCCGCTCTGACAAAGAAGATGGCGGCGTTGGGGATCACGGCGGACGTCTCTGAACTCAAGCGTGTCAACGACGGCAAGAACGAACAGCTGGTGTACACGGGCATACGTGCCGGTGTGACCGTCAAGGACGCCCTGCAGAAGGCCCTTGAAGACGCCGTCAAGGCCTTGCCGATCCCGAAGGTGATGAACTATCAGCTCGCCGATGGTGTGACGACGGTGCAGTTCGTGCGCCCCGTCAAGCATCTGGTGGCGCTCTATGGCGAAGACATCGTGGACGTTGAAATGTTCGGTCTTAAGGCCGGCCGCACCACGATGGGCCACCGCTTTGAAAGCGCGGGCGAAATTGACATCGCTTCGGCCGACGCCTACGAAGAGACGATGCGCGAAAAAGGCCACGTGATGGCCGACTATGCCGCACGCCGCGAAATGCTCGTCAAACTGCTGCACGAAGCCGCAGAAAAAGCCGGCGGCACGCTCATTGCGCCCGAAGATCTGATTGACGAGGCCAATTCGCTTACCGAATGGCCCGTGATCTACGTTTCCGAATTCGAAGAAAAGTTCCTGGCTGTTCCGGAAGAATGCTTGATTCTGACGATGCAGACCAATCAGAAGTACTTCCCGATGCGTGACGCTCAGGGCAAGCTCATGAACCGCTTCTGCCTGGTTTCGCACATTCATGCGACCGACGGCGGCAAGGAAATCGTCGCCGGCAACGCTCGCGTGGTGCGCGCTCGTTTGGCTGATGCCGAATTCTTCTATAAGCAGGACTGCCAGACGACGCTTGAAAGCCGCGTTCCCGGTCTGTCTCACGTCGTGTACCACAACAAGCTCGGCAGCCAGGGCGAACGCATGCTGCGCGTCAAGGCCATTGCGCGCGCCGTGGCCGAAAAGATCGGTGCCGATCCCGTCAAGGCCGAACGCGCCGCGGAACTTGCCAAGGCTGACCTTCGCACCCTGATGGTGGGCGAATTCCCCGAACTGCAGGGCATCATGGGTGAATACTATGCCCGTCACGACGGCGAAGCCGAAGAAGTGGCACAGGCTGTTTCTCAGCACTACTTGCCGCGCTTTGCAGGCGACGTGCTCCCCGATGGCCCCGTGGCCACGGCACTTGCCATTGCCGACAAGCTTGAAACCCTGGCCGGCATGTTCGGCATCGGTCAGATGCCCACCGGCGACAAGGATCCGTTCGCGCTGCGCCGTCACGCTCTGGGCGTGTTGCGCATGCTGATCGAAAAGAACCTCACGGTGAAGCTCGACGAACTTGTGGCAATCGCCTTTGCAGTCGAAACGAAGGTCGAGGGCGTGGCGGACGCTTCCGAAGCTCTGACGCACTTCTTCTTTGATCGCTTGCGCGTGATGATGCGCGAAGCCGGCTACACGGCTCAGGAAGTCGATGCGGTGCTTGCCAAGCACGACACCGATCTGGCTCTGACGCCCAAGAAGCTTGCCGCCGTGCACAAGTTCATGCAGCTGCCGGAATCCGCAAGTCTTGCCGCCGCCAACAAGCGTATTGCCAACATTCTCAAGAAGTCGGCTGATGTCCAAACCGGTGAGGTGGATAAGGAACTGTTGGTTGAAGAGGCTGAAAAGCGTCTGCACGACGTTTTGGGCGATCATGAACCCATCGCCAAGCTCTTCTACGAGAAGGGCGAATACGAAGGCATGCTCGCAACGCTCACGCCTTTGAAGGACCCCGTCGATGCTTTCTTTGCTGACGTGATGGTCAACAGCGAAGACGAAAAGCTGCGTCTCAACCGTCTGGCACTCCTAAAACGCCTCTATTCGCTTATGAACCGCGTGGCCGAACTCTCGCGTCTGGCCATCTGACGAGGCTCTGAGTCCTAGAGCGAACAAAACCGGCAGAGAGCCTTCTTTGCGGAAGGTGCTGCCGGTTTTGTCATCAAGGGGCCCGGTAACGTCACCACTCATTTGAAGCAAAAAACGAAGAAAACGGAAATAAACGCTATGCATACGCTTCGCGGCTGGATTTTTTATCTTTGGTTTTCCATCACGCTGATTCCGGCGGCCACGACTGTGTTGCTGCTGTGGCCCTTTGCGAGCGCAGAATTTCGCTACAACAAAGTGGCCTTGCTGTGGTGCCGCCTGATGGTCAATTCGCTGCGTGCGATCTGCGGTGTTCAATACCGTGTCATCGGTTTAGAAAACCTTCCCAAGTCGTCCGAAGTGCCCGTGGTGGTTCTGAGCAAACACCAGTCGGCCTGGGAAACGCTCTTCTTGCCGCTGATTCTCGGCAATCCCGCGGGCTTTGTCTACAAAAAGAGCCTGCACATGATTCCGTTTTTCGGCTGGGCCCTAAAGAGCATGCGCATGATCGCCATTGACCGTAAGGAAGGGCGCAGTGCTTACCAGCTCTTTTTGGAGCGCGGCCGCGCTTTCGTCAAACGCGGCTGGTGGGTGCTTCTTTTTCCTGAGGGCACGCGCACCAAGCCGGGCGACAAAAACACGGTCTACAAAACGGGCGGGGCGCGCTTTGCCATTTCAGTGGGCGCTTCCGTGGTTCCCATTGCGCTCAATTCGGGCCGCTGTTGGCCGCGCAACAGCGTGGCCAAACATCCGGGGCTGATTACGGTAAGCGTCGGACCCGTCATCGCGACTGAAGGCAAGACCGCGCACGAACTCAACGAAGAAGTGCGCAACTGGATTGAAGCTGAAATCGAGCGCTTTGAAGCCGAATCCGGCAAGTAATCGAAATGCTGCCGTCCGACCGACTTGAGTGCCGCGCAGAATTGCTGGAATTTGCACGCCGCAGCTGTTGGGGCAATGTGGTGCGCGGGCGCTTCAAGTACCTTCGAGTCTCGGTGCGCGAGGGGCGCGTGCGCGTTTCTTGTCCGACTCGCGTAAGCCAGAGTGAACTTACTCGCTTTATCGAAGCCAATCTCGAGAAAGTCGCTTCTTGGATGCATCTGCAAAAAATCATGCTCGAAAACCGTCGCAAGGCAAACCCCTTGAGCGCACTGCTTTGCGACGGAGGGCGCGTTGCTTATGAAGGAAATGTGCTCACTTTGCGATGTGATCCCAACATTGACCGCACGCGAATTTCTGAAGATGCCAAGGAGCTTTGCGTCAAGCTTGCTGCAACTGCAAGACGCGAGGACGTTTCAGCCATTGTGCAGAAGTGGCTCGAGGCGCGCTTTGCGGAGCGCATGGCCGAGCGCGTTTCCTACTGGGTGAACAAAACCGGCCTGCAGCCCAAGAAGGTGTCGGCAAGCAACGCTAAGACGCTTTGGGGAAGCTGCTCTCGAAACGGATCGGTTCGACTCTCCTGGCGCTTGATCTGTCTGCCGCCCGCTGTTTTTGACTACATCATCGTGCACGAGCTTGTTCATCTGCGGCATTTTGATCACTCCAAAGCCTTTTGGGAGGATGTGAACGCCATTTACCCGGAGACCCCGTCTGTTCGGCGGTATTTGAAAAACGTGCGCGCGGCCGATCTTTTCTGAGGTGCGCTGACTTTCAAAGGTGAAAAACAAAAGCGAAAACAAGGCTTTGACGAGATTTTGAGCGACGAAGAAACCTCGAAAACGGCGCCGTTGTGGTAGAGTGTTGGTGTAAAAGAGTGGGAAAAAGTGGGGATTTTTCTCGCTATCGGCCGCGGGGTTCTTCAAGTGCTTGATTCTCTTGAAGTTTTGTCCGAAGCGGCTTCGTCACGCACGATTTTCGTGCGTTTTTGTACAGGTTTGTGCCGTGTTTCAGGGGACTTCATTATTGTCGCTCGATGCCAAGGGTCGCATGACGATGCCGAGTCGTCACCGCGAGGCTTTGGCGTTGTCGTGCGCGCTTGAAGTGACCGTCACGCGCCACCCCGACGGGTGCCTGTTGATTTATCCCCGCAACCGCTGGGAAAAGAAGCGTGAAGCCATTGCCGCGCTTCCCTACAGCGCACGCTTTTTGCAGCGCATCGTGCTCGGCAGCGCCGTCGATCTCACGGTTGACAAAGCAGGCCGCGTGCTGATTCCTGCCGACCTGCGTACTCTCGCAGGTCTCGAAAAAGAAGTGGCCCTTGTCGGCATGGGCGAACACTTCGAGCTCTGGGACGCCAAGCGTCTTGCTAAGCTCGAGGAAGAGGCTGCGGCAGCCGGTTTTGAAGCCGCCGCCGGCGACTTTCAGTTTTAACGCTTGAGGGTAGGCAAACATGATCGAAATGACCGATTCTCAAGCGCTTCACCGTACCGTACTCCTGACTGAAGCGGCCGACGAAGTCAGCCGCTCGCACAACGGCATTTTCATTGACGCCACCTTTGGCCGCGGCGGGCACAGCCGCGCCGTTCTGTCGCGCATCGCCCCGGATGCGCGCCTCATTGCCTTTGACCGCGACCCGGAAGCGATTTGTGCGGCCGCTGCGATCGACGATCCCCGTTTTGCGATCGTGCATGCGCCTTTTTCCGAAATGAAGGAAAAACTTGCGGAACTTGGCGTTACGCAAGTCAACGGCATTCTCATGGACATTGGCGTCTCGAGTCCCCAAATCGACGAAGCCGACCGCGGTTTTTCATTTCGCATGGACGGGCCGCTTGACATGCGCATGGATACGACCTGCGGATTGACGGCCGCGCAGTGGCTTGCGCAGGCGTCTGAGCCCGACATCGCTCGCGTCTTGCGCGACTACGGCGAAGAGCGCTTTGCCGCAAAAATCGCGCGCGCCATTTGCCGTACGCGTGAAGAAACCCCGATCGAGCGCACGGCGCAATTGGCTGAGCTGATAGCCCGCACGGTTCCGAAAAACAAGAACGATTCGGCGCAGCATCCTGCCACACGCAGTTTTCAGGCGATCCGCATCCAGGTCAACGGCGAACTTGATGAACTCAAGCGTGCGTTGTCAGCTGCAGGCAGCCTGCTGGCGCCCGATGGTGTCCTGGCGGTTATCAGTTTTCATTCGCTTGAAGACCGCATCGTCAAGCGATTCTTGGATGCCGGTGCGCACCCGGACAAGGCCGTCGACTCCCGAATCGCTTTGCCGGCTGACGCCTTTGCGCCGGCGCTTTGGACCGATTTGCGACGCATCAAGCCCTCAGTTGAAGAGTGCGAAGCCAATCCGCGTGCCCGCAGTGCCGTTTTGCGTACGGCGCAGCGCACTGAGGCTCTCTGGAGCGAGTCCGTAACCGACGCCGACAAACGCAAGGGAGGGCGCCGATGACTCGCTCGCACACCTTGGCGTTTATTTCGGAGCGTTTCCTTTTTGTGGTGGCGCTCGTTTCGGCGATCGTTTTGATTCTGAGCGCGGGCGCTTTGGTGACGACGCAATACCGCGTGCGTCTGCTTTTCGTGGAAATCGAGCGCGCCAATGACATGGCCAGAAAATTGGCCGATGACTCAAGCCAATTGGCGCTTGACCTTTCGAAGGCCGCGCTGCCCGCAGCCGTCTCGCGCCGCGCCGGTGAAATGGGCTTTATTGCCGCTGACGTCACCAATACGGTCTTGTTTGAAGTCGAGCCGCAGGTGCTGCTCAAGGAACACATGGAGGTGCGCAAATGACGCCTTCTGCATTCTTTGAGCGCATTCGTTCGGCCGTTCTCGCTTTCTGGCGCGAAGATACGTCGCCCAAGAAGCGCCGCACCGACAGCGGCGAAGAGGCGTTGCTGAGCGCTGAAATTTCCGCCACGCGCAGCAAGGTCGTTTTCTGCCTCTTTTTTGTCGGCTTGGTTGCCGTGCTTGGCAAGGCGTTTTGGTTGCAGTGCGGCATCTCAACGGACTTTCTGCAAAAACAGGGTGAGGCGCGCTATGCCCGCACGCTTCCCGTGCCCGCACAGCGCGGTCAGATTTTCGATCGCAACGGCGTGGTTCTGGCTTCCACCATTCCGGCGCGCAGCGTCTGGGCCGAGCCCGAAGAAGCGCTGAAGCTGACGGACGCTCAGTTCGACCAGCTGGGAGCTCTTCTGGATGAGTCCGGTGCTGCCATTCGCGAGCGTTTGCAAGCCCGCAAGAATAAGAGCTTCGTTTACATTGACCGTCAGATTGAAGTTGAAAAGGGTGAGGCGGTACGTGCGTTGCAATTGCCCGGCATTCACGTCAACAACGAAGTGCGCCGCAATTACCCCGACGGTCCGATTTCGGCGCACGTCGTGGGCTTTACCGACTCGGACAACAACGGCCGAGAGGGGGTGGAGCTTGCCAACAACGAAATCCTTTCCGGCAAGCAGGGCTCTCGCCGCGTCATTCGCGACCGACTCGGCCGTATTGTTGAAGACGTTTGGGTGAAGGAAGGTGAAGTCGGTACCGACGTGGTGCTCTCGATCGATTCGCGTCTGCAGTTCATCGCGCACAAGGCGCTTCAGAACGCCGTCGAACGCCATCAGGCCAAGGCCGGCGCCGTTGTTGTGGTGGACGTGCGTACCGGCGAAATTCTTGCGATGAGCAACTGGCCGACGTACGACCCCAACTCCCGCCGTTTCGTGCGCATGGAAAACATCCGCAACCGCGTGCTCACCGATACGTTCGAGCCCGGTTCCACCATGAAGCCCTTTGCGATTGCCAAGGCGCTGGATCTCGGTATCGTGCGTCCGGACACGTTGGTGCAAACGGCTCCCGGAAAACTCACGATCGGCGACAGAACGATCGGCGACACGCACGACTTCGGCATGATCACGGTAAGCCAGGTCGTCTCCAAATCGTCCAACATCGGCACTTCCAAGATCGCGCTGGAAATGCAGCCGCAGACGCTCTGGCAGATGTACAACGACCTGGGGTTCGGTACACCGCCGCAAACGGGCTTTCCCGGCGCCACGGGCGGTCGGCTGCGACCTGCCAAAAGCTGGCGCCCGATTGAGCAGGCCACCATCAGCTACGGTCACGGCATTTCCGTTTCGCTCATGCAGCTTGTACGCGCCTACACGGCACTTGCCCGCAATGGAGACGTCATCGATTTGACCTTCCGCCGCACGAGCAAGGAAGCGGTGGGCAAGCAGATCTTCCGACCGGAAGTTGCTCGCCAGATGCGCGCCATGATGGCCGAAACCGTGCAGGCCGGCACCGCCCGCCGCGTCAACGTGCAGGGTTATACGGTGGCGGGCAAAACCGGTACGGCCAACAAGATTGAAGACGGTCAGTACGTCGACAAGTATGTGGCCAGTTTCGTGGGCATGGCTCCCGCCGGTCAGCCGCGTCTGATCGTAGCGGTGATGATTGACGAACCCACGCGCGGCAGTTACTACGGCGGCGCTGTTGCCGCGCCCGTCTTCAACGAAGTCACGGCGGGCGCCCTTCGCTTGATCGGCGTGCATCCCGATGCGGCAGGTTTCGGTGCCGCTCCCGGCATTTTGGTAAGAGGCCAGAGAAATGACTGAGTGTGTATCGGCGCCTTCTTGTGCGCAGTGGCTTCACTACACAGCGGGCGATGAGGCTCGCCTTTGTCTGGACTCGAGAAAACTTGAGCCGGGCGACGTATTTGTGGCAATCAAGGGCGCCAAGGCCGACGGCTTGAGTTTTGCACCGGTGGCGGCCGCCCGTCGCGCAAGCTGTATCGTGTGTGAAAAGCGTGATGATGTTCAGCAAAAGTGCGCGGGGCTTCCCTACGCCGAAGTGCCCGATCTGCACGCAAAGCTTGGGCCTATTGCGTCGCTTTACTACGGTGAGCCCTCAAAGACCATGCACGGCATCGCGATCACGGGCACCAATGGCAAGACGAGCACGAGCCACTGGGTGGCGGCGCTTCTTTCGCGTCTGGGCATGAGCACGGCGGCGATCGGTACGGTCGGCACATTTCTCGACGGCAGGCAGATCGAGGAAGCAGGGCTTACGACGCCCGATGCGGCAACACTCCAACTGACCTTTAAAAAGCTCAAGAGCGCTCAAGCACAAGCTTTTGCGCTCGAAGCAAGTTCTATCGGTCTCGTGCGTCATCGACTTGACGGCACGGCCATCGAAACGGCTGTCTTTACCAATCTCACGCGCGACCATCTGGACTACCACAAGACCACGCAGGCCTATGAAGCGGCCAAAGCGGTGCTCTTCGACTGGCCGGGGCTGAAAACCGCGGTGATCAACGCCGACGATGCGGCCGGTCGCCGTTTCATCGTCCGGACGCTTGAGCGCGGCGTGCGCACGATTGCAACGAGCCTCTACGAAGATTGCGTTGTGGACGGATGCGAAATGCTTACCGCCGCGCGCATCACGCACGACGAAAGCGGCATGCGCTTTACGCTGTGCTGGCAAGGAAAGTGCCATGAAGTTGCCACCAAGGTGTTCGGTCGCTTTAACGTGAGCAATTTCCTGAGCGCCGCGGGGGCCGCGCTGAGCTTCGGCTTTGATGTGGAAGCGATCTGCCGCGCGCTCGAAACGCTGCACGCGCCTGTCGGAAGACTGCAGAGCGTTACACGGCCGCAGGCGCCGCTTGCCGTTGTGGACTACGCCCACACGCCCGATGCGCTCGAAAAGGTTCTTTGCGCGTTGCGCGAGACGGCTGAAAGCCGCGGCGGCAAATTGATCTGCGTCTTTGGCGCCGGAGGTGATCGCGATGCGGGCAAACGCCCCATCATGGGCGAGACGGCTTCAAAACTTGCCGATGCTTGCGTCATCACGAGCGACAACCCCCGAACGGAAGATCCCGCCGCCATTGCGCGGGCGATCGAAGCCGGGGTGCCGGCGGATCGCAAGCACACCGTGCGTATGGAACTTGATCGCCGCACGGCCATTGTGCAGAGCATTTGCGAGGCGCAATCCCGGGACGTCGTCCTGATTGCCGGCAAGGGACACGAGGATTATCAGGAAGTCGCCGGCGTGCGGCATCCTTTCGACGATTTGGAAACGGCGCGCGAAGCCTTTAACGAGCGGCACGCGCGTCTGGCACAGAAGAACTGAAGACGAAGATGGTTGGAAAGAACACTTGGACGATGAGCACGCTCGAGCATGCGCTCGCGACGGTCATAGTGCGCACGCTCGGCAACACCACCGGGGCCGATTTGGGCCCGGTGTGCACCGATTCCCGACAGGTGCGGCAGGGAAGCGTCTTTGTGGCGCTCAAGGGGGAGCGCTTCGACGGACACGACTACGCGGCGCAGGCGGCCCGAGACGGCGCAAGCGTCGTGGTGGTTGAGCGTGATACGGGTGCAAGCTGCCCGCAGATCATCGTGCGCGATACGCAAGAGGCGCTCGGGGCTCTCGCCCGCGCCTGGCGCAGTCAGTTTGCGGTGCCGGTAATTTGTGTGGCGGGCAGCAACGGGAAAACCACCACCACGCAGATGATCGCCACGATCCTGCGCTCTTTTGTGGGCGAGACGCGCGTCGTTGCCACCGAGAAGAACTACAACAACCACATCGGCGTGCCGATGATGCTGCTTCGCTTTGATCGTGAAACCAAGGTGGCGGTCATCGAAGCCGGCATCAGTCATCCCGGCGAAATGGCCAAGCTCGTGAGCTGGATTCGTCCGACCGTGACAGTGATCACCAACGCACAGCGCGAACATCAGGAATTCCTGAACGGCGTGGAGGCTTCCGCGCGTGAAAACGCCTTTGCAATTGTCGCCTTGTCTGCCAAAGGTAAGGCGGTGCTGCCGCAAAAGGACGCCTGCCTGCCGCTGTGGCTTGACTACGCCCGCGCCCGCGGCTGCCAGGTGACGCGCTACTGCGAAGGCGCAAGCCCCACGGCCGATCTGACAACGCGCCGAGAAGGCGACAAGCTCATCATTCAGTGCAAAAACACTCGAATCGAAACGACGCTAGCCATCAGCGGCAAGCACGCCGAGCACGATGCGGCCGCTGCGGCCGCGGCGGCGCTTGCCGCGGGGGTGACGCCGGAAGCCGTCTCGCGCGGTCTTGCGCGATTCGAAGCGCTGCCGGGTCGCGGACGACGTCATCAGCTCGCCGGCGGGGCTCTTCTGATTGACGACTCCTACAACGCCAATCCCGACAGTATGCGTGCAGCCATTGACGTGCTCGCCGCACAACCCGCGCCGCGCGTGCTTGTTGCCGGCGACATGGCTGAAACAGGCGAACAACACGTCGAGTTTCATGCCGAAATCGGACGCTATGCCAAGCAAAAGGGCATTGACCGATTTTTGGCAACGGGGCCCGACATGGCTCACGCGGTACAGGCCTTCGGTGCAGCGGGACGCCATTATGATGCCACCGACATGCTGCTTCGGGCTGTGCGCGAAGCCGTTCGTACGCCCGCGAGTGTTCTGGTGAAGGCGAGTCACTCCCAGCGGCTTGATCGGGTCGTGGAAAGCCTTTTGAAGGATCCCGGCACGGCGCAGTAAACACAAAGACCGTCAACGCAGACGGCGTACAATTCGATCTTTTTTCAGGCAAAGCGGACGACAAGGAAACGTCCGCACTGGTTGGTCCCGATGCTTTTGTATATTTTTCAGTGGCTTTCCGAAGACATTCGGTTTTTCTCCGTCTTTAACTATCTGAGTTTAAGGGCGGTGCTGGCGGCGCTGACCGCCATGGCGATCGGATTTGCCGCGGGACCGGCCGTGATTGCGCGCCTGCGCGCCATGAAGATCGGTCAGGCGGTGCGCGGCTACGGTCCCAAAAGTCATCTTGTCAAAGACGGCACGCCCACGATGGGCGGCGCGTTGATTCTGGTTGCGATCGGCATTTCGACGCTTTTGTGGATGGATCTCTCCAACCGCTTCGTGTGGGTGGTGCTCTTCGTGACGTTGGGTTACGGAGCGATCGGGTGGACCGACGACTATCGCAAGGTCGTGCACCACAATCCCGAAGGTATGAGTGCCCGCGAGAAGTTTGCCTGGCAGAGCGTGATCGGCCTGATTGCCGCCGTTTATCTCGCCTTTACTCTGTCGATGCCGGAAGAAGCGGGCGTCTGGTCGGCCATCTGGGCCTGGATCAAGAGCGGATTTACGTTCAGTTCTCCGGGCAAACTGTGGCTGACGGTGCCGTTTTTCAAGCAGATCGCCTTCCCCTTCGGAGTCTTCGGTTTCGTGATTTTCACCTATATCGTGATCGTGGGGACGTCGAATGCCGTCAACCTCACCGACGGCCTGGACGGTCTGGCGATTCTGCCTTGCGTGATGGTGGGTTCCGCCTTGGGCATCTTTGCCTATGTGGTGGGTCGCCCTGACTATGCCGATTACCTCTACTTCGAATATATCCGCGGTGCGGGCGAGCTCGTGGTCGTCTGCGCGGCGCTTGCGGGTGCCGGTTTGGCATTTTTGTGGTTTAACTGCTATCCCGCGCAGGTCTTCATGGGCGACGTGGGCGCTTTGGCGCTGGGCGGCGCTCTGGGGACCATCGCTGTGATCACGCGCCAGGAAATTGTGCTTGCCATCATGGGCGGCATCTTTGTGGTCGAAACGCTTTCGGTGATGATTCAGACAACGTACTTCCGTCTGACGCACGGCAAGCGCGTCTTCCTGATGGCGCCGATTCACCATCATTTCGAACTCAAGGGCTGGAAAGAAACGCAGGTGGTGGTTCGTTTTTGGATCATTACGTTTGTCCTGGTGCTCATTGGTCTGTCTACCCTTAAAATTCGCTGATCAATCAGCCGATTAAAGACAAACGGACGCGCCGTCGGCCGGCACAGGCAGCGGCGCGTTTGCACTAAAGAGAGGAAGCTGTGGTGCATATTCGCTTGGAAAACGGACGCAAGGCGTTGGTGCTCGGATGCGGCACATCGGGAGCCGCAGCGGCTCGCTTTTTGCATTCCCGCGGTTGGCAAACCACGATCGTTGACGGCGCATCCCACCCTTCGGGGCTCAAGCTTTTTGAGTCTGACGCTTCCAAACCGCGGTTCGTCTGCTCGGACTTCGACGCGTCGCTTATTGCCGACGGCATTGATCTTTTGGTGTTGAGTCCCGGCCTGTCGCCTGAATTTTCCAAGGCGGCTCCGCTTGTCACAGCCGCGCGCGAACAGGGCGCCGAGGTCGTGGGCGAAATCGAACTCTTCGCGCGAGAACTCAAGCGCCTGGAAAGCTACCGCGCCTACAAGCCCATCGTGATCGGCATCACCGGCACCAACGGCAAGACCACCACCACTGTGCTCACGAGCAAAATGGCTGCCGCCAGCCGCTCGACTGTTGTGGCGGGCAACATCGGTCCGAGTGCTCTGATGGAACTTGACCGCCATCTGCAGGACAACACGCTGCCTGACGTCTGGGTGCTGGAGCTCTCAAGCTTCCAATTGCAGACCACGAAGAGCCTCAATTGCACGGCTGCCGCCTTTTTGAATCTCACCGAAGATCACGTTGACTGGCACGGCTCGATGGCGGCCTACGAAGAGGCCAAAACAAAAATCTTCTCTGATCGCACGCTGCGCGTGCTCAATCGCGACGATGAGGCTTGCATGCGCGCCTTCATGCCCGAGAACTCGGTGAGTTTCGGCGACTCGGCTCCCGAAGCCGACGGTCAGTGGGGGATCGTAAGCGAAGAGGGCGTGGAGTGGCTTGCACGCAAGGCGCGCCCCGCCGTGCAGTGGAAAAGTGAAAAGAAAGCGGCGCTTTTTGGCGAAACCTCGTCGCTCGAACTATTGATGCCTGTTGAGGCATTGCGTATCCGGGGGCGCCACAACGCGATGAATGCGCTTGCCGCACTTGCCCTGATCGAGGCCGTGGGACTTCCCCTGGGAGCTGCGCTTCAGGTGCTCAAAACCTATGAAGGCGAAGCGCATCGCGTGCAGCCCGTGTTGTCGGTAAACGGCATCGAATTCATCGACGACAGCAAAGGCACCAACGTCGGGGCCGTCAAGGCAGCTCTTGAAGGTCTGGGCAAGTCCGGCCGCCGTGTGAGCATCATTTTGGGCGGTGACGGCAAGGGACAGGACTTCTCTCCTTTGGCAAAGGCTCTGGCTCAATACGCCGACTACGCCGTGCTCATCGGGCGCGATGCCGACAAGATTAAAGAGGGAGTCGCCGCAAGCGGAATTTGCCTGGAAAATGCCGGCACCGACTTTGAAGGGGCCGTTCAGATGGCCTTTGATCACGCGCCCGAGGGCGGCGTTGTGCTGCTGTCGCCTGCCTGCGCAAGCTGGGACATGTTTGCCAACTATGCCGAGCGCAGCGCGCGCTTTGTGACGAAGGCAAAAGAAATTGCCGCGCGCGTTTCCGGCAGCAAACGGGAGCTTGACTGATGGGGCTCTTTTCACGCAAGGAAACCCCGCAGGCGCCCGTCTATCGCGCCTGGGCCGATGAGCCGGTTCTAAGGGGGCGGACCACGAACATGCGCGCCGACGGATACGACCCGGCCGTGGTGTTCATCACGCTCGGGCTGCTTGCCATGGGTGCGCTCATGGTCTATTCGGCTTCGATTTCCTTGGCCGACAGCCCCCGCTACAACACAACGCAATATCACTTTTTGCTGCGGCATCTGAGTTCGATTGCGCTGGGCATCGTGGCGGCCTACGCCGTCTGCCGCATTCCGATGCGCGTGTGGTACAAGCTTGCGCCATGGCTTATGGCGGCAGCCGTCCTGTTTCTCGTTGCAGTTCTGGTGCCCGGTGTCGGCAAGTCCGTCAACGGCTCAAGACGCTGGATCAATCTGGGGCTCATGAATCTGCAGGTCACCGAGTTTGCCAAGTTTGCGATTTTGCTCGGGGCCGCCGCCTTTACCGTGCGCCGTCAGGACTACATGCACTCGTTCAGCAAGGGGCTGGGGCCCATGGCGCTCGTGATGTGTATGGTGGCCGGCCTCATCAGTCTGCAGCCTGACTTGGGCGCCATCATGGTGACCGTGGCAATCGCCATGGGCGTGCTCTTTTTGGGTGGTCTCAATCTGCGCATCTTCGTGGTGGTGTCCATCGCCGTGGTGGCGGTGGTGACACTCATGATTTACGACTCGCCGTGGCGACTGCAGCGTGTGATGGCGTATCTCGATCCCTGGAGCAGCGACTATGCGCTCAATAAGGCCTACCAGCTGAGTCACTCGCTGATTGCCTTCGGCCGCGGAGAACTGCTCGGGGTGGGGCTGGGGGCTTCGGTTGAGAAACTGCATTATCTGCCTGAAGCACACACCGACTTTATTTTGGCCGTGTTGGGCGAGGAGCTGGGCTTTGTAGGCGTCACGGGCGTCTTGATCGGCTATTACTGTTTCGTACGCCGCGCGTTTGCCATCGGTCGACAGGCCATCAAGCTCGATCGCGTGTTTTCCGGTCTTGTGGCCGAGGGTGTGGGCATCTGGATCGGCATTCAAGTGGTGATCAACGCGGGCGTCGCTACGGGACTTTTGCCCACCAAGGGGCTGACGCTTCCGCTGATGAGCTACGGCGGCTCGTCGTTGCTCTTTACGCTGGCCGCCGTAGGGTTGCTTTTGCGTGTGGACCGAGAAAACCGTATTCTCATGCGCGGCGGCAAGGTGTAGCGAAAACACTTTCAGGAACAGAATTTTTAAGTAGGAACGAGAAAAAAATGAGCGGGAAGAAATTGGTGATTGCGGCGGCCGGCACCGGCGGACATGTGATGCCGGGCTTGGCTGTGGCCCGAGAGATGCGACGCCGAGGCTGGGACATTGAGTGGATCGGCACGCAGACCGGTATGGAAGGCGCTCTGGTCGGGCGCGATGACATTGTTTTTCACGGGCTGGATTTCCGCGGCATGCGCGGCCGCGGTCTCTCGGGCTTGGTATCAGGCGCCATCAAGCTTGTGAAGTCGACTCATGCCGCCAAGAAGCTTTTTGCGCAGATGCGCCCAGATGTGCTTTTCACCACCGGCGGCTACATTGCCGTTCCCGTGTGCAAGGGGGCCGAAAGCGTCAAGACGCCGATCGTGCTGATGAACTGCGACGCCGACATTTTGATGAGCTCCAAGATCGTGCTCGATAAGGCCAAGCTTGTTGCCTGCGGTTTTGCCGGCAGCGCCCGCAGCGCTTCCAACGAAAAGGGACGCATCACGGGCAACCCCGTGCGCGCGGAAATCGAAGCGCTGCCCGCGCCCGAAGAGCGCTTGAGCGGCCGTACCGGCCCGATGAAGCTGCTCGTATTCGGCGGCAGTCTCGGCGCCAAGGTTTTAAACGAAACGGTGCCCGAAGCGCTGGCGATGTTTGACGAAGATAAACGTCCGAGCGTTCTGCATCAGACGGGCAAGGGCAACGTCGAGGCCGTCAAGGCGCGCTACGACCAGTTGGGTATTCAGGCCGAAGTGGTGGAATTCATCCACGATATGGATAAGGCCTATCTTGAGAGCGACGTGGTGATCTGCCGCTCCGGCGCGATGACCGTGAGCGAAATCTGCGCTGCGGGCGCCGCTTCCGTCTTGGTGCCCTTTGTGGTGAAGACCACTCAGCATCAGCTCGGCAACGCCCGTTATATGGCCGGCCACGATGCGGCCGTTCTGCTTGAGCAGTCTCAGCTCACCAAGGAACACCTCTTTGGCGTGTTGATGGGCTTGAAGCGCGACCGCATCCTGCAGCTGGCGCACAACGCCAGAAGCCTTGCGCGCGCCAACGCCGTCAACGCCGTGTGCGACATGATCGAGGAAGCGGCCCGATAAGCAGGCTGGAGAAAGAAAAATGAAGTTTGTCGTCAAACACATTCACTTCGTAGGCATCGGCGGTACGGGCATGTGCGGCATTGCCGAAGTCCTTTTGAACCTCGGCTATACGGTCAGCGGCTCGGATCTGTCGCAAAGCCCCGTCACGGAACGCCTGCAGCATTTGGGCGCCACGATCTACCAGGGGCATTGCAAGGAAAACATTGACGGAGCCGACTGTCTTGTCGTCTCTTCGGCCGTGCACGAAAGCAACCCCGAAGTGCAGGCCGCGCGCAAGGCCAACATTCCCGTGGTGCCGCGCGCCGTGATGCTTGCCGAACTCATGCGCCTGCGCCGGGGCATTGCCATTGCCGGTACGCACGGCAAGACCACGACGACGTCGCTCACCACCTCGATGCTCGCAGCAGGAGGGCTTGATCCCACCTACGTGATCGGCGGGCGTTTGAACAGTTCCGGCGCCAACGCCAAACTTGGTACGGGCGAATACATCGTTGCCGAGGCCGATGAGTCGGACGCGAGTTTTCTCAATCTGTCGCCCGTGATCGCTGCGGTCACCAACATTGACCAGGATCACATGGACACCTACGGGCACGATTTCGTCCGTTTGAAGAAGGCCTTCATCGACTTCATCGGTCGTCTGCCCTTTTACGGCGTGGCGGTGCTGTGCACCGACGACAAAAACGTCGCCTCGATCGTGCCGATGATCAGCCGCCGCGTGGTGGCCTACGGTTTGAATCCGGAAGCCGAGGTGCGCGCCATTGACGTGCGAAGCGAAGGCACGCGCATGCGCTACACGATTCTTCGCAAGGGCCATGATCCCTTGCCCGTGGTGCTCAACCTTCCCGGCATGCACAACGTGGTCAATTCGCTTGCGGCCGTGGCCATTGCCACGCTTGTGGGCGTAAGCGACGAAGCCATCGTGCGGGCGCTCGCCGAATTCACGGGCGTGGGCCGCCGCTTTGCGCAGTACGGCGAAGTGCCCGTCGATCCCGAACACCCCGAAAAAGGGACCTTTACGCTTGTGGACGATTACGGACACCATCCGCACGAAATGGCCGCAACGATTGCCGCTGCGCGCGGCGCATGGCCTGAAAAGCGCCTGGTTCTTGCCTTCCAGCCGCATCGCTACACGCGCACGCGCGACTGTTTTGAAGACTTCATCAAGGTGCTCTCGCAGGTCGACCGTCTGGTGCTCGCTGACGTGTATCCCGCCGGCGAAGACCCCATTCCGGGCGCTTGCGGCCGCGACCTCGCGCGCGTGCTCAGACTCAACGGCTGTGACGGGCTCGTTTTCTGCGAAAGCGCGGCCGAAATGCCGCAGGCTGTTCGCTCGATTGTGCAGGCGGGCGACGTGGTGCTCACGATGGGGGCGGGCAATGTGGCGCGCGTGCCGCAGGCACTCTCCGGCAAGATCATTTAACGCAAAGGAATAAAAAGAATGGATTTCGCAGCAACGATTGATCCCAAGTCTTTGGGCCGCGTCGCGGTGTTGATGGGAGGCTTTAGCAGCGAGCGCGAGGTGTCGCTTTCCAGCGGCTCGGGCGTTCTGAAGGCTTTGCAGGACGCCGGATGCGACGCGCATAAGGTTGATCCGGCCGAGACAGACCTCATGACGTTGCGCGGTCAGTACGACCGAGCGGTGATTTCGCTGCACGGCCGCTTCGGTGAAGACGGCTGCGTGCAGGGGGTGCTGGAGTACCTCCGGATTCCGTACACGGGTGCGGGTGTACGCGCCAGTGCCCTTACGATGGATAAGGACACGACGCGTCGCGTCTGGGCGCAGTCGGGCATTCCCGTTGCCAAGGGTTTTGTGGCAACGAGTCCTGATCAGGCGCAGGAAATTTTGGATACACTCGGAGGCGACGTCGTGGTCAAGCCTTCCGGCGAAGGCTCGTCGGTGGGGGTGTACAAGCTCAAGGACGCTTCCGTGGAAGAGATTCATGAGGCGCTCGCGCAGGCTTTGCGTTTTGACGACAAGGTGCTCGTTGAAGAACGCTGGTTCGGGCGGGAGCTTACGATTGCCGTTTTGGGCGGCAAGGCCCTTCCGATCATTGAAATCAAGGCGCCCGAAGGCAATTACGACTACCAGAACAAGTATTTCGGCGACGTTGTGAAGTACGAGTGCCCCGCGCAGTTGGATGAGGCCGTGACGCAGAACGTTCTTTCGGCCTGCGAAGCGGCCTTTGCGGCGATCGGAGCCCGTGGCTGGGGACGCATTGACGCGATGCTGCGCGAAGACGGCAGCTTCATTTTGCTGGAATTCAATTCGAGTCCCGGCATGACGCCGCACAGCCTCGTGCCGATGGCCGCGAGAGCCGTGGGCATGGATTATCAGAAGCTTTGCCTGTGGCTTGCCGCACACGCCGAGCTTGACGGCGCGGCGCGCCGCTGAGTTAAGGAGGTCGGTGCGTGAAGCTTGCCCGATCGCTTGTCCGAGGAAGCGGCCTGATTGCGGCGCTTGCGGTGCTGGGATTTCTGACCTGGATCGTCGTGCGTTCTCCTTTTCTGGACATCAAGACCATTGAGGTTCGAGGTCCGGTGGAGGCAAGCGGTCTGCAGGAAGTGACCCGGACGGTCGAAGGCGCCCTGTCGGGCAATATTCTGACGGCCGACATCTGCGCCGTCAAACAGGCGGTGGAAGGCATCGCCTGGATCAAGTCGGCCTATGTCTCGCGTCTGTGGCCGGATTCGCTTTACATCGAAGTCAAGCGCCATCAGTCGGTTGCGATTTGGGAGGACGGGCGTCTGGTAAGCGAAGACGGCGTCCTATACATCAGCAACGACGAGCCCATCGAACGGCTTTTGCAGCTTCCCGCCTTTTCGGGCGACCCGCAGTACGTCGAGCAGGCCGTGCGCTATCTGCCGCACTTTAACGAGGAAGTCAAACGCATCGGTGCGCGCGTCAAAGCCGTCAAGGCGACGTTTCGCGGCAGCTGGTCGGTGGTGCTGGAGTCGCCTCAGTTCGACTCGATGGAAATCGAGCTCGGACGTGCACTGACGCAGGGCGGTCCCATCAATCGACTGCGACAGGTGCTCGACAGCATGGATCGGGTCGTGGCAATGCTGAAGGCCTATCCGGAGCGAATCGACGCACGATACAAGAACGCGTTTGCCGTGCAGCTGCCGCCTCAAGCCTACGTCGCCGCGCAAACCAATCCTGCCGACAAGACGGCAAAACCCGCTACCAATTCTTCGAAGACTCGAGGCCGTTAACGTCATGGAAACCGTACAGCAAAGTTCAACCGTCGCCGCGCTCGACATCGGTTCGGAAAAGATTTCGGTGGCCGTGGCCGACGCTTCCGAAGGCGGAGAACTCACGCTTTTGGGGTTCGGCAAGGTCCCCTCGCTCGGCATACAGCACGGCAGCGTGCAGGATGTGGAGCTTGCCGTGGAATCGATTCGCGCGGCCGTTGCCGAAGCCGAGCAGACGTCGCGGCGTAAGGTGACCACGGTTTCGGTGGCGCTTACCGGCAAACACCTTCACAGCATCAACAAGGTGGGGCAGGTGGTGCTGCCTGACGCCGAAGTCGACAGCGCTGCCGTCAAGCGAGTCACGCGTCTGGCCATGGCCTTTGATCCCAAAGTCGAAGGGCAGAGTCAGGACGATCGACTGGTGTCGCACGTCGTCAAAGGCTATACGCTTGACAACGACGACGTGATGATCGACGACCCGATCGGCATGGTCGGAAGCGTCATCAAGGCGCACGTGCATCTGGCAATCGGTTCGGACAGCGTCGTGCAAAACCTTGTGAAATGCATCCGCCGAGCGGGACTCGATATCGAAGGCCTGGTGTTGCAGCCCTGGGCGAGTGCCGCGGGCGTTCTCACGCCCACCGACAAGGAACTCGGCGTTGTGGTTCTCGACATCGGTGCGGGCACGACGGACATCTCCTGTTGGGAAAAGGGACAGGTGGAATTTACGGCCGTCGCAGGCATGGGCGGCAACACCATCCAGAGGGACATCGCTGCAGTGCTCGGCTGCAACATGAGCGACGCCGAAGACATCAAGCTCACCTACGGCCACTGGCCGCTTCGTCCGGAAGACGCCTATGAGACGGTGCGCTATACGAGAGAGTCGACCGGCGAACCCGATTCCTGTTCGTGCGAAAAAATTGTGATGACCGTTGAGTCAAGGCTCACGGAAATGTTTAAAGTTATCGCCCGCACGTACCTCAGTCCTGACGGCTGGAACCTGAGAGCCTCGGCCGGCATCGTGCTCACCGGCGGCGTGGCCCGAATGCCGGGCGTTGCCGAGCTTGCGCACCATGTGCTGGGCTTGCCCGTTCGTGTGGGGATGCCGCTCATGCAAAGCGACGCGAGCATCGGTCTGGTGAGCCCGGAAGACGCAACGGTCGTGGGAGTGTTGACGGAAACGGTGCGTCGTCGCCGCCTGTCCGGCGCGGAAAAGCGATCTGACGGGACGTTTTCGGGGTTGCTGGCGCAATTGAAACGCATTGTGTTCGGAGATTTCTCCGGTTAAAGAATAAAAAAAGTGAGGGAGTCAAAATGGCAAAAATTCTGATCGTTGACGGCGGCGTGCCGTTTCACGGTGTGGGAGGAACGCTCAATCACAGCTACGCTGAGCTCGCGCAAAAGACCCTGAGCGCCATGGGCCACGAAGCGACGATCACGCGCGTGGATGCGCAATGGAAGGCCGCTGAAGAAGCAGACAAGTTCAAGGCAGCCGATGCGGTGATTCTGACGTTTGCCGCCTGGTGGATGGGAACTCCTTGGCAGGTGAAGCAATACATCGACGAAGTGTTCTGTGCCGGTCTTTCCGTGGGCGGCGACGGTCGCACCCGTACCGATCCCGCGCACAACTACGGCCGCGGCGGCGTGCTCACCGACAAGAAGTACATGCTTTCCATCACCTGGAATGCGCCTCTGAACGCCTTTGTCGATCCCGGGGAATTTTTCGGCGGCGTCGGCATCGATGCCGTTCTGCTGCCTGTGCACAAGGCCTTCCAATTTATCGGTATGAAGAACATCGGCAAGACCTTCATGGCCAACGATGTGATCAAGAACCCGACGCACGCAGAAGATTTCGCGCGCTTTGAAGCGACGCTGAAGGAAAATTTCGCCGCCCTCTGAGGCACGCCTGATCTTTCGTTATTTTGAAAAGAGCTGCAGGATTTTTTGTTCTGCAGTCTTTTCGCGTCTATCGCTCCGTATTTTTCGTTATCTATGTCGACTCCGGTAGTGCACAAGACAGGTTTCCGAGCCTGGCTTCCGATCATTGCGCTTGCCTTTGCCGCCTTTGTTTTCAACACGAGCGAATTCCTGCCCGTGGGGCTGCTCCCCGACATTGCCTCCAGCCTCAACGAGACGGTGCCTTTCACCGGTCTCATCTTGACGGGTTACGCTTTTGTGGTGGCAATCATGTCGCTGCCGCTCACGATCGTTACGGCTCGTTTTGAGCGTCGCAAACTGCTCTTGGTGTTGCTCTTTGTTTTTTCGCTGTGTCACTTCGTGGTGCCATGGGTGGAGAGTTTTGAGACGCTTTTTGCGGCCCGTGTCGGCGTGGCGCTCACGCATTCGATCTTCTGGTCGATCATGACGCCGCTTGCCGCCCGTGTGGCACCGCACGGCAAGCGAGCCGTCGGACTGGCCGCCGTGATGGGCGGCACCATTGTGGCGACAGTGTTGGGCGTTCCGATCGGAACAAACCTCGGTCACCTCTTTGGCTGGCACATGTCGTTTTTCATCATCGGCATCGGCTCGGCTTTGGTGTTCGTGGTGATTTTCTTTGTCCTGCCGGTTTGCGAAGCCACCCACGCCGGCTCGCTGAAGAGTCTGCCCGTGATCTTGAAGCGCCCGGGTCTGCAGCAGCTCTATCTCCTGACGGTCGTGACCGTGCTTGGTCAATTCACGGCTTACTCGTACCTCAATCCGATTCTGGCGACCGCGGGCGGCTTGGACGAAGGCATGATCGTCACCATGCTTTTTGTCTTCGGTATCGCCGGCATCATCGGTACCGTCGTTGCCTCCAAAACGGTGGACAAGCATGTTGAGACGACGCTTTTGAGTGCCATGGTGATTGTGTGCATTTCGCTTGCGTTGCTGACGGTCACAGCCGCCCATACGCCGAGCCTGACGGTGCTGATCATCTGTTGGGGCGCCGCGATGACGGCTGTTTGCCTCGCCTTCCAAACGGTGCTGCTGACGGTTGCTCCCGATGCGGCAGACGTTGCCGCATCGCTATATTCGGGTATTTTCAATGTCGGCATCGGCGGCGGGGCATTCATCGGCAGCCGAGTGTCCGAAGCGGCGGGATTCATGCCGGTCGCCTATGTCGGTGCGGCCATCGTGGGCGTCTCGCTACTGAGTTTGCTTGTTGTAAAACTCAAAACAGGCAAGTGGCTTTTGGGCGAACAAACGGGACATAAAGTGGGTGAGCCGGTACACGAAAGTCATTGATGTGAAAGCAGTAATTCAAAAAAATACTCGTTTCGGTATAATACGAAAATATACTGAAACGGGTATTTTTCCATGGAAATTTCCACCAGAACAACAATGATGCTGCGCACTCCGCCGGCCGTCTCAGTGTGGCTCAGAGCCAAACGGCGGGAAAGAGGCATGACGCAAAGCGAGCTTGCACAAAAAGCCGGTGTGACGCAGCGGCTGGTGTCGGACTTTGAGCGCGGCAAGGTTGATATTCGGGTCGACACGCTTTGTCGACTCTTTATTGCGCTGGATCTGTGTCTGTCGGGTATTGATGAGCGTTTGGCGCGCGAAAACGAAGAGGCTCCGGAATGGTAGAAGTTCTCTATGCATACATGAACGGTCGTTTTGTTGGGGAGCTGCGTCGGGAATCCGACGGAGAACTTTCCTTCATTTACGAAGATTCATGGCTTGAAGCCACCGAAGTGCATCGTTCTTTGTCGCTTTCCATACGCTTGCAGAACAAAGAGCACCGAGGCGAGTCGGTCAGAAACTTCTTTGTCAATTTGCTTCCGGACAACCCGAATGTTGTGGCGGCGATTGCCAACCGTTTAGAACTCCGCTCGACGGATGTCTTCGATGTTCTGAGAGCCGTTGGTGGAGACTGTGTTGGCGCGCTGGAGTTGTTGCCGAAACAAAGATCGCTCTCATTTGCCGAGAGGTACAGCTATTGTGTCTTGTCCGATTCCGAGATCGAAGAGTTGCTTGGTCAGCTCAACGCTTTGCCGCTCGGAATGAGCGAACGAGAAGACTTTCGTTTGTCGATTGCGGGTGCTCAGCAGAAAACGGCGCTCACCAAATTGCCTGGTGTCGGTTGGGTGCTCCCGAGCGGAACCTTGCCGACCACACATATTTTCAAGACACCGATCGGCAGTCTGTTGGCCAACAGCATTCATTTTGACGAGAGTTGCGAAAACGAATGGTTGTGTCTGGAAATTGCGCGCGCCTTCGGTCTGTCCGCGGCAAACGCGGAAATTTTGACTTTCGGTTGTCGAAAAGCGATTGTAGTTGCGCGTTTCGACCGAGCGGTATCGCGCCGTCAAAACAATCACCTACTGAGAATTCCGACGGAAGACTTTTGTCAGGTAATGGGCCTTCCGCCAGAGAAGAAGTACGAAGCCGACGGCGGCCCGGGCATCAAGGACATCATGGACGTTCTCAAATGGAGTGCGGATGCTGACGGTGACCGACGGCGGTTTATGGCGGCGCAGGTGCTTCTTTGGCTACTTGATTCAACCGATGGCCACGCCAAGAATTACTCGGTTTTCTTGGAAGCGAAAGATCAGTTCCGACTGACTCCACTTTATGACATTCTGTCTGCTGCGCCGCTTGCCGCAGCCGGAGAACTGTCGTCTCGACGCTTGAAACTTGCGATGGGATTGATCGGAAAGAATCGGCACTACCGAACAGCGGATATTGAGCCGCGGCACTTTTTGAGTACGGCGGCGGCAGCCGACTATCCGCAGGCGCAGATGCTCGCTGTGATGGAGCATTTTGCGCGCTTCACTCCCGAGGTCATAGCCAAAGTCAGAGCAAAGCTGCCGAGTGGTTTCCCCGAAACGACCTCGGCTCCCATTTTCGAGGTTCTGCAAAAGCGCGCAGCCAAGATCGCCGCCTTTTTGCAAACGCGCTCCTGACGGAATGGTCAGAGGTATCTCCCCGTGCGGCTTTCCGGGCAATTTCTGACGTCAGACACGGAACCGGCCACCACGACGCGCCCGCCCGCTTCGCCGCCCTCGGGCCCCATGTCGATGATCCAGTCGGCATTGCGGATAACGTCCAAGTCGTGCTCGATCACCACCACCGTCGCCCCGTTTTCAATCAAGCGATTGATGACGCCGAGAAGTGTCTCGACATCAAGCGGGTGAAGGCCGATCGTGGGTTCGTCAAAGACAAAGACCGTGTCGCTTTGAGCGCGCGTCATTTCGCCCGCAAGCTTTAAGCGCTGCGCTTCGCCGCCCGATAGATTGGGTGTGGCTTCGCCCAGCGTCAAGTACCCGAGCCCGAGTGCAGCCAGCGTTTCGAGACGTCGGCAGACGGTGGTGAGCCCGGCGCAGGCGTGCAGCGCCGTATTGATATCCATGGCCATCAGTTGCGGTAGCGTATGGAGTTCTCCGTTTTTGTTTTCGAACTCCACACGGTGTGCCAAAAGACTGTAGCGGCTTCCGCGGCAATCGGGACAGTCAATGTTGACGTCGGGCAGGAATTGAACGTCCAGATCGACTTCTCCCGTGCCGTCGCAGGTCGGGCACCGCAGTTTGCCGGTGTTGTAGGAAAAATCGCCCGCCTTAAATCCCTGATCTTTGGCGTCCTGCGTTTTGGCAAAAACCTTGCGTAGCTCATCGTGTACGTTGGCATAGGTGGCGACGGTCGAGCGCACGTTGATGCCGATCGGAGAGGCGTCAATGAGCTTGACGGCGGAAATGCCCGGAGCCTCAATGCTTGTGACGTGCTCCGGCAGCGCACGGTTGTTGACAAGCGACGAAAGGGCTGGAACAAGACTTTCGAGTACCAACGTGGTTTTGCCGGAACCGGAAACGCCGGTAACCACGGTAAGACGCCCTTTGGGAATCCGTACGTGCAGAGGTTTGACCGTGTGAATCGCTTTGGTCTTGAGGTCAATAGTACCGAGTGAAAAAACGTCGGACTCCGGAACCGGCGTGCGAACGCAAACGCTTTTTCCTACCAGAAACGGTCCGATAAAGGATGTCGGATCGCGAGAGAGGTTCTTTACACTGCCTTGAGCAATGAGTCGGCCGCCCGCAGCGCCCGCACCGGGCCCCATTTCGATCAGATGGTCGGCTGCGGAGAGAATCTGCACATCATGATCGACGAAGACGACGGAATTGCCGTCGGCGACCAGATCCTTCATCACGGCCAGAAGTCCCTCGATATTGCTCGGGTGCAAGCCGATGGAGGGTTCGTCCAGCACGTAGAGAACGCCGGTGGTGCGGTTGCGTACGGCACGCGCAAGCTGCATACGCTGCCGTTCGCCTGTTGAAAGGGTGGACGCGGCTCGATCAAGCGAAAGATAACTCAAGCCCAGATCACAGAGACGCTTGGCATTTTCCAAAAAAGACTCGCAGATGCTCTGCGCCATCGGTCGCATTTCTTCGGGGACGGAAGCGGGAACCGCTTTGACCCAGTCGATGAGTTCGGACAGAGGTTTGCAGCAGGCCTGAGCAAGATTGATGCCGTTTAAAAGCGGCGCGCGGGCTTTTTCCGAGAGACGTGTACCGCCGCAGTCCGGACAAGCGTCTTCCTTGAGAAACTTCGCCACGCGCTTCATGCCGGATTCGTCCTTGACTTTGGCAAGCGCATTTTCAACGGTGTAGACCGCGTTGAAGTACGTGAAGTCAAGCTCAACAGGATTGGAGTTTTTGCCGCCCTTGTAGAGGATGTGCTTTTTCTCCGCCGGGCCTTCAAAGACGATTTTCTTTTCCTTGTCAGTCAGGTCCTTGAAAGGCACGTTCGTGCGCACGCCCATTTCGCGGCAGACGTCGACCATGAGCGACCACATGAGCGAACCCCAAACGACGACTGCGCCTTCTTCAATGGTGAGGTTCTCGTTCGGAACCAATGTGCTGCGATCCACGGTACGAACGATGCCGGTGCCGCTGCAAGTGGGGCAGGCGCCCGCACCGTTAAAGGAGAGGTCTTCTGCTGAAGGACCGTAAAAGCGGGCTCCGCAGGTCGGGCAGACGAGTTCTTTTTCAGCGGCAACCAAAAGGGAGGGAGGAACATGGTGGCCGTTGGGGCAAACGTGGCTCGCCAAGCGTGAGAACATCAGGCGCAGGCTGTTGAGCAATTCCGTCGAGGTGCCGAATGTGCTGCGGATGCCTGCAATGCCGGGACGCTGACGCAAAGCAAGAGCTGCCGGGACATGAAGGACCTCGTCGACAGTCGCTTTGGATGCCATCGTCATGCGGCGCCGCGTGTAGGTTGAGAGTGAATCGAGATATCGGCGAGAGCCTTCGGCATAGAGGACACCCAATGCCAACGACGACTTTCCGGACCCCGAGACACCTGCAATGCCGACGATTTGGTGCAATGGCACCGACACGTTGATGTCTTTGAGATTGTGGACGCGTGCGCCGCGAATGTCGATCGTTTGAATGTTGGCCATGATGTTGCTTTGCTCGGAAGGGGACGACTATGAAGTCGTGGCATCGTTACTTTATCGCGCGCTATGTTGTAATGGTGTTTTTGCGGAAAAATGTGTTTTCATGGCGTGTATTTTCACGGAAAAATGTGTGAAAAGCGTGCAAACAAGCCTGGAGAAATGTGGAAAACATATTAAAGTTCCTTGAAAATCAAGGAAAAATTCGATGCAGCGTGCGGCGTTTGAAGATTTGGCAGCCTGGAAGGAAAGTCCGGACCGAAAACCATTGGTGATTCGCGGAGCGCGTCAGGTGGGCAAGACGTGGTTGATGCGTCAGTTTGGTCGAGACTGCTATAAGAGCGTTGCCTATTTCAAAGAAATCCCGCAGGAATCCCCTGTATTAATGACATGGGCCCTCCGATTTATTGTTTCATAGCCCATTGTCACACTCCGAGTGCTTCAACGGGTATTAAGGGTGGTCCATGTCATTAAGTCGCGGGTTTCCTCGCGGATTTATATGAACCGGAACAGGCAATACGCTTTTCCAAGCGCGGTTATCGCACAGACGGTTCGATAACCAATATTCCGCTCTATCTCGCGCGCAAAACAAAGGATCTGTTGTGAACGGAAACGAGAAGACACTCTTGCCTCCATGCTCGATTGAAGTGGATCGCACAACGTGGCCTTTGCCGCCTCTGGTTGCGCACCGCGGCGCAGGATTTCTCGCGCCCGAAAACACGCTTAAGGCCTTTGCCACGGCGGCGGCTGTCGGTTGCTTGGCCGTAGAGTTTGACGTGCGGCTTACTATCGATGGAGAGCTTGTGTTGAGTCACGACACAGAGCTCGGCCGCGTTATTGGAGGCTGCGGGTGCATCGAGGAGCTGCCCGCCGAAGAACTGAGAAAACTGAAAGTTCGAAATCTCCACAGGCCTGATCAGTCGGTTGCCAACGTGTGTTTCCTGAGTGAAGCGCTGCAGGCTTGCAGCAGCTTGGACTTGGCGATGAATGTCGAGCTCAAGCCGGTAACTGGTTCTGAGGTAGCATTGGCTGAGCGCGTTGCGTCGTTTTTGCGGGCAAAGGAACTGGCTGTGCCTCTCTTGGTGTCGAGTTTTTCAGCCGAGTGCCTTTTTGAGTTTCGGAAAAGATGTCCTGAAACATGCTGCGGCTTTCTGTTTGAAGAGCCGATTGGCGATTGGTCTGAAACGGCTCGCAGGCTTCAGGTGCAGACGGTTCATCCGCACAAAGACCTAGTGACGCCGGAGTTGATTGAAACCGCGCACGCGCACGGCTGGGGTGTGATGGCTTGGACGGTCGATGACGTCCGAGAATCTGCGGTGCTTAAGCAAATCGGGACGGATGCCATTTGCACAAACCGTCCCGACCTGTTGAAGGAGATTTTTTAGAGCTGCTTTTCGATGAGCACCGGACCGGCGGGCCCGAGCAGATAGCGCGTATCGGAGCGCGGGCGGAAGGACTTCAGCACCACAAAACCCGGAGTCATCTTCGTCGGATTCTTTGCCTGAGCTTTGGCTGAAACGTGGGTGACGACAAAGCGGCAGGAAGCCGATTCGGAAGCCGTGAGCGAAATGTTGGAGTGCCATTCGATGGCGCCGCGCTCACTCAAGGGCAGCGTCTGAGCCAGTACGCAATCTACGCCGGGCACATAGTGCATAGTCTTGAGTTCCTGCGACATTTCTCGGGCAATATTGGCGTAGGTGCGGTTGCTGTCGATGACCGGTCCGAAGAGACACACCGCGCTGATCCAGAGCACCGTGATGCCGGAAGCGCTCAGCCAAGGGCCTGTCCAGAAGCGGATCGGACGACGCATGAGGCGGCGCACGCACAGGTAAAGCCAGAAGACAAGCAGTACCAGAGCCAACAGGATCGCCGTCCAGTGAGCGTGCGAAACGGACTCGTCGGCAGTCAGTCGCAGAATCGACCAGTGCATCTTGGGCGGAAAGCCGAGCGTCCAGGCAATGAAGTAGGCCCAGACGCCGGTCAGGGCCAACGTGAAGATCGCCACCGAAAAGAGTTCAAGCATGCTTTTGGTGCTGCGGTTGCAGGCCATCAGACCGAAGGAGGCCAAGACGCAGAGGGGTGCGATCGTGACGGAAAGAAGCGTTTCAGCCGCTACGTCCGACGAGAGAATGAAGCCGATCAGCCAGGCGCAGCAAAAACTCAGCGGCAGGGCGATGTGTGTGATGGTTAGGTTTTTGCGCCACATCCAGATGGCCCAGAATGCAAACGGCCAAGCAGGGCACAGGTACCAGATGAAGTGCTTGACGAACCACAGGATTTCCTGGGGATCAAGGAAGCCTACGATTTGAATCTGGCGCTGAGCCCACAGGTTGAAGTAGTCGCCGGCAACGACGCCCGCAAGGAGATAGGCGACTAACGGCCACAGACCGAAGGTGATGAAGGCGACCGTAACCGTGGTAAAGATCTTGCGGGCCGTGTCACCGATGCCGCGCACCAGAATGTGCGACATCAGGCAGCCGACCAAAACGGTGGCGCCGACGAGAAGGTTGGAGCAAAGAATGCTCGCGCCGCAGGCAAACCCTGCAAGTGCGGAACCCCAGTAGGGACGGGTGAGCGCCCAGCAGCAGCCGAAGAAGGCGGCGCAGGAAAAGGCGAGTTCGGCCGTTTCAAAAACGGCTTCGTGCTGCTTGACGACGATGCCGAAAAGAGAGATGAAAAAGAGCGTGGCAGCGTCAGCCATCAGGCGGCCGAAGTCGCGATACTGAGCCTGACGGGCAAAGGCCTGTTCAACGGGTTGCGCTTCGCGGCGGCGAGCCAGAAACCAGGTTCCGTACCAAATGCAGGACGTGCTGATGGCAAACCACAGAATGGATGAGAGACGCATGGCGCGCAGTTCGCCCACAAGACTGCCGAAAAGCGTGGTGAAGATGGCACCGATCCATCCCGGCAAAGGGCCTTGCTTGGTGATGATTTCGCCGGAGGCAAAGGGAAAGAGCCAGCTTGCGGGATCCGTGAAGTCGATGGAGACGACCTCGGCGAGCAGTCGACTCTCGGCCGAAGACCATAAGTCGCGGCCGAAAAGCCCCGAGAGAATAAAGATCGTCAAAAGGGCAAGCAAAAGAAACCGCGGCATCTTGTGTGCGGCTTCTTGCGTGACATTCAGGGGCGTTGGCTTAAGGTCGAGCATCCGAGGGACCGTTGAGACTTTGACTGACTTATTTTATCGATCCGGCTTGTCTTCGTGAAAAATTCCGGACACAACACAAAAAAGCCCCGAACGAAGCGGGGCTTTTTTGATTCCAAGCTTGATCGTTCTTCGCAGTACCGGAACCGAGCTTTGGTCGATTCCGGAACGAATCGCCGAAGAATTACTTGGCGCTCTTGGTGACGTGAGCGTACTTGGCGCGGAACTTTTCCACACGGCCGGCTTCGACGATGCGGGTCTGAGCGCCGGTGTAGAAGGGGTGGCTTTCCGAGCTGGTATCAAGCTTGAAGAGCGGGTAGGTCACGCCGTCGATTTCAACGGTTTCCTTGGTCTGCACAGCAGAGGAGATGATGAAGGTCTTGTTGATCGAGAGGTCAACGAAGGCGACGGGACGATACTCGGGGTGAATATTGGGTTTCATTTAAATAAATTCCGAAAATGATTTTGTCGGCCGCCCTGCGGGCCTTGCGCAGCCGCCTCTATAGGAGAGGTCTTACGCCGGGCATGCACGCCACGTACCAAACGGAAAGGACGCGATTATCCGCGATTTTTTTAAGAAAATCAAGTGTGTCGGCGTATGTTGTCAGCCTAAGAAAACAGAATCCGCTTCTGAACTCGTTTTGTCAAAAGCGGATTTCTGAGTGCTTCGGCAGCGAGAAACTTATCTGCCGCCGCGCATCATGTCGAAGAATTCGGCGTTGCTCTTCGTGTTGCGGATTTTCTCGAGCAGGAATTCCATGGCTTCGATTTCATCCATATCGAAGAGAAGCTTGCGCAGGATCCAAATCTTTTGCAGATTGTCCGGCGTGATGAGCAGATCTTCGCGGCGCGTGCCGGAACGATTGATGTTGATGGCCGGGTAGACGCGCTTTTCAGCCAGACGGCGTTCAAGCACGATTTCAGAGTTGCCGGTGCCTTTGAATTCTTCAAAGATCACGTCGTCCATGCGGCTGCCGGTGTCAACGAGCGCCGTACCGAGGATGGTAAGCGAGCCGCCTTCTTCCACATTGCGGGCCGCGCCGAAGAAGCGCTTCGGGCGCTGCAGGGCGTTGGCGTCCACGCCGCCCGTGAGCACCTTGCCGGAACTCGGCACCACGGTGTTATAGGCGCGAGCCAGACGCGTGATCGAGTCGAGCAGAATCACCACATCCTTCTTGCTTTCGACAAGGCGCTTGGCCTTTTCGATCACCATTTCAGCCACTTGCACGTGGCGCGTTGCCGGCTCATCGAATGTCGAAGCGATGACCTCTCCCTTGACCGAGCGCTGCATTTCCGTCACTTCTTCGGGTCGCTCGTCAATGAGAAGCACCATCAGGACGCAATCGGGGTGATTAGCCGTGATGGCGTGCGCGATAGACTGCATCAGAATCGTCTTACCGGTCTTGGGGCTGGCAACGATCAGACCTCGCTGGCCCTTGCCGATCGGGGCGATGATGTCGATCAGGCGCCCCGTCACGTTCTCTTCGCCGCGCATATTGCGTTCCAGACGCAACGGTTCGGTCGGGAAAAGCGGCGTGAGATTTTCAAAGAGCATGCGGTGCTTGAGCTGCTCGGGCGGAAGGCCGTTCACCGTATCGACTTTAACGAGCGCGAAGTAGCGTTCGTTGTCCTTGGGCGTGCGGACTTCGCCTTCGATCGAGTCACCGGTGTGAAGGTTGAAGCGGCGGATCTGAGAGGGCGAAATGTAGATGTCGTCCGTGCTTGCCAGGTAGCTCGTATCCGGGCTGCGCAAAAAGCCGAAACCATCGGGCAGAACTTCTAGCGTGCCGTCGCCGAAGATCTGTTCGCCCTGCTTGGCGCGCTTTTTGAGAATTGCGAACATGAGTTCCTGCTTGCGCATGCGCTGCGCATTGTCGATCTCAAGTTCGGTAGCCATCTGAAGCAGCTGGCTGATGTGCAGTGTTTTGAGCTCAGAGAGATGCATTTTGAAGTGAATGTTCAAATGGTTTGACTGCGCGCATGCAGACGCGCACAGACAAACGCTCTTGCGGACAAGAGCCGGTTTGTAAGTTGATTGAAAAAAGAACGGAAAAGACGCCTGAATGTCGGCAGCTTTGCGCCCGATGCGCCGCAAATAAGCGGAGGGCAAAGAGAATTGCGGCCGGGCGGCAACGGAAAGCCGCCCGAGACGAGCCGCAGTTTACAGTATTTGCGAATTAAAGGTACTGCTCGATGAAAGACATCAATTCGCTCTTGCCCATGGCGCCGGTGTGCTGACCGACGACTTCGCCGTTCTTGTAGACGAGAACCGTCGGAATGCCGCGAATGTTGTTTTCGGTGGCGATGGCGGAGTTTTCGTCCACGTTGTACTTGGCGATCACGGCGCGGCCGTTGAACTGTTCGGCAGCGGCGTCAAGCGACGGGGCAAGCATACGGCAGGGGCCGCACCAGGGAGCCCAGAAGTCGACGAAGACGGGCTTGTCGGTCACGTTCTTCACGGTGTCCTGAAAGTTGGCATCGGTCGCGGTGAGGATGAATTCGCTCATGATTTTCTCTGATGATGAATTAAACGTGCTGCGTCAGTTTGCGTAAAAAACACACCGGGCACAGGGACTGCTTGTGTCCGGAATCGGTCGGTGATGCGCTGCAGAGAAACTCTGCGGCGAAGTACGGTGAGGTGAAATGCCTCGGTCTGAGCCGACCGAATCGGAAGCTTCGCAAACGGGCAGGCGAAACAAAAAAGAAAAACGGGCCGTCACCCTTGTGGGGTACGGATTGTCGCTCGGCAAACGTAAAGCTCGCCGATGGCGCGGGCAGCCCCTGGGGGAACTCGGGGCTCCGACAGGTGCCGTCCCTGTTCGTGGGCAATATATCAAAAATTGACGGTACCCGTGACGCTCATTTTTTAGAGAGTAACGGTAAAAAAGGAAAAAACTATCGATATGGACGGCGGAGTCAATCACTCGATCGGAGCGCTGACCCGATAACGCGTGGAAGGTCCGGCTCCGATTTTTTCCAGCGAACCGCCTTCAATCAGCGTCTTGATTCTGAGATTGGCCGTGGTCTGCGTTACGCCTAAGAAATCTTGAATTTCCTTGCGCGATACCTCTTTTTGCGCGCATACAAAGTCAAGGAGTAGGGTGGAGTCAGTGTCGAGATGGCTGCGCAGCAGCGGACGTCTGCGCGGGAGCCTCAGTAAAAACGAGTTGCTGCGGATGATGATGAGCGACTCCGGTGGATAATCCTTGTAGGCGCTGAAGATCAGATTGAATCCTGTCCCAGCGTTTTCCATCAGACCGAGACGAACCAGCAATGCGGCCAGCTTTTTGTTGCGGCAGTTGGTGCAAAGCCCAGAATAGACATCTTCCGGAAACAGTTCTGCAAGTCCTCCGATGGAAAAGAACTCGACTTTGGCCAGCGTCACATGAATTGTACAGGGAGCTGTTCGCGAAAAGTCTCTGTGTGCAATGAGATTGACGAGAGCTTCACGAAGAACAACCTCAGGTACGCTGTAGTGATTCTGTCGTTCCAGACCGTTGCCGGCGCCCTTCGTCATGCCGGCAAGCAGAATGGACTTCAGAAACTCCAGGCATTGCTCGAACTGTCGCAAAATCGAGCCTTCAAAGCGCCGAATCTGAATCACAGCTGTTTTGTCGTTGTTTCCGTATTCAACGCATACAATCTGGAAGGGACATTGATCGGAGCAAATCTGGGCAAGGTTGGTATAGCCCTCCATTGATGGCGACCAAAGACCGAAGCTTATGTTGTTGCGCGGACTCAAGATCACGTCTTTTTGCTCGCAGTATTCGTTGAAAATGTCAAAGGACAGCTCTTGATTGGGCGAGTAGCGTTCTTCCCACGGAACAGGATTGCTTTCTGCCACCATCGCAGTGATCTCCTCAACGCAAGCTGGCAGACTGACGTTGCCGGCGCGGACGTAAATGCTCGAAGGATCGCGCGTATCAAAGCAGTATGGGCGCTGAGTGCCGCGATCGACATGAATCTGAAGTACGGATTGACCACCTGTGCGGTGCGTGACGAATTGCAGCAAAGGGAGCACGGACGGGGAGATGTTGTCGCGTGCCATGGAAATGACGCGTTTCTGGATTTTTCCGGGAGCTTCGCAACCGACAATCTCGCCGTTGTCGTCAATGCCGACATAGATGTCGCCGCCGGTTGTGTTGGCAAAGGCAACAATCGTCTTCTTAATGTTGGGCGACCATTGAGACTTGAACTTAACGGTCTGAGACTCTTCTTTGGGAAAAACGAACATAACGAATCAGAATCTAGTGAAATTTGCAAAAATCTAGTGATCAATATGTTGGATTGTGTTGAAGAGGCGTGCAAATCCGTTGCACCGGCGGCACGCAATTCTGTGGCAAGTTCGTTTCGCGGCTACTTCCAACCGACTACAATGAAGCAATTTGTGCGGCACGGCACAGGCTGCGTCGCGGGACAAAAAAACTCTAGGGAGATAAAAATGGCACCCAGGCATTTTCTGAAGCTGGCGGATTTCACCAAAGACGAACTCAACACGATGTTGCGCCGCGCATCGGAAATCAAAGCGCTGCAAAAGGCAGGCACGCCATACGCTCCCTTCGGCGGCAAAGTGTTGGTGATGATCTTTGAAAAGGCAAGCACCCGTACGCGCGTCTCCTTTGAGTCCGGCTTCTATCAGTTGGGCGGCAACGTGATTCATCTCTCTAGCCAGGGATCGCAGCTCGGCCGCTCGGAATCCATCGAAGACACGGCGCGTGTGGTGAGCCGCATGTGCGATCTCGTGATGATCCGCACGTTCGGCCAGGATCGTCTGGAAGCGTTTGCCAGCAATAGCCGCGTGCCTGTGATCAACGGTCTTACGGATGAATACCATCCGGTTCAGATCATGACCGACATTCTTACCTTTATGGAACACAAAGGCTCCATCGAAGGCCGTACTGTCTGCTGGGTGGGCGACGCCAACAACATGAGCTACTCGTGGCTGGAAGCGGCCAAGATTCTGGGCTTTCACATTAATCTGGCGATTCCCGAAGGTTACCCGCTCGATCTTTCGCTGATCCCGGAAGGAGACGACTACTACACCGTGTTCCGCGATCCGATCGAAGCTGCCAAGGGTGCCGATTTGGTGACGACCGACGTCTGGACCTCCATGGGTTTTGAAGAAGAAAACGAAAAGCGCCGTCGCGACTTTGCCAACTATCAGGTCAACAGCGCCGTGATGGCGGCTGCAAACCCCGGTGCTCTCTTCATGCACTGCCTGCCCGCGCATCGCGGCGAAGAGGTGACGGCTGAGGTGATTGACGGCCCGCAGTCCGTTGTGTGGGACGAAGCGGAAAATCGCCTGCATGCTCAAAAGGGCATCATGGAGTTCTGCCTTAACGCTTCGAGCAAAGCCTGATGGGCAATAACCGTAAACCGACCGCTTGCCTTCAGGAAGATTCCGGTGCATCGATAGGTGCGCCGGAACTTGTTCGCTTGTCCAAGCGCATGAGCGAACTGGGACTCGCGAGTCGCCGCGAGGCGGACGCTTTTATCGAAAAGGGCTGGGTGCTGGTCGACGGCAAGGTGGCGCAGCTCGGGCAAAAAGTGGGCCCCGGCGCTCGCATCGAACTCAAGGCGCAGGCCAGCTACAGTCAAAAGCAGCAGGTGACTGTGCTTCTCAACAAACCTGTCGGTTACGTGAGCGGACAGGCTGAAGACGGCTACAAACCCGCCAAGATTTTGATCACGCCGGAAAATCGCTGGGCCGGTGACGATTCGACGCTTCGCTGGAGCAGCGCCCAATTGAGAAGCCTGGTTCCCGCCGGGCGTCTGGACATCGACTCCGTGGGACTTCTCGTGCTTACGCAGGACGGACGCGTGGCCAAAGCCATTATCGGAGAAAACAGCACGATCGAAAAAGAGTACATCGTGCGCGTTGCCGATGCTCAGTCCGGTCAAGCGCCGAAATTTGCGGCGCAAACGCTGGCGCTGCTTCGTCACGGTCTGTCGCTTGACGGCAAGGCGCTTTTGCCGGCTCAAGTTGAAGTTTTAAACGACGAAGAGCTTCGTTTTGTTCTGAAAGAAGGCAAGAAACGACAGATTCGCCGTATGTGTGCTGCCGTCGGCTTTAAAGTGCTGCGTCTAAAGCGCGTTCGCGTGGGTCGAGTACGTTTGGGCGCTTTGCCGCCCGGCAAATGGCGTTATCTCAAAGACAACGAACGCTTCTGATTTCTAACATTTGTATTCTGCTCGTATGTTCGCGCCGGAATTCAATCCCATCGCTTTTTCGATCGGTCCCCTTGCCGTGCACTGGTACGGTCTGATGTATCTCTTAGGATTCGCCTTCTTCTGGGCGTTGGGACGGTTGCGCGCGAAGGATCCGTGGCGTCAGATGACCGCCAACGACGTGGAAGACATTCTCTTTTACGGCGTGCTCGGGGTCATTCTCGGCGGACGTTTGGGTTTTTGTCTTTTCTACCAGTCTGAGTGGTACCTGTCGCATCCCTTGGACATCTTCAAGGTGTGGCAGGGCGGTATGAGTGCGCACGGCGGCATCATCGGGTCCATCTTGGCGATCTGTGCCTTTGCCCGCATCAAGGGAAAAACGTTTTTTGAGGTGGCTGACTTTGTGGCGCCGCTTGTGCCGCTGGGCTTGATGTTTGGGCGCATCGGCAACTTCATCAACGGGGAGCTGTGGGGCAGGGCGGCCGGCTCCGACGTGCCTTGGGCCATGATTTTCAAGAACTCGGGCACGCTGGTGCCAAGGCATCCCTCGCAGCTCTATGAGGCTTTCCTGGAAGGGGCGCTTCTTTTCACCGTGCTGTGGTGGTTCTCTAGCAAGCCGCGCGTGGCCGGCGCCGTTGGCTCGCTCTTTTGCATGGGCTACGGTCTGGTACGTTTCATCGTGGAATATTTCCGCGAACCCGACAGCTATCTCGGACTGGGACTTTTCGGCCTGTCCAGAGGCCAATGGCTGAGTCTTCCTGTTTTCTTGCTTGGCCTTGTTGTTTGGATTCGGGTGCACCGCCGCAAGAGCGCCGAAAATTGATTTGTCAGAGCAGGTGCGTGAGATAAAGCGGAACAAAGAGCCGCTTGCCTTCTTTTCGCAGCTGCCCGGGATGCAGCACGATTTCTGTTCCGACCTTGGACGCAAACTTCTGTGAAAAACGATCCAGAGAAGTCGTACGGTATTTGTTGCCGGACTTGACCTCGATCGGTACGACGCGAGGCTTTCCGCCCGCATCGGCAAACGGCCGCACAATGAGGAAGTCGACTTCCATGCGCTCGCAGCCTTTCTTGGAACTCGTCTGCGCATAGAAGAAGAGCTTGTCGCCTTTGCTTGCTAACGTTTGTGCAACAAAATTTTCGACCAGCATGCCTTCGTTGATGGAAACGTTGCCGAGCAAGACGTTGCGGTAGAGCTCCTCGGCAGTGGTTGCACCGTTTGCCAAGGCCAAAGCGCAGAGCAAGCCCGTATCGGCCATGTAGCATTTCACGGAGGACTGAGAACGGCTCAAACTCAAGCTCACGGAAGGATCGCTCGCTGCATAACACGGATTGGTGATGTGACTTCTCCCCTCATTGAAATGAGGGGCTTCCTGCTTCATAGCGAGTTCGGCATCCGAGTTTCCCCAGACACCTCTCCGGCTCCACAGGCATAACATCGGCCCAGCCCGGACCTAGCTTTACA
>ENA-ORSG01000292-ORSG01000292.1-human-gut-metagenome-genome-assembly--contig:-NODE-292-length-51084-cov-4.315389_pt1 | contig 51084 bp, 58 predicted proteins | sample MGYA00242189_ERZ509156 | MGnify/ENA primary metagenome ERZ509156 (study PRJEB26280, sample SAMEA2338666) | human gut metagenome | biome: human gut; feature: human-associated habitat; material: faeces...
CCCGCAGCCGCGGGATGCTGGAGGCGGCCTTCCCGCCCGAGCGCTTTACGCTGCCGGGGCACGACCCGAAAGCGGAGTACGACGCGCTGCAGGCGTATCTCAGGACTTACTCCCGCCGGACGGTTCGCAACGTGTTCTGGTCGGGAAACAACTATGCCCTGCCCCGCACGCCCGCGGAGACGGGGACGAAAATCACCTATTGGTACGGCGACGATGAGAAGAAAGACCGCCGCGGCAACATCCGGTTCATCAAGCGCTATTTTCCGCACATCCGCGTGCGCGGCATCCCGAAGATGGCCCACGCGGAGCTGGTGATGATCCACCCGGAGGAGTTCTGCCATTACTCGGATAAATTCCTGCTGAGCGGAGCGGGAGAATCAAGAGGAGAAGTATGAAGTATTTCGGCAAGCCCGCGGGGATGTGGGCGGTGTTCGGCGGTTCCTTCCGCCGGGAGCTGGTGCGCTGTTTCGGGCTCTCCGGGCAGAGCGCCCGCGAGACGGCGCGGAAGGCGAAGAAGAAGTACCGGGAGCTCATCGGGCGTCTGCCCGAGTTTGAAAAGGCTGACCGGTTCATGACGAACGAGGTGAACTGCGCGATGCTCGCGGCGTTTATCCTCTCTATGCCGGAGCGCCCGGACGTGCAGCGCCTGACGGACTACTATGCCCGCGCCATGATGACGGGGCTGGTGCGCCGGGTCTTCCGCGCGAGCGGGAAGAGCCAATTCACGGAGAAGGACATCGAGGGCATGCGGCGCACGGCCGCCCTGCGCGCCGGCGACCGCAACCCCTATTCGTGGAACATGGACTTTTACGAGTATCCGGACGGCAGCGGCTATGAGGCGCGCTTTTCCAGGTGCGGCATCTGCACGCTTATGCAGGAGCTGGGGCTGCAGGATCTGACGCCCGCGCTCTGCCATCTGGACTATACGATGGCCGAGGCGCGCGGCTCGGCTACCTTTGTGCGCGAATACACCCTCGCCTCCGGCGGCCCGTACTGCGACTGTGGGTACAAAAAACGGCAGAAGTGAAAAAGAGTGCCCTCCCGCAGGTTCGCGGGAGGGCGCCTGCTTTCTTCTTTCGGGTGGTCAAATGTGCAGCATATGGCCGGACAAAACGAAAACCCCTGCATCCGTTGGGACACAGGGGTTACATCGTATGTGAAAGAGCGCCGTAATGATACGAAAACCCATGGAAAAACGCCAAAATGATTACCGCCAACGGGGTGTGCTTTTCCGCTGGCGGTTCGTTTTCTCATTTCACATATTCCTGCTCGATTGCCACGCCGCATTTGAATTCGACCACAATGCCGTCGTTCCTGACGTGTATCCTGTCGACAAGCATTTTCATGGTTGTGCCATCAACTGTGGTGAGCGTATCACTTTGCATCGTTTGCTCTATGAAGGTATCGAGCCACATCCTGACCTCGGCATATTTGGCTGCCGTTCCTTGCAGCTCATTGCGTTCTGCCTCCAGTTCCTTCATACGCTCACTGTACTCTTTGACCCGTGATGCATATTCCACAGCCCCGATTTCCATCCGCTGCTTTGCCTTGTGCAGTGCGAGCGCGGCTTCTTGCAGCTGAATGGTTTCTTCATCGATCCTTTCCATTGCTGCTTTGTTTTCCGGTTCCAGTGCGAGCTCAGTGCCGTCCCTTACCACCTCGACTACTTCTTCAGCACTATCGACGAGCCTTCGCATTGCGGTGAGGTAAGTTGCCTCCAACACCTCTTCATTGACATGATGGCTGTCGCATTCTGCTCGACCATTGTTTATCCTATTGCAGCAGCCCCATGATGCCGTCCGCTTTCCACTGCCCATTGTTCGTACCTGCCTGCGTAGCTTGGATCCGCAGATGCCGCATACGAGCATCCCGCTGAATGGATAGCGGCTGCTGTACCTGCCGCCACCGACCTTATTGTCATTTGCATCTCTTCTTCGCTGCATCTCTTGCTGTGCCAGATCGAACAACCCTTTTTCAATGATTGCTGGGTGTGATCCTTCGACATAGTAGATCGGCGCTTTCTTGCCGTCGTTTTTCTGTCGGTACTTTGTGAGCACGTCCGGTTTGAACGTCTTGCCGAGTAGCGCATTGCCTGTATATTTCTCATTCGTGAGGATGCTCTCGATGACATTGTGCCGCCAGCTTTCCCTGCCGAGCTTAGTTTTGACTCCATCTGCCTGTAGCCGTTTCGCGATCTGCGTGATAGAGTACCCAGCGATGAACTCTCGGTATATCCTCCTGACGATTTCCGCCTCTTCTTCGTTGATCTCATATACATCGTGGCCTTCATCATCTTTTCCAATCTTTCGGTATCCGAGCATGAGCCCTGTATTCAGTATGATGTCGCCTTTCTGGAACTTCCGCTGCCATGCCCACTTAATGTTGCTGCTGATCGTGCGGCTTTCCTGTTCGGCCATAGCCGCGAGGATTGTCAGGAGTACTTCGCCTCCGGGTGTTAGCGTGTCAATGTTCTCACTCTCGAAGTACACGCTGATTCCGAGATCCTTGAGCTCTCTGATGTATTGCAACGCATCGACAGTATTCCGAGCGAAGCGGCTGATGCTCTTAACCAGCACTTTCTGTATTTTCCCCGCGCGACAGTCCTCAATCATGCGGAGGAAGTCCGGTCTTTTTTCTGCTCGCGTCCCGCTGATGCCGGGATCCGCATAGACATCAACGAACTGCCACTCTGGTTTTGAGTAGATCAGCTGTTTGTAGTGCTCGACCTGCCGCTCGAAGCTGTCCTCCTGTTCTTCTTTTTCGGTGGACACTCGGGCGTATGCCGCCACCTGCAGCCGCTCAGATTGGTTATCCGCCACATCGATAAACATCTGCGGCATGGTTCGTACTACTCTTCTTGTCGCCGTTGCCATTATGACTCCTCCTTCTTTTTGTTCCACCCGACTTTGTTCCCGGGCTGCCCATTATCGTAGGTGCGCGTAATTTTCGCTCCGTTATAGAACACGAAGGTCACCGTGAACATTGTCACGACGACCTTCGATAGAAATCGTTTTGCTTTTTCTTCGCTGAATTCTGTAATCGGCACATACTCGCTTTCGGGCACACGTTTTGCCCTGCGTTCAGATATCTTTTCACTGATGTCAGTGATCTGCATTTTTACGCTTTTGCGTTCTTCCTCGTATGCCGCCTTCGGGATCAGCCTCTGCATCATGAGCTCTGCGAGCTCCTGCTCCTGCTGCCGCAGGTCTTCGAGCACTTCCTGCAGTGCTACCATTGAATCGCCCTGCGGCCTGCGCTCGATAAATTCATTGTAGGCGGATATGAATTTCTCCTTGAGCACAGTGTCCTTGATTCGGCTGTTGCCGCAGGCTTTTTTCCCATCTCTCAGATATGTGCGGCATGCCCAGATGTCTGTCTGCCATTTGCACTGGCTGTTATTGACCTTGTGCAGATAATTTTTTCCGCAGCAGCCGCATTCTATCATGCCGGTGAAGCTGTGTGCGATTCTTGTCCGGCAGTGGTTTCTGCTGCGGTCTTCCAATATGCGCTGTGCGGCTTCCCACGTATCTCTATCAACGATTGCCTCATGTGTGCCTTCCATGTAGTATCGAGGCGCATATTCGGCGTTCGGGTTCTTATGGTATTCCCCGAAGTGCCTGACCGATTTTCCCATGATCACATCACCCTTGTACTTTTCGTTTCGCAGTAAGCCGATGATGTGCTTCGCATCCCACGGATATCCATTCCGGCTTTGGACGCCTGCTGCATTGAGCGCATCCGCAATTTTCTTTGACCCAATGCCGCCGTCCACGTAGGATTCGTAGATGTATCGAATCACTGCCGCCTCTTCTGGCACAATCTCCAATTCGTTATCCGCTGTCAGCTTCAGGCCGAAGAGCCCGCTGCCGACGCTGATCCATCCATTTTCGCAGCGATGCTGAATTGACCAGCGCTGTCGTGCCGAATCTACCTCCAGATCGTTTTCTGCAATCGTCGCTGCGATCGTCAAGAAGATTTCGCTTGTCGGCTGGAATGTGTGGATGTTTTCGTTCTCAAATACCACCTCGATACCGAGGTCACGGAGTTCTCTGACAGCTTCCAGCAGCTGCGTTGTATTCCGTGCGAAGCGGGATACGGATTTCGTATAGATTTTGTCGAACTTGTGCTCCCGTGCATCCTGCATCATCACAAGGAACTTTGGGCGCTTTTGTACGCTGTGTCCGCTGATGCCCTTGTCTGCATAGATACCGATGAGGTCTGTATTCGGGTCATCTTCGAATGCACTCTGCCAGTAGTGCTCTTGAAATTCGTAGCTATGCAGCTGTGCATCTCGCTCCGTCGATACACGGATATATGCGACTGCCCGTGTTTTTTCCATGTCGTTCTTTCTCCTTCCTATGTGCTGGACTCGAACCAACGTATTTTTTACCCCCGCCATTGGAGGCGGGGGTAAAGATACCAGAGGACTCTTTGAAAGTCCAGCCCAAAAGCGAAAGAACACAAAAAATTATCAGCTTGCCTTTCTAAGGGCTTTCTGGCTGCTGTTATTGATTTTTTCGCGCTGTTTCTGTGTGATCAGCCCTTTTACCCAGAGCTGTGTAGTGATCGCTTCAGCCAACGCGATTTTCACCTTTGTCCTATCACTCATGGCTGCACCTCACTTATTTCTGCGGGATCTTAAGTTTCTGCCCCGTATAGATGACAGACGATTTTAGGCCGTTGAGCTTAACGATCTCTGTGTAGCGGGCTCCGCTTGCGAGGTAGGTCTTTGCGATTCCCCAGAGCGTGTCACCATGCACCACGGTGTGGATGCGGTAGTCCCCGGCGGGTTTCGTGCCTGCCACGGCAAGCGCAGAGGTCTTGACCGGCGACATGATGGCGTACCTGCCGGACTCGTCCTTATTAATGACTGCACGGTCCCCACTGACCTCAACCACATACCAGCGGAGCTTCTTCACCCAGCCGGGGATGGATTTGCCGCCATAGTAGGTGCTGCCTGTGATGGCCACGAGGTCGCCAGCTTTGATTGTGCCAGTGGGCTGGGTCGGCTCGATCGGCTTCACCTCGCTGCCGAGAGCTGCCGTGACCTTGGATGCCAGATCGCCCATGCGGGCATACATCCAGTTACCGGGGCAGCTCTTGTTCGCAAACCACCGATGGACGGTCAGAACCATCTCGTCAGATTTCGGGGTGTAGTTCAGCGTCTTGGCCTTATCGCCCAGCCAGAGCAGCTTGGTTTTGCCGTTGCGCCTGCAGATATCGGTGCAAAGCTCGATGAGTCTCTTGTACACCACATCTTTGAAAGCGTAAGGCTCGGTGTTGTCGCTGGCACACTCGATGGTGATAGCTCTCTGGTCGTTGGCTGCGGAGGAGGAGCACCAGGAGCGGTTTTTCTCTTCCACATACATCCCGACCCGACCGTCCACGCCGATGCCGTAGTTGCTGCTTGCCTGCCGTGAGGTCGGCAAAAAGATGTTGCCCAGCGTTTCCACACTGCACTGACCCACCACGCAGTGCGGCGTGATGCGTTCAATGCTGTGGGTGCGCTGCCCAGAGTGGTTCGGGCTGAGTTTGGTGTAGGACACCAGGGGGCTGTTCGTGTAAGCCATGTTATTCATCCTCCTTTTCACTGCGGTCATGAAGCTGCTCCAGAACGGATTTCAGCTTCTGCGGAATGGGCAGTCCCAGGTATGCGGCGTTTTCCAACAGGGACACGCCCTCATTCGACAGGTAGAAGAAAATGACGGCGGTGCGCATCACCGAGCCGCTGCCGATGACGCGGGTGTCGAGAATATGCCCGATGCCAACCAGAGCGAAGATGAGTACCTTTTTGAAAATGCCCTTGAATCCGACTTCGCTGGACAGCTTCTTATCCACCACGGCGCACATGATGCCGGTGATGTAGTCGATGACTACGAAAGCCAGAAGCGCGTAAAGCAAGCCGTCACATCCTCCCAGGAACCATCCGAGCCAGCCTCCGATACCGGCAATAACCACCTGAATGGTCGTCCAGAATTCTTTCATGTTGTTTGTCCTCCTTTGAAATTAAAAATGGGTATGAAAAAAGTGACGCCGGAGCGTCACACTTTTCCGATAGCATAGATTGATACTTTGTAGGTTGCCGATGGTACCGTATTTGGTCTTACGGCAAATATCTTTCCGGGGTTGGTCGTTGTAGACCAGCTACTCGAACTGCCTCGCTCCACAAACATGGCGTAATTGCTGTTCTCCGTGGAGATATGGACATGAGGAATTTCCGCGAAGGTAAATGGAAAATTAGGGAGCGCAATTGCGCCGCTCTCATAGAGCACGCCCCATGCCGTCGAAATGGCGGTCGTAAAGGAATACTGACCCCAACATTCCGCTGTACCGCTTTTCCATTTACGATAATTCCAGATGCCGCTTGTCCCTCGCTGAATGACAAAATCCGCAAGGGGTGAGCCATCCACCCGCATATCCCCGGCAACATCCAGCATGGCTTGTGGCTCCGGCGTGTTGATGCCGACCTTCTTTTTCCGCAGTGCAATGAGGGGCGTACCCTGCGGAACAGTAAAATACAGATCTAGACTGCTCAAAGAATAGAGCTTGTCTTGGATCTGTAGATGAAGGTCGTAGGAACTGTTGGCATCCAGATTGCACAGTTCCAAATTGGAGTAGCTGAAAGAGGTTCCGCTTTTTGTCGTGCCGGAATAGATGCTGGTGTAGCTGCCGTAGCTGCTCTCACTGGTTTTCTTGTACCGATACCGCACATAAACCACGCTGTTTTTCTGCGTCCCGTCTACGGTCACAGCAGAAATAGAGCCACTGAATTTGAGCTGCATTTCCGCTTCAATGTCGTTGGTTCGTCGGAGCGTCACCGAGGACACCTTCGGCTTTGCGTATGGGATGACCGTAATAGTTTGGGAAACGCTGGCGGTATAACCGCGGGAGTCCGTGACCGTGAGCGTGACCGTTACGCCGCCGGACTTGGCAATCTTTCCAACAGATAAGGCAGAGCCGGTAGTGTTAGAGGATGACAGCCCGTTGCAGGAAGCTGTGTAGTTGGAAATACTGGCACCGTTTTTTGCAGTTGCCGTTCCGGGCGTGACCTTGAGGGTCGAGTAGTTCTGAACGAATAGCTGGTCGTTGCCTGTGAGGTTTTTCGTGGTCGTGTAGCTGTCGGCATAAGTGAATCCGCTTATGGTCGGAGCAGAATTGGTTGCCGTGGTCAGTACCGTGGCGGTCTTGCTTGAAGTACTGCCGATCTGCGTAGACCCGCTGTAAGACGAAACCGCAAAGGTACCTGTGAACGACTTGATGGACGCCATAGCGTTCAACAGCGTTGTCCTCTGCGCCGATGTCAGCGTGACCGTGCGGTTCGCCGTGCCCTTCGACCAGGAAAGCCCGGAAATAGTCAGGATGGTCGTGCTGCCGTTTTTGAGCACCAGCGTATTGGTGTAGGAGGCTTCGTACACGGTCACATTGATGGTAATGGAAACCGTGGCATTGTCCGCCGTCACCGTGTTGACACTATTCACCACGGCACCGCCCAGCGTCTTGACCGTGGAACTGCCGGAAGTGCCGTAGACGTGGTTGTATTGCCGCCTTGCTCTGACCCTCACCGTGTAGCTTGTATTCGGCGAAAGCGAGGACAATGTTACGCTGGCGCTGGTGGATGCCGTCGTTGAGAACTGCGTCCAGCTCGAACCGCCGTTTGTGCTGTACTGCCAGATGTCCGCCGTGGCAGAGGATGTAGCGGAGATTTTGAACCCGTTTGCCGTGACATTCGATGTACTGAATGTAACTGTGGGAGCAGAGCGGTCAATGGTAGTCAGCGTCATGCTACCGCCGTATTCCTGTGAACCGTAGATATAAACACGGGTCGAGAATCCGACCGCAATCGTTTTGCTGCCGTTGCTGTTGTGAGCTACAGTAATCGTGCCACTGACAGAACCTTTCTTTGCCGGGAAAACACGGTCATCCCAATAGGTACGGTCCTTTGAGTATACGGTCGTACCATTGATCGTTACAGTGGTCGTGTCAATGGTGTAGTAAGTGGATGCGCCACCGGTAGAGGTCAGCGTCCAGGAAAGTGTCGAGCTGTTACCGACCACATTCACGCTTTCTGAAATGTCCAGTTGAAGATAGCGCCCATCGTATGCCGCGCTTTTCCAAGTTGCCATAGCTTTCCCTCCTTAATCCAGAATGACTATGTTCAGCCCTTCGGACGCCGTTGGCATCGGGACAAACTTCGTTTTGCCCACGGTCAGTTCGCCGTCCACCGTGGTTTTCTTGGTCTGCGTTTCGTCCTTGTTCAGGGTGAAAATCACCTCGTCGTTGTAGTAACCGGCGAACTCCGTGTTAGTGATAACCGTCCGCTGGGACGATGCGCTGTTGGATACCTCGATGCCCCGCTTGTCGATCTTGACCTCCTGCGTGTAGATCTCGTTGGGAGCAGGCGTCCACTTTCGGGGAATCGCACCCTCGGTGATCATAATGTCCGCCAGATAAATGGATGCATCCCGGCAGTAGCAGTAGACGCGCAGCGTGGGGTCGGTCACATCGGTGAGCGTGACGGTAAAATCCGTCCAGTCAAAAGCGGTGCTCTTATTGAAGAGATACGCAGTTTTGTTTCCGTTGTAGGTCACATAGAAATACCCGGACATGGTCGAGGTTTTCTTGGCGCGAACGGAAACTGTATAAGTGCCGGGAACTACCCCTCGGATGTACTGCGACAGCGAGGAGTAAGCTCCCAGCACAAAGCAGGAGTCGGAAACGGTGTTGTTCTGGGTGTCCGTGGAGGCATCCGTTTTCACGGTGCCGGAATAGCTCCAATCATCCGTGATGCCGTTCAGGCCGGAAGAGTTTTGCACATAGTTGATGCCGCCGATGTACTGCTCCTGCATGGTGACGGACAAGCCTTCCACCGTGTGCTGAAGCTGAGATACTTTGCTTTCGGAGCTTCGCAGCCGCTCTTCCAGTATGCCTTGGTCGTTGGAAACCGACTCCATAGTTTCGGTAAGAGTCGCCACATAGCTGTTCAGCCCATCCACATTCTGCTGGAGATAGGCTGTTTTCTCTGCAAATTCATCGGTCGAAACATAGGCTCGAAGCACGACTTCGCCGCTCTCCAAATCCCAATAAGACGAGCCGTCCTGCGACTGGATAACACCTGCCTTGATAATGTTCGCCACCAAAGAGCCGGAAGTGATGAAGTCTGCAACGATCTGACCGTCCGCCGTGATGGCGGTTTCGTAGGGGCCGTTGTAGCCGTTACGGGAAAATCCCAAGCCGCCCACATTCCACCGCCAGACATTCACGGCTTCGTCAATGGAGGGAGCGTCCAGAATGAGCAGCTCATAGGGCTGTCCGTTTTCCTCGCTGGTGTGGATGACCACATAGCCGCCGCTCTGACCGGTGATAAGCCCGGTGGCCTTGCCGATGGCGGTTTGGAGCAGCTTTGGAAAGCGTCCTACCGTGGATTCCACCTTATCAACCGAGGACTGCACCTCGGAGATGGTGGTGATCATGCTGGACTTGCTCTGACCGAGGGAAATGCTCTTGTACCGCTCGGCGAGGGTGTCGTACACGGTTTCAATGACCATAGCCGACACACTGACACCCAGAAGCGAGTGCCGGATGGTGACGGTATCGCAGAGATTGACCTGCTCCAGGAGTGCCGAATACTCCGGCTGTTTCCAGAGCGGCTCAAAGGACACCTTCACCGTAGGGATGGTCGCACCCAGCGGATTTGCTTTGATGTAGCTGTTGGCTTTCGCTCGGAGGGCTTCCTCGGTCACAACTCCGTCAAACTGGTCGGAGAAATCCATGATGAGCGTTTTCGCCCGGACGATCTCCGAGGTCACAATGGGGAGCGTGACCTCCGGCAGCGTGATCACCATTTCGGTGTCCGAGCCTTCCGGCGTGTATACGGCATACGGGAGCAATGCGGTATACACGCCGCTGTTGTCCTCGTCCTGCTCCAAGGCGGTGAGGTTCTTGCCGTATTCAATGACCACGCCGGTCTTCTGCCCACGGTGCGAATGGAACTTTACCGTGAAGTTGTCCCACTCAAACTCGCCGTACCATTTGGAGAGCATGGAGCCTTCCGTACCGCCGAGGCAGGCACGGACGCTTTTCGGCTGCGTGACGGAAAACGCCTTTGCATCCGAGTAGTCCGTCCAGCCCGTGAAGCGTGTATCTCCGGCAAGGAGCTGCGAGAGGATAAGCTGCGGAGAACGGCTCTCCGTCGAAAACGGCATCACCGGAACATTGGCGAGGTCATACGAGATGTGCTGACCGTAGATGGTGACGATGCCGTTTAAGGGCTTTGTAATGCGGTAAATACGGAACGCCTGGTCGGCGGCAGTATCGTTGGGTTTTGCCTTGATGATGCACTCCTTGGTGATTAGCCCGTAGTGCTGACCGCTGACCGGGTATTTGAGCAGACACTCAAACACACCGTTTCGCTCTTCGGTCACTTCGCAGGAAATGGTGTCCGTCAGTACGCCAAGACCGAAGGTGGAAAAATCCGTTGCATTGGGCGGGTATAGGACTGGAATCATAGGCTGTCAGCTCCTTCCGGGCATAAAAATACCACCGGGGATTTCTCCCTGGTGGTTGAATGAAAATGAGTTACTTGTAGATTGACAAATAGGAATTTATTAGGCAAACAGAATAAGTGCAACACCTGTGATAAGCAGAACTATACCAACAACAAACTCTACCATTCCCACTTTCTTTGCGTATTCTTCTTTCTTCCGACCGGCTTTGAAGTCCGCCTCAAAACCGTTGATAAGATTGTATTTCTTTTTAAAGTAAATGAAGTATCCAAACAGAAGGAAGGCCAATCCCAGAACTACAGCCAATACCTTTAGGAATATCATATAAACACCTCCACAAAAAATTCCGATTTGTCGTCCTCACTTAAAAACATTATACCATACCTTTTTGAATTTTTCTACCGCTTACAATCGGGAGCGACCTTACAGACAGCACCACCTCGGAATGACCTCGATCCGCTGCACATTTCCTGCACAGGCGATGGTGGTCGTTCCCGGCTTGAGCATAGGAAAGCCGTCGCCGGTAACGGTATCATTTTTGAGGGTGGTATCCTTAAAGCAATTCATAAGTTCGCTGTCAATTTCGATGGTTTCGTCGACCTCTGAAATCGTCCACAGGTTCGTACCTTCGCCCTCCGGCTGAATCATAAGCCGTACTGTGCCGCCTCCATATATTTTGATGTAGGGTTTGCTTGTGAAAGCGGTGGGATTGGTTACAGACAACCTTCTGGTGCCGGATGCTAAAACCTCCTGTCCCGCAAAACTGTATTTGTAGGGCTTGCAGTTGAAGGTCACGGTGAAACTGCCGACCTTGTTCAGCTGTTCCTCAATGTCCAGACTGCCGGAGATGACGCCGTAGCGGAAATACTCCGCATCGTAGGAGTCAGTGATTTCGTGGTATCTGTCCGGCTCGGAATAAAGCCAGCCCTTAATGTCCCGCAGGACAGCGGCAAGTGCGGCTATATTCTTCCGAGCGAGGAACACTGTGTAGGTCACCTTGATGTTGGCAAAGCGGCGGTTCGGATTGATGATGTCGCCATTCCTGCCGGGAATGGAAATGAACTCCGCATCGTATTCCGGTGCGGAGAACACGTCCTTCTTCTCGATATGCAGACCGAACTCAGCGGAACTGCGGCCGTTGTAGGTAAAAGAGGTCATGCGAATACCACTCCTTTCCGCTGGGCGAACTGGTTCGCTGTTTCCATGACTTCGTTGGTGAGTTGACGGATATCCTCACTGCTGTAATTGTTGAAGTTCGTAATGTTCAGGGCAATGGTGAAAGCGGATGCCGCCTTTCCGACCACACCGTCCACGGCAGAGCGGATAGAGCCGTTCACGTCAAAGTCGGTGGGCAGAGCCGTCTGCATATCGTGAGCAAGGTCGCCCATGACGCCGTTGATGTCCTCTGCCATTCCTTCTGCGGCTTTGACCGCTTCATCGCCGTTGCCATCAATGGAGCCTGCAAGACCCTTGACCAGCATTTCACCGACCCATGCCATCTCCTTCGAGGGCGAATGGATACCGAAGAAATCGCAGATGCCGTTCCAGATGGAGGAGATCCACCCGGACACCTTATCCCACAACCACGAGGCAAGCTGGGTAATACCGCTCCACAGTCCCTTGACGATGTTGCCGCCAATCTCCACGATTTTATACATCAGAGAGCCGAAGGCTTTCACGATGCCTGCAATGATCTGCGGCACCGCCTTGACGATCTCCACGATGATGGTAGGCAGATTTTCAATCAGGGCAACGAACAACTGCACGCCTGCCATGATGATCTTATCGATGTTTCCGACCAGTGCATTGACAATGCCGGAGATGATTTGCGGAATTGCCTGTACGATGGTCGTAATGATCTGCGGCAGGGCTTGAATGAGAGAAATCAGCAGGTCGATGCCTGCCTGAATAATGAGCGGTATCGCATTCAGCACAGCATTGATAATGCCGTCAATGATTTTCGGGATAGCTTCCACGATTGCCATAATGATATCCGGCAAGGCAGTCACCAGCGAAGTCAGAAGCTGGATGCCCGTTTCAATGATCTGCGGGATGGAGTCCAGTAAAAAGGTAATGATGCCGTTGATGATCTCCGGCAGAGCGGCGATCAACACGGGGATTGCGTCCAGAAGTCCTTGCGCCAGTCCCGTGATAAGTTGTAAGGCTGCGTCAAGGAGCATCGGCAGGCTGTCCACCAGCCCTTGCACGATGGTGACGATAGCCTGCACCGCTGCCGGGATGAGTGTGGGCAGTGCATCCGCAATGCCTGTCACCAGTGTAGACACCAGCTGAACCGCTGCCTCGATAAGCAGGGGCAGATTCTCGATCAGCGTGTTCACGATGGTCATGAGAGCAGACACCGCCGCCGGGATAAGCTGCGGAAGCAAAGAAAGCAGCGTTTCCAGCACCTGCGAGAACAGTTCGGTGACTGCTTCCAGCAGTGTGGGCAGCAGTTCACCCACAGCCGTCAGCAGAGCATCCAGCGCCGTGGGCAGAGCCGCCACGATGTTCTCAATAACCGGGGTGATGTTCGCCACCACGGTCTTGAAGGCATCCACCATGTTGTTGCACAGCAGCTCCATGTCAGCATCCGCATCACCAAAGCCTACGATGAGGTTCGACACGGCGGATTTCAGCGCATTGACAGAGCCGGAAATAGTGGCTTCCGCTTCCTTGGCAGTTGTGCCCGCAATGTCCATGCTCTCCTGCATGACATGAATGGCTTCCACCACATCTGCGTAGGAGGAGATGTCGTACTTGACACCGGATATTTTCTCCGCATCGGCAAGCAGTCGCTCCATTTCCTGCTTTGTACCGCCGTAGCCCAGCTTGAGGTTGTCGAGCATCGTGTAGTTCTGCTTGGCAAAGCCCTGGTAGGCATTCTGAATGGAGGACATATCCGTGCCCATCTTGTTGGCGTTATCGGACATATCCGTGATTGCCATATCCGCATACTTGGCGGCTTTTTCGGTATCACCGCCGAGAGACTGGATCAGGCTTGCGGAAAAGCCCGTGACCGTCTCCATGTACTCGTTGGCGGAAAGTCCTGCCGTTTTGTATGCATTGGCGGCATACCACTGGATCTCCTGCGAGGAGTCCTTGAACAAGGTATCCACGCCGCCGACCAACTGCTCGTAGTCCGCATAGGCAGCGATGACCTCTTTGCCGAGCTTCACGGCGGCGGCCCCTGCGGCAACGGCCACGGCACCGAGTGCCACACCTACGGTTTTGAGAACCTTGCCGAAGCCTTCAAACTTACTGCCGGATTCCTCCGCAGCCTTGCCGCCCTCCTTGATGGCTTTTTCGTTCTCGTCCAGTTCCCGGTTCATGTCGTTGAGGGCGGCTTCGGCATTGTTGAGTTGAATCTGCCAGTTCTGGGTGCGGCGGTCGTTCTCTCCAAAGGAGGTGGCGGCATTCTGCAGAGCCTTGCGAAGGGTGTCGATTTTGGTAGTCTGCTCATCGATCTCTTTTCGCAGCACCTTATTCCGTGCGGCGAGTGCCTCCACGGATTTATCGTTTTTATCGAACTGAGAGGTGGCGAGCTTCATTTCGGAGCCGAGCACCTTGAAGGACTGGTTGATGTCTGCAAGTGCTTTTTTGAACTCCTTTTCGCCCTCAAGACCGATCTTCAGTCCGAAACTGTCTGCCATTCGCCGTCACCTCCTTAAATGCCGTCCGGGATAATATCGTCAATGTAGTGTTCGTGAGCAGGAATAGCCTGCCCGTTATACTGTTTGTGGCACTCCCACAGATCCAACAGCAGACCAAACGGCATCAGCCACACCTCATCCTGCGACAGATGAAGGTGGGCAAGGCCGTAATAAAGAAGCCGGGTAAACAGCTCCGCATCGGAGACCGTTACCCGACTTGCGCGTTTTTTGCGTCTTTCTCGCTTTCCACATTCCGCTTGGTGCCCTTATAGAGAGCTTCTGTAATGGCGGTTTTGTATCCTGCAAGGTCGAGTGGCGTGGTCAGAAGCTCCACCACATCCTCCGTGAGCAGCTCCTTGGGGTGTTCCTTATCCTTGAGGTTGTGGACGAGGATGCTCTGATTTGCAAGAAGCGTAATCAGCCACACGATCTCGCCGATGGCCATTTCAAAGTTCTCGGACTTCATCAGCTTCTCACCGAGGTTTTCCAGCCCGCCGTATCGACCGGCGATCTCCTTGGTAGCCTTGGTCGTGAGGAGCAGCGTATATTCCTCATCACCGATGGTGATGACTGCGGTTCTTTCGTTATCCATTGTGCGTTACCTCCGTTAGCCCTGTTTTTCGGGTGCCGTGGTATAGGTCGGCTCATAGACTTCCTTATACCAGTTCGTGATAGTCGCAGCGGTCACATCGCCCTCCAAAGCCTCCGCTTTCCACGGGTGTTTGCCGCCTGCGTCTGCTTTGTTGCGGCGCAGAATGGTGCCTTCAATGGTCGGCGTAGAGAAAGTAATGCTGTCGCCCTTGGTGGCAAGGTTCGTCGCCGGAATACCGAATTTCACTCGGTACAGCCAGTAATACTTGTACTTGCCGTTGGACTTCTTAGCACGAAAGCCTACCGCCACGGGATCACCGCCGTCCTCGGATGCGGAAATGAGCACCTTGTTTTTGTCGATGGTTGCACCCGTGAGGTCGGATGCCGCCGCAGAGCCGATATCGTCAATGCCGAGGGAGAGTGTGCCGGATTTGAATTCCTTCACGATCTCCGAAGCGCCGTCATCGGCATAGAGCGTCGCCTCCGCCAGTTCCACCGAAAGGTCAGCGGAGATGGCTTTGGCAAGCTGGGACGGCGTACCGTAGGTTTCCTCACCGGCGTCGTTCTCGGTGATTTTTGCGTAATACAGTCTGTCAAGACCGATCGTTGCCATGATTCATTCCTCCAGTTCGTAGATTTGCGCCACATCAATGGCGTAGTGATGATAGCCGGTTTCGGTCTCAAAGCCGATGTACCGGCGGTCGGTAATATAAAAGTCCGCACCAAGCAAGGCGCGGACAAGTGAATTTTTCAGCTTGGTATAGCTGCCCTTTGTGAAAAGGGACAGCCGTGCCTCCTGCGTTTCGCAGCCGGGAGCGTTGTCGGCGTGGAGCTCAAAGCTGTCCGACAGCGGCGTAATCACCAGATAGGTGTCCGGTGCTTTGCCGGAGAACACACCCGTTTCAACGGGAACCCCACAACTTTTTGCGATGGTTTGCAAATCGGATAGCAGGCTCACAGCTTTTCCACCTCCTCATCCAGTGCCTTGGTCATGGCATCGATGCATTCCTGCCGGGATGCGGTTTTCGCAGGCTTCAGAAACGGCTTCGCGGGCTGACCGTGCTTGCCGTATTCGAGAATGTTGGCCAGCTTGGCATTGCTGCCGCCGTCCGAGCGGGGTTCTGCGAAGCCGACCTTGATGTCGTGGTTTCCGTCCCGGTTCAGCTTGGAGGGAGAAAGACCGAGCGCACCTTCCAGTTCGCCTGTGGTGCGGGATTTGAACTTTGTTCCTCTGCCGATAACAGAGGAGAGATTGCTCTTGACTCTCTTCAGCACGACCTCGCCACCGGCCTGCAGGACGGTATCCGCAACGCTGTCAAAGTTGCTGCCGAGCTTGGAGATCTTCAGGAGGAAATCCTCCGGCATTTTCATTTCAGCTTTTGCCAATGGTGGGTTCACTCCTTTTCGCTAAAACCTCGATGTACATCCCACGACCTTTCACATTTTCAACAGAGATGATATTAAATCGCTCTCCGTCACAGATGAGAAAATGGTCGGTAGTGACCGTCAGCCCCGGAATACACCGAAAGCGGAAGAGGTCGGTCGCTTCGCTGAATACGGCAAGGTTTGCCCACCGCTGACTGCCATGCCGTCCTTCACGGTATACACGAACAGAAGCGAGGACTTCATCCTGCGTTGTGGAAAAGCCCTCGCTGTCCTTGATTTGACGGGTTTCTACGATGTCGGCAAAGCCGTTCATTTTTCCAAAACTCATACCTGCCACCGCCTATCCAAGCGGAGCAGCAGATTGACCGTGTTCCACACCTGCTGTGCCGCTCCGGTGTTATCCGCAAAGAAGCCGCCCGTGCTGCCGTCCCGGCTTTCATAGAAGTGGGATGACAGCATGATGACGGCTTGCTCTGTGGTGGCTGGCATGGGATTCTCCTTGTAGTAGCCCTCCGGGATGTGCTGGTAGCTTTCGGCGTAAGAAACAGCGGCGGTGATGTAGCTTTTCAGCAAGGCATCATCCGCCGTATGTTCCAGGATAAGGTTGGCTTTCACTTTGGAAAGAAGCCCATCCATCACCGCCGCCTCCTTTCATCAAGACGCCTTCATCTTCAGAAGCTGGATACCCTCCGGCAGGATGATCTTGCCGTCCACACGCTCGGTGGCAACAAAGCCGACCTGACCGTTGGTGGAATACAGCTCGTTCAGACGCTGAACGGTTCTGCCGGTGCGGTCAGCGATCCAGTAGCTCTGGAAATCGCCGAAGGCAATGGAGAGCGCACCTGCCGCCAGCGTGGGAGCATACGGGCTGGTGTAAATCTCGTAACCGAGCAGTCTGTCCGGCTGACCCGCCTGCAGGGAGGGCTGCCACAGATACTGACCGTTGGAATCCTTCAGCTTACGAAGTGCGGAAACAGTAGCATCGTTCATCAGGAACTTGGCGTTCTTGCGGTACGGTGCTTTCAGTGCATAGATAAGGGAGATCACCTCGTCGGTGGTGACGGCGGTCGCACTGGCTGCGGTAACGCCGACCGTGCCACCGTTGGTGGTGAACAGGCCGGTGGGCTGACCCGTACCGGTGCCGACGCAGAATGCCTGTTCCTCGGCAGCACCGAAGGCGTAGGCAAACTCACGGGCGATGTACTCTTCCAGATCGAAGGCACTGTCATCCAGAAGCTCAATGCTTACCTTCACAAGGTCGGTCAGTTTGTAGGCATCAATGGTCTTCTGTGCGAAGGTGGGATTGCTCTCGGTGTAGGCAGTATTTTCAGCAGTCCACGCAGCGGTGGAATGGGTCGCTGCAACGGGGATCTTACGCTCGTTATCGGTAGTGATGACCTTGCACAGACGGCGCATCACATTTTCCTCCTTGAGCGTGTCCACGATGAACTTCTCAAACTCCGTGGGGACGAGATAGCCGCCGTTGGCGTCCACGCCCTCGGAGAGCACATTGTGGAGCATACGTTTGCCGCGCAGATGCAGACCGAAATCCTCGCGGTAAGCGTTAGACGCTCTGCCGGTCTTGGTTTCGCCGGTCGCTTTCTGGGGCTGCTCGGTGATGGGAGAGGATACGGGCTTTGCAAGCTCTGCGGCAATGGCATCGCGGCGCTCCATGCGTCTGACCTCATTGGTGAGATCGTTCAGCTCCTTCTCCATATTGGCATAAACGGCATCGTCCTCGGCGGACAGAACGCCTTTTCGGTCGCGGTGGGTATCGAGGAAACCCTCCATCGTGTCCCACAGCTTGGCGCGCTTTTCGCGCAGTTCAACGATAGTCATATTGAAATACCTCCATATTAAATGTAGTTTTTGATGGTGTTCAGCTTGGCTCTGAGTTCGTCCACAGAGCGTCCCGTGTGTTCTGGCACGGTAGGTTTGGGGTCAATGGCGCATTTTGCGGCGATTTTCTCCATGAGAGAGTTCACCACATTCGCCTTGGAATACAGCATGGAAACGGTGGGCGCGGGTACGCCATCGGATTCCGAGTTTCTCTGCATGATTTCGTCCGCAAAGCCGAGTTCCACAGCCTTGTTTGCGTCCATCCAAGTTTCGGCATCCATGAGGTGCGAGAGCTTGGCACGGGAAAGCCCCGTCTTGATCTCATAGGCGTTGATGATGGAATCCTTAACGCTTGAGAGCATTTCGATGGCTTTCTGCATCTCGTCTGAATTGCCGAATGCCGCCGTCATGGGGTTGTGGATCATAAGCATGGACACCGGGGATACCAGTACCTTCGTGCCTGCCATAGCGATGACGGACGCTGCGGATGCCGCAATGCCATCGATTTTCACGGTCACATCACCCTTGTAGTCCATGAGCATATTGTAGATTTGCGCTGCAGCCACGCAGTCGCCGCCGGGAGAGTTGATCCACACGGTAATATTTCCGCTGCCGGACATGAGCTCGTCCTTGAAAAGCTGCGGGGTGACATCATCGTCAAACCAGCTTTCCTCGGCGATGGTCCCGTTCAGGAACAGCGTCCGTTCCGCCATCTCCGTTTTGTTCTTCCAATTCCAGAACTTTTTCATCAGGTTTATCCTCCTCTCTTTCATCGATAGGTGTATCTGCAAATGCCCCGGCATTTTTCAGCGGGAGCATATTGCCATTAATGAGGTACAGGTCACCGCCGTCTTCTGCCGGGATGCGGTCGAGGTTTTCCAGCTCCCGGATGTCGTTTGCAGACATCCAGCCGTTCTGGCGGCCGATGGCGTACCCGTTCATGCGAGACTGATAGTCTCCACGGAGCAGACCTTCCAGATTGAACTTCACGAAATACGCAGTTTTTTCGTCCTTCGACAGGAGCGTTCGCTGAATGGACTGTTCCCAGCGGATGACCCAGGGGTCAAGGGTGTATTTCACGAACTCCAAGGACTGCTGCTCAATATTAGAAAAGCTCGACTTTTCCAGGTCGCCAACCATGTGGGGCGGCACTCGGAAAATTCGAGCAATCTCATTGATTTGAAACTTTCGTGTTTCGAGAAACTGCGCCTGCTCCGGCGAGATACCGATAGGCGTGTACTTCATGCCTTCTTCCAGAACGGCGATTTTGTTTGCGTTTCCACTGCCGCCGAAGGTTGACTGCCAGCTCTCACGCACACGCTGCGGGTCTTTGATCGTGCCGGGGTGTTCAAGCACACCACCCGGAGCGGCACCGTTGGCGAAGAACTTTGCGCCGTACTCCTCACAGGCGATAGCCATGCCGATGGCGTTTTTCGCCATAGCAATGGGACTGTAGCCGACCAGACCGTCAAAGCCCAAGCCGGGGATATGAAGCACATCCGAGGGATGAAGCGTTACGGAAAAATCCTTATTTTTTATAGCTTCGTCCGAGCCACGATAATAGGTGTAGTAGAGACGCCCGTTTTCATCTCTGTCCACCGACATCTTATTCGGCATCAAAGGGTACAGAGCTACGATCTCGTTCTTGCCGTTGCGGATGATTTGTGCATAGGCGTTGCCCCAAAGGAGCAGGTGCGTCATGAGGGTTTCTCGGAACACGAAGGAACTCATCTCCGGGTTCGGCTCATCGTGGAGCAAGCGGTAGAGTGGATGGTCGAGCGCCATTGCTTTGCCGCCGCTTTCCGTGTATTTGTAGAGGTGTAGCGGCAGTCCTGCGACAGCTTCCGACAGGATGCGGACGCAGGAATACACGGCGGTCATCTGCATGGCCGAGCGTTCCGTCACCGCTTTGCCTGAGGTGGTACCGCCGAAGAAAAAGGCATAGTTGCTGCCCGTCGTGCGGTTTTGAGGCTTGTCCCTTGATTTGAACAGTCCACTGAAAATTCCCATTTGTATCCTCCTGTACTACATATTTATATAAACAAAAGCCCGCGCGAGTCATATACTGACTCATCGGAGCCTTGGTGGCGAATTGCACGGTCGAGCGCCATGATCGTTGCTACTGCACCGTCAATGCGCTCTGTGCTCTTTTCCTTATCCGGTTTGATATTGCCTGCGGGATCTGTCCGCACATAGATGTTATCCATCATCCATCGCAGCGGGGCGTTGCCGCCGTGGGCGATCCTACCTTCGAGTACCAGTTTCATGAGTTCTTTCGTCGGCGGACTCATATCTTTGAATCCCTGACCGAATGGAACGATCGTGAAACCTGCGTCCGCAAGGTCTTGGCTCATTTGCACTGCGCCCCATCGGTCGTATGCGATTTCCTTGATGTTATATTTGGTGCCAAGATCTGCAATGAATTGCTCGATGAATCCATAATGAATAACGTTTCCTTCGGTTGCCATGGCCGAGCCTTGCGCCTTCCACACATCATACGGTACATGGTCGCGCCGCACTCGGAGGTCAATCGTGTCCTCCGGCACCCAAAAGTACGGGAGAACATAATACGGCTCGTTCTCTTCGCGCGGCGGAAACACAAGAACAAATGCCGTTATGTCCGTACTACTTGAAAGGTCAAGCCCGCCGTAGCACTCTCGGCCAATGAGTGTTTCCGGATTTACGAGGGTATCACATTTATCCCAAGCGTCCATGGGCATCCAGCGCACCGACTGCTTCACCCATTGATTGAGTCGCAGCTGCCTGAAAAGATTCTCTTCCGCTGGATTGTCCTTCGCACTCTGGTAGGCAGCGCGGAGCTTCTCTACATCTACGGTCACATCCAGAGAGGGATTCGCCTTGTACCAATTGCGTTCATCCGACCAATCCGCATCATCGTCGATGCCATATATCACAGGGTAGAAAGTCGGATCGTTTTTGCGTCCGGCGAGAATGTCCTCTGCCTTCTGATGCACCTCCCAGCAGATACTGTTCCTATCGGTGCCTGCAGTTGTGATCAGGAAGAACAGCGGCTGTTTTCGCGCGTCGCCGGAGCCGTGGGTCATAACGTCATACAGCAGCCGGTTTGGCTGGGCGTGGAGCTCATCGAAAACGACACCATGGACGTTCAGCCCGTGCTTCGTATAGGATTCTGCCGACAGCACCTGATAAAAGCTGTTGAGGGGTGTGTAAACCAGTCGCTTCTGGGAAAGCACTGGCTTGATGCGTTTCTTCAGCGCAGGGCATTGCTCCACCATCTGGCAGGCGACGTCAAAGACGATGGATGCCTGCTGCCGGTCTGCTGCGCAGCCGTAGACCTCCGCGCCCCATTCGCCGTCACCGGCCAACAAATAAAGAGCGACCGCTGCTGCGAGTTCGCTCTTGCCTTGTTTCTTCGGTATTTCAATGTACGCCGTGTTGTATTGCCTATATCCGTTTTCTTTAACTGTCCCGAAAACGTCTCGCACAACTTTCTCCTGCCACGGCAGCAGCTCAAAGTTCTTACCATGCCATTCACCCTTTGTATGTTTCAGGGCGGATATAAAGGCAACGGCGCGATCGGCGAGAGTGGCGTTCGTAATGATTTTCTTTTCCGGGACAATGATCTTGTTGTCCGCCAATCGCTCTGTCCCTCCTGTATTTTTCGACAAAAAACGACAGCGTCCGACGCTGCCGCATTCTTCCTTATTTTGCTGTATCTATGAGCGTGACCTCTTCACCAATCAGCTGCAGCGCATCGTTGTAGCTGTCCGCGCTCTGCACTCGCTCCCACAGTTCCTCCCAATCGGCGCTCCTGCCGTCGCGTTGCATCACCCGCTGCACATGTCCGAGTATCCAGAACACGTTGCCTTCGGGGCCGCGACTGTCATATTTCAGTACCGGCTTCTTCATTCGTCAATTCTCCTGCACATGTCTTCACCGTATGCCACCGAGAGCCCACAGCCGTTGTCCCATCTGACCATGATGCTGCCGATATCGTCGACACCTCTGACCGTTCCCTTCGTCCCGATCGGAGGAGCCTGCACGTCGTCCATCTGTACGAGCTCGACTCTGCAGCCGACGGGGTATTCCCAGCGCAGGCGCTCGACCGTCTCTCTTCTGATTCCGAACATCGTCAATCCCTCCTTACAGCGTGTACTGGTGGAGGATGATGTCCTTCGCCAGCTCGGTGTCTTCGTCGATGGGCTTTACGTCCCAGCCGCGATCGTAGTTGCAGACGATTTCGCCTTTGCGCTTCAGCATCAGCTTCGAGACGCGCCCGCCGCCGATCCCGTACTTAGAGCTCTCAGGGTACTGCTTTACCCAGTAGTGGTAGATCCGGTCATGGACTCGGATCGTGCCTTCCTGCCAGTTGCTGCCCGCTGGCCGGGTTTCCTTGACCTTGATCTTGAAGGTCAGGTGGCCGCTGTCGTTCAAGCTGAAGTCCTCGACCGGGCAGGCGCTGTATTCGTCTGGGATGTCCCGAGCGCTGCCGCTGAAGATGTTCGTGCGGCACCGGGTGTTCAGCAGCGTGACCTGAGCGTTCCGGCTGATCAGGTCGTAGAAACTTTCAAGTGTGATCACTGCGTCCACCTCCTTACATGCTTATGAGCGTTACGCTCATGTCTGCGTTGAGGCGGGTTGTGTACCGGTGTTCGTTGCCTTTCCTGTCTCGGCTGATCACGCGGATGTCGCCTTCGTAGGAGCGGTACATCCTGTTGAGCGTTTCGCCTTCGGGGAGCTGGGCTTTGACCTGCTTGATCTGTTTCTCTGTCATGGTGGGGTTGTCTCCTTTGTTTTTGGTAGGACAATTAAGCCAGAGAAGAGCGGGAAAGTCCAGACCAAAACCGCGAAATTAGCAGAAAGAACACAACTAAAAAGCGACCGCAGAACCGTGTTCTGCGCCGCTGCTGCTGTCCTTATTTGAGCATCTTAAGCGCCTCGACCGTCCCGTCCTCGAAGAGTTTTTCGATGTGCTTGACCGCCTGCTGTTCTGTCCATCCGCTGTTCTCTGTGTAGTAGGCCATGAGCGCCTTGATCCCTTCAGGGCGGGTACCTGTCTGTTCGCAGAGAGTGTCGAGCTTCGGGGGCAGGCCGTGCTGCGCTGCGTTCAGCTTTTCGACCGCTGTAGCCGCCGCGCGTTCGGCTCTACCTGCGGAGACCTGTGCGATCTCTGCTTTCTCGAAGGCGTCGAACTCTGCTTCGGTCATGTCTTCGCCCACCAGTGCCCACAGCGCTTCGTGCGCCTGCATCGCGCACCGTGCTGCCATTCTGGCCTGATCCGCGAGCCGCCATGCTTCGTTGCATTGGCCTTCGCTCGCTTTCCGGATGGCCGCCGTGCTGAATCGCTCGGCTGCCGCTGCTTCGTATTTGCAGGCGTCCGCTGCTTCTTTTCTGGTCTCGTACATCGTGTCCGCCTCCTTACATCTCGAATCCGGCGCATCGAACGATCTCGCCAATGGCGTTGAATGCCCGCTTCGGGCTTGAGTAGTCACGGGGCTTGTCTTCGCGTCTGCCGTCGCGGACGATTCTGACCAGCGGGATGCCGTAACTCATGCTGATCTTGATCTCCAGCGTGCTTTCGCTTTCGCCGTACCACACGACCTGCGTTTTCTTCGTCCAGCGCCGAGTGAAGATCTGCCGTCCGTCGTAGGTGAGTTCGCCTTCGTAGTTAAAGCCGTGCTGCGCGACCAGCGCCTGCATGTCTTTCGTTGCCTTTTCCAGTGTCATGGTGGGTACCTCCCTTGTTTATGGTAAGGGTATTAAGCCAGAAAGAAACGAGAAAGTCCAGACGCAAAACCGAAAAGCAGAAGAATTAGCAGTTATAACATATTCGCCGTGACCGGCTGCTTTTTGCCTCCGCGCACGAGCTCGGCGTGATCCGCGCCGGTGAATTTCAGCCAGCGTTTGACAATCACGTCCGCATATTTCGGGTCGAGCTCCATCGTGTAACATGATCTGCCAAGCTGCTCGCAGGCGATGAGTGTGCTACCGCTGCCGCCGAAGGTGTCGAGCACGATGTCGCCCTGCCGCGAGCTATTTTTGATGAGCCGCGCCAAGAGCTTCAACGGCTTCATCGTCGGGTGATCCGCGTTTCGGGCGGGTTTGTTTTCGTCGATCACAGTCGTCGAGACCTTGTCCGAGAAGATTTCCCGCAGCAGATCGCGCATTTCTTCCTTCTTCAGCTTGTTGATATCAATGCGCTTGTCCTCGATCACCGTTGCCTGCGTCCGGTCGTCCACGAAGTAGTGGGAGCCGCCGTCTGTCCAGCCGTAAATGCAAGCTTCGTGCTTCCACTGGTAATCTTGGTGTCCCATCGTGAATGCGTTCTTATTCCACACCAGCATCTGACGCACCTTGCCGAGTGCCTCGTTCGTCGCTCTGCGGAATGCGCCGCCGACCGTCTCGGCGTGCCAGATATAGAACGGAGTGCCGGGTTTCATGACCTCATGCATTCGGCTGAATGCTGCGATCAGGAACGCAAGAAACTGTTCCTCCGGCATATCGTCGTTCTGGATCGTTAGTCCGTTGCTGCCTTCATATGCCACGTTGTATGGCGGATCCGTTACCACGAGGTCGGCCTGCTTGCCGTCCATGAGTGCTGCGATGTCCTGTTTCTCGGTGCTATCCCCACAGTAGAGGACATGCCTGCCGAGTAGCCAGCGGTCGCCGAGCTGTGAGAATGGCTCCGTGCCTTCCGGCGCTGCCTCCGGGGGATCGTCTTCCACGATCTCGCTCTGATCGTCGAACAGTTCGCTCATCTCGCTGACGTCGAAGCCGGTGAGGGTGGCATCGAAGCCGCTCTCATCCAGATCACGCAGCAATGCAGTCAGGAGCGGAACGTCCCACGCGCCGCTGATTTTATTCAGCGCTACGTTCAGGGCTTTTTCCTTCTGTTCGTCGATGTCGAGCACGACGCAGTCCACCTCGGTGTAGCCGAGGTGCAGCAGCACCTTGAGCCGCTGATGCCCGCCGATGACCACACCAGTTCGCTTGTTCCAGATGATCGGCTCCACGTAACCGAACTCGGTTATGCTGCGCTTCAACTTCTCGAACTCAGGGTCACCGGGCTGCAGGTCTTTTCTGGGATTGTACTTCGCGGGGAGCAGTTTCTCCACGCTGATCTTTTCAATGTTCATACCAAACCCCATTCTGCGAACTTCTCAAATCCGCCGATCCTGCGGATGTAGTCGCGGGCGATGCGGACAATCTCGGCATAGGGTCTGCCGTCCACGGTATCGTCGCCGATCGCACAGCAGAGCTCGACCGGTACTTCGTCCCGCTGGGCTTTGAGCCATGCGTAGATGTTCACGCTGACATCTGCCTTCGAGAGGTCTTTCCCATGAAGGCCTCCGCCCGTAATACTGTCTGCCATATCGCTGCCGAGCTTTCGGTTGGTCGCGCCGGTGTCCACATCGATGCCGCCTGTCCAGTCGCCGAGCGGGTTGATCTCCGCGCCGGGGAACTGATCTTGCAGGTCTTCGGTGTCCGCGCAGCTTTGACAGATGATGAGCCGGTCACTGTCGAGAATGTATTTACCATCCGAGGGGTATCGTGCGAAGATTTCTCTTGCGATCTCTGCCAGCGCACGCTGTTCGTCCGTGACGGGGACGCCTCGGAAGATGCCGTTGTCGCCGCAGCGCACGGCATTCGCCTGATTTCTTGCTAGAATGGGATCCTGCGCAACCTCATGGTAGTTTACGACCACGTCGCCCGCGATCCGCGAGACTGCTTCCAGAATATCCGTTGCTGAGATATGCACGGAGGACTCCGCTGCGATATTGCACATGCCGTGCCCGATCAGCACCTCCACGGCGATCTTCGGGTTTGCGCTTTCGTTATATGCCAGATCCACGATCGCGCCTGCGATCCGATCTGCGATTTTGTCCGGATGCGCCGGATTCACTTTTTCAAACATTGTTTTCCTCCTCCAGCATGAAGTTTTCGTAGGGCACGCCCATGTATTCCAGTACCTCGCGCATGCCGAGCCCGCCCTTGTCCCACGGCTTCATGCAGTAGCGCCACAACTGTGGGTGCGTCCGCTGCAGCCGCTGGAAGCGGTTCGGCTCGCTGTCGAGGTGAACGCCGAACATGCAGAAGATGCAGCCCGTCCGAACGTAGCCCATATCGTAAATCTTGCAGTACGGAATATCGTAGGTGCGGATGTATTCCCAGATGTCCGAGTCAGTCCAGAACGAGAGAGGTGCCGACGTCGCCTTCTTGTTATCGTAGGCGTTGCAGCCGTATCGGAGCCAGTTACTTGTCCGCAGCGATGACTCGCACGCCATTGTGCCCACGATCGGCACTCGTCCGGTCTCCTTTGCATACTTGGCAATGGGCTTCTTTTTCATCTCATTGCAGCAGCCTGCGCCAATGTCGAAGGGCGCGTTCAGCATGAATTTCCACCGCTCCGAAATCTTGAAACGGGAGGGCTGGCCGTTGGTGCGTAAGCCGTAAAAGTATTTCTGGATATCGCGCGTGTTCTTTTGGCCGAGACGGATCCGGTGTATCCATTCCGCCTGCTCCTTCGAGATACAGGGATATCCGCATTTCTCGATGACCTTGCGGAACGTGAGCTCTGGCCTTACCCAAACCACATTATCCTTGGCCTTCACGAATTCGCGGATCTCCGGGAACTCCAAGCCCGTATCGCTGTACACGGCGACGATGTTCGGGTACATCCTGCGGCAGATATCCAACAGTACCGTGCTGTCCTTGCCTCCGCTGAATGAAACGTACACGCCGTCTTCGCCCCAGTATTCCACCCAGTCGCGTGTCCGGCGCTGCGTCATCCGCACCTTGATCTCCAGCGGAAGGGATTGCATCTGGTACAGGTCTGAAATGGTGTGGCGGTTATTCTGCGTCGGCATGGCTGGTGATCCTCTCTGCCTTCTGGCCGGTGAACTGCTCCCAGCGCTTGACGGCGAGGTCGCAGTATTCCGGGCTTTTCTCCATTGCGTAGCACACGCGCTCCAGCTGCTCACAGGCGATAATCGTTGTACCGCTGCCGCTGAACGGCTCCAGAACAATGTCGCCGCGATCAGAGTGCATCTTGATGCAGCGCCAAGGGAGTTCCACCGGGTACATTGCCGGGTGATCCTTGTTCGCGCGTACCGTGTTCATCTCCCAGATGCCTGCGTAGCCCCAGTTCTTGCGTTCCTCTTTGGTGAGGCGCTTGACGAAGCGGTATGCGTGACCGGCGTATGCCGACAGCCACATGTATTCCTGATCGTTGTACTCCACATCGCCATTTTTGCTGAACGCGGAGATGTATTCGTACTGCTGCACCGGCTTGTTCGTCACCAGATGGTAGGGGCCGACGCCGAAGTTCTGTCCCTGCTTTTTCCAGATGCGAATCCAGATTGGGCGGAAGCCCTGCTCCGCGAAAAGCTGGGAGGAGTAAAAGTTTGTCGGCTCGATGAACTGTGTACCGGTGGCGTAGAGGTCGCCGAGGTTCCAGCAGACGATTCCAGCATAACGTGTCAGGTTCTTGACCACCGGGCGCATGGTTTCAAACCACGGCTCGATGCCTTTGCTTTCGTAATCCTTGCCGACGCCATACGGCGGGGACGTGACCGTCATCTGCGCTTTGTTGCCGTTTATGAGCTTGGCGAAATCCACCTCCGAAGTGGAATCACCGCACATGAGTCGATGTACCCCCAGCTTCCAGACATCGCCGGTCTTAGTGACCGCACCCTTTGCCTTGATTTTTTCGGCTTCTCCGTCAACGTCGAAATCATCCTGCACCGCTTCCTTGGAGTAGAAAGCATTCAGGAGCTCATCGACCTCGGCGGCATCGAAACCTGTGAGGGTGACGTCGAACTCGCTGCCGTCGAACTCCGTGAGCAAAGCGGCCAGCTTATCTTTGTCCCATTCACCCTGAATCTTATTGAGCGCCACATTCAGCGCTTTTTCGCGCATTGGGTCAAGATCCACTACGACGCAGTCAATCTCTGTGATCCCAAGATCACGCATGACCGTCAGCCGCTGGTGGCCGCCGACCACGTTGCCGGTCTGTTTATTCCAGATGACCGGCTCCACATAACCGAATTCCGTAATGCTGCGCTTGAGCTTTTCGTATTCCGCGTCACCGGGTTTGAGCGCCCGACGCGGGTTGTATTCCGCAGCTTTCAGCTTTTCCACGGGGATTTTTTCTATCTGCATGTGTATCTCCTTATCCGAGCAGCCGCTCCATCAGATCGTCGTTCGGGTTGCTGCTACCGATGGGCGTTTCGCAGTTGTCCTTCACGATCTGGTAGATCTGCAGCCATAATACGTTTGCCTGCTTTAAAAACGAAATGCCCATATTCACATACGGGCTGGCGATCGGCAGTTGTGTGGTCGGGTGCTTGGCAAGCAATCCATATTGGTTGATGCCTTCCTCGCACTGGATCCAACGCTGCATGTACAGAGCATACTGCTCAATCAGTTCTTTCTTGACGTAGATGGCACACCCGCGCTCATTGAGCCAGCGCCACGTGTCTTCGTAAATCTGCGGTGCAAGGTTTTGCTGCGAGTTTTTTGTGACCTGCTTCAGGTATTCGGCGACCGGCGGCATGTCCTCACCATGCATATCCGTCTTCTGAATTTCAAACTGCAGCTTCGTCAGCGGTGCCTTGCCGGGGTTTCCATCCATAATTTTCTCAGATAGCGCTTTCTTCTTGCGCCCTGCGCCGGGGCGAGCACCGCCATGTCCATTTGCCATGTGCGCTACCTCCATTTCGTTTGATTTCTTGAAATCGCGGGTGCTATACCCATCTTGATTTCCCGATTTTTCGCGCGTGACCCCGCGCCGTTGTCCGCGTAATCAAGTTTTCAAGATTTTGATCCCCCTACCGGTCGCCTAGGTCGTGGTGAATCTTGTTATGACAGCTTTGGCATAGCGACATTAGGTTGTCCGCTGCGTGAGTTCCGCCACGGCTGATCGGCACGATATGATGAACTTCTTCTACCGGTGTGATCCGACCTTCTTTAAGGCACTGTTCACACAGCGGATGGGATGCTACATATCTGGCGCGGATCCGGTGCCACGCTCTTCCGTATTTACTCGCGGTATGTGGTGACCGCTCATATCGATCATACTGCTGCCTTGCGTATTTCCTGTGCTGCTCACAATATTGCCCGTCAGTCAGGTTAGGGCATCCGGGGTAAGCGCACGGCCTCTTAGGTTTACGCGGCATAGTCTCACTTCCTCTTGCGGAAGTGCTCTCGCAGCCAGTATTTGAGGACATACCAACACTGCTCTAAAGTGCCGACTTTCCTATATGACATTGATCTGCTTCTTCCGTCTGTATTGGCGTATATAAGAAAAGCCCACGCGGGGTGTCCCATGTGAGCTCTCTATGTTCTTCGCCTATTATAATGATACCGCATTTCCTGACCGACTTTAACTGACATCGACTGACATCACATGACATCTTTCAATCGATTATCGAGTTCCTCGACCGCTGCTTTGTGCAGCCGGTAAATGTGTCTTTCGCAAAAGCCCATCTCTGCCGCGATATCGTCCCACGGCGTTTCCTGCACATACCGCAGAATTAGGAGCCTCGATAAGTCATCATTTTCTAAGAGGTCGATTTTAGCAATCAGGGCTTTGCGCTCTTCAGCGAGCTTTGTGATCTCCATCTCCAAATCGACCTTCCTGCAGATGGCGCTTGCCATAGGCGAAGAGTCAGAGCGTGGATTATGCGGCATGCCGGTCAAGCGGGCGGAGGTGTTCTTCGCCTGCTCGATCAGTGTGTCGATTTTTGTTCTCCGATAATCGATCGCTTTTCGGATTTTGATAATGCGTTCCAAAAGAGCCTTCGCCGTCATATCTCAGCCCTCGCAAGATAGTCGAGCAGGTAATCCGGGTCTGCATCCGTCAGGAAGTGAAACCATTCGGAGTGAAAGAACCGCTCGACATCATTTTTCTCGTTTCTGGCCGTTTCGTATCTCGGATTACGCCGAAGCTGTCGCAGCGCTTTCCGGTAATCCTTAGCGGCCTGTACGATAATGGCGTTTGCCAAAGTTCTATAGGGATCATCCATCATACAGTGCCTCCTTCTTTGATATGACCGCCTGCACGTCCTCAACGCTATAAACGACTACTGCTGTTCCACCAGCTTTTCGGATCTGGTCAATGGTAGCCGCCTGCAGTTTTGTCGGGGTGTTTCTGCCGACCTTGGCTTCCAGCGCAATGAAGCGTCCCTTGTGACAGACGATGATATCGGGAATACCAGCGGTACCATATTGCCCACCGTGCTCCTTCCAAAAGAAGCACTCCGGTACCGTGGCAAGGTATTTGCGTATTTTCTGAATCAATGCTGCTTCGTTCATCTGCGTTCCTCCAGCCGCTGAGGTATGAACCATACTGACTGCTTTTTCTGTTCTTTTTCTATATTTCTTCTCACATACGGCTTTATAGAAAAAAGAATCAGAAAGAATCGTACCTCAGTCATAGCCTCGATGCGACACCGCGAATGGACAGCCCGATCCATTCCACGGCTCCTGTACTTGCGGAACGCTTCTTCTCAAAGCCCATTTCCAGAAGCTTCTGGCTGAACGGGCGCTGGGAAAGTGCATATTCGCCGTTGTCTTTGCACCACTCGTCATAGGAAGAACGCAGCATTTTGTTTGATACACGGACACCTTCCCGCGCCTCGCAGCATTCCTCAAAGAACGTAGCGAATGAATCCATTTCTGTCCGGTACTCTGTTGTCGCTCTTTTGACACTGGGCGGATCCTGTATACCTTCGCGTTGCCAGAGGAGGCACCCTTTAACCGCCCAAGCAAGAATACCGGGCATCTCCTTTGCCATAATCTTATCGGCAAAGTGTTTGTCGCGGTTTGCCTCCGTGAACGTGTTCTCAAAGGGCATGAGCTTGATCCTGCGCCAGATCGAATGGGTCGTATCACGGATGATCGGCTTATGGTTCGCCGCCAGAAACACTTTGAACTGTGGGACATATTCGAAGTATTCACCGTAGAGGAAGCGCGTTACCAGCTTGTCTCCACCGGTCATGGATTTGATCAGGGATTCGGCAAGCCGCTTGTTCTCTTCCATCTCAATAGCTGTAACAAACCGCGCACCCTTGAGGCGAGCAATATCGTTATTTACGCTTTCGTTCTTTTTCTGCATGAACGCATCGCTCGACGCACTCTGGGCGTAGGTATTCATCACAGCCGAGAAGATATTGAGAAATGTGCTTTTTCCGTTGCTGCCGGTTCCGTAAAGCATGAACATCGCCTGCTCGGATGTATCGCCGGTCAGCGCATAGCCGAGTGCCTTCTGCATGTACCGGATCGTGTCGGCATCGCTCTTTGTGATCGTCTCCAACAGCGTATCCCATAACGGCGTAGTGCAATTCTCATCGAAGGAGGCGTTGCAGATGCGGGTAATGTAGTCCGCCTTGTTAAACGGCTGCAGTTTTCCGGTCTTCAGGTTGATCGTGCCGTTCTGGCAGTTGAGCAGCCACGGGTTTGCATCCCAGTCGTCAGGCGCAATCGCCAGATCCTTCATGCCTGCCGCAAGCGTAATGAGAAGTTTGATCTTATTGCCGCTTTCGCTACGCATGGCATGCTGGATCAATGCTTTTCGCTGATCGCCTGCGGGAAGCATATCCGCGTAAGTGTAAATGCTGCGGACACACTGAATCGCATATTCTACGATCGTGCCTTCGTCCTGCTCCCAGAACTTTCCGTTCCAGATAAACCATTTCTTATATACAGAGCAGTATTTGACCTCGTCCTTGAACATCGCCACAAAGCGTTCCGCGTTTCCGACGTCGGTCAGCTTGTACTGCGGGTCAGGTTCGTCCGGCTCATAGCGGGTGATACTCTTGGCGATTGCCACGACCGTCTCATCGTCAAGGGGCGGATCGAGACGTTCTTTGTTTTCGGCACGAAGTGTAGCAATGATGCCATCCTCACTGATGCCTTTACGGCGAAGTGCTCCGGCAAGAGAGGCCAAATGATTGTTTCTGCCGCCTTCTTTGATCTTCTTGCGGGGCTGCTTGTCCGTAGCCTTTTTCTTTTGGGTAAGCTTAGTGCCAACCTTGCGAATCTCATCTACCAGCCAGCTCGGCATTTCCGCCGCTTCACACTCAAAAGGAGAGAGTCCAGTATCCCACGCATATCGGTTACCGCTCTGATGCATGCTGGGTGCTGCAACGATCAATCCACCTTGTGTGCGCACATCAAGGCCGTCACGGAATCCAACCACATTTTTGAGTGCCAGTTCTTCTGTGTATTTGAAAATGTAGTGTTTACCGCCACTACCGGTCGTCGCCGTGATCGTCTTCGGCAATGCACCGTACTCTGCGACCAGATCCGTGAGACTCTTATCTCCATCATGTCGAGTGTCAACGTCCAGCGCTACCAGACCGCTCTTTTCACCCATGGGAATACCAATGTTGGCAAGGGGCGTCTGATTCCACCATCCAGTGATCTTGGCGACATCCGTTGTCGCTTCGTCACTCCAATTCTTAATACGGGGGTGTTTGCCCTTGGCCTGACACATATCCCCAAGCCTGCAGGAGCATGTGCCATCCTGTTTGAGCCAGTGGAGCGGGAAAACGGGAATGCCTGCTTTTGCATATCGCAGGGCTTCATCTATCATCTTCATGGATTTCCTCCAGTCTTTCGCTATAAAATCGGATGCGCTTCTTCAGTCGACGGGCTTCGTGGATCTCTGCCTGCATGCCGGATGAGTGCTCTGTCCCGAACACCCACACTTCCTCGCACAGCGCCAGCAACGCCTGTCCGAAGAGTAGTCCAAGCTCGCGCTGCTCCGGGTCGCCGTCATCCAGAATCTGCGGGTACAGCAGGTGACTGACCACGGGGAGGCGCTTTTTCTCTATGGCGAAGCGGGCGTATCGGATCGCCGCTGCCGTGTTTCCTTCAATGTCCCCAGCGTACTTCGAGACGACGTACACCTTGGGTCGCGCCTTGATCTCCGAGTGCTTACGGTAGATGCGGCGCTGGTTCTGGCGGTATTCCTTCATGATCGTCGCCATCGCTGCGCCTGCCGTGGGATCGGTGTAACCTTCCTTGTTCTTATACATAGGACACCTCCAGCTCATGCAGTTTGCCGAAGCAGGTGCCATGTTCGCCCTCGGCGACGATCGGGATATCGAAGGCCGCAAAGGGCTGCCGCTCCATCGCCGTGCGAATGATGCGGATCGCTTCGTCTTCGTGCCCGTCATCTACCTCGAAAAGCAGCTCATCGTGAATCTGCAGGATCGGACGGATATACGGCTTGTCCGCGAGCTCTCTGATCAGCTCCGCCATCGCCAGCTTCAGGATCTCCGCTGCGGTGCCCTGAATCGGCGTATTCATGCTACATCGTTCAGCAAAACTCCGCTTGCCCCAGTCGGCGCGGTTATTGATGTTCGGGAGATAGCGCCTTCTGCCGAAGGACGTCTCGCTGTACCCATTGATCCGAGCCGCTCTGACCGTCTCTTCCTGCCATTCAGACAAGCGAGGATAACCGGTCTTCAGGTTAGCAATGATACGGGCGCACTGATCCTCGGTCTTTTCGAGCCCCGCCTTGAACTTGAGTGTTCGCTGCAGACCGCGCGGAAACAGACCGTAGAACGTGCCGAAGTTCACGTTTTTGGCGATCGTCCGGCGCTCTTTGTAATCTGGATCGTCCTTGTCCTGCGCCTCATCGACGCTGATCCCGAAAATGACCGATGTGGTGCTGGCGTGGATGTCGCCGCCGCTGCGGTACGTTTCCATCATTCGTGGGTCGCGGCAGTAGAACGCGCCGACGCGCAGCTCGATCTGCGAGAAGTCGAAATCGAGGAAGGACGTGCCCTCCGGCGCGACCACGAACTGCCTGACGCCGATCGGGTCAGAGCCCTTGCGGGGCATATTCTGCAGATTGGGTCTGCGGGATGCAAAACGTCCCGTGTCGGTTCCCATCGGCAGAAGGTCGGGGTGTATTCTACCGGTCGCCGGATTGATCCATTTGAGGTATCCATCGATGTAGGTGCTCTTGATCTTTGCCCACTTGCGGAATTCCTGTACGGTATCGAAGAAGGAAACCATCTCAGGACGGTGCTTTTTGCAATATGCACGAAGCAACTGCATAGCCTCATCGTCCGCTGCCTCGGCATATTTGGTTGTGGTCTTCAGGACGGGCAGGTTTTCTGTCTTATACAGATAGTCCTTGAATGCCTGCGTTCCACAGTTCTCTCCGATATCCACATTGCCGATAACCGCCTGCAGCTTTGCTCGAAGATCCACAAGGTGTGCTTCGGCCTCCACCTTCTTTTCCTCCATGAGGTCGGTATCGAACAGGACGCCGTTATACTTCATCATGCCGGTGAAAACGGCGGTTGGGCTTTCGATCTTTTCACAGATCAGGCGGTGCTTCGGGATGTTGTTCTCAAACCAGTCGTTGAACGTGTAGTAAAGCTGCAGCGCCCAGTCGCTATCCGCACAGGCGTACCGGCAGGTGTCCCATGCATCTGGGTCGAGCTCATCAAAACTGTGCTCGCCAACCACATCCTCAAATTTCGGGAGTTCAACACCATACAGATACGGGACAAGGGTTTTAAGTCCGCTGTCGCCGAGATCGCGGTACTCGAAATCGTTTTTCAGCGTAAGCTGTGAAGCAACGATCGTGTCGTACACGGGCTCCTGCAACACGATCCCGTCTTTATACAGGAACATTGCCTCAAACGCCATGTTGTGTGCGATTTTGACTGTTTTCGGATTCTGAAATACGCGCTGCCGCAGGAATTTCATAACAGAAGCGAGGCTGGCGTTCTTACCGACGCGATGCCGGAGCGGGATGTATCTGCCTGTGCCAGCCTTCACGGAAAGCGACACGCCGGTGATGTCTGCCTTATGTGCATCCAATGCCGCTTTGCTATCGCTGCGATATTTTTCCGTGGGCGATGTCTCGAAGTCAAAGGAAACAACGCCAGCGCTGCCGATATATTCTTCAATTTCCGCAATATTGCGGATCATCTTATAATCATTCATAGTCTCTACCTCAAATCGTGCAGCCGTGAGCACCGTGAATAGGCGCTCACGGCTGCTGTGTCCTTATTCCGCTGCAGTCTCGGTTTCGGCAACAGAAACCTTGCCTGCGATGAGCTTGACCTGCTCGGTCATGGATGCGATATTCTTCTTTTCCTCCGGGGAAAGAGGACGATCCACAGAGCAGATCACCTGACTGTAATTGATGCCGGTGCTATTCTGCGCCCGCTTCAGCGTGAACTTCGTGACCACGTGGTTCGCTTTCATGCCACGGGTCACGAGGCGGGTGACGTATTTCGTGAACTCCGCCAGCGAGCCAGTGGGCAGCGTCATAATCATCGGAAGCATTTCACCTTCGCGCAGGAGGTACATGCGGCGCTTCTGTTTGCAAGCCATACCTCCGTTTTCTCCGCTGCCAAACTTAGCATACGGACAGGTCTTGCAGTCCCTGCATTCGCCGGTCTCGGCAACGACGCCAATCTTACCGTCCAAGCTGGAGCAGTCGGGCGGATTGTTGCCTCCGGTGAATTTCTCTTTATAGTAGCTGTTGATCGGGTGATGATACAGAATGACGGCGCTAAAGTCTTTGGCGCTGTCGGGGCTGTTCGGATCGTCGCCGGGTACTTCGTAGGCGAGCCCGCCGCCTGCGGGAATCTTGATGCGCTCGAAGCTGGGACGCAGGCCGTCAAGCTCTTCACTAAACAGCTCGGCGAGATTTACGGTTTCGGTAAGATAACCGGTGTTCTGATCGGTGGTAGCAATTGCAGTGGTGTTCTTTGTGTTCATGGTGCTTATCTCCTTTTTTATTTCTTAGATTTGGATACGCGGATGCTCGGCTGCTCGAACACCTGAATCACGCCTTCGAGCCAGTCGGGGAGCACATCGTCGTTGTTGGCCTTGAGTTCTTTGACCGTTGCACCAAGCGTCATGGTGTTGATGGTGAACAGATGGTCGAAGCCATGTGCTCGCATCCTTCGGTACAGTTCTTCCTTTTCTTCCGGTACCGCGCCGGGGAATTCACGAATTACAAGGGAGAAGCGGGATCCGTTGCGGTCAAAGCCGGTGCATTCTTCATCCGTCATCAGCTGAATCAGCTCGGCCTCCACCGAATCGATGCGTTCCTGCACATCTTTGAGCTTTGCCTGAAGGTCAGATTTCTCGTCTCGCAGCGCCTTCAAGGTATCCGCCGCAGCGAGCATGCTTTTTTCGTTCATATCGTTATCCTCCAATGATTTTTTTGTAGTCATCGACGAGTAGCTTGGAGACATCGGCCTTCTGCTTGAGCGCACCCATGACTTTTTCGTCAATGGTGTCTTTGCAGACAAGGTGAATGTAAACGCCGCGCTTCGTTTGCCCGATCCGGCGCACACGCGCCATGGATTGCTGGTAGTTGGCATAGCTGAAATCCAGCGAGTAGTACACGCAGACGCTGCCTGCCGTGAGGGTAAGCCCCATGCCGGTGGGCTGTAACTGCCCGACAAACACCTTGGTGTCGGGATCGGTCTGGAAGGCGGAAACCTGCTCGGCGCGATCCTTCACGTCACCTTTGATCAGGGCGTACCCGATGTTCTTCTTGCGGAGCATACGGGCGATCGCATCGATCTCCGGCACGAAGCGGGCGAACACGATGACTTTTTTTCCCTCCTCCATGCAGCTGTCGATCACGTCCTCGAGGGCGTCGAGCTTTGCCGTCGATAGCTGCTGGGCGTCATCACCGTCATCGTTTCGGACGAATCCGCCTGTGATCTGTGAGAGGCGCAGAAGCTGGGTCAGCACGTTGCGGGTCGTGATTTCGCCGTTCATGAGCTCGGCGAAGCTATCCTTTTCAATGCCGTCATAGATCTTCTGGGCATTTTGCTCCAGCTTTACCGGTCGTACCTCTTCCACAAATTCCGGCAGATCAACCGCCTCGTCGATACGAATGCGATATGCGATGGAATGTGCCTTTTCGACCAGCTCCGCCAGATGCTTGTAACCGACGGTCTGATGATTCTGAAATCCACCAAGAATGGCGTAGTAGGCGCGGAAGCCGTAGAAACTGCCACCAAAGATGCTTTCATCCAGAAACTTATACTGGCTAAAAAAGTCCAGAGGGCTGTTTGTGATGGGTGTGCCTGTTAGAATCAGGTTATAGCTGCTGATCTTACCGAGCCGGTGCAGTGCCTTCGAGCACTTTGCCTGCGGATTCTTGATTTTGCTGCTTTCGTCACACACGATCATGTCCGGGTGCCAGCGAGTGAGTTCCGCCTCCAGCCTCCAGCAGCTTTCGTAGTTGACTACGATGATCTGAAGGCCATTGCCGATCATGTATCGGATGGTATCGGCCTTTTTCGCGCTGGTTCCGTCGAGCACAGCCAGTTGATAAGGGAAATCCGCGAATTTTTCAAACTCTTGCTCCCAGACGTCCACGATAGATTTCGGGCAGACGACCAACATCTGCGTGATTTTGTGCTTGTGGTGGAGTGTGCCCGCCAGCGCAATTGTGGTGATCGTCTTGCCGGTGCCCATGTCCATGAGAAAGGCACAGCCTTTACTTGTCATCGGAATCACCGCCTTCCATCTGCTCTATGGCAAGCGCCATGTGAAGCTGTCGGTGCTGCCTGTCAGGCATGATCAGCAAATTCTCCGGACTGTTGTCGGAGGCATCGCCGTTCATGTGATGGACTACTTCGCCGTGCTCCAGCGGTCTGCCGATGTATGCCTCCGCTGCGGCACGCGCCTTCTTTGAGTTGGCTTTGCCGCGATCGGCGATATGGCAGTAAGGATTACGCTGGCGATTGAGATCCGTGAGATGAGCTGCCTTATGGCCACGGGCAAGTTTGGCGAAATCCACATTCTCGCTCATCCATTTATTCCGGTGCTCCACAGAGCAGAAATTCTTTCTGCTTGGCTTTTTCCGCTCGATGGCCTTCCCACAGACCACACAATGCACAATCATGCTGTACCTCCGATCCCGAAGGTTCGCAGGGCAAAGTTGTATGCTCTGATCTGGTGCTGATAAGGTGTTGCCTTGATCGGCATCGGAATGAGCGGGACTTCGTCGCCTGCGTCCTGCGTCTTGATATCCGGCGAAAGCGTATCGTCGAGGGATGCACCGAGCAGCTGCAGCAGTGCTACATTTTCCTTGGAATAAGGCACCACCCATGCCTTGTCATCTGGATCATAAAATCTTCCATCGATTTCTTTGATGCTCTCTTTCGCCAGAAATGCGTCGTATATGCGAATGTGATTGCCGTCTCTTATTGCATTCAATGATTTTTCTCCTTCACACTTGGTTTAGCGAAGGCGGAAAGGATACGCTGCATCGTTTCCTGCTGATCCGGCTGCAGTCCGGGGAGGAGGGAGCGAAGCAAAGCCTCCTGATCGTCGTTTAAGTACCGGCGAGTGACGTACCATCCGTCCATGGCGCGGACACCGCCCGCTGCGCCTTGTACTGTGACAATGGGGTAAGAACATGAGAGTACGAGAATGTCGCGCTCGATCGTCCTTCTGCTGACACCGAATTCAGACGCCAAATTCTCAATGCGCTCTGTTCTTCGATCGCTGATTGCCTCCAGCACTTGCTGTCTGCGCTCAATCGCGCTCTGCATGTTCTCACCTCCTTCCGTCCTTCGTTGTCTTTATTTTCAGAGATAAACCCGACACCTAATGTCGTGTTCAAAAGGGTTTTTTAAATAATCTTCTTTTTTCTCAGTAGAAATGAAAAATGCCCGCTGCAGCAGGATTGCTCCTACCGCAGCGGGCATAAAAAGACCGGCAGATAGAATTATCCTTCAGGATTTCTATCTGCCGGAAGCCTATTGATCTGTGTCAATTTCGATCCCATAACAGATTTTACTGTTGTGTCGGTACCCCTAACGGTTCTGGCCGAGTCCGGTACTCATGGCGCAACAGCAGTCTTATTTGTTTTCATTGTGGTTGCTGATGTACGTTGTACCAGCTCTACCATGACCTTTGCGTCCTGATCAACGACCACACGCAAAGGGCTTCCGCATTTCGGACAATTTAGCTCCATACCATCACAGCGCTTCGATCTGCCGATCGGCTTGCTACACTTTGGACAGCAGGCATACAAAAGCGTGTCTAATTCGCCCATCCGACTTCCTCCTTGCTTCCTGTGGTACGCGCGGGCATTTATACGGCCTCCGGGGCAACGTACTGCGCAAGCTGTCCCATTTTTATAAGAGGGATCCGCACAGTGTGCTTACGGGCGTATTCGCCATCCATAACCATGGTGTGGCAATGCTCACATTCCATCCATCCGCCTGTTTCATCTAAAAACAAGCCTTTATTCAAAGTGCCACAAATCGGGCACGTAACATCGTATTGTTCCATTTCAGTTCCTCCGATCAACCTAAATCTGTGATTTCAATGGAGTAGATATCCTCGAAATATATCTGCTCACCATCCAGTTTGAGCCAACGGAACGTACAGCTCACGTCCGTGATCCTGCCACATTTGGTGACGTCGTGAAAGGCGCAGTAGCAGTCAATTTCAACTTTCATACCGCGCCTAAGCTTCAAGAAAATCCGCGAGTTGTGTTCTGCCTGCTCTTCGGAAATATCATGGCGCTCTACTCGCAGGTGCCGTTCTTCACGATCCCGCAAAGCCTCCTGTAAGCCCTTCATTGCATCAAACGGGCTGAATATTTTAGCTCTTTCTGCTCTTGTCATCATATCCTGCTCGATGCCCTCCTATAAAACCGTTCCGTTCACGCTGCGTACCCTCCGGCATATAGTTTATGCCACGGAGAACGGCGTTTTTGCCATACCGCTGCCGAATATCCAAAACGGTCTGCTGAACAGTTCGCTCCCGCTCGACGGCATCAAAGTTCGTGAACAAGTTGTAGCCCTCACAACCTTCATCGCACACATCCTCAAATGTGATGCCGAGCCGTCTGATTTTGGTACAGCGATCTGTGGTTTGGTCGTATACCCGCAGTGCCGCCTCCACGAGGAAGGAGGCGAGGGCGGTTGTCACATCCAGCTTTGCCATACCCTTGGTGGGCGCAAGCTCATCATGAGTATAGCCGACAAAGATACCGACCTTACTGGTGATAACTTTCCGCCGCATAAGCTCGGCGGCTCCATTGAGCGCCATCTCATGCATGACTGTCCGGGCTTCCTGAAAGGTGTAATCCCGAGGCAGAATCTGCGAGAACGATACGGATTTTGATTTGCTCTTGTATGCTTTGATGTCAGAAATCAAGCACGGCTCACGTCCCCACGCATGGTCTATAAGCAGTTCTGCATTCTTGCCGAATACTTTGTACATGAGCCCTGTGTCCATCTGTGTCACGCCGCGCATATCGAAAACACCATAGCGTTCCAGCCGTCGTGCTGTTCCACCTGCGACCATCCAAAAGTCTGTGATCGGGCGGTGATCCCATAATGTCTGCCGGTATTTCTCTTCGTCCAGTACCCCAACGTGATCTTTGGCGTGTTTTGCTGTAATGTCCAGCGCAATCTTGGCGAGGTAAAGGTTCGTCCCGATACCCGCTGTTGCGGGAATATGAAAGCGATCTGCGATTTCATTCATCAGATGCTTGGCGAACGTCACTGCGTCCATGTGATTCGGTGCCAGATAATCGGTCACGTCGAGGAACGATTCGTCGATCGAGTACACGTGAATATCCCGTGGGTCAAAGTAATCCAAATACAGCGAGTAGATATCCGCTGCGTATTCAATGTACAAAGCCATGCGGGGCGGGGCGACCTCGTACTTGACATTGCTGGGGATCTCCGACAGCCTACAGCGGTTTCTTATACCTTGTGCCTTCATCGCTGGCGTGATCGCAAGACACAAGGCATTTTTCCCACGTGTGAGATCTGCGACGACGAGATTTGTTTCGAAGGGATTATACCCACGCTCGGCACATTCGACCGATGCGTAAAAGCTCTTCATGTCTATGCAGAAGTAAGTTCGTGTTTTTGCCATGGTGGGTACGCTCCGTTTTGTCATTTGAGGTGCGGTGGAGTAGTCATAGGGCTCGCACCGCCTCAATGCTGGGGCCGCCGTCCTTTTCGATTAGGTCAGCAAATGCCTGCAGCCGCTCTTTCGAATACATGATCGTGCAGTTGATGTGCATCACCATGTCACCGGATTCTCTTTCGACGACATGGATGTGTGCGTTGTATGCCTGCCCGACAAAGAAGTGTGCTGTTTCAACGATTTCTCCTTTGTCAGGAAGGTTTTCCGAATCAACGTCCAGATACATTTCTTCCACATCAACGTGTTCTAATACACGTTCCATCTACCATTCCTCCGTTCACTCCAGATCCTTGAGCACTTTAACCGCAACGCCTTGAATCTCACAGTTATCAACATAGATGTCGTCCATACGAGAATTCTCCGGATGCAGACGGATGCGATGCTTTTTGGGTTCTGGATAAAATCTTTTGAGTGTCGCTTCATCCTCCATAAGGGCAACGACAATCTGACCTTCGTCTGCGTAGTTTTGCTGCCGAATCAGAACGAGATCGCCGTTATCAATACCTGCTTCGATCATCGAATCGCCGTAGGCGCGGAGAATGAAGAAATTGCCTTTGCCGAATAGTGCGACAGGAAGGCGGACGTATTCCTCGATGTTTTCCTCTGCAAATTTCGGAATGCCGCAGGCAATGGTGCCGAGAACGGGGACTCGGATTGCTGCTGCCTTCGTTTTCGTAGAGGTCATCGTGCGGTAACCGGAGTAGTCAAGAATGCCACCTTCACACAGCTGAGCGATGTAGCGCTGCACCGTGGCCTTTGACGATCCGACCCCATCTGCGACTTCCTGCATAGTGGGCGAGATACCGTTGCTGTCCGTGTAGTCACTCACGAACTTCTCGATAGCCGCCATCAGGGTCTTATCTTTGCTTCTCATGCGAAATTCCTCCTAAATGAAACCCGTGTCTCATTTACAACTAAATTATACTCACGACGGCAGAACGCGTCAAGGGGTTTGAGACAAAATTCCCGGTTTGCAGCTTTGAAGTAATGATTTCATTACGCTGCTGGCAATGATAGGCAAACGCCATGCAGTACAAACCACATGGCGCTGCCTTATGAAGTTGAGGCTCTAAGGATTATTTGGCGTTGACTTTAGAAGCAGCCTCCGCAGCAGCTGCAGCCTGCTTTTTGGCCGTCCATCCACCCTTGGGCACTGGGGCATACGCCTGCTCCAACGAGTAGATAATAACTTTTTCTTCACCGAAGATAGCGCCGGGAACATTCCAGCTTTCTTCGGGTGCCCACTGCATGACCCTCCGCACCGCATTGGCTGCCGGGGCACAGCTGATCTTGATGGGGTATCGCTGTTCACCAGCGGGCTTGGAGAACTTGATCGCCTGCGGCGCATCTGCCTTGCAGGCCTTGATGGCGAACTGCTTGCCTTTCTCTTCGACGAAGAGCTGGATGTATTCCGGGTATCCCAGATCCACAAAGGTGGCGGCATTGAACTTGATCTGGTTGCCGTTCATAAAGGTGGCAACGGAGTCGGTGCGAGAGGTGATGAGCTCTACGAGCTTGAATTTTTCGAGTACGGACATATTAGTTTTCTCCTTTGACTTTAATAATTTCGATGTGATCTGCCATAGCTGGCGTTGCGGCTTCTGCCGCAGGTGTGGTCGAGTAAAAAATACGCGCGATGTCGTCTTCATCCCAATCGAGGTCGATCTGAGTGAAACCGGTAAGACAACCTTTCAGGACGATTCTCGGCTTCGTCCTGCGGCCGCGTCTTTTGCGATAGTATTTCTCGTCGATCATCTGCTGCACCCGATCCCAATCTGATTTCAGAATAATGGGTTCATGGTGCCCTTCAATGAAGTACTGCGTCTTCTGTCCCGTGTTCTTGATGGCTTTATGGCTGAACACATCCACGGTCATTGTCTTCTGGCACAGGACATTGCCGCAGTATTTTTCATTCCGAAGTATTCCGAGCACGCCGCCACTGCTCCATACCGTCTGGTTAGTAGCAGTCGGAACACCACTCCGGGTTAAGATCTCGGCGATCTGAGGGGACGAGTAGCCGTTGAGGTACATATCATAAATGATGCGTACCAGTTCGGCTTCCGCTTCGACGATCTGCCACTTTCCGTCTTCGCCCATCTCATAGCCGAGAAGTGACCACGTCGGATAAATACCCGTGCCACGCTTCCAGCGTCGGATGTACGACCATTTAAGACTTTCAGATTTGGACTCCGATTCACCCTGCGCGAACAGGCTGATCAATCCCAGATATGTCTCGGACGTAGTATCCAGCGTGTTGATCCTCTCGGTTTCAAAGTATACGGCAACCGGATGCTCCAGCTGTTTTAGCATGCGGATCGTCGAAATGCAGTCCAGAACATTACGCGCAAAGCGGGTGACCGCCTTCGTGATGATCAGGTCGATCTTACCCGCTTTGCAATCCTCGATCATTCGATTGAATTCATCCCTGTGTTTTAGGGATGTGCCGGAAATTCCGCGATCTGCATATATACCTGCAAACTGCCATTCATCGTTTCCTCGGATGTAATCTGTGTAATTCTGTACCTGCAGCTCATAAGAGAGCGCCTGCGTGTCCATGTCTGTGCTGACGCGGCAATACGCGCACACGCGGAGCTTCGGCTTTTCATATCCCTCTCGATCTGTGATAGCAGGGATTACCTGCACATCAACATGCTCTGTCAGTGACTGCCGAATTTTCTCGTTTCGTGTCTGCTTTCGCGTAGCAGGGCGCTCTTGTATAGCTCTGTCGATTTTAATCTTCTTCAAGAATGCATCACCTCCTTCTGCGCCACAGATTTGATCGATTGCCGACATCGACCCTGACGCATGCGGAGGCGGCGCTACTTTATTATATCGCTGTATATCAACATGTGGTGCGGTTTTACCACCATATCTTGCGCTACAAGGGCAAAAAAGAAGGGCGATCGCTCGCCCTACCTTTATTTCTCGTATGTTTTGATTATTTGCCAAAGTGCGGTTTTCTGTTCCGGTGTCAGTACTGTCCATTTGTCAAAGAGTTCCCGCAGCTCCGGCGTAATCTCAATCATTTCGCCCTCTGCAAAAAACTGTGCCATGGTAATGCCGAACGCCTTGCACAATGCTTCCAATGTGACCATGCTCGGAGTGTTGCCACGGCGGTAGATGTTGGATACTGTGTTCGGCGATAAGCCTGCCTCTTTGGCGATTTTGTAATCTGACCAACCGTGTTGCTCCTGCAATTCGATCAGCCTTTGACGGATGTCCACAAAACCACCTCACTTCCAGTATATATTCTATCACCACGTTTGGTGATGCCGTTAGAGCAAATGGGTGGAAGTAGTATAGCAAGTTATGGTGATATTTATACTTGAAACTTGCGCGTTCAGGCGGTAAACTATATTTGGGAAATGTGGTGATCCTTATGTCAAACGAGCCTGAGCTCAGAATGCGCCGGGTATGCTTTACCGGCCACCGCCCTGAAAAACTGAATAAAAGCGAGGCAGAAATCGTAGCCTCACTTGAGCGAGAAATCCGCGCTGCTATCACAGACGGTTTCCAGACATTCATCTCCGGTATGGCCAGAGGTGTTGACATTTGGGCTGCGGAAGTCGTCCTTCGTCTACGGGACAATGGCGCTCCGATTCATTTGATTGCTGCAAGCCCCTATCAGGGCTTTGAACGTGCATGGTCGTCAGCGTGGCAAAGTCGCTATGCTTCGGCTCTGGCCGGTGCCGATATCGTCCGTTTCATTTCTCCGCAGTATGATCGTGGCTGCTTCCAACGCCGCAATGAATGGATGGTCGACCACGCTGGCCGTGTGATCGCCGTCTTCAACGGTGAGAAGGGCGGGACGAAAAATACGATTGATTATGCCGAACGGCAGAATATCCCCGTAATCTATATTCCATAAAACCTGCACTTACAGAAACACCTCGCAGCCGTATGACTGCGAGGTGTTTGCTATTTGTTTAGGGCTTCCGTTAAGCAGCAATGACAACCGCGTTTTCTTTCACTTTGTTGATCGCGGCCAATAACGCTGCACGTGTACGGGCATCAAAGAGCTTTACAAAGCTGATCGGCTTGTCAAAGGGTGGATTCTGCAGCTCGGTAACATTCTCCATATACCCATTCTGCTCGATGTGGTTAATGATCTTATGCACAAAAGCGATCTGCTTCTGGTTCAGTGACTGGTCGTTTATGAACTGCGAAAAAGCCTGCATTGCTGCTTCGTGATCCAGCTTGGCGATTTTGCGGATCAGCAAACCAAACGGCGTATCACCATATTCTCTTTCGTAGTCTTCTTTACTGCCCAATTCGCTAGTCAGCACGTGCTCCAGCTCGCTGTAATCCGCAGCCGAGAGGGGGATGTTGTGTGTCAGCTTATAGATGGCAAGCGCATTTCCGTTTTCGTTGACGTAGCGATTGACTTTGGCGCGATAGTCTTCGAAATCATACCCCGGCTCCATCGGGTCGCCCTCTTTCTGATCTATAATCGGGTCAGATAGCCGAGTAATAATCGGCTTTCGAGGGTCAACGTCATTCAGGAACTTTATCAGATCACGGAGCTCCTTCCGCACCCGCTCATACAGCAGAACATCGTTCGCATTCCAGAAAGCGTCTGTGTTGACCTCCTTGATGATCGGCAGTTTCGCTTTTACCTGCGGGATGCTGACCTTGCGCTCCAGCAGCGTTCCAATATCACGGAGCTGTTTCTGTGCAATCTTAAGCGAGGGCATCTGCTCTATCTGGGCAATCATTAGACCGTACATAAAGTTATCAAAGCGCTTTGCAAATTCATCGTTGTCATCCAAGTGAACGATTGGCGCAATCTGCTGCATCAGTTCGCCCTTGTCGCCTTCACTAATGTAGTTGAAAGCTCCGGGCTTCTTAAACTTTTCAACGCTTTGTATGTGCAGCCGCACGGCGATGAGGTCGGTGTTCAGTGCCAATACCTGAGAGTAGCATGTCTCTACAAGCTCGGATCTCCAGCTCTGATAGTCGTCTCCGGCAAATGCACTTTCCTGCAGCGCCACCGCAATGCGGATCTGCTTCCCGAATATGTTCTCCGACAGCGTCTTCGTCTCGCGGGACTCAAAGCCCTCTTTGTGAGCGCGAAAGTATTCAAAGTTCCCGCAATAGTCAAAGATGAGGAACCGTCTCTTTGCCGTGTATTCGCCGTCAATCTGATCGATGCAGGTGAGATCCTTGCTGAGACGAGTACCACGGCCGATCATCTGCCAGAATTTCGTCTTTGACCGCACCTTTTTAAAGAATACGAGGTTGACGCACTCCGGCACATCGATGCCGGTATCCATCATATCCACGGAAACTGCTATGATCGGATCCTTCTCTGGAATTTTGAAATCGTCAATGATCGTCTGCGCGTATGTATCGTCGCAGATAACACGCTGTGCAAATGTGCCACGGTATTTTGGGTACAGCTTATTAAACCGCTCCAGAATGAACTCCGCATGGCGCTTGTTCTGGGCGAAGATGATGGTTTTACCCAGTCTGTCACCACCAGCAACACGGATGCCGCGTTCCATTAAATCCTGAAGCACCGTGTCAACGGTTGTCTCGTTGAAAACGAATTTGTTCAGCTGTGCCGACGGAATGAAGTCGGGCATCAGACCGTCTTCAATAAAGTCCTCTTCATACCGTTCCTTGTCCTCATCGGAAAGGTCGTCGTATGTGATACCTTCCTCTAAGAACTTTGTTTTTACCTCATAGTTATAGTAGGGCACGAGCACATGATCCTGATATACTGCCGTCTCGTAGTCGTATGCATACGTCGGTACGCCGTGCTCCATTTCGAAGAAATCGTAGGTATTGCGATCAACGTCTGTTTTGGGAGTTGCGGTCAGGCCGACCATGATCGCATCGAAGTATTCGAAAATCGCACGGTATTTTTTGAATATGCTGCGGTGGCTCTCGTCGATGATGATGAGGTCAAAGTGGGCGGGTGTAAACATACGTTGCCCATCTTTCGCCTTCATATCATCTATGGCGTTCAGCATTGTCGGGTACGTCGAGAATACGATCCGTGCGCTCCGGTCGTCCTTATTAGAGCACAGATTGCAAAGAGACATATCCGGCAGGTAGTTCTTGAAATCGTCCTTTGCCTGTTTCACCAGCGCCGTGCGATCAGCCAAGAACAGAATGTTGGTGACGTATTTGCCGCGACTGAGCACATCGGTAAGGCTTGACGCGGTTCTAGTTTTACCCGTTCCTGTTGCCATGACCAGCAGGTGCTTTCTAAACCCTTGTCCGATCTGCTCGCATACAGCACGGATGGCTTCCTTTTGGTAGTAGCGGTCTGTGATTCTGTCATCGATCGGAATGGTCATCAGATCCTTCCGCTCGGTACGACGGTTCATCAGCTTCTGCAGATCGTCTTTGCTGAATATGCCACTGACTTTACGCTGCGGGCTGCTCTGATCGTCCCAGAAGTAAGTTTCAAAACCATTGGTCGTGAACATCATGGGGCGACGTCCGAATTTTCTCTCCAGGCAGTCAGCGTACAGCACGGCTTGTTTGCGGCCTATATTCGGGTCTTTGCTTGATCTTTTGGCCTCCACCACTGCGAGTGGTAGACCGTCTTTCCCGAACAACACATAATCCACATACCCCATCTGCCCCAGCACACCTGCCCCCCCTGCCATACCTTCGACAGGGTACTCTTCCTGAACATCAGCATCTGCTCCGGAGAATTTCCAGCCCATCTGCTTCATGTCCACATCGATGTAAATTTTGCGGGTCTTAAACTCGGAAAGGTCTGCTGCGACAAATGTGCGCTCCTGCTGGTGCTGCTCCTTTGCTGCAGTGATCTGCTCGGACATCTGCTCGATCTTTTTACGCAAAGCCTCAATCTCTGCGTCTTTCTCACCAAGCAGACTCTCTTGCTCTTTTATTTTCTTGGTGTCGACGACGACCTTCTCGGTCGGAATCAGTGCCTCATCGAACTGTCGCTCTTCGTAATCAGCGCCATAGCAATAGTCCACCCACTGAATGAACTCAAAGAGTCCTTGCAGGGAAGCCAGGGCGTCACTGGCCTGTACACTTCGCTCCGTGTGAACGGCCAGATTGCCCAACTTAATGATAAACGGCAGTTTGCCCCATGTGTTGTAGTCTACCGCAAAACGGAAGGTTGGCTCATGAATGAGTGCCTGCAGATTATCCTTGTATGGCATCTGCATCGTCTTATCAGCCGAATACACCCATTTGACGGCTAATTCCAGAGCTTTTCTGCTGCCGACGGCGCACATAGCAGGCGCGGAAACATACACCTTTTCCGCCTCGATCGCAGCCGAGGCAAACAGTGCGTACTCCTTTTTATCTTTTAGAAATCCGAAGTTCGACATGTCATCCACTCCTGTCTGTATGTATTCGCTGCCGCTTGGCAGTATCTAAAGCTCAAAGAACTGTAATATTTTGATTTGTCGGTCTGTTCGACGAAGGCCGCAAACTGCTCCTGCAGCTCCATTGGAGGCAAGTATATAACTGTTGCATTCATTTTTGATAACAGCAAATTCGGTTGCGCCGATGCGCTTTCAACCATATACATGGACGGGTTTGCCATGTAGCAATACCGCAAAAATTTTGCACTGATCACATCGGTTTTCACCTTGATTAAAGCAACGCTTTTTTGCAGTAACGTTCTCTCGGTGAGGTGGCTGGAAGCGATCGCGGATTTGCCTATGGTTGCTCCAGTGTTAACAATGACCATATCGCCCTGCTCAATGTTGCAGCGCCGATAATCCTTTGCGAAATCTGCGAATGTGATCTGCGGTGCAGTGTCATAATGGATTACTCCATCGTAGATTTCACGCGCACCTACGTAGTAATAACCCGAATCTGTCTCCTGTTCACACCCGCCGTGCTTTCCATCTGTGATCTTATGACAAACCTCTTTCAGTGTTGCTGTCGGAAAGTGATATGGGTTATCTTTTACAGTGCCAAACAGTTCGATAAATCGGGACTTGACGGCCTCATCAAAAGACAGAATCTGTTGCTTTTTCCCATTGATCATTGCGTCAATCAGGCGCATTTGATGGGTGATTTGTTCCTGAAGCGAAGGGGCAGGCATATTGATGTTAATGTTCAGGATATAATCCTTGGATATGTGTTGCAACCCGGCACCTTTAAACCCATCTTGCAGAAGATGCATATTGCTCCTGAGGTAGTAATATATCAACTCTAATGGCGCGCCCAGGCGTCCGTACATCACTAAGCAGTCTGTCGATGTTGAAAAGGGTTCATTACAGTAATGAACGCTTGCCATTCCGCCAGTTCCAAAAATAAGTGCGGGCTGTGTGTAAGTGGCGGAATGATAAAACTTTGATTGTATCTGACTGGATGTGTAGAAGTTATAGGCACCTTTTAATTGACCGTCGCCTGCTTTGATTTTAGATTTTGGCTGCGGGCATAGGAAATCCCTTAGTGTCTGTTTCACGCTGCCACCTCCATCTTACCGTAAAGTTTTGATTTGTCGGTCTGTTCGACAAAGACGGCAAATTGATTTTGTAGGTTAAGTGGTGGTAACATAATGTCAAGTTTTTTCAGCATCGATATTGATAAGTAAGCCACAGTTGAACCCGCCTGCAAACTTGCAATTTGTTTCTGAATCCCTGACATCGCAAATAGTTGAGATAGATATAAGCTCGTAATTTGATGGCTTAAATCAGAGAGCCAGCTTATCATTCCATCCTGAAAATAGAATTCATCTTCTGGTCTAACGATATAACATCTGCCAAGCGTCCCTCTCGAAGTTACCAGAATATCACCTTCTGTCGGAACCAAACCATTCTCTTTTAGTTCATTATACTTGTTGATTGGAATGAACAATTCGGGTGCGTTTTTTACATTGTCGATACGCTCATTCAAATCTGAAATCCGCAAGAACGGGACACCCTCGGTGCTTTGTTCATTTTGGTATATTCGCTTACTCGAACTAACGACGCATAACTCCGATAATTTTTCAGTCGGCCATTGCATCGTATTAAATTCCGAATCACCGAACAGTTCGATAAATCGGGATTGGCAATCAGCCAATGTATTTTCTATGGGAAATCTTTACATTGTTCTGATTTACCATTGCGTACTGCATTGTGGTGTCAATTTTGGCGTGACCAAGGAGCCGCTGCACCTGTTCTATCGGCATTCCTTTGTCGATGGCGCGTGTCGCCAACGTTCTTCGGAACTTATGTGGATGCACCTTTGTGATACCGAGCCTACGTCCCAGCTTTCGCAATCGCACCTCCACGCCACTGATCTCCAGCCTGTTGTATGGACTGAGTAGAGATACGAATAGTGCGGGGTTATCATCATTCCTGCTTTCCAGATAGTTTTTAAGATGGATTTTGGTGCGGGCATCAAAGTATACTGGACGTTCTTTGCTACCTTTTCCGAATACAACGCACTCTCTGTTCTCAAAGTCAATGTCATCACGGTTCAGCCTTACCAGTTCTCCAACACGCATACCTGTAGAGGCAAGCAGGTCTATCATCGCCAGATCACGCAAACAACCACACTGATCGCGCATGGTTTCCAGCGCTTCATCCGTGTATGTTTCCTTAACGGTCTTGTTTGAACGGATTTTATGGATCCGGCGCACAGGGCTTTTTAATATGTAGTTTTCGTCCTCCAGCCACGTGAAAAAGCTGGACATGATCCTTCGGATGTTATCTATGTTGCCTTTGCTGCACTGTGTTTGTTGCTGGTAATCAGAAAGATACCCTCGCAAATCATCCGTCTGCATGTGTGTAACATGGGAATCAACTGCAGCAAACAGCCTCCGGATTGAGGTTTCATAATACCGCAGCGTTTTTTCGCTGCAACCCTCAACCCGCTTTGCTGACAAGAACATCTCCAACAATTCAGAATTGGTTTCCTTGTCTGGCTGCTGAGCACCGTCCTCATTAGCGGTGATTTGGACGTTCCAGAGAGCATGCTGCAGAACATTCTGCAGCTGCTCCATCTGGGCGTTATCCAAATAGGGGATCATTTGTCGTGTGATTTCGGAAATAAGCTGGTTTTTCATGCTAGTACACCTCTAATTTTATGTTGTGTACCAACATCCTGCACCGGCTCAATTAGCCAAAATACTGTTGCATCAGAGATTTTTTCAGAATCTCCAGTTCCTGCAGCCCTTTCTGCACTGCCAATTTTGATTTGTCGGTCTGTTCGACGAAGGCCGCAAACTGCTCCTGCAGCTCCAT
>ENA-ORSG01000302-ORSG01000302.1-human-gut-metagenome-genome-assembly--contig:-NODE-302-length-49988-cov-4.375483_pt1 | contig 49988 bp, 56 predicted proteins | sample MGYA00242189_ERZ509156 | MGnify/ENA primary metagenome ERZ509156 (study PRJEB26280, sample SAMEA2338666) | human gut metagenome | biome: human gut; feature: human-associated habitat; material: faeces...
AAAGGAGATATAAACAGGTGTTTAAAAGATACATTGCACCCTGTAAGACTGGCGGCTGGCGCTTTATGACATGAACGGTTGTAACCTTATGGGGAAGTCCCTTGCAGTTAAATGTGGATAAGCAAAATTCCCCGTCTGTGAGGCGTGTTTTGTATCGAAAACAGGGGGGGCCGGATGCACCAGAAGCTGGATGATGAGGTTGTTTTTTGTATGTAGCGCTGATTTTTTGTGCGCTAGCGGGCTTCAGGCGTGCAAATGCCTCCGGCGCAGGCCGGATTATTCAGAGGAGGTCACTTTCAGGGGGAAGCTGTGGCCAGCCGGCTGTAATTACGGTTACGTGACAGAATCATGCGCTCCTTCACACAACGCTCAACTTCGCGTTTTACCGCCTCACGATTGGCAGTGAAGCGCCCTTCCGCGATTTCGCGCGTCAGCTGCCGTTTCACCAGGGTGACAATATCCTGACGTTCCCTGTCCGCATCACGACGCGCACGGGCACGCTTTATTCCCCGGGACTTAAGCTCTGTCTGATAACTGCGAAAACGCTCACGAACAAAACGCCAGGCTTTCGCTATCAGTTCATCCATGCCCAGGGTATCCAGCCCCTGCTTTTTGCGTTGTTTGTTTTCCCATACCACACGGCTGCGGCGCGCGGCGGCCACTGCCTCCTCTGATACATCGAGGGCAGCAAACAGTGCAGATGTGAACGTGATATCGGTCGGAATGTAGCACCCGATAAGCGGGTCATATTCCGTCTGGTAGGTAATCAGTCCCAGCTCTGACAGGAACGTCAGGGCCCGGGTGGCACGGGTGATGGAGAGTTTTCCGGCAGCAGACTCCGTCGCCAGTCCGCACTCAATGGCCAGCGTGGTGATGGAGCACTGGACGCGGTTGGCCAGCGGGTCATAGTGGAAACACAGCCCCTGCAGGAGCGCATCAATAGCCCGTCGACGCAGCACTGGTGGCATGCGTCGACGCAGACCACGCGAACGGGCATGCGCCACATGAATGGCGAAATCAAAACGGGAAGTGAAGCCCACCGCCTTTTCCATCAGTTTTTCGCAGAACTTCAGCGTTCCTGCACCTTCACGGGGTGTAAACACCGGATTCGGGTTCTTTACCTGGCGGTAATACGTTTGGTGAAGATCAGTCACACCATCCTGCACTTACAATGCGCAGAAGGAGCGAGCACAGAAAGAAGTCTTGAACTTTTCCGGGCATATAACTATACTCCCCGCATAGCTGAATTGTTGGCTATACGGTTTAAGTGGGCCCCGGTAATCTTTTCGTACTCGCCAAAGTTGAAGAAGATTATCGGGGTTTTTGCTTTTCTGGCTCCTGTAAATCCACATCAGAACCAGTTCCTTGCCACCTTACGGCGTGGCCAGCCACAAAATTCCTTAAACGATCAGTAATCTAGCACTAATCTTCTGAACACTCAAGAATGTAAGCCCATCATCACATGCATCGTTTTTGCGCTTCACTTTTTATCAGTGCGGTCAGAACTTCAGCCTGAGTCAGACCATCTTCATGACACATTTGCATGAGCATGGCCTTATACTTTGGTTCAAGAAATACTTTTACTTCCTTGAACGAAGCTCTTTTACGGGCCACTGATAATCTTTGTTTCTCTGCATCAGAAAGCGGATTCCCCTTTCTGTATGCTCGTTTTGCGCCAGATGAGGAAGTCACTGCATTTTCTGTCTGCGACATCTCGCCTCCTCAATACTCAAACAGGGATCGTTTCGCAGAGGATACTACAGTTTTTTGAAATCAGCGACTTGAGAATTGTGACGAAGATCTGTGTTGGCGCACAAATCAACGGGGATTACTGTCGTTTAATGTGATTTAAACTGTGAAATAGTATGGTTTTCAGTTATTGAAACGCCGGGAGCGGGGAAAACTTGCTTTTTCCCGTTTCCGGGGTTGGACAACTGAGCAACGCGAAGGCGTCAGCTACGATGTTCCGGGGACTGCTGATCAGCCCCTGTTGTATTCAGCCATTCTCCGGTCATCTGCAGCAGTTTTCTGGCATCGTGGCTTCTGAGCAACGGAATACCAGCCTGCCTCAGAACCTCTTCCAGAAGAATATCCCGGCGTCTGCGTTCCGGTCGTAAATGGCTGGCATCATCCAGCTCTACTGCTGCAACAATACTGAACGAACGCCGCTCAACGATAACCACATCAACATGCCACTGAGACACCATCCTGAATAACTGCCACCACTGGCGTGATCGTGGCCGGATATTCCCGTTCAGCTGGACGATATCCGCGACCCGTACCTGCGGACACAGATACCACCGCTTCATATCCACAATTCTGAACAGTCCTTTCATAAAACTGACTTCCCTTTCTGTCAGCAGCGTCTTCTGACGTTGCCAGTATTCACCGCCGGACAGTATTCGCTCTGCATCACCGGTCCGTATACCTGCCGCATGCAATTGCATCAGCAAAGGAGAATGCTGATTTACACTTCTGAGGATAATCCGGATAAGTAACGCTGCAATAATCAGAACAATAAGAATAAAAATAATCAGCTTCATTGTTTATCTGCTCCTGGTAATTAATTATGCTGAATTATTACCTTACATATTTCCATATCTCTTTTGGTATCCTGTCATATAACTTTCCGGTGATTAATTCCGCTAACCGGTGGTCTGCTGCTGAATTAAATGATTCACGTTCACTGTTTAATAAACTGTCTCTGTTTTTATGAATAATTTTTTCCAGCGTATTGACTGATGAACATCGCCGTAACTGATACAGCCATTCCTGTTTTGTTTTCGCCATTTTTATTCCCGCTGAGAACAGATGAATGATAAGATTGCCATCGCTTTATTTACGGTGTCTCCATATCCAGGGGGGAACCGGATCAGCATCTGACCAGAGCCCACGTTTTTGTTGTCTGGCTTCGTTCTGAAGGACAGGCAGCACGGGATCTGTGTTGTACTGCTCATATACCCAGGCAGCCCCGGCCCGGACCATAAACTGATTAACATTCATTCCGTCTGGTGCATAAACCTGCCCGAGAATACGACCATAACGATCTCGCTGAAAATATGTGACGGTAACCGTTTTTCCTGCAACCAGTGATTTCATCATGTCCGTTGACCACCGGCCATAATCCTGTTTCTTTTCCGGTGCATCAATATTTATCAGCCTGATCCGCACTGCCTTCCGTGAGTCCATGACCTCGATGGTATCACCGTCCAGTACACGAACAACCCGTCCATGAATATCTGCACACAATACCGGCCATGAAAAGATAAATAATACCAGTGGAATATATTTCCTCATGTTATTCTCCATATCAGATAAATGGCACCTGTATTTCAGGTAATCCTGAATATCGCAGCACACACTGAATAACACCTTATTTTGTGAAATTAATCACAAAATATAAAATCACGACTTAATACGGAAAAAACTCTGTGCTACTCAGAACTGTCCGGTCATACTTCCCGACCGGATATTAAAAAAAGCAAATCTCATGCATTATTCAGCCTTCTGAATCCCTGGAGTAATGAAGGCTGCTTTTTCGTTACACCCTTCCCCGGCAGCGCCGGTGGCAGTGTTCAGCCCTTTTTCGGGCAAACTGCTGCCAGTCTGTCCGGGGAGCAGACTGCGCAGCCCGTAGCCATGCCTCAGCGGCTCCCGGCCAGTCCCCCCTGACTTCCAGCCCGGCGTCCGACCTGCCGGTAGCGCCATACCCCGGAGTTTTGCGAATCACGCCCTGTTCCGTTCATTTTCCTTCCCCCTTTAATCCAGGCCGGTGAATGTGTTATAAATTTTTATAACCTTCTTCTGCCGGGTATGGAAGAAGGTTTCAGAGAAGCCTTATTTTTCCGCCTCCTTTAGTGTGAAGGAGGCTTTTTTATTGTTCATCAAGCACGGCCTGAAGTTCTGCCTTTATCCGGTTCTGGCGGCGGATTTTATCCAGACGCTCTGCCGCATACACTTCTTCCTCCTGAGAAATATGCTCCGTCACATACCCTTCCGTGTCATACCGGCAGGCACCGGCTTTCATGGCACACAGATAGCTTTCTGAACGGGTGATGGCCTTCAGCGCCCTGCGCAGTTTTTTATGCGAGAGCGGGATATTCCGCTGCGCCACGTCTTCCAGTAACACGTCCCGGATACCGCAGGCCAGAAGCCGGGGTGTGTCACCGTCAAATAATCCCGGCCACCAGGGTTTCAGGGTGTTCACGGCTTCATCCAGTGTGGGCAGGTTCAGATAAATGGACAGCGCCTGTCTGGCCTGCGCTTTTTTTGCTGTCAGCTCTGCTTCCCGGGCAGCCTTCTCCGCCAGTTTCTGCTTTTTCACCTTCCATTTTGGTGGCGTGGTGACATTGATGATGGTTTTCCGGCTCCGGGTCGGTGTTTCCCCTTCCGTTTTCCGTTTCAGTGTCAGTACCGGTCGTTTCTGCTCTGTCATGATTGCCCTGACCTTTGTGAAAATATGTCCTCCAGGTCGTTGAAACTACTCACTATGATATTAAGCTGACCTCAACGACCTCTGACATATTAATACCGACAATTAAAGATGTTTTTTAAACCATTGCGTCTGTACTGCCGCCACACGTTCAAAAAACGCGCCTTCATAAATATCATAATGGCATGCGTCAGCTTCCTCGTATAATTCCTTAGTACCAGAAGCAACAGCATCATATAAGGCTTTTCCCTGTTCTGGTGGATTAACACTATCCTGGCCGGCAATAACAATCAAAACTGGGCACTGTACTTTGGCTGCGCTCTCTGCCGGTTTATATTGCAACGTCTCCATAACCGTAAGGAAAGGTATTTTTATATCCATTTCAGGATACTGACCTTTTACCTTCTCGAAGAATACCTTTGATTCATTATCACTCAGTACCCGGGTAACCCCCACAAACATCTCTTTCCCGGTGTTTTTCTTCTTCTCTGCCATTTTATTCAGCGTGGACAGAAAAGACGCTCTCTCCGATTCATTCATCTCTCCGGTAACCAGAACATCACCGTCAGCAAAAGCCAGCTGGCTGACAATACATTTTACGCGTTGGTCCTGCGCAGCTGCACTGAAGACATGCCCCCCTCCCAGCGATGTTCCCCATAACCCAATACGCTGATTATCAATACATTCCTGCTTTTCTGCCCAATTGATAACTGAAATAATATCTTCGGTCTGCATTGCAGGAACCAGACGCCCTCGTTCTCCATCACTCTCACCGAATCCTCGATAATCAAAAGTAATCGTTGCGAATCCTGCTTCTGTGAAGGCATTCGCAAAGCAAGGGAGCAGAACATTCCTGATACCGCAAAACCCATGGCATAAGATAATCAAAGGATGTTTTATATTTCCTTCAGGAACACGAAATGTCAGGGCAATACCTTCAGAGAGTTTGTGATCCGTAATTTTCATAAATATCCTGTGTTATGTTGTTTATTAATAATCAGAATCAGCGTCAGTATCATACCAGTCACAACGCCAGAACGCCCAGCACAGCCAGATGACAGGCGTAGAATACCGGGAAAAAATCCCCGGGCCAGAAACGGGGTAATGATTTTCCTGCACACGACACCAGACCAACGGTCAGCACCGTCATTACAAGACCGGCCACCGCCGCTGCATCACTGGAGGCAAGGTTAAGTGCCGGAATAACGGCCAGCAGGCATGCAAGCAGCGCCAGACGTTCCGCTCTGTCTTCCGCCCGGTACAGTCGGTAACTGACCGCCAGCATCAGCAGCCCGGCAATGCCGTAACTGGTGCCGGACAAAGGCCCCCACAGTGCCATCAGGAGTATGGCCGCAGCAGTACGCCACAAGCTGGGCGTCTCACACCACGTCAGCACCTGTGCCGCCACTGCAAAGGCAAACAGGATATTCCCCTCATACCAGGGAAAGCCGGCCAGATAATATGCGAACTGGGCAATAATTCCCCATCCCCACAGCCGGTTAATGGCCGGTTGCCGGATATGCGCATGACGGGACAGATTCAGCCCCCACACCAGGGCAAACAGCGGAAAGGCTCCTCGCCCGGCCAGAAACATCCATTCCTGCTTCAGCTGGAATATCAGATTGATGTGGTCCAGTACCATCAGCACCAGCGCCACCGTTTTGATGATATCCCGCTGTCCGGGTGACCAGACCAGAAACGACTGCAACCAGGTATCGGTCCGTGCAGCCAGTGAATCGTTACGTGTCGTGTTCGTGTTATCCGTTGTCATCAGCGTTTATCTTCCTGTATCAGTCTCCGCCCAGGGTTTTCTCTTTCTGCAGGTCACGAACCATATCCCGCTCTATCTGCTGCAGACGCTCCTGCAGCAGATTTTCCCGGGCAACCTCCCGGACCGCTTCCTGCTCCCGTTGTGATTCACGCAGCACACTCTCCGGCAGCGCGGCTTCCCGTTCAGTTATGTCAGCCCGGTCACGCTCCTGCCCGGCAATTTCCCTGACAGCCTGCTCTGTTTTGCCATCCGGCAGGTCAGGTTTGTTCTCTGCCATTTTACGGACAATTTCATCTGCACGGCGTTCCGTTTCACGGCGGATGGCCTCTTCAGCCTGCCGCTGTGCCAGCACCTCTGCCGTGACCGGTTCGCCATTTCCGGCTCCCGGCTGGACGCTGCTGTCCGGGATATCCCCCCACACGCGACCACCGGTGATGGCACCGGGATTCCACGGACGACCTTCACCGGCAATTCTTACCACCACACCGCTGTCAGGATTATCACGGGCAATCCGGACACCATCCTGCATATTATCAGCCAGCAGGCTCTCTCCGTTACGGCTACCCTGCAGGGCCACGAACTGCGCATCCCCGCTGCCTTTCACCCGTCCTTCACCGCTGAATCCCCGCAGCCCGTTTCCGTCATCCGTGGTCAGTGGGTTCAGCCAGATACCGGCGGACTTGCCGTTACGGTCAAACGCCGGCAGTGCCACATACGGCTGCGGATATTTACGTCCCGGTGCAATAAACCGTGCAGGGCTGTCTCCCCCGGCCAGCCCTGCCTGACGGAGAACGGCACGGCCTGCCGCCACGTCCCGCAGTTCCCGCGCCGTACTGAACAGCCGCTCTGCATTCATGACCTCCCGGTCCGGTTTCGGCTCAAATACATCGTGGGCCGTTCCTTTCTGTACGGCATTGTTAATGGCATCCGTCCAGCCCTGACGGTTATCGGTGTACACCTGCACATGCTGCTTCATACGCGACAGGGCCACGTAGGCTGACTCAAAGCCGGCCATCAGTTTCCGGTTACCTTCCGTTCCTTCAAGCGCAATGGCAAAGGTTTCACTTGCCCCCTGCGCACCGTGGGCGGTGATGGCATAGGCCAGGTCAATATGTTGCTCTGCCTGCTCCTGACCGGGGCGAATCACCCGGGTCTGCTGGCCGTCCGACAGCGTGACACTGTCACCAGAAACCGCTGTCACCGTCCAGACGCTGTTGGCCACATAACCGCGCTCCCGGTCACTCTTCGTGAAGCGCATCCGGTCGCCGGTCCCCACCCGGATTTTGTCCGGGGTGTACAGTGTGACACCTTCAGCCACCGCCTCCCGGGGCGAAATCAGCCGCGTGTTACCTTCCGCATCCTCCAGGGTTATCAGCCCGTCATCCTTGCTGATACCGGCAATCCGGTGATACACACTATCCACCAGGGCAAGGGCATCCGGGTTATTCTCCCAGGTGGAGAGACGACGCAGCTCCCCGTCACGTATATTCGCTGTGTTCAGGACAGGCACCATGACCTGCTCTTTCCCCAGCTCACCGGCCTTTTCCCGTGCATCATGAATCATGCTGTTCAGTACGCGCCGGTCCTCATTCAGGTGCGTGACAATCAGCGTCTGCTCCCGTGCTTCCGGTGTCCTGCCGGTATAGTCGCGGACAATGGCTTCATACAGTGTCATGGGGACATCCGGAAAAGTCTCACCTTTCAGCATCGCCTTCTGCTGCGCTTCTGCCAGTTTCGCTTCCTGGCTGTGACTGAACTCCGTCACGGAGTGCTCCGGTGCCCATGCGCCCTCCTGACGGGGAACCTGAGACGGTTTCACACTCTCAAGCCCGGACAGTGCCCTTTCCACATCCCGGTTAATCAGGCTGTATACCGCCTCCCGCAGTTCCGGCGTCTGACGCACAATCTCCTTCATGATGGCCACATCGGCAGCACTGCGCGTCTGCTGGAGACGGAAAGGCTGACCAGGCGCGATGGCCTGCAGCTGGTCCGTGTCGCCGCTGGCCACAGCACGACCGCCACCGGCCGCAATCAGGGCGTATGCCCGTGCCATGTCGGTATTGCCCACCATTGAGCTCTCATCGAGCAGGAACAGCGTGTTGCTGAAATCCGGCGTTTCTCCGCTGCGCTGCTGCAGCTGCGTGTCATGCAGAAAGGACGCCAGTGTCTGTGCATCCACGCCGGCGCTGCGCATCTCCCCGACCGCACGGTGCGTGGGCCCCAGCCCAACGACACGGGGACGCTCACTCGCCGGCAGCATGTTCACGGCTGACATCACCGCCCGGAACTGTGTGGTCTTACCCACACCGGCATACCCCTGTACCACCGTGAAACGGTCGGACGTTTCCAGTATCATACGGGTGGCGGCACGCTGTCCCGACGTTAACGTCTCCATGAGTTCGCCGGGTACTCTCTCCATCAGCGGCGTGACCGCCTCCTTACCTTCGAGAATATGGCGAAGAATGCTCTTTTCTGCCTCATACGACGCACGGGAAACCAGCAGGCCTGTGCCATAGCCTTTTGCCACATCCACATACAGTAAGTCACCGCGTTTTATCTGCGCATTGATTTCCCCTCCCAGTTCAGTAAAACCGGTTCCTTCTGCAGCAAACGACTTCGCCTCTGTCAGCAGGTCCACCATGCTGAAGGCCAGGTTTTTACTTTCCAGCACAGGAAGGGCCAGATGAATGGCCTGCTGTGCCGGCGTGTGAAGTGCGGACTTCTGATGACTGATGGCACTTTCCAGCAATGTCTCACCGGCACGCGCCTTTATCTGCTCAGAAACCACCGTAAAGGAGGGATGGCGGGCAAGTTTTTCCGCAGTACGGGTTTCATCCAGTGAGGAATACAGCCGGACATCACGACCGCTGCGGGCCAGACCGTTCAGGGTGGCGTTGTCCATCGCCATCTGTGTGACGGAGGCAAAAACCGTCGCACTGTCGCTGACGGAATGCCCGGGCGTTTCCACCCAGCCGTTCTCCAGCTTCAGTGCCGTGAACGGTGAATCAGCCACAGGCAGGGTGGCCGGTTCAGCCCGCCCCGGCACAACAACCGTCATCACATCTTCACTGACGGATGCCACCTGCAGGCGGTCACCGCCGGAGACGCGGAGTCCGGGAATTTTCCCTGTCACCCTCAGACGCTCGCCGTCTGCCACCGGCATTTTTTCCGGCCGGAACAGCGACCAGCTGCTGTCCAGAGAAGAAATACGCACCACCTGCGTTTCGCCCTGCGCATCCCGCAGGGTCAGGCTGTGACTCTGCGCCGTCACCCGGTCGATAACATAGCGGTCATGACTGCGTGTCTCCGGGTTCCACTGCTCCATCACCATCCCCGGTCGGTACATATCCCGCAGATAACGGCTCCGGCTGTCCAGCCAGACCGGTGACAGGGCGGTCATGGTCACCTCCGGGTGTCCGAGCACGCCCTGTGTTTTCAGCTCACTGCGAATGGCCTGTGTCAGTATGGCCTGTTCCCGTACCCCGCTGACCTGTGCCACGCTCTCTTCTCCGGCTTTCACGCTGGCCACAAAATCTCCGGCCAGCCGGGCATAGCGGACATTACGGTCTGGTTCACTGATGATGGTGGCCGGTCGCTGTTCTCCCCCCTGCCAGCGATATGTGTTCACCCCGGCATCCTTCATGGCCATCAGCGCACTGCCTGTACCGGTTCGCTGCCCGCTGTCGGTTATCAGGACCTGTACGTTATGACGTGCGGCACCGTCCAGCAGGGTTAACGTCTCTTTCAGGGAGAGTTTTTCGCCCTGGTCAACGATAACAGTACTGCCCGGCGTGAAGGCCATGCCTTCCAGCAGCTGACGACGTCCGGTTATCAGCTCACCGGACAACCGTTCATCCTGCTTCAGGTTCATCTGCGAGCGACGGTCAGCAGCGATAATCTGCACCTCCCGCCCCTGCTCCCGGGCCATCATGACCAGTTCAGCCACCCGCTCACGCTGCCCGGCTGCACCGCCCTGCCCGGACACAATGGCCAGCGACGGACGGTCCTGTGCCAGAACACTGACCGCATCGCTGTAACCAGCCGTCCGGGGGACACTTTTCTCCGGATGTACGGTCACCCGGTTCTGTTTCATGATGTCACGACTGAGTGCCCGGACTGACAGCTCATCGAGCACATGAATTCCTGATGTGAACAGCCCCTTCTCACGGTCGAGGGGGATAAGCTGCTCACGGCTGATGGCCTCATCGATACCGGCGCGTGCCCGTTCAATCACACCATTTTCCGGCGGCAGTATGCCGACCGTCCTGGCCAGCACGTCCGTATACGTGAACTGCACTTTTCGTTCACTTAATCCGGCAATCGCCTGTGTCACCGCCTGCTGCACATCCGGCCCGTCCTGTGAAGCAGGCCCGGGCGCCTGCGTGCGGATCTCCGCACGCTGATCCGCCGCGTCACGATATGCCCGGATGTCGAACCCGGTTTCCTTCAGCGTCTGCATCCATTCAGCCATTCTGACTTCAGGATCGACGTGCTGTTTGGATTTTCGCGTATCCAGTGCCGCCACATCCCGGGATTTCAGCGAGGCGTCTTCACCGACGGCCTCCCTGATAGCCTGTGAACGACTGGAAAAGGCCTCCACCGGTACGCCCGGCATCTCCCACATACCGTGCTTACCGACCACTTCGGTTTCATAACCCAGCGCCTCAACGCGCTGACGTAACTCACTCTGATATATTTTCCCGAACGCAATCCGGTTCGCTAGCACGTTCTCGGAAAATCCGGTTTTCCCCACTTTGTCACTGCTCAGTGTCTTCCACTCGCCGTTATGCTGCGTGACATTAGCCACCACTACATGCGTGTGTAACTGTGGGTCCTGATCGCGACTGGTGTCATGGTTAAACAGTGCCATCACCAGATTACCGGTCAGCACCGTTTCTGACTGTCCGTCCGTCATCACCCGTGTGGAAGCCAGCGCCTCCACCTGACGGACAGCAAAATCCACGGCCTGGTTATGTGCATCAATAAGACGTTTATCCCCCCCGAGCATGGCCATCATGGAGACACTTTTGGGGGCGGAGAAGGTCAGGTCGTAGCCGGGACGATGCTTATTACTGCCATCCTGCATGCGGCTTAAATCCGCCCCGTCCGGCAGCCTGCCCTCCAGAAGACGGGTAAAAACATCCTTATCGACGCTGCCCTGCAGCCCAAGCTGTTCAGCCCCCTGACCAGCCCAGCGTTCTCCCATGCTGCCCAGCACATAGTAATTATCCTTGTCGGTGTAATAGTTTCCGGCACTGCCTGCCGATTTAACAACGCTGAAACTCAACATCAGAAATCATCTCCCGGCTCAACATCCTCCCCGCGCTCCCGGTGCACATTAATGTTCACCTCTTCACGACGCTGCATATGCTGCTGGATGTCCGGATGATTTTCCTGTTGCCATGCCTCATAAGCGGCCATATCCACCACTTCACCGGATTCACTGATCCCGGGTGGCAGTTGCTGTTCCATCTCTTCTTCCGGTTTCATTTTCAGCTCCTGCTCGATCCCCCCTGCCGGAACACTCACACCTGCATCTGACTTCTTATCATTGATGACAGAAGACACTGGCTGTTGTGGCTGTTGTGGCTGTTGTGGCTGTTCAGCCTGAGTCACATCTTCTCCGGAGGCAACCTCCGGTTCAAAGAGGCTGGCCATCTGACGACCTTCTGCTTCCCTTGCGGCAAGTACGGCACTCAGACGGTTCTCCATTTCCGGGTTGATGTCACGCGGAATAAACTCCGGAGCGACCTTCGGTCGTGCCTGATATTTCAGAGAGAGTTTGACTGCCGGATACGGTCCGGGCAGAGTGACATAGCAGGTCAGATCCGGCAGAGACTGAATGTCGGAATAACTGACCAGCGTCTGACGCTCCATATCCTTACCGGTCGATACCCCGTCACGTACCGGGTCAGCACCGTAGGAATACTGCTCGCTGGCTTTCAGGTGCTCTTTCTCACCAATCTCACCGGCAGCGAACTCTGCAATCTTATGGCTCGGGGAACGGAAAAAAGCACGGGTGTTCATGACGTCAAACAGCGTGGCCGCCGCTTTCTCACCGTAGATATCTTCCAGCTGGGCATAGGACTGGATACCAAACACATAACAGCCACCGAACTTACGGGCTTCCGGCAGGATCTCCACCAGATCCGGCAGTTTGTGTAACGTGGGTAACTCATCACAGAAAAACCACACACGACGGTTACGGTTTTCTCCCATTGCCAGCAGACCACGAATGGCAATGGACAGCCACATGGAGATCACAGGCTTCAGGGAGGCATGGGTGTCGGCGTTCGACGAAATAAACAGCCAGCCGTTTTTCTGATCTTCCCGGACACCACGCATCCAGTCACGGATGGTGAAGGGATCACCGTTATGCTCAATCCCCTGCAGGTAACGGATGGCTTTCACGTAGTTGGTCAGCACAGCACGGATGGAAATCGCCGTTTTCTCAATTTTCTCTTCCACCAGGTTGGCCGCCGGTGAATTACGCAGGAAGGTACGCAGTTTTTCAATTTTGATGGAAAGCAGTGTGTCCACCAGTTTGCTGTAGCTGCGGTTGGGGTCATTACGCATCAGGTACGCCGCTTCCGCAAAAATGGTACGTCCTGAACCCTGCCAGAACGGGTCCTCTTTTGTACCCATAGGGATCAGCGTGTTCGCGGTATTATCAAAATCCGGCTGTGTCAGGCACTCCTTCCACAAATCCCATGCGGCACAGCGGGCATCCAGCGGATTCAGGATTTTATCGATGGAGGGATCATAGTAACTTTTAACAAATTCCCCTGAACGGTCATAAATCACCACCATATCACCGCGCTGACGGGCATAGTTGGCCAGACGACGGATAACCTCCGACTTACCGGCCCCGACCGTGCCGTGCAGACAGAAGTTCTGGATTTCGGAATCCCGGATAATCGGCAGGTCGCCAATCCGGATATCGGAGTCCTTGCCGTCTTTTTTCAGCATCCGGGCAACGTCTTTCGGATTGTCTGTCAGCTGACGACCACCTGTGACTTCATTTTCGCTCTGTTGTTTACCCTGACGCCCCAGAATCCAGGAGACAACAAAGAAGGTGATCAGGCAAATAACCAGGGCCACGACAGACGCCAGAACGAATGCAGACCATAGCTGCTCTCCGCACCAGATCATATATTTATCATGCAGTACCTGGGCAGCGTTCATCCGGAAGGTTTTGCCGTAATACTGGATCTCATAGACCGGCTGGGATTTTATTAAATCCCGCATGCCTTCCAGTGACGTACACCACCAGTAAATACAGCCGTTGATAAACGTCTGCCAGCTTATTTTTACCCATAAGACCAGACCAATGAGGATCCAGAAAAAAATAAACAGGCAGTAAAGCATGATATTGGCGATCTGGCTGAACATGCGGATACGCATGGACGCAATCTGACCGCCCTGGGTCATATCCTTTGCGTTAAAACTCATGATGAAACTCCGGGAAAATCTGGAACAGGGCAGAAAAGGATGATGTGGGGTTAATTCACAGAAACAGACCAGGTGTACCCTGTATGCCGGTGGTGATGCCCGCCTGCAGTCCTGCCGGAAGAGACCTTCTCTGTAACAATGTCAGTCAGGCGCAATACTTCAGACCAGTCACTCCCATGCGGAAACTGGATCTGAATAAAAAGGCGTACCCGTTCACGGTGATCCAGAACTGTGTCCGGTTCATAAAAACGGCCACTGTCAGGAGAAACACAGGACGTTTTATTGATGAGATCATACTTATCGGCAGGAGACTGCGATGAAATCGCCCAGGTGATATTCTCCGCCTGGTGGCCATCAATACGACTGCTCCCCGGCGTCCATGCAATTTCCTGCGCACTCGCCACGATGATCTCCCTGGAAACTTCAGCCAGCTTTCTGGGTGTACAGAATACCGGTGCCAGCACACACAGGGACAACAAATTACAGCTGACCGCCTCCGGTTTAAGCAAATTGCTCCCGGATTTTTCAGGAAAAGATATTTTTGTCAGTATTTCAGTTAATTCCTTATGCCTGAGAGAATTAATAAAGTACATGATAAGCATCATGAGAAACAATATAACAATAAGCCCTCCGATAACCACTAAAAGGTCAGTATCAATATTATTGCTGTACAGATAGTCTTTAGTGGTCACTGTATTATCCTGTATCACCGGGGGGTATTCAGTTACAGGCTTCTCAGTAAATTGATTATTCTCACCAACATATTCAGCGATATTGTCTGATGTCATAATGACTTTCTCCGGAAGATCCCGGCTTCGCCGGCAACACTTCACGGTCGCACAAAGAATTTGCACAACCGCTCAGTGTTTTCATATTTATTTCGGAAACGCCGGGAGGTGACAAAATTTATTTTGTTACATCCCGGGGTTGGACAACGAGCAACGCGAGGCGTCAGCAAGGAGGCCGGTCAGATCAGCCTCCTGACGAGGTTCAGAGAATATTTGCGATTGATTTGGCCAGTTGGTCTTCGAGAACAGGCTTCGCCTCTTCAAATTTCAGGTTAACCTTGTTCGCATTTGAAACCACACGGGTCTGGTATTTATGCTGGTTACCTGTTTCAGTACTGGTCTGAATTTTCGCACCTGATGTGCCCTGACGCAGGGCGGCAACATTATCCGTTGTCACCGTTGCCTTAGTACGCTCTGCAATCTGTACATCCGTGATCATGGTATAGTTCACATCTTCCACCATCGCATCTGCAGCCATACCCACCAGACCAGCAGCAAGGCCTACACCGAGTGTGGCACCGGCAGAATTTGAGTTATAGCCGGTAATACCGGCACCTAACGCTGCACCAACTGCTGCGCCTTCATAACCACGGTTCAGCCATCCCTGAGACTCCCGCAGATCCATCTTATCGGCCTTCAGCACATTCGCCTGAATCCAGTAGTAGGCTTTATCCGGAGAAGTCACCACCTGATATCCTTTTGCTTTCACAGCATCAGCAATTTTGCCCTGCAGCCCACTCATGTCTTTATCAGACGTGTTTTTGATCTGCAGAAATACCGTGCGTTCGCTGGCGGGTTCAAGCCAGATGGTCTCACTCATCTGAGTCTTCACCTCAAGGTTACGCTTCTTGATTGCTGTGCTCATCGCACCACACCCTGAAAGGGCCAGAGTGGAACTGACCAGTGCAACCATCATCAATTTTTTCATTTTCATCAATGTTCCTTCATATTGAATAAAACGTCATAATATACAAATTAAGATTCACTCATCATATCGTTTTGAACTATAACCATATGAATTACCACCGATATCCACACCAATACCTGACATAGGTAACCCTGTTGCAGGATTAGTACGATGAAAATCCATATTATCAAAATCCAGATGCAAATCTTCATTAGTTTGTTCATTTACCTGAGATTGCATCCATTCTCTTACGCTTACACAACCACTAACTCGCCTTAATTCGTATAGTGTACCAATGATAAAAACCATCAGGCTTAATAATGGAGAGAGTAAGGAAGATACTGGCATCGTTATATACCAAACGCCTTTACTAAACTTAAACTCATCCGACACATTCCGTTTTTTTCGTATTTGAGAGAACAACCATATAAACAGTCCCTGCCATAGTACTATGAAGAACAGCATAAAAATTGTTTCGGCATTCCCCCAACTAGCCAGATAACAGGCGATAAACTGTATCACCGTTACCAGAGTAATATGGGTTAAACATCTCATTATCATCTCCCAAAAACAGCATTATTGCTTATACTTATCCTGATATTCCTTTGCCCTTTTCATCAGTTCCTGTGGACTGTCAGCCCCGGGCATTCTTTCCTGAGCCGACTTTTCTTCATTATATTTATTATTCTGAGATAATGCCTCTGTTTTATGGTGATTCTGCAGTTCAGAATACTGTCCTCTTACAATATTTTCCTCGCCACGTACGCTGTTCTGAGTATCACCTATATTCCCTTTATATTCTGTGACCATATTATCAACCTGATGTTTTACATCATTACGGATATTACTGTCCTGCGTTCTTTGATCAATAATGGCCTGATGCCCCTGATGGTCAGCAATAATATCCTGACTGCCACCACCCGAAGGTACGCTCTCCATTCCTTTACCAATATCACCACGGGATTCCCGCCAGGCATTATCAACACCAGGCTGTACCTGTTCCTGCACAAAAGACCAGGCCATCGCCCGACGACGTTCTGCAATCTCCGGTGAACTGGTGTTTGTCAGAATAGCTTCTGCATCCTGTGGCGCGTGTTTCATTACATACTGTGCAAACTGTTGCGACAGGTCTTCACTCATCTGCCCACTCATGCTTTCAGTACGGGATGCCATTTCAGCATATTCATGGCTGCGGGTCATATTCGTCGTGTACTGGTCGTAACTCTGCTTCGCTGAATTCAGGGCTGCAGACAACTGATCCACACGGGAATCAGCATTATTGTCCGTATGGCTGCCGGACTCACTGACCTTGCGACTGGTAAAATAATCGCTGGCCTCTTTAAAGTCTTGTGTAGCTCTGGCATCGATATCATGACGAGCATTATGGCTCGACTGAGTATTACTACTTGCCGTATGCGCATCATTATCTTCCCAATCAATACCAGCCCGACCACCACCTCTAACGCCTAATCCTCCACCAACACCAAGAATTTTAGGTTTAACCCCCCATTCAGCATGAGCATCTCCATACATCCCGGCAGAAGCTCTCGTACTTCTGGATGCCAGTTCCTGAGTCGCCTGCTCATTACTGATATTATGCGCCTTCGCATAGCTTTCCACTGCACTGCGCATACGGCTGGCCATCATGGAGTCCTGTGCGCTCATCGTGCTGTCAGCACCACCTGTGACAGAATCACTGCTCCCCCGGTTAGAACCAAACTGGCTGAGCGAGTTCCAGGCACTGGCAATACTGCTGCTGAACCCATGCAGGGCGCTTTCTGCTCTGTTCGACGCCTCCCGGGCCATTTCCTGTTGTGCCGCTGCAATCTGACGCGTTGCATTGATACCGACCGGTAACCGGGACATCGCCCCGCTCGCATCCATCACCATATTACCGTCACGGGTCTGTGTGGCAGTTGCGCCACTGCCGGTCTGGTACATCATCTGACCAAACGACGTGGTGCTGTTGGTGCTCCAGCTGAAGCCGTTCACGTTTTCCGTCTGCATGTTGCCGTAGGAGTAATTACCGTCAACCACACTACCTGCCGCACTGGCAGTCGGGCTGATAGCAGAGGAAGCGAAATGGCTGTACACGCTGGAAAAACCTGCGCCAAGGCCTTTTACCATCATCCATGACAACGGGGGTATCATGACAGATATATATCCGGCAGTGGACGCCAGGTCGGAGTATTTCAGCTGTATCTGAGAGAGTTCAGAGAGCACGACCGGTGCACCATTCTGCTTTGCATAGAATGTCATGGCACTGTTCAGAATGGCATACAGCAACGGCCAGGTCTGGAACCACATCAGAGCAAACACATAGCCTCTCAGAACAGACAGCGTCAGTCTGTTGAAGACAGCCGCCAGTACCAGGAGCGGGAAGATACCAATGGTAATGCCCACCAGAATGGTCTGCACCATCGGCAGGTTTCGCATCAGCACATGACCAATGGAGACATGTGCCAGACGCTGTTTCTCCATCGACGAAGTCGTGGCCAGACTGACCAGGCTGGCGGTATCACCGTTACGGGCTGCATTACTGGTGATACCCTCTTTCAGGGCATTCATGGTGACGTTCTGGCGCATAATATGACTGGCAGACTGGCTGGAGCCGTAGAAATAACTGTAACTGTCACTCACCAGTTGCCTGAATAACAGGTCCGGGTCCGGTCTGCCGCCAAATATCTGCTGCACATAATAATGCCAGGTCTTGCCTCCCGTCTTTGTATCGAGATTCAGCCTGTCTTTCAGCGTGACCGACGCATCTTTACAGGTTATGAAATTATTATTGCTGTCATAAACGCCCCGTAGCGGGCTGGGCCGGGAAAAAATCAGCGTGTAGGGGTCAGCGGAGGCCATCAGGTCTTCCAGCGTGTATTTGTGGTTCAGGTAAATATCCCCCAGCACGCAGTTCTGGACGTAGTCCTGAAACAGATTGATGATTTCCGGATTCCGGGACAGAAAATCGGTGCTTTTCACAATCAGGTTCGCCCCGAACAGCATGCCTGTCTTGCTGTAGGTGGCGCTGTCAGGCTGGGTGAATATCATCTCGTAACTGGCCACCATTGCATGCCCGATACGGGTCGTCAGTGAAAGTGGCATCGCCAGTCCGACAGGCACATTATCCACCCGGTGAACCTGGACCAGGTCACTGTTATCAATAATCTGCACCGATGTACGGACATTAACCAGCAGGCTGATAAGCACAAACACGGCCACCCAGCCCAGCAAATCCATCACGTTGTGCCGCTGTACCCACATCACGGCCACCGCGAGAACAGACAATGTGAGCGCAATTTTTTCGATGGAATCCCACGTCCGGGTCCCCATAAAGGCGGCAATGGCGTTCAGGTTATTGCGTAACCACTCACCACCGGCAATCACATAGACTTCATTCACAGCGTGCTCCCTCCGAAGTGATAGTTGTTCTGGTAACGGCTGAGCATGCGGGCGGAAAGCTGCTGGCGCATATAGCTCATCTGACGGTCAACAACCAGCAATGCATCCTGCTGGACCTTTACCTGCCCCTGGAAAACCGCAATCTGTTGCTGTGCCTGATTCAGATTCTCCAGCACACTGTCCAGCACGGTCTGTGGATAGTTCCCGGTGGCAATCATGGCCCGGGCCTGCTGAAGCAGTTCCTGAATGTACTGGAGCATGATGTCGTAGCCGATATAGTCCGTCAGCTGGTAAACCACGCTGCTGGATACACCGAGCATCTGCGGGTCAATAAGATATTTAAAGACGGGGACGGTGGTGCTGGAAATGAAGCCTTTTTCCCTGTCATCCAGTGGAGTATCACTCACCGCTTTATTCTGAATACTGGTGAGCAGTTTTGTAATCTGTGATTTCAGGGCTTTATCCCGGGCGATGGTCACATTTGCATCCGCCACCACCTTCAGACACTTGTCCGAATCGTTGCAGTGATAAACTTTTGCCGTTCCCCCCTCCATAATCGCCCGGAGGATATCGCGGTCAGTGGTACGCGCCGGCAGGGGGGTAATCTCGCTGTCTTCCCCAAAAATCAGCGTACCGGTGAGCGTCATAATAAATTCTTTCAGTTCTTTGTTACCATCAAGCATCCTGTTTTTGGACAGCGAGTCCCAGATGATATTGATGTTCTTCAGCACCCGTTCCTTATCTTTGTCACTGGCCTTGTCACGAACAGACGATGACTGTCCTCCGACCGTGCAGCCCTGACGGGACGCGGCCCAGTCAGCAAAAATATTGCTCTCACCGGCAATGTCCTGACAGACCTTCTGCTGTGACACCTGAGTCTGAGGAAATAATCCTCCGACAATCCCCTGCGCCACCTGACAGGAGCTGAGGTTCATACTGTTAATGTCGCTTGCCATTTTCTGCAGGAAGTCTTTTGCGGTTTTGATTTCCGGCACCGTTGCCTGCAGGGCAAGGTCAAAAAAGTAACCGGCAGCGTTGCTCATAATCTGCTTAACAAAACGCTGCAACTGATCGCCATTAATAAAACTGAACGAGCCGAGATAGGCGTCGATGCCGCCACATCCGGCATTGATATCCGGCAGCGTCATGGAAATCAGCTGGATATTTTTGACCTGGGTGCGGGCATACAGGGAGCCACCATAGGCATACCCGGCGGCCTGCCCCTGCCAGACGCCCGGTTGTGTGGTATTGGAAGCAAATCCCAGCTTATTAAAGAACTGATTCATGTCGCTGTTCACATCCGCTGACGCTGCGGGTGTGACCGTCAGTAAAGCGGCACAAAGAACCAGAAGAGGTTTAATGCGAAGCATTATTGCCACCCTCCCTTAATTTCTTCTCCCGGCGCATACGGCGTTTCAGCCGGAATATTCTGATCCCCCCGTTTATTAATTCATTTAAAGGGTTCCTGACGTATACGATAAGAAATCCACCTGCAAACGCCCATAACGTATACGGAATGACATACATCAGGATGTTCCACATATAACGAAAATTATTTAATTCCGGGTCAGCTTTCCACGAATCAATACAGGCATCAAAAATACTATGCATAATCACCCATAAAAAAGTTCCGGCAGCAACGAACACAAAAAACAGATCAAAATATATATCAGAAACCCTGCGTTCATAATCATAATCCCGTTTAGTTTTTCTGTTTTTTAGTTCCGCATCATTTCTTTTTTCTTTCATTATAAGTTTCCTCTGATATTTCCGATGATTCATTCAGACCGTTCATGCGGCTGTAATATATTTCAGACACCGAAATCCATCCCACAATTGCCCCCACAAAAAACACAACAGAAACAGAAAAGGTAAGACACAGCGAAACGACAATTTCCACAGGGCTGGCGGGATAAAAAAGCCCCTGACGGATAAAGGGGATATTCAGGCTGACGATTATTCCCGTCGCGATGCCGGATATTCCGGCAATGAGTAACACCACCTGCTTATTTCGTACCTTTTTCCTCTCCGTACATCTGCAGAACGGTATCCATCCGCGCCATAAAACTGGCGGCATCCGTTGCCCCCTGCAAAAGCGGTAATGCCTCAAGTGTGTTGACGTTGACCAGGAAGGTAGTCGGTGTGGCCACCGGGATATTCGGGAAGAAGGTCTGCATCACGTCCGGTGGCACCGGTAATGCTTCCGGAAAGGCGGTATCCCCCTGACCATCCAGGGTGTAGGGAAAAACGGAAAAGCCGTACTGCTGTGCCAGCTGTTTCAGTACCGGGTCAAACTGGTGACAGTAAGGGCAATGCCCCTGCATAAACAGCACCACCTTCCAGTCGGCCAGGTTAACCTGCCTGCCGTTGCTGAGGCGGAACCAGCGGGGAGCCGGCTTTTCTGTTCTGGCTGATGTGTCTGCTGCCGGTTGTGCAGGCTGCACGGCCATACCCTGCGGATTCCAGAGTCGTTCAATTTCATCCCGGGTGGAGGCCTGCACACCTGTGGCCATCATCAACAAAATGACCGGCAGTAATTTAGTGAGAGACATGTCCGCCCTCCTGCTGCCCTTCCATCATGGCCTGTTGCCTGGCTTCCAGTGCCTCACGCTCTTCCAGGCTGACACGTGCAATCCATGCATCCAGCACCTGGTATGCGCCGAACAGCACAAGGATGGCCGCAATCAACTCCGCCAGAAAAAAAGCCATCCAGGGTTTGCTGTAAACAAGACGGGCGACGATATGAAACCAGACACCCAGGGAAAATACCCACATTCCCGTAATATCAAGCCGGGGTAAAGAGAATCTGTATTTACTTATCATGTTAAACTCCGGTTATTATTTACATGAGAGTATTCATGTCTGTAATATTCGCGTTTGTGTGATATTAATCAGATCAACCTCATTATTTTGTATGGTTTTTATTACCGTTTTATATGACTTAGCCTGTCATAAGCCCCCTTATAAAAAACCACATCACTCCGGACCATGCTGATGACAACATAATACAAACAAACATCCTTCTGAAACTGTCAAACTTCGTGATAACCGGTATGGTACTGACTGCCATTGAAACAACCGGTACGGCACACTGATTCATAACCGCACCACAAAGAAACAAGAAATTATCTGGCAGCATACATACACTTATGACATTTACTACAAAGAAGACAAACGAGCTCAGCAGATAAACTCCTTTATTATTTGGTCCTGTAAAGAAATAACCAACAACCCCCACGATAAACAGGCTGGCACCTGTAAAAAAACACAAATCCCCTGTATGCATATATAACCTTTGGTTAAAAATTCGGTTTAAAATCTTCAGAAACGTTCAGGAACTGTTTTGCCAGGTCGTCCTGTGAAATAAAGCCGTATGATAACGGGCGAACACTGCCCTGTTTCGGGTCAACCAGCATCATGGCCGGGAAATATTTCACACCGAGGCGCTGCGCCTGCCCCTGGTCAGTCCGGGAATCCGGCAACAGCGGATTAATCACGCCATCCACGGAAACGGGAATAACACTCAGACCATAGGTATCCCTGAAGCCATTAATGACCTGCGCCAGTTGCCCGTCGATGGGGTCCTGCCCCCGGTAAAAGAACATGATGCCGTAGTGTTCAGCCAGTTTCGCAATGGCCTGTCGCTGCTGCGCCTGGTCTGCCGCCAGCTGGTTCCGTACCGTGCCGTTGTAATGGCTGTACTGCAGGTTATAGTCCAGTTCGGGATGTGCCAGCATGGCCTTTTTAGCACTCATGGTGAAAAGCCCGGCCTGCTGAGTCCAGTAATTCTGCAGCCGGAAATATTTAACAAAATTATCCACGCCGGGATACAGAATGGCTTCGTACAGCGCCCGCTTTGTTGCCGTCTGCAGCGCGGCCAGTTTCTGCATAATATCCGGCTCCTGACGGGGGGCTGCAGGTACAGGTTTATTTTCTTTTTCCTTCGGATTTATTTTCTCGTTATACCACTGCCAGCCTGCATCTTTCCCTGACGCCGGAAAAATAAAGCAGCAGAGTAACAGTGGCAGTAATGCTTTATTCATCTTCATTCCTTTCATCATTTTTTCTTTCATCATCTTTCTGCAGGCCAGTCAGGGCAGAAAAACAAAAATACAGAATAAACAGGAGCACACCGGAGTAAAGGATAACGAAAGCAGCGGCAAGCATCCCGTCTGCCGTGGTTTCTTTTACCGTATCCCACGACCAGATAATTACCGGGGAAATGACAATCGCTGTAATCGAAAGCCGGATAAGAAAATCAACAAGACGATTAGAAGTGAATATAACTTTCATCATTTCCCCCGGTTATTTTCCATACCTTACTGTCCTGCCTGTTTCAGCTGGTCAGCAATCTGCTCTTTCACTTTCTGCGTCAGAACGCCACTGTCCGGGATTTTCTGGTTATTCATCAGGTCTTCGTAGAAGTTAGTGAAATCCAGTCTGTCGAACTGAATTTTCTGCAGCTCATCAACCGTAATCCCCCGACAGTCAGGATGCTTCGCACTGCCAAACCCGATACGCAACTGCCCGTTACGCCCCTGCTGCTGGACTATCTGCGCCAGCTTCGAATCAAACTGGCAGTAGCTGCGCTTTTTCTGCAGACAGACACCCAGCACTTTCTTCGAACAGAACTCTCCGACACTGACGGTCAGTTTGTTGTCCTTTGCCTTTCCCAGCGCCTTTTCTTCGCTGTTGCACTTCGCCAGACCCACATCCTGACCCCAGCCACCATCCTTACAGCAGTTACTGAAGCCGGCTGCGGCCTTACGGCAGAATTTCGCCTCACCCGTGAAAGCCCTGACATCCACACCATTCAGGGCGGCAACATCCTTACCTGCGGCGGCAAGCGCAGCCAGCTGTGATACTGCTTCACCAAAATCACTGCTTTTTCCGCTCTGTGCCTTATCGCATTCACCGTCAAGGCAGAAGACATCACCACCACAGACCATCACTTTTCCTGATGTTCTGGACTCGCAGGAGTACGTGGCGTACTCATGCAGACAGGTTCCCTCATCGGAATAAAACGCGCACTGACGTGAGGCCAGCGTACAGGCCGGATTATCGACATATTTCTGACAGGTGCCGTTATCTGCGGACTGAGTGACATATTTATCCCGGTATGCCCAGCATGCCTGTGTGATGTTCCAGGGTTTACCTTCCATCACTCCGGTTTTCGTACCACCCGGCTCTGAACACTCAGTGCCTGTCAGCACGCCATCCGCTTTATTAAACGGACAACTCTCCACCCACTCCACCCGGGGAACCCATTCTTTATCACGGACCTTCATCCTGAGTTTCAGCGTAAAGGTGGAAGCACCACTGACAAGCGATTCATAGACTTTCCTGTCACCATTCCCGTGCGGGAGGCAATTACCGTTAGCAGTACAGCCACTACCGGTCAGAACCTGCCCCTGTGTCACCTGCAAACCTGTCGCCCCGGACAGGGGGTAAGTATCCGACTGCCCGTTTGCCAGGCCGACATTAAAGGTTGTATTCATGAAGGTATAACGGGAGTTCAGGAAGAAAAAAGCGGCGTATACAGACAATGATGCACTTTCCACTGTACCGGTTACCGGAGCCGTGACACTGAACACCAGTTTCAGCCCGTTCATACTGAACCGGAACTGTGAGTGCGGTATCGTCACTTCACGATATTCATCCGTGTATTTCCAGTCCCCGGTGATACTGGCAGTCCGTGTGCAGTACTCCTCCACCATCGTGTCCCGCTCACAGGTATAGTTTGTGAATTCACTGCGGTTTATCTCCTGCGCACTGCACTGCTGTCCGGTATTTCCCACAATGCTGTCAGCCCGGTTCACCACATCCCTGCCGGTCTGAATGAACGGTGCATCCGGTGACAGAATGTCTTTCGGCTTGTTCATGAAGGACTCTGTGATGGTTTTTCCGGTTTCACCGGTCGCCCATTCCGTGGTGCCGTCATTTTTCAGGCCGCCATCCCCGCCGGCAGTCACGCCACCGTAATATTTTGTCTCGTCCGGATTCGCGTTATAGCTGGGGATACTCTCCTGTGGCTTAAAGCCCTGAATACTGCCTGTACCCTGCCCCTGAATCTGACGGGCAAAATCAGAACCGGCCCGGTAATCACTGTTGCTGTCAGCCTGTGCCATGCCGGCAACCAGAGCCAGTATCAGAGGTAAAATACGTTTCATTTCCCGGAATCTCCTTTCCCTGCCAGTAAATCATGAGCCACCTGCCGGCAGTCACCCGTGGCGGCCACTTTCTCCAGCGCCTGGCCGACCCGCAGGTTTCCCCGGATGATGTCGTATCCCTGACTGCAGAACACCACCAGTGCCGGTACACTGCGAATGCCGTACTGTGAAAACAGCGTCGGGTCGATCTGAACACCATCAGTCGCGCCGTCTTTCACCAGGGACAGCACGGCTTCAGCGGTGGTCTTCAGGTCATTGTTCACCATGCCCCGCAGTGTGGCGGGTATACCGTAGTGCCGGGTTTCGCCCAGCATCCGTTTCAGCCCCTCTTCGGGAATGGAAAACGACACAAAATACAGGGCACCCTGCCGGGGTTTCCCGTCCTGCGAAGCCTGCTGTTTACGAACCAGCTCATCCAGAAAATGGTTATCTGAACGCTGAAGGGGGTTTTCCAGCACCTGTTTCTCCGCCCAGGCTTTCAGCTGATGGTCAGGTTTCTCTCGCAGTTGTCTGCTTAAATTTTCCTGCTGCTTCAGGAACTGGCGGTTTTCAGTTGTGTTCACATTTTCTGAAGCATGAACAGCAAGATGCATCCCTGCTGTCAGAGCAAAAAGTGCAAATATTTTCCGGTTCATGATATTTCTCACTTTCTGCTATTTACAGGCATGAACTCATCAGAAAAAAGATAATTGAGAAAAACAGCCACAAACGCACATGTAAATGTCACCTTCAGATATAATCTGACAAGTGTCACTTGTTCTGATATATCTGCGTTCTTCCATTCATGAATAATTTCAGCGAGAAAACTGTCAGGTGCAAAATAAAATAATATAACGGGCACTATTACAAGACCAAAAGGAAATAATTTTAATGTTCTGCTTATCAGCCTGAGCAGTACAGCACTTATTTTCCTGAGGTGCTGAATATATTTACTGTCCATTGTTGCCATTTTCATTTCCTCTTATTCATTAAAATGATTTACAGGAATACACAGTTACGTTTACGCCACATCAGGTAGCCGAAGTTTTTCTTTGTGTTGGGCGGATTTTTTCCCGTCTCCCAGCGCATCACACTGCGCCCGAACGGATGGCACTGTCCGCTGTCCGGATACATATTCACCATCTGATAACGCCAGCGTTCTTTAGGCAGGATTGGGGACGGATATTCATTACAGACGGCGTTATTTTTCCCGATGGTTTCCATAATCATGCCCTGACGGTGTAGTTTGAACGCCATGCGTTCACTGACCAGCAGGGAGGACTGCAACGGACTGGACTCATTACTCACCCAGCCATTGAACGGGTACATACTGCCCTGCGAACCGGCACACCAGAACAGAACATCGAGAGGCATATTAAAGGCGCTGGCAATGGCATCTGCTGCACAGGCCCCCTGTGCTATCGGATTGGCAAAGATGACAGCTTCCGGATTGAGAATGGTGGTCAGGCTGCTGTCCGTCCAGGTGGGGTCAATTTCAGAAAGATAAGCGATATCCAGGTCACCACCTTCCAGACAGCCCAGCGATGTGATGATGTTAAGCCAGTACGTCAGCGGGTATTTGTACCAGTGAACGTGATAGAACGCCCCGTTCACCTGCTTCTCATCCTTTTTCGCCGTTCCCTGTGCCGTTTTACCAAAAGCCGGCAGGCTGAAGCCCAGGTTCACCATGCATCCCGGTGACCGGGTGACGTCCGTCAGCGCCATCGGCTCCCAGTAACCAATGGCCAGCCCGATACGCCTGAACAGCGGCGGCGGTGCCGGACAAATCTGAATGGGCATCGACGGGTTCGCCGTGTCGGGGACCTTACCCTGACTGACTTTGATACTGCCCAGCGAGAGCGGGAAAATACAGCTCCAGCAGATATCCGTGATCGGGTTTACAAAACGCCCCTCACAGGCAGAATCCGCAGATGCCGCAGGGACATGACCGGCGAGAAGGAATAACATCAGCAGCCACAGGCTTCGCTTCATTTTCTGCCCTCCTCTGCCGGAATAAATTCCACCTTCAGGAAGCGATCGCCGGGAACGGCGCTCACCCGTGCCGGGACCTGATCAATGCCGAGGCGCTGGCAGAGCACACCGTTCTGGTCAAAGTAAACACGGCTGTCCAGAGACTTCTGCATCTCCGGGATACTGCCCTGCACGAGGATAATTTTGCTCTCCAGTGTGGGCGGCGTCTGGCGTTTCATCCAGGCCACCTGCGCCGGATCATCGCCATTGATGAAATACAGCGTCTGGTTAAAAGGCACATACTGCAGCGGATTCATCACTTCACCCTGACGGGCAAACACCCGCCCTTCGTTATCCCGGATATCCGCAGCCAGTCTGACGGACGGGTCAAACAACCGGCTGCTGTATTTCTCCGTGCGTCCGATACCGGGCACGGCAGGGGGCCGCAGACTGTTGCGGATCACCCGCTCCTTAAAGGCATCCATTTTCCGGCCCATCTCACCGGACTGCTCCAGTGCCGTCAGGCGCTGCATGATCACCGTCAGCATGTCCGGCTCCTTTACCGGCCACAGATCGCCCCAGGTGCCAAGATCGGCGGCGGCCACACTCTGCCCCCATATCAGCAGGGCAATCAGCCCCCGGCATCTCATGGTTCCGCTCTCATTCGCCGGGCAATATCCTGCTGGATTTCCCGGGTGATATCCGGAGCCCCCTGTACCACGGCAGGCGACACCAGGATGACCGCGTGGTGTTTCTGCTGCCACGCCTGCAGGCTGGCTTCCAGTGCCGTGTTAAAACGCGCTGAAAGGGCTTTTGACTGTGCTTCTGACAGTTGTTTCTGACTGGCGCTGTCAAAAAACGCATCCACGGTCTGTTTCATGTTGAAGGCGGCAGTCACCGGTGCGTTCAGTCTGACAATGCCGTAACTGACGGCTGCGTTCAGTAACACCATTGCCAGGCATCCCGGCACCGTCCACCACCAGTGGCTGCGTCGGGGGGCTGTAACATCCGTCGTTTTTTGCGTTGTGGTCATGCAACACTCCTGTATTTCTCATGTTCTTCCAGCCAGGCTTCCAGCGAAGCCATCTCCGGCCCTGACTTCTTCCACGCCAGCTGCCACACCGCCTCATGAATACTCAGCCCCTCTTTACGTTTCTGCTGCACAAACTCAAAATCCGGGCCGTCAGAGCTGTACATGGCGCGGCTTAACGGGTCCACAAACAGGCGGTGCCAGGAGGAATGGTTTTCCACCTGCAGCAGGAAGGAACTGAACCACTGGTCTTTGGCCGCACCAAACTTACCAATCATGTCGCGCTGCAGTGGCTGGAACTGGTCCGGATACAGCTGGTTGTATTTTGCGAACTCCTTCGCACTCTGTTTGAGGATAATTTTGTAGGAGGAGTTACCCCATGCCGCACGGGCCGCACTGGAGGCCTTGTCAGAGTCAAAGTCGACGATGTTCTGTGTGATGGTGATATAGGCACCGGTATGACGGCGGGCGGTACGGTAACCTTTCTCAATAAACTCACCGACCTTGCGATTTTTGAAGTCCAGCAGACGCCAGCCTTCATCAATAACGTTCAGTTTCTTGAGGTTACGCGGCGTGCGGTACATCCTGTTCTCGATGTAGATAATCAGGGAGAACATCACCGCAACCAGCAGTGACGGACGGTCTTCCAGTCCGCCCAGCTCCAGCACCACCATTTTCGCATCATCCCGCAGGGACGGCTCATCGGAGTTAAAATACTGGCCGTAAGTGCCGTTGGCAGTGTACTGGTCAAGCAGCACAATCATTTCGTCCAGACGGCTGCGGATGGTCGGTGACCCGGCATACTGCTCGCTGTCACTGGCGTTTTTCAGGAAATCCACCACGTCATCAATACGTGCCCTGTTCTCTTTGGCCAGCCAGGAGGCCCTGACCGCCTGCAGCAGCAGACCTTCATGCACTTCATCCAGGTTACCGTTGGGGCTGGCCATCACTGACAACTGGTCACGGACACGCTCCGCTGACTGGTCAATATCGGTGATGTTCGCAAACGGGTTAAAACGCAGGGTTTCACCGTCCAGATATACGCCACCCATGTTCTCACACAGGGACTTGTAGCCATCCCCCATGTCGAACACCACGGCAAAGCCCCCGGAGTCCAGCACGCTGCGGATAAGTGGCTGTATCAGCCCGGTTTTACCGGCCCCGGAGGTGCCACAGACCGCCATGTTGTAGTTGGTGTTATTCATCCCCCGGAAGAAAATATCGATAAACGCCAGCTGGTTACGGTAGGTGGGTGCCAGCAGACCTGCCGGTGTCAGGGGGTTATCCGCCACTAACGGCATCAGGTTGGCAACATTAAAGCTCTCTGCGCGCTGAACCACTCCGGCCTCTTTCAGCTGTTTAAACAACCCTTTCCCGGCCATAAAGGGCAGACAGGTCAGGAAATTGCGCATGTGGTTAAAGCGCGGTGAAATCAGCTCAAAACCGTTTTTACGGAAGCTGTTCAGGATGTCCTGCTCCACTTCCAGCGCCGTTTCATTGTTGTCCTTGCAGAATGCTGTGATGTTGAGGAAGTAGGACACGACAGAAGACTGACCGGAGCCCAGACGCTGACGCAGTTCCCCCCACTCCTTCGCCTCTTTCTCCACGGACGGAAACCATTTGGCATAGGAGGTCTTCGACTTTTTCTCCAGGTCCATGTACTTCAGGTTGGCTTCGCTGTGGGTTTTCACCTGGTCTTCCACCACCAGAGTCAGCGTCAGGATGAACGGACAGGAGATGGACAGTTCCGGGTTCAGCAGGTTGCTGTAGTTGTCGGCCATATTCCACAGGAAGGCGATTTCCGGGTTACGGGCCAGATGGAAATTCAGGATACGGGCCGTTCTCACGCAGGCCCAGCGTCAGGTAATCAGCCCGGACATTCAGGTCAAAACTGTCCTCCACACACTGATAATTCAGATCAGAATACGGGTCCAGCTGACGTCTTTTCGGGTACAGGGAGTCCGGGTTATGGTTAATCATCTCCCCGACAATATCGATAAAGGCCTGTGCATCCACCGTCTGTGTGGCGATACTGGCCCCCTGTAACGACGCCCGGATGATTTTCACCAGGTTTTCCATTTCCAGAATGTCAGCCCGGCTTTTTTTCTTCGAGGGAGAACAGTACGAGATAAATACCCGGTAATGGCGCAGGGTCAGGGGCAGATTCATCCCCTCCGGCAGCGGAAACTGTGTCGCTGCCGCTTTCATATAATAGGCCCGGGTAATGGCGTTAAACCGTTCAGCCTGTTCACCTGACCAGGAGAACTCACGCAGCCCGTACTCAATCCTGTCACCAACCAGCTGACTGGACATCAGATGGATACACAACGGAATACCGCGCGGCAGTTTGGTGCGCAGCATGTGATCGAGTGCCTCCACAATGGACTTATTCGCCCCATTGATGGGAATGGCTTCCAGCATAAAGCCCATCGTGGTGTCATTCATGAACAGACCGGATTCCTGGTTGTAATCACGGTACGGCAGCAGACGGCTGAACTGCGGGAAGCTCATTTCGCCCAGAACTTCATTGGCCTTTGCGGATTCGTCAGGCAGTTTCAGTGCTGTGACGAGGGAGTTAACCGCCTGAGTGACGGCCTCAAGTGGGTTATTACTCATATGAGTATTCCTTAGTGCGTTTAAAAAAGGAAAATATCAGTCTGTGGCCGTGGATATATCACGCAGTGCCATTCCTGAAACCACAGCACAAATAAGAGATGGAGGCTTTTAACAGGAAACCAGGATTAACGTTCCTTTACTGAATGAGCATCATTTAATGCCTGAATTTGTTTTTCGCGAATCTTATTGCGCTCATTTTCTCTTACACGTTTCACCTCTGCCATTTCGTTTCTTTTTCTGCATTCTGATGCGATTTTATTTGCCTTACCAAGTGTTAAAGGTTCAGACTGATAATTAAGTGTCTCCTGAAATGCTTCTGCTGCACAGGGAGTTTCCTGTAAAATCTCTGTCAGTTGTTCTGGTGTTGCAGGTTGTTGCGCAAGGTAAACGATGTAAAAAGGAATACATACAATCATAGCCATAACGCCAACAAATATAAAAGCCAGAACAGATTTTAAATATATCGACTTCATTTCATTTTCCTTCGAAGCAGTAAGCACTCATTGCCCACCACCATTTAGTGTTTCCATCACGCTGTTCAAAGGTTCATTTGTTTTAACTTCAATACACTCCCCTGTATTTCCAAAGCCCCTGCCGCCATGTGCTTCGATTGTCCGAAGAACCTGCACGCATACGTCCGTATTTGGCATGGGTGTAATATTCCAGCTTCCGCCACCGTTAATATTTTTTATCAGCACAAGAAAAATAAAGGTATGCATTCTTTATTATCTCCGCTTGTATATTAATCACTGAATATCCCTTCAGTTAACTTATGAGGTCATAAAACACTGCAGATTCTCATTCGGATTTATTCCCTTCAGTAAACTTCCGAATAGTATCCTGTTCACGCTGACGGGTGGCAGACTCCTGCATTGCATCCACTTTCTCCTGCCAGAGACGCCGGATATCCTGTTCATCCCGACCAGTCAGTTTTTTACCGGACAACAAACGGTTAAGCAGTTCCTGTCTCACATCTGGTACGTCTTCAGTCAGACGCATAAGCCGGAGTAATTCCTGACGACTGAGTACCATGCGTGATTCCTCCGGTACGCTGTAATAATTAAAAATACGACTGAATACCCCACAACAGCAGGCAACGGACAGGCACAGGGATTTCAGATACAGGCCAGAAACACAGAATGTGGCAACACCACAAAGAATAGCTATAACTAAAAATCCCTTACCCAGTGCCATACACAAAGAACCCTGTTTTCTGGATATCCGCTCATGCTCATCCAGAATAAAATCTATTTTTTCATTTTCTGATTTATGCATAGTGTTTCCTCTGCCTTTCCTGATACGCCTGACATTCAACGCACAACGTCACACCGGGAAATATTTTCCGCCGGGCTTCCGGAATAGGATTTCCGCATGCTTCACAGAGATAAACAGGAATACCATGAACATTTATTTCCTGGCGTATCCGGTTTATTCCTGTCATGGTCAGTTGTTCTGTCACTGAATATGCTTCATCGGCTTCATCACTCACGGAATATTCCTCCCGACATGTTCTGACACGCTACCGCCCATCCCTTTTCACGCACAGGGCACTCGTTTTACAGGCGGATTTTGAATACAGAAAGCCCGCCGGCATTGCCGGCTGATATACAACTTCAGGGCCAGTTAATTAATACGTGGTTTTCCCCACGCAGACGGTTTAATAACAAAAAACACGCTGGATGGCTGATGATAAACATCCTGGTTATCAATATAAGGCGCTATCCATAATGCTGCCGTCTGCTCACCCGTTCTTAGCGGACGAGGAGGTGTTACCGGCGTAACTGAACTGACCGGAACAACCGTTTTCACTTCCCGGGCAGCGGTAAACAGCGGGCGTGGTGCCAGCAGTTTCTGCTCCGGATGTGCTGTCACCGCAGGTCTGCTGCCGGACGGAGTGGTCGCGGTGACGGTCTGCACCGGCATTGTCCGGAAGTTCCCTTCAGCCAGGCGCGGCAGTGATGCCGCAACCGGCTTTGCTTCTGAGGACTGCTCCAGTTTTTTGGCCTTCTCATTGGCCTGCTCCATCGTCATACAGGTATCGGATGTGGTGGCGTTACACTCAAATTCCGTATTTGTTCCTGCGCAGCCGGAAAGTAATAAGGTTCCCAGCAGAGGAATAAATAAAGAAATCTGTTTCATTGCCCTTCTCCTTTTTTATTACTCCCCACAACAGCAGAAATTAACTCTGCTGTCAGATTTGTTTTCCCTGCACAGGGATGTCCGGAGACCACTGTATTTCCCGGAGAAGAAAATAAGCTCATCGACATTCCCTTCTTCATCACACCGACAGCAGCCATATTAAAATTGTGCGGCAATGATTCAGAACTGAACACCTTCGGAGCAGGAAGAACTATTTTTGTGGTGCAGTTACTGAGAACAGCATGCATAAAATCATCTGATACGTTTTTATCCGGCACAACGCGGGCTGTAATAACATTAATATTACGCATGTTCATTTTTATCTCCGTTGCTTCTGTTTGTTCGGTCATCAGGGAAATAAACATGGCATTTCCTGATTTTTCCCGGCAGGGAAGCGTCTTCCGTATAAACGTCCTTCAGATATTCATCTGCGGTTACCACCCGGATACATTTCATTTTTCCGGGCAGCACCGGATATTTCCCGGTGCCTGCCGCAAACGACATATACATCAGTGCCAGCGTTGCCCAGAATGCGGTGACCAGTTGCATCAGTGACCGGTCAGTCTCCCTGACATAATCTGCAGCATCAGCCGCGCGGTAATGGCAGATATCCTGTATTTCTGATCTGCCTGAAGAATCAGAGGAAGAAAACCAGCATTCACTGACCGGGAACTGTCCGGCAGGTGCTGTTTGTCTTACGAAGTTAATCTCCTTAACCAGTAATTTCCCCGGCGTGGTGTTGTCCTTCCATAAAACAAACAGAGCCATCAGGGCCATTGTGGCCAGCGGCCAGATAACCACAAACCTGACGACCCACAGCAGCCAGCGAACGACAAACGCCACACGGAATGTCAGTGCATCACCCGCCATTTCCGCCCTCCTTGCCGGCATCCCCGCCCAGCGGGTTCTTGTCTCCGGACATAAACTGCTGCGGATTCAGATTGCCCAGCTGTTTCAGCATCTGGTCGGTGTTAAAACCGTTCAGGTGGCTTTCTGCCGAGGGAGGATTCGGCACCGGGCTTTCCGGGTTACCCTCTTCCGCTGTACTCTGTGACTGCTCCAGTGCCATTTCCTCCACGGTTTTCAGCTGGAAGCCGTCCTGGAACACCACGGTCACTTCGTTGCCCGCACCAATCGGTATCACCGGGTGATACTGTTCGGCACGTTTGATGTAGTAGTCACTGAGCGTCTGTGCGGCTTTCGATGCGCCGCCACCGATACCCATTTTCAGGACATCACCAGCCCCGTAAGCGGCTGTGGCACCCAGCCCGACAGCCGGTTGGGAGGCGCGCTCCATTCCCTGACCGATACCGTCAACAAATCCCGCGCCCCATGCCCAGCCGAGGATTTTGCCGTTACGCATCACCACTTCGCCCTTGATACCGTTTTTACCCCGGAAGCTGACATGCCCCTTAATCGGCATATCAATAGTTTTGCCGTCCTTCAGGCAACTGATATTGCGGGTGCGTACAATGGCACGTTCACTGGACACATCCCCCCAGGCTTCCAGCCCCACAAAACATCCCGTTGCGTCATACGTCTTGCTGTTCGGCATTTCCACCAGGCCGGTGATACGCAACTGCATCGGCACCGTGGATTCATTACCGGTGACTGAGGCATTGGCATCCGCCCCTTCAATCAGCATGGCTTTCGCAAAACTTCCTGACGGAATGTACGGCAGCGATGGTCCCTGTTTTCCCTCATTACGGGTAAACACCTTACGCTGTATCCGGTTAGGCACCGGCACAGACTGGTACGTCACCTGTGGTGGTGGCGTGACACCATTCCCGGGATAAAACGCCGTCGGCGGTGGAACAGCAACGCTGCCCTGCGGCGGGAAGGATACGGGGGTGTTTCCTGGCTGTGGTTCGCCTTCCGGGCCGGGCGGTGGGGCAGGCATCTGCGGTACAGGCTCACCGGTCGCCGTGACGGGATTAGCACCCAGGGCTTTTACCTGCTCTGCCAGGGCGGCATTGTCCTGTCCCAGCTTTTCAATACGACGCTGGTCATCACCGCGCTGTTTGTTCAGAACATCCAGCTCACGACGGATTTCCTCATACTGCTTCTGCATCTGCGCTGCCGTCACCTGCATCTCTGTGGTGGCATGCTGACGCACCTTGTCATCAAAGGTCGTATCCACCACACCGGTCATATCCGGCACAGGCTCCTGTTCAGCCACGGTTTCACCGTTACCGGACATGTCCACATCAGACAGATACAGTGCCCCACCAATCGCGGAGGCTGTACCGACAACCACAATCCCCAGCCACAGGTACTGCTTGCGTTTCACAATGGTATTGATACTGGCCATCAGTTGCCCTCCCCGTCACGGATGACATACACATCCATGCGCGCACCTGCCAGTAACTGGCTGGCAGGCTGGCTGAACATCACGGCACGGGTTCCCGGCTGCCAGAAATCACTTTCCCGGATATTCAGGGCAGACAGCGTTTTATTTTCCACGACAAAGCGGACCATCTTCAGGTGATTCCCCGTCCATACGGAATCTGCCACTGAAGACAGCCCCGCCGGGGCCTGCAGGGTTTCCTTTGTCACAGGAACCTGATACCAGCCTGCAGGTAATTTTCCGCCACGGACAGCCTGGCTGATGGTCACAAGCAGGGATTCGTAAGGCGTGGACGTTTCCCACGCTCCGGCTTCTTCTCCGGTTCCGCGCAGGTCACTGACCAGCTGAATGGTACGCCCCGCGCCTTCACGGGGAACAGCCTGAATGGAAAGGTTCAGACCACGCTCTGTTTCCAGAATGAACGTAAAGGGCTTTTTGTTGACGGTGGCCACCACCACACCGCCGGAGGCGGTCTGCTCATTATTGGTCAGGGCACCATCCAGACTGTTCACGGCGATAATCCGGTCACCGGGAACGGTAAACAGATTCGGGCTGGTATTGCTGATGGCAATACTGGCCTGACCACCGTTCACCATTGGCACCACAGTGGGGGCCAGCGTACCGTTTGCGGCCATCACGCTGCAGGAAAAAAACAGGCCGCCGAATATTATTGCCGTATTATTTTTTCTCATCGTCTGTTTCCCCGAAATTATCCAGCCAGGTCACCCCGTTTTCCCGCTTCAGAATAAGGATGTAATGTTTGATATCAGTAAAAGGTTCGGAGTTACCAATCCATGTTTTCCGAATTCCACGGATTTCCACACGACCATACTGAGGCCAGACACGGACACTGGTCTGGAAAAAAGCAGAATTCACGTTATCTTTTTTAATGAGTTTCGCTTCTTCAGCCAGAATAACTTTCATCTGGTTCTGTGCACCCGGGCGGATATATTGCAGAAGCGCCTGATGTGAAGCATCGACGATTTCCGGTGAGACATTCAGACGGAGGGCAATAAATGACAGCGCCATCTGCTGCAAATAAGAGGCATCGGCACTGTTCTGTGACACGGCAAAGGGCACATTAAATCCCATTGGGGTCACGGCAGTGCGTTGCTCATTCTGAAGACGGTAGTTATTCACCCCCTGAATGAGGTTAACAGAGAGGCTGAGAACAATAAGCACTGACATAAATATAAAGGCGATGGCCATTACACGACTGGTACTTAAACGGGCACCGTGTTCCATATAACAATCCTGGTATCAGTTCTATTTAATCCACTGCCGGAAACACGAATCGGGAACATTATGAAAAATACCGCGCAGCAGGGCTGTTGGCATATACCAGTAAATCAGGTCACGTAACCAGGAACTGCCCCGCCCTTTTTTCAGTTTTTTAATCCCGAAATAAACCAGAACCGCTGCACCAATACCGAACAGATATTTCGATGTTGTGATACCCCAGCCAACACAGATTGCTGCGGGGATCAGTTCATCCAGTGGCAGGCCAAACCAGCGGCTCTGGTTGGTCAGTGTTTCCGGGAAACGATATTTCTTAAGTTTATTCTCGTCTCCCGACATCGTTTTATTTCCTGTCAGAGGCCAACGACGCTCATACCCACAGCAATAAATACAGAGATGATGGCAAAGCCGACCAGGAACTTGACGTTTTTGGTCATCATGTACATGACCGCACCGACCAGCACCTCAGCCAGAACAACCCATTTAACGATACTGGAGTCCTTACCGAAGGTCGCCTTAACCGTATCGTTACCTTTAGCCATCAGGTCGCCTTTACCAGCAGCCATAGCTAACTCAGGGAACAACATCATCAGAACAGCAACCGGGATCACTGCACGAACCAGGCGAAGCATATTCAGACGAGTGAATTTAGAAAAAAACGATTTCTTTTCAACGGGCGCAGAAGCACCCTGAACACTTAAAACAGTATTCATAAGTTACCTCTATTGTGGATAGATTAATAAACCTAAAGATCTTTAATTATCGAATCAGTTTCCTCTGCTCCCTCCTTTATTGCATCCAGATTATAAAAGTCAGGAAAACGGTTCAGATGATCACGTAACCTGACTAGCACCTCATTAGTTTTTGTTCTCCCACTACGTTCCCGGGCACCTAAGAGCTTGTGATTAGTAGCATCGTCCAATACCAGTAAAACTTTATTGCCCGGAGCAGGCCTTATTATATTTCTGCTCAAGTCTCCTCCTCAGCCACTTAGATAATTAAATATAATTATACGAATCCATAAAAATAGAAACGAAAATAGAGTAAATTACATTAACAAAACAAGGTGACATAATGTCACCTTGTTTTTAACAAAAACGAAACATCAACTATTCAGCACATTTTAAAATAAAAAACAATTCATCAAAGAATAAACTATGCATCCTGCTTGTATGAAAAATCATTAACAAATCATGTTTTGAATGTATACCGAAAAACTTATACACTTCTGAAATTGCATTCCGGGAAGAACCATTAGTAATAGACAAAAGAGATGCTATCGATTCATGACAAAAACCAAATGAATAAAGAATAAAAACTTTCCATTGGATTTCCGTTGATTTGTTTTTAAATTCAAGCATTCTGTCATTTGTTATATTTGTACGTAATCCTCTACAATAATCCACTATCACATTAGAATTTTTGCAGAAAAAAAGCCATAAAACATTAACCACCTCCCCATATATTAATGGTATAAATTGTACCAGCCAGAGTTTATCACCTATAGCCACGCTCTGTATTTTATTCATGGACGAAGGCAAAGACATAGCATCCAGTTCTTCTCTTAAGAACGATGTAGCTACTTGTACAGGAAGGGAGTAAAACCACTCTTTGATATCAAGACTACCTATAAATTCTTTAGAGAATTTTTCATTGTAGCCGATAAAATCTCCATTAGTATTTCGAACACAAGCAGGGATTGAAAAAACATCGACAAAAAACTGTTTATCCAAATATATTTGACGTTCAGTATTAAGTTGTCTAGGATCCGTCGGATACATAGGAACCTCCTCTCAAAGGATTCTATGGACAGTCGATGCGGGGAGGTCGCTCTCCCTGCATCGGCGATTTTTAATATCTGTTTTAACGTGGCATTAACCACATAATTAATATAACCTTTATGTGGTTAATTGTCATCAAATTGAACCAGATCAAAATCCTGTTATTTGAAGTAAATCAACTTTTAATTCTTTTTTATTCCTCATCATTTTTTGGAAAAAATCGTTCCATCTCAGATGACACCTTCTCACGAATATCTTCAACCATATTGGCATATTCAAACTTTGGATTCCCGGAGACATGGGGACTTAGAGACTCAATACCCAAAATTTTCGCTACTGATGACTGTGTTTTTACAACACATTCAAGAAGAAGTTTATTAAACTCTGTCTGATTAAACGCAGACTCTTTACGCTCCATCTGAGCCTCATATACACGAAGCCCCAGTTCAAGAAGCATTGAAGCTGTTCCCGAAACACTTATATCTTTATCTCTTGCCCCCTCCTGACGACGCTGTTCAACTATCGCATTTACTTTATCATAGACATCATTACTGATATACAAAATTACTCTGGCCATAAGATAAAACCTTTCATTATTAAGCAATGAACTTTTCACTATAAATATGCATATAGTGTTTACAAGTAAGAAAGACACTCCTAGCAGCGCCTCTAGGATCATCCTATAAAAAAATGCGATCCGGCGCTAGGGGCGTCCCTAATATATATCAATGTTTTTCATGAAAATTGTCAGTACTGATCCTAATAAGAGTCGCTATAGGGTCGTAACAGGATCGCCAACGACTCTCTATTTAATAATTCAGAATTATTAAATATAAATAGCGTTTGTTAATTACATGATTTAAAACGTAAATCAGCAAAAACTTGTTTTTGCGTAGTGTGTGGTGCTTTTGGTGGTGAGAACCACCAACCTGTTGAGCCTTTTTGTGGAGTGGGTTAAATTATTTACGGATAAAGTCACCAGAGGTGGAAAAATGAAAAAATGGATGTTAGCAATCTGCCTGATGTTTATAAATGGGATCTGCGAAGCCGCCGATTGCTTTGATCTTGCAGGTCGGGATTACAAAATAGACCCGGATTTACTGAGAGCGATATCATGGAAAGAATCCCGTTACCGGGTTAATGCCATCGGTATTAATCCGGTAACGGGATATGGCAGCGGACTGATGCAGGTAGATTCCCAGCATTTTAACGAACTGGCCCGCTATGGAATTAAGCCGGAACATCTGACAACAGATCCCTGTATGAACATTTATACCGGTGCTTATTATCTGGCAATAGCCTTTAAAAAATGGGGCGTCTCCTGGGAGGCCGTTGGTGCATACAATGCCGGATTCAGGAAGACCGAACGCCAGAACCAGAGACGTCTTGCCTACGCATCAGAGGTTTACCGGATTTATACCTGGATAAAGAGCAGTAAAGGCATCCGGGTTCCGACCACGAAGAAATCACTTTCCCAAATTAACAGTGTGCAGAAAAATTAATATTGTATACATTGTCAAATACCGGTTATGCCGCGACAGCGGCATGGAAGGCCACACACAAAAATATCATATGAGTGATAATGCTGACTGGCCGAAGCCCCGCAAAGCGGGATCCCATCTTATATATATCCGGTAACTGCGCAGCCTCCTGCCAGACCATTTTTCGCGGGCACAATATTTACAGACTACCGAAAAGCCAGTTGATGAAATTGAGGCATATCAGACGACACAGCAATGCCGCAGGATGATAATATAAGTAAAGCCCCGAAAAATTTTTCGGGGCTTTACTTATATTATCATGACTTCCACTCCCTGAACTGTTCGGCAATCATCCATAATGCTTTGTTGATTCGGATATCACCGTCAATGCCTGTAATGGCTCTTGTTCTGGTATTTTTACCGGAGGCACTTCGCCCCGATAATCCACCTTTTATCATATTCTCCTGAACCCGCTGCCAGGTTGTCCAGAGATCGTTCTGTTTATCCTCCCAACGGCGGGGAGTAATTATTTGTTCTGGCGTCACTGGCGTTTTATTTTCATCTTCGTACCTGGCCATCAATGCAGCTCTGCCAAATAAATGTTGTTCGTCACTGTTAAGATGTATCTCTTTCATTGTCTCCATATTTTCAGTGACTTTATCAAAGACACCGAGCACTTCATACGCTCCCTCAATAACCTGCCCGACAATATCACCTTTATGTGGAACGCGGATTTCGCCAAAATTATTCCCACACACCAGGCCATTTGTGCAGACAAAACGAAAAATTCCTGGGATCATCTGATAACTGGATGAACCATCATGTGAATTAAGCAGGATAATTTCAGGAACTTCTTTCCCGTTAATATGCCCTTCCCTGCGAAGACGTAACATATGTTTACTGTATTCGCGGCGTCCCAAATCACGAACCCGACTCTGACAGGCAAAGAATGGCTGGAAACCTTCATCACGTAACTTATTGATGATATTGATGGTTGGGATATATGTATAACGCTCACTCCGGGATTCATGTTTATCACCAGAAAAGACAGATGGAACAAACTGCATTAATTCGTCATCCGTTAACGGGCGCTCACGGCGAATAGAATTATATCGACCAAAACGGGAAGCTAATCGCATAACAGTAACTCCTTTATGAAGGCATAAAATTAATAAAAGTTTTTTCGCTTAATATCATCCCCCCTCGGTTATCGTTAACAAAAAGACAACAATTCCGAGGGGAAGGACCATCAAATCAGGTCAGTTCGGGACTGACCAACCTGCCGAGTGAAAAGCAGTAACAGCGCGATCAACTCATCAGCGTTTTTTCTGACAAGAGGAGTATGATTCTCCAGGCTATCCAGTAAGTCATGCAGCTCATTATTGACCTGGTGGAGCACCTTAAAGAGTGCACCAGAATCCCGGCAGCTCTGATATGCAAGATTTGCCTGAACAGCACGATTCTGCATGATCCCGATTTGTGCGATTGCGTCTTTCTGCTGATCGCCTGTTGGCTGATAAGTGGTGTTAAAAGAAAATGCGCTCATAATTCCTCCTGTATCTGATGTTTTCAGCCCCCATCATCTGTTGAGTTTCGGGAGCCGCGGTTTTGACGTTTTGCGGGGACCTGCCTTTTGTTCCCTCCGGTATTCACCATCACCTGTTTGAGAACCTTCGCCGCAAGGGGCATCACTGCCACGGCCTGACGCACCTGTCCTGGGCAGAACGCAAAATTTTTTACCGGGTTTTGGGTAAAAAATTTTGTGGGCTGTTCATTTACCCTGGACAGTCAGTGCGGCAGGTTGTGGCTGTCTATGCCCCCGGCGACAGGGGCTTAAACAGGTGAATGGCACCGGACAGAACAACGGGCAGGGACCCGCCGCAACGACGTGAAGCGCGGTTTGCGAAACGGCGTTGCTCCTTACATCCCGGCGTCTTTTGCCGGGATGCCGGGAGCGCAGGCCACGGCGCGACAAGGGTGGCGCGACCGTTCCGGTCGCTGCAAACCCGGGTTTTTGCGTCAGGGATGGAAGCCCGCCAGGGCGGAGACAGCTTCGCTGGCTCCGTTCACGACAGCCCGCCCCGCCAGGGGGACGCCCGGAAAAGGCATAAGCAGGAGAACAACAAAACAGACAATAATCAGGGCAGTAGAAAAAAGAAGAACAGTAGCAGTAGCAGTAGCAGTAGCAGTAGCAGTAGCAGTAGCAGGAACAACAACATCATCAGTAACAGACAAATGACAGGTCTGAAAAGACAGAAGCCCCCATCAGAACGTCCGCGTAATGAAAGGGGCGGCGCGTGAGCGCGGCCCCTTTCAGCGCCACCGGCGCGCGGTTTTTTCCCGGCGCGGACAGACGGGCATTTATCCTCCCGCCAGCCCTGTGTCATCAGGCACGCAAACGAATAATCATCGTCGGGACATCGGTATAAGCAAACGTGCCGCGCGGCAGCTCCTCGCGGACGTCAGAAAACGGTAACAGCTTCTCCTGCTGGCGTGGCCCGTTGAGACAGACGGCAACCAGAACGCCCCCCGGACGCAACAGGGAAAAAGCCCGCAGGATATGCCGGATATCCTGCCCGTGACTGAACGGCGGATTCATAATGATCCGGCTGTAATACTGCACCGACTGCCATTCCATGAAGTCGCCACACTGTACCCTGACACCGTTAAAATTTTCCCGCAGATACCGGACCAGCCCGCTGTTAATCTCCACCGCATCACACATGGCCTCCGGCGCGGTATCCCGAATCGCCCGCAGTATGGCCCCGGTGCCGGCAGAGGGTTCCAGAATGTGATCACGGTTGCTGATTTCCGCCAGCGTCACCAGGCGATCACAGATCGGGGCAGGACTCACAAAAAGCTGAGATTCAGCCCGGATTTCAGCAACCGGCGCGGCGTTATCCAGCCTTGCGCGCATCAGCCGGATACGTTCTCTTAACTGACTGTGCATATCATTATCTCCGTCATCCCCCGGGGATTTCCCGGGGGGATATACCTTATTTCTGTGGGATTTCCGTGATTTTCATGTCGGTGATATACACATTCACCAGACGGAAATTATTGTCCATTGTGCGGCGGTAGCGGTATGCCCCGTGGTCTTCTGCTTCTTCCACACTGCGCACGGCCTTACAGTCCCGGGGCAGGGCGGCCCACTGCGCCTTTGTCATTTCCCGGAAACCTTCCCCCGGATAGTTGACTACCGGCGGACGCTTCGCGGCCTGACTGGCGACGGCAGCCTCTTCTGCCGATGGTGCTTTGTAGTCCGTGATGCGATCGGGCGTCACTTTCATCGTGCCGCTGTACCCGAGAAAACTGTAATTTGGCGTTGTGACTGAACTCACCGCCCCGTTGCTTTTGTTCACGCGGATGATAGTCAGCCACTCGCCCCGGCTGAAAACCTGTCCGCCCGGCTCAAAATCCTGTGTCCGGGTAACCACGCCGCCGCTTTCGTCCAGCATGGCACGCTCATAGATCAGGCGGTTCTGATAGTGGTTAACCCAGCGTTGCTGATGCTGAATCTGCCGTTCATGACAGCGGATCGCAATTTCGCGGGCCTGCTCCGTGGTGATGATGTCATCATCCAGGGCCGACCATAACGACCGGCTCCCTTCATACTGGCTTTTTTCTGCCGGGCGCGGATACGTATCCAGCGGGAAACAGGCGCTGATATGGTCATGACTGCTGATGAGTTTTGCCATATTCAGATCCAGCGATTCAGCCCGCCACATCGTCAGATATTTCTGCGACTGTGCGATGGTCTTTTCAGCCTTGCGCAAATCAGCTTCGATTTTTTTGATACGACGCCAGCGAACGTCCGGGCGTTCTTTATACTTCGCGTGAAGCAGTGCCGACCGCGCCCGTTCTTCCCAGTATTCCGCACGTTCAAAGAGCATCACGGCACGTTTCATGCCGTTTTCAATACGCTGCGCATCACGACGGGCGCGGCGTTCGCTGTGATGCCCCACAAGAATGGGCTGACCGGGCGGGATCATCGCGGCCAGTCTTTCCACTTCATCAAGTGCCTGTGCGGATTCACTGGCCCGCTTTCCGCTGTATCCGGTAAACCGCTCCGCCCGTGCTTCCTGACGTTCAGCGAGCGTGCTGTCTTCATCCTCAATCTCTCCGGCAAGTGAGAGGAGCACGTCTTCCCGGCCCGGTGTCCAGGCTGGCGCGACAAACAGCGCCTGTCTGGGTGCCCAGCGGAAACCGGCATCATGCACTTTTTTATACGTCTCCGGGTCAAGACGTGACGCGGCATACAGGCGCAGTTTGTTGTCATCCGGTGAGTAGGTCGCGCGGTACATCTGCACAGGGCTGGCGGCTTCCGGGGCGGTCATGGTGATTGCAGCTAATGTCATAAAATGTTCTCCTTCCGTCTGTTGCCGCCCCTCGCGGGGCGGCTCACCTCATCAGTTAAAAGCGCGTTTCAGTTCGAGTGTGCGGAGCACCTGCCCGAAAGCCGTATTTTTCATGGCGGGGATGTGTACACCACGTCCCCGGTGAAAACTCCGGGCAATGTGTCGCCCGAAGGCTTTCAGCACGGGGTCAATTTCCGGCGCGGGGATGTCTTCGCGTCTGAAACGGGGATGACGGCGGGGCTTTACAGCCGCTGCGGAAGGGGAAACAATACTTACCGTCATAAATGAAACTCCTTATGACTGTTGAATGGAACCGCAGAAACTGCTCGAACAGTTTTTGCGGTGTGGATTAAGCAGGTCCTCCCCGGCCTGCTTTTTTCATATCTGCGTCTGACGTTCTCCGGTGTTTTCCTCCTTCTGTTCCTGCGTTCTCATTACCTGCCAGCCGGATGACTGACAGAACAAATAAATGCGTATTGCCGGAGCCTGAAATAAATCCTGATTTTTAAAGAACATCACCCGTTGAGTTTCGGGAGCCGCGGTTTTGACGTTTCGCGGGAACCTGCTGCTGTATTCCCTGTGGTATGAACTTCACCCGTTTGAGAACCTTCGCCGCAAGGGGCATCACTGCCACGGCCTGACGCACCTGTCCTGGGCAGAACGCAAAATTTTTTACCGGGTTTTGGGTAAAAAATTTTGTGGGCTGTTCATTTACCCTGGACAGTCAGTGCGGCAGGTTGTGGCTGTCTATGCCCCCGGCGACAGGGGCTTAAACAGGTGAATGGCACCGGACAGAACAACGGGCAGGGACCCGCCGCAACGACGTGAAGCGCGGTTTGCGAAACGGCGTTGCTCCTTACATCCCGGCGTCTTTTGCCGGGATGCCGGGAGCGCAGGCCACGGCGCGACAAGGGTGGCGCGACCGTTCCGGTCGCTGCAAACCCGGGTTTTTGCGTCAGGGATGGAAGCCCGCCAGGGCGGAGACAGCTTCGCTGGCTCCGTTCACGACAGCCCGCCCCGCCAGGGGGACGCCCGGAAAAGGCATAAGCAGGAGAACAACAAAACAGACAATAATCAGGGCAGCAGTAATCAGAGTCAGAGCAGTAATCAGAGTCAGAGCAGGAGGAAAAAGAGAATAATCAAAGGGAAGGTGATGTGATTTCTGGTAAGTCATAAACAGAGAAGGCGGGGGAAAAGAACGGGCGCCGCAGGCGCACGTTCATCCCCGTTCCCGGAGGGAAACGGCCTTCCTGGCAGTCTGGTTGTTCATGCCCGTACAATGCCAGCAAGGAGAAAGGGGCCACCGGCGAACCAGCAGCCCCTTTATAAAGGCGCTTCAGTGCAGTCAGACCAGCATCAGCCCTGAAAAGGCGGGCCTGCGCCCGCCTCCAGGTTGCTACTTACCGGATTCGTAAGCCATGAAAGCCGCCACCTCCCTGTGTCCGTCTCTGTAACGAATCTCGCACAGCGATTTTCGTGTCAGATAAGTGAATATCAACAGTGTGAGACACACGATCAACACACACCAGACAAGGGAACTTCGTGGTAGTTTCATGGCCTTCTTCTCCTTGCGCAAAGCGCGGTAAGAGGCTATCCTGATGTGGACTAGACATAGGGATGCCTCGTGGTGGTTAATGAAAATTAACTTACTACGGGGCTATCTTCTTTCTGCCACACAACACGGTAACAAACCACCTTCACGTCATGAGGCAGAAAGCCTCAAGCGCCGGGCACATCATAGCCCATATACCTGCACGCTGACCACACTCACTTTTCCTGAAAATAACCCGCTCATTCAGGCTGTTTACGGGTAATCTGTGTGATTGTTGCCGCATCACGCCGCCTCCCGGAGTTTGTTCGGCACCATCCACCGCTCCATCTCACGGACAGCGTGACCGGCCTCTCTTGCTGCAAGACTGGCTTCCGCAATAACCTGCCAGAACGGCATATCCTGCCACTGCCAGCGTTCCATTCCGGCCAGTGACGGAAAACGCTCACCCCACTGCCAGAACAGGGTTTCCAGGTCATGCTCTGCCACCCGGTCACTCCAGCGTGCATGCCAGCTTCCGACTGTTTCCGGCGAATGGAATGCCAGTTCGATTTCAGCCTGAGCGACCAGCGCCTGGTACGCACGGGCTTTCTGCTCTGCCTCCCTCGCCTGCTGGCGGCTGTACTTTTGCATGACCAGTGCGGATTTGTGGCGACTGCGCTCCCTGACACGGAACCGCACCGACGGGAACAGCCGCTCTGCTGCATCGCCGGGAAGGGGAAGAAGGCAGACCTCGCCCTGAGTTTCAATCAGCACATCGACGGCATACAGCCACTGAGAACGGTTGCCGCGCAGTTCTTCTGCGGTCAGGGACGGCATGAAAAATCGCAGGTCAGACAGCGATATCCTGCGGCTTCCGTTCAGACAGCGGAAAAACGCCCCCGCATACGGATATTCCGCCAGCGTGTTTCCCTGGTGGCGGCGTTTTTCTGTCTCCGCCACCGCCCGCCATGCGGCCTGTTGCTCTGCGCTGAGGGGAACCAGTGCCTGTGAACGTGCGCTCATGCCTGACCTCCTTCCGCCATCAGGATATGGATGATGTCACTGACGCTGTACCCCTGCGCGTCCAGTGACGCCGCCAGTGCCAGTGAATGGCTGACGGCTTCCGGTGCAAACCGCCGCTGTACCTGAACCACCGCAAACGGCTCACCACCGGCATTCACCAGAACCAGCACCCAGACCTGAGAGACATCGCCCGGTGAACATAACGCCAGGTGAAAACGTTCGTGGGCAGGCGTGAAACGGACCTGGACGGGGAAAAAGCCGCCGAACTCGCTGCCATACTCGCCGTTCATCGTCCAGTTATCCGGCGCATCCAGCTCCCGCATCACGGCATGTGTGAGTTCACGACGTTCATCACTTCCGGCAGCCCGGATATCTTCATATTCCTGTGCGCTCATGGTCTGTAATACATTCAGGGTCAGTTCAGTTTTCATCACGGTATCTCCCTTGCTGCCGCCCCGTCTCCGGCAGGGCGGCGTGATAAATGGTTTATGACTGGCGGTCAGGCGGCTTCTGCCTGGTCGTCACGGTACTCCGTGGTTTCCGTCTCTGCCTGTGGACGTGGTGTACACATCCAGCCAGGCACCCAGCGGTTGTCTTTCATGTGGAACTCTGCATGTTCAGCGGCATCGCCTTTCTTCATTTTCTCCGCGTCCCGCGCAGCACCGGACAGTCCGGCATCATTCAGGGCATCGATAATCTGCGGCTTTTGCAGGTGTCCGAAGAAGTTTGCTTTCGTCGGCTGCCACCAGTCGCGCATGTGGAATCCGATAGCGCTCTCCAGCGAGTCCAGCGGACTGCGTGACGTGTGACCATGCTCGCGGGTCTGAACGCCGTGGATGCTGCACGCGGTGCAGAAACTGAGCAGGGATAACAGTACCTCCTGGCTGAGTGACAGGAATGTCGTCATATCCCGTGACCATCCCTCCGGTAACAGGGCTGCAAGACGGGCTTTTTCTGCCATCAGCGCCAGGAATGCGGCACCGTCCTTCCCCGATGGCGCATCGCTGGTCAGCGAATAATGTTTACATTCCAGGCTGATTTGTGCTGGTTTACTGTACGCTCCGCTGCCAAACACATTCAGGCAGAGCGCTGATGAATCCCCTAATGATTTTGGTAAAAATCATTAGGGGATTCATCAGGGCAGAGCGTCCATGCCAGCAGTGCCAGAGATTTGTCCGGTTGCTGCATCAGTGCTGCCTGGACTGCCAGCGTGCGTTCGGAAGACATTTTCGTCAGCAGTGGCAGACTGATTTCCTCCACGGGCGCTTTCTCCTGCACCTGTTCCGTGCGGTCAGCGTCGTCAGCCGCATCATCCTCGCTGCGCAACTGCACACCACGCTGGACACACACGTTGCCATAACGCCAGGACACCACCACACCGCTTCCGGCACGCATCTCCGGCGTCCACGCCCTGACCTTCGCCATGCAGCGCATCAGCTTCATTTCTGCTTCCAGCAGGTCAGATTCCTCACACTGGTTTTCCAGCGCGTCGTAACGCGTCATCAGTTCGTTCAGACGTTCTTCTTCCGCCTCCGTCAGCACCGCTTCCGGCTCCGGCAGACAGCGGTATGTTCCGGCATCCTCACGGCACTCACCGACAGGCTCCATGCGTCCGGCGCACCATCCCCAGCCTTCGGCTTCCCGAAGGTGTTCAGCAACAGCCTGGAGTTTTTCCAGCAGGGCGGCATCGAGCGCCACGCAGTCCACATAGCCACCCTCGTCGTCGCTGAACAGGTCAGTGCGCAGTTCATCTGGCGAGAAGGCATCAGCCCCCACGAAGCGGAATTTACTGTTCCCTGCCACCGCCACTTCACTTTCGGTCACCAGACGACGAATGGTCTGTACTTCCGGTTTACCGCCCCATCCCGACTGACAGGCGGCTTCAAACACCTGCACCTGACGCGCGGTGTCGTTCTCCAGCGCCAGCGCCTGACAGTGCTCGGTGGTGATGAGGTCTTCTGCCAGCGCATCGAGGATGACAGGCGCAAGGTCAGCCAGTTTCAGCATTCGCTGAACGTGGCGGGGTGAATAGCCCAGCAAATCACCGATTTGTGCAGGTGTTTTGCCTTCCTGCGCCATTGCACAGAATCCGGCAATCTGTTCGGCTGGGTGCATATCCCGACGATGACCGTTCTCGGTCATCGATGCGGCCGTCGCCAGTTCCTGCGAAATAATTTTCACGCGGACAGGCCAGTCAGCCGGAATGATGCCACGCTCTGCCAGCATGTTGAGTGCTGCCAGTCGGCGACCACCTGCGGCGACACCGTGGCGGTCACCTGGCAGGGCATGAACAACCAGATTCTGCAGCAGGCCGACCCCCTTAATGGAATCAGCCAGTTCGCTGACGGACTCCGCAGAATACGGCACCGTGCGCACATTCAGTGGTGACTTAATCAGCGAGGCCAGCGGCACGCTCACTTCCTCCGTCTGCGCCAGCAGGGCAGACAGGACAGTTTCCTGCGTTTTTGCAGGTTTACGGCTTGCTTTACGGGTAGATTTTGGTTCAGACTTTGTTACTGACATGACTATCCCCTTATTGTGTAGTTAATGTCTGCCGGACGTGATCCCCGTCCGGCACCTCTCTTACTTAAGGATCCCGAAATCACGGATGACATGGTTCATCCAGTACCCGGCACCGTCCTCAAAATTCCAGGTACGCCAGACCATTGTTCCGTTATTACGGACAACCAGGCGAAACTGTTCGCCGTGGTCATCCTCGATAAAGACGTTCCGGTACTGTGCGGCAACGGCTTCGGCCTGTTTGCGGGTAAAAGGACCGTCAGGCAGTCCCTGAAGTATTCTGAAATATTCGCTCATCCTCATATCTCCGGTGATGCCCCGCGCAGGACGGGGCGGTTATCACAGTCAGGCCAGTCAGAACGGGATATCGTCTGAAAACCCGTAATCCTCCCCCTCCGGTGGTTGCGGCTGAGGCTCCGGCTGCGCAGCCTTACGTCCACGGCCTTTCGTTTTCGCGCTCCCTTTTTTCGTCGCGTCAGCACTCTGTGACTGACCATTCTGCTGAGGCTGCGGTTGCACCTGAGCGTTCTGCTGTGGTGCACTCCCCAGCATCTGCATGGTGCCCGTGGTTTTAACAAGGATTTCGGTGACGTAACGGGTAATACCGTTATCTTCCCAGCTACGGGTGCGAAGCTGGCCTTCAATGTAGACCTGCGCCCCCTTACGCAGATATTCACCTGCCACTTCCGCGAGCTTGCCGAACAGCACCACGCGGTGCCATTCCGTCTGCTCCTTCATTTCCCCCGTCTGTTTGTCGCGCCAGGTTTCTGACGTGGCCACCTGCAGGTTTGCCACTGCGCCCCCGTTGGGGATGTAACGGACTTCCGGATCTTTTCCCAGACGACCGACAAGAATGACCTTGTTAATGCCACGAACTGCCATGATGTGTCTCCTTCTGTTGATGTTTTCAGCCCCCATCATCTGTTGAGTTTCGGGAGCCGCGGTTTTGACGTTTTGCGGGGACCTGCCTTTTGTTCCCTCCGGTATTCACCATCACCTGTTTGAGAACCTTCGCCGCAAGGGGCATCACTGCCACGGCCTGACGCACCTGTCC
>ENA-ORSG01000312-ORSG01000312.1-human-gut-metagenome-genome-assembly--contig:-NODE-312-length-48858-cov-8.474233_pt1 | contig 48858 bp, 47 predicted proteins | sample MGYA00242189_ERZ509156 | MGnify/ENA primary metagenome ERZ509156 (study PRJEB26280, sample SAMEA2338666) | human gut metagenome | biome: human gut; feature: human-associated habitat; material: faeces...
CCCCCCCCGCCGATCACGACGACATCGGCGTCATAGGTCTTCGTGCCGGCAGGATGCTTTTCAACTTGCTCGCCGAGCTTGTCCATATTGCCGCCGGCCTGTTCCAAGCACTTTTCAACACCGCTCAAAACGGCAAAGCTCGAAATCGAAGCGCCGGTAATTGCATCAACGCCCAGCGACTGGTACTTGATGATCTTGTCGGTCATCAGTTTCAGAGCAACCTGGCCGACACCGATCGTTTCAAGATTCTTGGAGGTGTCGATCTTTTCGATGCGGTTCTTGCTGACCGTAACCTTCACCGTGACCGGAGCATTGTGGCCGTTGACGGTGGCCGTGTAGGTACCGGGCTTGAACGTCGACGGAGCCGTCTTGGCCGGTTCGGCTGCTTGCAGAGCCGTTGCTGCGCCGGCAGCAAACATCGCAGTCAGACACGCCGCACAAACCTTGCGAATACTCATCTTTCCTCTCTCCTATCTGAAGTTGAGCAAACGAATCGAAATGTCTGAGGCGAACAAGAATCGTGCATGTTTTTGAGGATGCCTTAAGCGATTCTTATGGGTCTCAACCAATTTGAGTCTACGCCTGAGTTTAAATTTTTGAAGGAGAAAAAATAGGTAAAAACACTCAGTCACAAGGGTGTTTTGTTGCGGTCTTGAATTGGCGACTGACAACAGAAAACCCGCCTCAACCGAAGTCGAAGCGGGTTTGGCTAATCGATGTCTCTCTTTATATAAAGAGGATCAGATTAGAAGCGGTGACGCAGGCCGACCATCACGCCGAAAACGTTCGGATCAGCATCCTGCTGTCCAGTGACCTTTTCGATGCTGTCCTGATTGTAAGTCAACACACCGTAGACGTCGGTACGCTTGGAGAACGGATAATCATAACCAGCCGAGACGATCCAACGAGAGATGTCTGCGTTTTCGTAATTTCCGTTCTTCATGCTGTCAGCACCTTCTGCATCCATGTAGCCTGCACCAACAAGGACGCTACCACCGGCTACCGGAATGCTACCAGATACGCCCAGGCTCCAGCCCTTGATTTTTACGTTGCCAGCAGCCGAGCTACCAAAGAAGTCCGTTGCTGCACCAGAGAAGGAAGACAACTTAGCTTCATCAAAGTATGCGGCACCCGCGAAAATCTTCACGACTTCAAAATCGTAGTTGCCACCGAGACGAACCGTCCAGGCATCATCGGTATCGCTATAGCTCAGATCGCCGTCGGGATCAGTAACGCTAGCAGAGCTGTAGTTGATGCTATCAACAGCAAAGTAGAGGTTCAGAGGGCCGTTGGCATAGGACGCACCGATAGCATAGTAGCGATCACTCGACGATTCGTTTTCAACGCCGTAGGTAACTTCGTGTTCAATGGTATTGCCGTCTTCGTAGGTGCCGGTTTTCTGGTTACCCATACCGTACTGAGCAAACACCTTAAAACCGGCAAAGTTCGGGGTTTCGTAGGCGATCATGTTGTCCCACTTGCCGGAACCGCCGAAAACGGCGTCAGCCTGAGCTGCGTAGCTACCCCAAGACGTACCGAAAGCAGACATGACGCCATGCTTAGCCCAGGAGGACACGCCGCCGTTGATGGAGCCGATGCGACCCATTGCGAATTTGCCAAAACCGCCTTCAACGAAGAGACTCGATTCACGATCGAACATCTGGTCTTTTTCTGCACCAGTGTCGGAAGAGAAGCCGTCTTCAAGAATAAAGCCTACTTTCAGGCCATTGCCGAGGTCTTCAACACCCTTGATACCCCAACGGGAACCAGAAGCCATACCGGATTCCATAGAAAACTTGTCCGTTGCATCAACGTTGGGTTTATCCATGTCGCTGTGTAAATAGCGCACACCCGTATCAACGATACCGTAGAGCTGAACGTCAGCAGCGAGAGCCGAGCCGGCGAACGCACCGAGAACTGCAACAGCAGCCAAAGTCTTTTTCATGATTTATCTCCTGGTCTTATTCAGACCTGCAAGGAAAAATAGGTTTTTGCAAAAACCGCCGGATCGGAACATGAGCTAAAGGACTCTTGCAAAGACTTAAGCTCAATCCGGCGGAAGTCCGTTCGGACAGGCACGATCTTGTCACCAGGAGATTCGGGGTACCAAGAAAACAATGAAAGAAAGTGGTCTCGGGGGGGGGTTAACCCTAGGATAAAAAACAACACCAGTCCTTGTTTTTGTCAAAAACGTGCATGGCCTTCCTTCCCGATTCTTGTCTGCCATCCCCCGCTTGGGGGTATCGGAAAGAACTAGTTCTTTCGAAAATTCGGCTCAGGAAGGACGCCTGCAATTTACTGCAGGCGCCCGATTACAAAAAAAAAGAGGAAACAAAATGAATCGTCGCAAATTCCTTCTGAGCTCAACGTTTGCCGCAGCGGCATCGGCTTCCTTGCCGGCTTTGGCGAGCACGACCGAACGCTTTTCTGACAAGCAGCGTCCGGTCGACACGATGAATCGCATCGAAGGCTGGACTCAAGGTAAGGTCAAGCCTGTCAAGGTGCGCAATCTCCTGATCGGCGAGGGCGTCCGAAGATCTTCGCGCCGACGACCGACAAGAATGAAGCCGACATGTTGAAGACACTCAAGAACTTCTCCACGATCAAGGCTCTTGACATGGTCGAAGTCCGTATCGACTACCTCGGTCGTCTCACTCCGGCCAAGTTTGCCGAAATCACCAAGAAGGCTTACGAAGCCGCAGGCAGCAAGGCTGTGCTTGTCATGCTTCGCAACGGCACCGACGGTGGTCCCTTCATCGCCGAAGACAAGTACTACGGTGAAGTCTACGAAGCCATCATTCGCGACGGTAAAGCCGACGTGATCGACATCGAGCTCTTCCGTGATCGCGTCATGATCGAGCGCCTTGTGAGGCTCGCTCACGCCAAGGGCATCAAGGTCATCATCAGCGAACACGAGTTCAAGTTCACGCCCGACGAAGCCGAACTCATCCGCCGTATGCAGCTCGAACAAGCTGCCGGCGCAGACATCCTCAAGATCGCCATGATGGCCAACTCTCCGGAAGACGCTCTCACCGTGATGACGGCCACCGCCAAGATGCGCCACTACTATTCCGACCGTCCGATGCTCACGATCGGCATGGGCAAATGGGGTGCCATGACCCGACTGGCAGGTGAAGGCTGTCGCCAGTGTCGGCGGCAAGGCGAGCGCCCCGGGGCAGATTCCTGCTGACGAATGTCTGGCTGTGCTCGACACGTTGCAACGTGCCATGAATCCTTAATCGCCCAGGCTTTGATTACCGGTTTCGCGCCCCATGTGGTTCGTCCTTGTGGGGCGTTTTTGCGTCCTGAGCCAGCGCGGTTCTTTCTATTGCATCCCGATTGTTCTTGTCGCGATGCCTTGCCACGTGTTTCATGCAAGCACCTGGATGCGGCACATCACGGTGGTGCCGCATGACCCGAAAAGATCCGGCTGGCAGGACAGCGAAGAGCAGTTTATTGCCGATGCGCTTGCCGTCGGCGGCGGCTCTGGCGACACGGCTGTGCTGACGGCGTTGGCGCGGGACTCCTATTCGGCTCTCAAGTGGCTCGAATCCACCGGCGTCTTCTTCGGTCCGGTTTTTACCGCGAAGTCAGGTTTACATCCGCGATGCTTTGCGATGCCCGGCAACTCCGCAGGCCGTAGCTACGTGCTTGCCATGGCGCGATGTGTGAGAGACGCCGGTGCCGCATTCCGACTCAACAATCATGTGGTGGGCTTTGAAAGAATCCCTTCGGGCGGCTGGATCGTGAACGTGAAGGAATCTGCCGGCGGCAAAACAACATCGAAGACCTATGTTGCGAAAAGCCTGGTGATCGCTTCCGGGGCTTTACGGCGGACCGTAAACGCTGCGCACAAATTGATCCGCGCCTGATGGCCGAAGTGCACACGACAGCCAATCCTTACGGTACCGTTTGGGACGGCGCAACGTCTGAGATTTTGGACGCCGCACAGGCCGTGGGCGCCGCGGTGACTGACGGCTTCGGCCTGCAGCTTCTGCCCTTCTGGGGCGGTCGATTGCTGGACTACGACGGCGGCGACATCTATGTGAATGCCGTAGGCGAACGGTTTGTGAACGAATCGCTTCCTTGGAAGGTCATCACCGACAAGATGCTTGACCTTGAAGACCGCAGCTGCTTGGTGATCACGGACGCCCGATCGCACAAGGGCGCCATGCTGGGGCTGAAGCTCATCAACGGCATTGTCTATAAAGCCGACACCATCGAAGAGATGGCTAGCCGTATGCACGTCCCCTCCCCGGTTCTCAAAAAGACGATCGAGACCTACAACAAGAGCGTGGATAAGGGGTACGACGAGATCACCGGGAAGACGATCTTTTCTCAGCGCATCGAGCAGCCGCCTTTTTATTTCGGCCGGGAATCAATCTACATACACACGCCGCTCGACGGTATCCGAACGGATGAGCACGCGCGCGTTTTGTCGGTGCAAGGGGTACCGATGCAGGGGCTCTTCGTGGCAGGAGAAATCGCTGGCGGCATCTTCGGCACCGACCGACAGGGCGGCGCGAGCATGACCAACTGCCTTGTGATGGGGCGACGTGCCGGTAAAAATGCGGCGATCAACGCCAGAAAAGGTTGACCGCCGCGAACCGGTTGCACATTAAGCTCATTGTTTCTTATTCGTACGCTTGATTGTGTAATTGAGCTTCGACTCGATGCGCTTGAAGTCTTTGGTAAGCATCGTGAGCGTCTGATTCATCGGGTCATAAAGGAAATTGGCTTCGGGTTTTCCGTCGTCTCCCACAAGTTGCCACACCGTGGCGTCCTCATCTTCCGTCGTACCGCGCTGGGTGAGGCGTTTGCCGATTGACTCAAACGTCACGTCCTTGCCCTTTTCCGCTTCCAGATAGGTCATCGCAAGGTGATACGCTCCGTCGCCGCTATAAGAGCGGTGGCGCACCGTGAGCTGATAGCGGATGCCGGGGCAGGAAGCCGCAGGCAGCACGCCTTCGAAGTATTCCTCTTCCCACGGACCGAGCGACGCGTCCACGTCAGATTTGGACTGCGAGGCAATGAGTTTCATGCGCTTTTCAATGGTCCAAACACCGTCTTTGTGACGCAGATTCTTGATGTCGTCGTCTTCCACATTCCAAACGTAGCCGCCTTTGGGCAGTGACCGGCGCTGCAATGTCTCATGCTTCTTTCCGGCGTCTGAATACAGGTGAGCGAGCTTTCCGTCGGGACTGAAGAGCACGTAGAAGTCCGAAAACCGGGCGTCGACCGAGCCGATGCGAATCGCCTTGTCAAAGAGCGTGTATGCCGTGACCGTTTCGTTGGCCTTAAGGATCGGTTCTTCGGGAACAACCGTCTGCACGATCGGCATCAGTGCCGATTTCTCCATGACGGGCGGTGTAGTTTTTTGAGGTGCCGTACATCCGGCCAACACGACGCAACCGATCACTGCCAACGAAAGCTTCTTCATATTCCTTGATCCTCGACAAAAAACGCGGCCGGTTGGACCAGCCGCGTCGATACTGCATCAGACGTTTTCACTCGTCTTGTCCGTGTTCTTATTTTGCCCGAAAGCTTTCCAGGCGAGCCAGACAACCGCGATCAATAGTGCAACTGTCAGTACCCCGCCGAAACCATGGAACGGAAAGCCGAAGTGCCCGAAACCGTGGTGCATGCCACCTCCGAAACGCGCAAGCCAATCGCAGCCGATTCCAAAGTGAAATCCACCGGGCAAGCCGCCCGGCAGCAAAAACCAAACAACGGCGCCGATAGCCAAAGCTATTGCGAGGAATTTGGCGGGCAGCTGAATCAACAGAGCAACGAGACCTGCGAGAAGCAAAAGTTCGAAGAAATAATGCATGGTGAAATCCCGAAAGTATTTGCTGAGAACAATTATCACCTCCTACTGAAGCAATAACTTCGGGCTTTACTTATCTTTGCTTTTCTTTGTGTTTCGTACAGTTATGGATGCCATGGAGAACCAATAGGCAAAAAAGAGCGTTGAGGTACAAAATTAAAAAAACTACTATCGACGCTCTTCAAAATTGTCACTGATCTTGCTTTTGTTGTTCTACGTGATAGCGAGATCCTATGATTGGAATGACCACCACTGTTTTTTCAGGTTCTTCCCACTCGGATTTCTCCAGCTTGAAGTCAAGCGAGCTCAGGTTTTCTTCAAGGTGCGAAAATTTGGTGGTTCCGGAAATCAGAACGATCCAGTCTCAGTCTTGCCGGGACCGAGCTTGTTAGGACTTGATCGGCGCGCCGACGGTTGTTGACATAAGGAATCGGTCGAATGCGGGATGCTGACGTTGCCAGTCGTTTTTGTAGCCGATACCACAGCTCGATGACGTATCACCCGGAAAAGACGTCCGAAGTGCCGACGTTGAGTCACGGCTATCCGCGGCGGCACGCACGTCTGCCAGCAACGCATCTCCGTGCTGCGCTAAAAGAGTTGTTCCTATTCCTTCCTCCAATTGTTCGATCTGCTTGATTAGAGCTGTGGGCGACACGTACAGAAGCTTGGCGGCCTTTGAAAAGCTTTTTTCACAAGAAAGATGTTGCAATGTGACAAAGCGAAAAGCGCGGCATGACAAAACAGACGTTTGATTTTGGCAGAGAGCCTTCTCGGACAGGCCTATCCTAGTGCGAGCCGGCCGATTACCCCGGTGTTAGACTGGTTTTGTTACACGTTTCGTTCTGTATCGAAATGGATTTCAATACTCTGTTGGTTGTTTGTCCGCTGGTCTTTCTTGGCGGCTTTGTCGACGCCGTCGGTGGCGGCGGCGCTCTGATTGCCGTGCCTGCCTATCTACTGGCAGGCATCCCGCCGCATATGGCAATCGGTACCAACAAACTCTCAAGCTGCATGGGCAAGGCTGCGTCGATCTTCAAGCTCGCCCGCAGCGGCTTTGTGGATTGGAAGCTCGCCCCTTTTCCCGTTTTGGTTTCCTTCGTCGGAAGTTACGCGGGCGCGTCCATTGCCTTGAACCTTCCGCCGGAAGTCTTTGAAATTATCCTTCTGGTCTTGCTACCGATCGTTGCCGCAATTGTTTTGCGCAAACGTAAGCACGACTCAGAACATATCGATATGCCGTATTCCAAACGAGTCGGCATTTTGTCTTCCTGCGCTTTTGTGTGCAATGCCTACGACGGGTTTTATGGCCCCGGTTCCGGGACGTTCCTTCTCGTGTCTTTTTCCACATTCGGCGGCCTGGATGTGCGCGAAGCTTCAGGCCAAACAAAGGTCGTCAACATTGCGGGAGCCGGTGCAGCGCTGGTGACTTTCGCTCTGGCAGGACAAGTCGACTGGCATCTCGGATTGATTGCCGGGCTCTTCGGAATTGCCGGGCATTATCTGGGTGCAACGCTCGTTGTCAAAAACGGCACTGCAATCGTTCGGCCCATCATTCTCGTCGTGCTGCTTGCTCTTTTTGCCAAGACGCTTTGGCAATACTTCGCATAAAAGGACCACTTTCACAGAAGGTAGATCTTAGTGTATCAAGTTTGATTTGCATCAAAGATTTACACGGTTTTCCTTCGGATTCCGTAAATATATACACGGAATCCGAACATAACGCGTGATTTAGCCGTCTAGAAGCCGTTTTGCTGTCACGGTTGCTTCGTGATGTCAATCCCGAAGAATTGCACCGAAATCTTGCCCAGTTCACCTGAGGTTCGCAGTTCTGCGATGGTGTCGTTGACAACCTTTCTGAGCGATTCGGTCTGCGGCGATTTCTTCAACGGAATACCTATTTCTCCTGCCTGCGGCGTATAAAGCGCAATTTTGATCTTGGCATCCGGATGAGCCTTGGTGTAGTCCATGTAGGTCACTTCCGAGTTGAGCGTCGCGTCAATGCGCCTGGAGCGTAAAAGCTCAAACGTCTGGTTGAGATCGTCCACACCGATCACCTTGGCTCCCGCTTCTTCAGCAGTCAGAGCATAGGTGCTTGAAATGGTGTTGGCCGTCGTTTTGCCCTTGAGATCCTGCATAGTCTTGATATCGGCGCGATCGTCGTTGACAATCACCGCGACGCGGTCATAGGCGTAAGGCTCCGAGAAGCTGTATGCCTGACTGCGTTCCTTGGTGATGCCCACGCCGTTGATCATCAAGTCATAACGTCCAGCGTCAAGCCCCGCGAGCAGTCCGTCCCATTTGCCTTCGACAAACTGAGCCTTGACGCCTATCTTTTGGGCGATTCTCTCGCCCATCGCCACGTCAAAACCGGTGAGTTTGCCGTCTTTATCGTGATAGGTCCACGGAGACCAAGTTCCTTCCATGGCAATTGTGATCGAGCCGCGTGACTTGATCGCTTCCAGTAGATCCTGCGTTTGTGCTTGAGCTGTTTTTGCCGCAGGCTCAGGCTTAGCGTCTTCTCCGCACCCTGTCAGTGTCACCGACAATAAAACTGTGGATGCGAGCATCGTCAGTGTTTTGAGGTTTCTTGTCATACGTTTTTTCCTTGTCCAAATCGATTGTTTGCTTGGTGCTCAGGCAAGCGTTTCCAAAAATTCTTTTGTTCGGAGTTCTTTCGGGTTCCCAAAGATCGTCTGTGCGTCTCCTGCTTCCACCACATGCCCGGCTTCCATAAAGACAACTTTGTTGGCGATGTTCTTGGCAAAAGTGAGTTCGTGCGTTACAACAACCATCGTGAGTCCCTGTTGAGCAAGCTCTTTCAGAATCGAGAGCACGTCACGCGTAAGTTCCGGGTCAAGAGCGGATGTGGGCTCATCGAAGTAAATGATGTCCGGATCGCCTGCGAGCGCTCGTGCGATGGCCACGCGCTGTTGTTGACCTCCCGAGAGTTCACACGGATAGGCGTTTTCGCGGTGTGTCAGGGAAAAGCGGGCCAGCAGCTCATGCGCCTTAGCCTGCGCCAGTTCCTTTTTGATTCCCCTTCCGACGATCAGTCCTTCGGTGATGTTTTCAAGCGCCGTCTTGTTCAGAAAGAGGTTGTAGTTTTGAAACACGAACCCCGTGCGCTTGCGGATCCTCAGAACGTTGTTGCGGGAGATCTTCGCCAGGTCAAACGTTTCGCCCGCAAAGGTCAACCGACCGCTGTCGGCTTTTTCCAAGAAATTCAGGCAACGTAAAAGCGTGGTCTTTCCCGATCCGCTCGGCCCTATGATCGCGACCACGTCCCCTTTCTCGACCTTCAGATCAATGCCATGCAATACGGGTGTGCCCGAAAAGGTCTTGCGCAGATTTTCAACACTCAACAGCATGCGATGTTCCTTTGGATCAACGGGAGACATAGGTTCTCAGGCGCTTCTCGCCGTAACTCTGAAGGCGCGTGAGAACCGTGCAGAAAATGAGGTAAATCAAGCCGACTTCGACATAGAGCAACAAAGGTTCGTAGGTGCGTGCCACGATGCGCTGCGTTGTCATGAACATTTCCGTAACGGTGATGTTGGCCGCAAGCGATGTGTCCTTCACCATGGCAATGAGCGAATTGCCAAGCGTCGGGAAAGCCGTTCGAAAAGCCTGGGGCAACACGATTCGGGCGATTGTCTGCAGATAGCTCATGCCGCTGCACAGGCCTGCTTCAAGCTGCCCGGCAGGAACAGATTCGAGTGCCGCACGGATGGTTTCGGCGCAGTAGGCACCCTCGTTGACGGCAAAGACGACTACCGCGGCGACGAACGGATTGATCAGCACTCCTGCGTGCGGCAGACCGTAGAAGACGACGAAGAGCTGCACCAGAAGCGGCGTACCGCGTGTAACCCAGATATAAAAGCGTGCGAGATCCTTCAGCACAGGCACGTGTGCGTACTGAATGAGTGCCACTACAACCGCGATGACGAGCGCTCCTGAAAAGGCGATCGCCGTAAGCGGAATGGTCACGGTCAAACCCGGCAGCAGAATTTGCCAGAAAGAATCGACAAAAAGATCGAATAGTGCAGTGTCCATTGTCAGTTCGTAAATCCGTTGAGCAGCTAAGTTGCATGCGTTTGCTGCCGACACCCGCACTTTAGGCAGTTACCACTGCCGCACTGTCATTTGAGTTTTGTTTTGAGACAAACGGACAAATAAAAGATATTGCGACGAGTGTCACACGGCCAAAGGACTCTTGAATTGAAGCGGCACGGACTCGTTTGCTACCAAAGTCTGACAGTTGCGTAACGCATCTTTACATTGAAGTCAACTAATCTGTGCGCAGATCGTGGCGCGATCCCAAACATGCCGCCGAAGCTCAAGTTTTGACGTTTTGGCTTTTTTCCCTGAACTATGCGCCGCGGTCTGTCTCACTTGTAGGTCGCCGGCGCCTTTCCTTTAGAAGAGGTTTCAGCCATGCGATCCGTCCTGATTCGTCGTTTTGAGATAAGCGACCAGCTCACTCACCTGTTCAATGCTCTGTTCTGGGCCGTTCTCGCCGCTACGGGCATTCTCATCGGTTCCGCTTCCAGAGCCAACGGTGAGCCGACGCACTTTTCGATCGGAGTCCATTTTGCCTTTGGATTTGCGCTTGCCATACTGTTGAGCGCTTACATCCTTGGTGCAAAATCCCGCTTCCAAAGAATGCTCTTTGAGATTTTCCGAACCGATCGTCCGTTTCTGGCTTGGCTCAAATGTTTGGGCGGGTATCCAAGCAAGATATTGAATCGGCCGCAGAAGTCGAGCAGCGTTCCTCCCCAAGGTCGCTACACCGCCGGCCAGCGCATTGCCTACGGCGCTCTTATTTTTCTGAATATTCTTTTGCTCGCTTCCGGCTTTGCTTTGTTCGCACTGCACCAACCGCAGGAGGTACAGAGCAGTGTTTACCGATTGGCGTTATGCGTCCATTCCGGCGCTTTCGGTCTTGCCTGTTTGCTGCTTGCAGCACACATTCCGATGGCGTTTTTGTCAAGACCGTCACTCAAAGCCATGCTGAGTCTGGGCAAAGGCTTTTTGACAGAACAGGAAGCCATGAAGCACGCCGCCCTTTGGGTGAAGGAAGATTTGGAAATCGAGAGAAACGCCTTTGAAAGACAATCCAATCAAAATCAAACGATTTTCAGAGAAAAACGCTTGAAGTGATACAGCAGCAAAACAGCCTCCGGCGGAGGCTGTTTGAGTATCCGTATCAAATATTGCTATGGCTTTATAAGCGCTTCCGGAACGAGAGCGTCGCAGTCAATGAGTTCCAACGACGTCACCATATGCATTGTTCCTTCCTTGTACTTCCTGAAGTGAGGCGTCTGAATATGTTGTTTGTAGGCCTCTTGATTTGCATAGATTTCGAGAATGGCAAACCGGGTCGGGTTCTTTTTTTCCTGCATGCTGTAGAGGACCCGAACGCCGGGTTCACGCTTCATTGATTCACGACCGACTTCGGCGGCAAATGCCTTGTATTGATCAAGATATTCGGGCGCAACCGTGATTTTGGAGAGTCGCACAACGTTTTGTTCGTAGGGATTTGCGGCAACAGTCGAAGATGCCTCGGCGGCAAAGCCGGAAAATGAGATAACAGCCATACAAGTCGCTGCCAATGAAAGAACTTTGATCATTCCTAATCCTAATTATGGTTGTGTTTCAATAGGACAGAAAAAAGGTTTCCCGGATCGCATCCCGAACAATCTCCAAACCGCTCTTTGCTCCGAGTAGTTTGCGCCGAATACCGTGCAAGTCCTTCCTCAGTGGCGAGCCTTCATCAGCTCTGCAATCTGAACAATATCCGAGGGCAACGTTCTGCAGCAACCACCCAGACAAACGGCTCCCATGGCTTTCCATTTGGACACGAAGTCCGCCCAGCCCGGCCCCGAGACCGGATGATGCCAGGTCTTTGTCGTCGGATCATACGTTTCGCCCGAATTGGGATAAACGATCATTGGCTTGTCTGTGACGGACGAAATGCGCTGCAATGCGTCAGCCACCATTTCACGCTTGACGCAGTTGACGCCGACGGCGTCAACCAACGGATGCTTGCCGCACACTTCGGCAACCTCTTCGATCGGCGTTCCGTCAGCGATATGACCGCTGTCTTTCAATGTAAAGGTTACCCAGGCAGTCATGTCGAGTTCTTCCATCATCGAGAGAATGACCCTGACCTCGTCGAGTCTTGCCTGCGTCTCAACGGCGAAAAAATCCGCTCCGGCTTCTGCCAGAGCCTTCATGCGCAATTGGTGAAAAGAACGGTATTGCTCGTCCGAAAGGTGATAGTCGCCCGTATATTCGGCACCGTTGGCAAGATAAGCACCATAAGGGCCGACGGCACCCGCGATCAAAAGAGTTTTCGGCTCTCGTTCCGGATGACGAATCAAAAAATCATCGCGAGCCTCACGAGCCAGCGTCACAGATTGAGCGATAAGCCCATATGCTTTCTGAGAGTCAATTCCGCGCTCTTTGAATCCAGCCTCGGTCGCTTGGTAGCTTGCGGTAATGGCAACGTTTGCTCCCGCTTCGAAATAGTCAGCGTGCACCTGCCGAATCTTGTCCGGTTCTTCAATGAGTACGCGCGCACTCCAGAGCTTGTCGTTGAGGTCACAACCTGCCTTTTCAAGTGCTGTGGACATGGCTCCGTCAATCACGACGGAACCGCTCTGACGGATTAAATCGGCTAAAAGGTGCTGCGCCATTTGGTTTCCTCCCGGGTTGCGTTGTCGCAAAGAGCTTAACAAAAATACAAATCCCCGGAAGCGGTTTCCGGTTGAAACGACTGCGAAGAATTACGCTTTGGCGCCGGTTGTTTTTGTCGGCTGATTTGAGGCAAATCGCAATACCTACACGGGAGTTTGTCCGGTGGTTGGCTTCTTCAACCCAAATGACCTTAAAATTTAAAGCTTATTACCGCAATTCAGCGGTATGGATCGACACCGGCTTCCTGAAACCAATAATGCAGAAAAGAATCTTTTTATCCGTCGTGACGGCCGCAGCTGCGCTGTCTGTAGTTCCTGCCTGGGCAAACCAACATCCTAAGCGCACGCTGATTGTCGGCATGGACGCGACTTATCCGCCTTTTGGTTCTCAGGATTCCGAGACGCGCCAGTATGTGGGTTACGACGTTGACATCATTCGTGCGATCGGCAAGGCTGAAGGCTTTGACGTGGAAGTGAGGAACCTCGCCTTTGACGGTCTGATACCTGCCTTGAAGACCGGCAACATCGACATTGCCATCAACGACATCACGATTTCGCCCGAGCGTGCAAAAAGCGTCGATTTCTCCAACCGCTACTACATTGCCGGGCTAGGCATTGTCGTCAATGCCGACAACACCACGATCACCAAGGCCGAAGACCTCGAAGGCAAGCGTTTGGCTGTATCGATCGGTTCGACCGGCGAAGCTGCCGCCCGCAAGGTCAAAAACGCCGAGGTTCGAGTCTTCAACCAGCTCACAGAGTGCTATCTGGAACTTCGCAACCGCGGAGTGGACGCCGTGCTCAACGACATCCCGACCAACGACTACTACGTTGTCACCGCAGGCCGCGGCAAGGTGAAAGCGTTGCCGGTGGCTCTGACCCGTGAAGACCTGGGCATTGCCGTCAAGAAGGGCAACAAGGAACTTCTCAAGCGCATCAACCGAGGTCTAGCCACCATCAAGCAAAACGGTGAGTTTGCGAAAATCTTTGAAAAGTGGTTCGGCCGCCAACCTGAAGCTGAGCTGCTCAGTGACTGAGTTCACAACGGCTGATTCGTTAACGAAATAAACGACCGGGCGGTCAAGTCCGGCACTTGGTGCAACCTGACTTTGCGCAAGCGGTTTTGTTGCACCCGTTGCAGCCGCCGCAACACCCCGAGTGCTTACCTTTAAAGATACGCAGTACAGCCAGGGCAAATGCGACGGCGATTATGAACAGAGCGATCCAACTGGCGGCATTCACGGCGCTCCTCCTTTTTAGCTCAGGCCAAGCATGCTGCCGCCCGTGTAGACCACAAAAGCCACAACCCAGGCCACCGCACATTGGAAAACGGCAACGCCCGTCGCCCAGAGGCCTCCCAGCTCTCGCTTGATCGTCGCGATGGAGGCCACGCAGGGCGTATAGAGCAGGCAGAAGACCAACAAACTGATTGCTGTCAGGCCGCTTAATGCCGCCGTCAATGCTTCGGTAGAACCAAATGTCACCGAAAGGCTGCTCACGGCGCTCTCCTTAGCCATAAATCCGCTGATCAAAGCGGTGCTGATGCGCCAATCACCGAAACCCAGCGGTTCGAACAAAGGTGAAATCCAGCCCGAAACGACTGCCAACATGGAAAGCTGAGGGTCTTCAACGGGATTGATGCGGAAATCAAATGACTGCAGGAACCAGATGACGATGGTCGCCACAAAAATGACGGTGAAGGCGCGCTGCAGAAAATCCTTGGCCTTGTCCCACAAAAGCAAGGCGACATTGCGTGCACCCGGCAGGCGATAGTTCGGAAGCTCCATTACAAACGGCATGGCTTCCCCTTTGAACATGGTTCGCCGCATGACCAGACCGAGTGCGATGGCCGTGACAATGCCGAGCAGGTACAAACCGATCATTACCAAAGCGCCTTGGCCCGGGAAAAAGGCTGCGACAAAAAATGCGTAGATCGGAAGCTTTGCCGAGCAGCTCATGAAGGGTGTGAGAAGAATCGTCATTTTGCGGTCGCGTTCGGACGGCAACGTGCGACTTGCCATCACGGCGGGCACCGTGCAGCCGAAACCGATCAGCATCGGCACGATGCTGCGCCCGGACAGACCGATGCGTCTCAGAAAGACATCCATCACAAACGCGACGCGAGCCATGTATCCGCTGTCTTCAAGAAATGACAGGAAGAAAAAGAGGACGACAATGGTCGGTACGAAACTCACAACGCTGCCCACACCATTGAATATGCCGTCAATGATGAGCGAATGAATCGACTCGTTGACACTGAGGCTCGTGAGCAAGGCATCGACCTTGTCGGTTGCCAAACCGATAAGCCAGTCGAGGCCGTCGGTAAGCCACGCGCCGACGACATTGAACGTCATCCAGAACACCAGAGCCATGATGGCGATGAAAGCCGGAATGGCGGTATATTTGCCGGTCAGAATGCGGTCGATTTCAAGGCTGCGCAGATGTTCTTTGCTGGTGTGAGGCTTAACGACGGTTTGCGCACAGACGTTGTCGATGAAACTGAAGCGCATGTCGGCGATGGCCGCGGCGCGGTCCAACCCTCGTTCGGCTTCAAGCTGCTTCAGAATGTGCTCGATCGTGCGCTTTTCATTAACGTCAAGATGAAGCTGTTCGGTAATGAGCGCATCGCCCTCGGCGATTTTGCTTGCGGCAAAACGAAGCGGAATGCCGGCTTGCTGCGCATGATCCTCAATGAGAAACATCAGGCTGTGCAGACAGCGATGCACAGCCCCGCCATAATCGTCGGTCGAACAGAAGTCGTGGACTGCCGGTGTCTCGACAAAACGAGCGGCATGCAGGGCGTGTTCAACGAGCTCTTCGATGCCCTCTCCTCGGCTCGCCGAAATCGGCACGACCGGAATACCCAACAACGCTTCCATTTCGTTGACGCGCACGGAACCGCCGTTGGCAGCCACCTCATCCATCATGTTCAAGGCCAGAACCATGGGACGGCCGAGTTCCATGAGCTGCAGCGTGAGATACATGTTGCGCTCGATGTTGGTGGCGTCGACGATGTTGATGATGACGTGAGGATCGTCGCGAAGGATGAACTCGCGCGAGACGATCTCTTCGTTGGTGTATGGCGACAGGGAATAGATGCCTGGCAAGTCGGTGACAAGCGCCTCTTCGTGGTCTACGATACGGCCGTCCTTGCGATCGACCGTAACGCCGGGAAAGTTGCCTACGTGCTGATTGGACCCCGTCAATTTGTTAAAAAGCGTTGTCTTGCCGCAGTTTTGATTGCCCACGAGCGCGATGCGGACGGTTTCGGCCGTCATCAGGGGTTGCTCACGTTTGATCACCTGATTTTTCCCGGCCTCCGCGTAGCCGGGGTGATCCATTTCTATCGGCTTGGGGTGCGTTTGCTTTGTCGGCTCCCCTTTGCGGACATTTTTCACAAAAATCTCATTGGCTTCGGCTACGCGCAAAGTCAGTTCGTAACTGCGGATTCGGACCTCAATGGGGTCGCCCATCGGAGCTCGCTTGATCAGCGTTACCGTGGCCTGAGGGATCAGCCCCATGTCCAAAAAATGTTGGCGAAGCGCGCCGCTGCCGCCGACCACTTCAACGGTGGCGGATTGACCGACGTCAAGTTGATTGAGTGTGATAGTCATTCGTATTGGTTCTCCCGGGAGTCGCCATTTTAGTTTGTGCTTTCACAACTGTCGAAAAAACCGCCCGAGAAAAGTCGCTGAGAAAATTTTTTACAGAAAAAATAGAAATTGCAGGAATTAGTTCGAGCGGCTTATTGCGCCAACCTTAAAATCGTATTAAAAATTCACCCGCGGATTTTCTCGTGCCTGATGAGAAGTTCGACCGAATTCATTTACGACATACAAAACACCCCGTAAAAGGAGAACAAGATGAGCAAGTTCACGGTTTCCTGCGTTGTTGCAGCTGCCTCCATGATGATCTGCGCCGCCGCTCAGGCTGCCGGCGGCATGCCCTCCAAGATCCCGCATCCGATTGACGCCTACAAGATCACGGACGCCAACAACCCCTGCATCATGTGCCACGGCGATCAGTCCAAGATGGGCGCCGCCAAGGTGAAGGGCCAGCCGATGGCTATGCCGGCCGACCACTGGGTCAAGGGCGAAAAGAAGGCTGACGCCATGCACAACAACTGCACGATGTGCCACAAGAACTAATTTCTTGACGCACTCTGCATGAATAAAGGGCTGCTTGAAGAATCAAGCAGCCTTTTCACTTTTTGTAAGCGCACTCAAACGTGAACTGGTTTTGCAAGCCAGACCTTCCAGGGCTACTTCGTGCCAAGCACGTAGAGCGCGTAGCGCACAAACATATTGCACGCCACGAGCAGTCCCTCTTCGTCTATGTCGAAGAATCCGTTGTGGTTGGGCCGATCGGTGCCCGGCTTGTCGCTGTGCGTACCGAAGTAAACGAACGTCCCCTTGCAATGCGGCAGATAGTCGGCGAAGTCTTCGGCCATCATGGACTTGGGATAGTCCGTGATGATGTTTTCGGCACCAACAATTTCCTGCGCTACGAGCTTGGCTTCCTTTGTCGCATCCGCGTCGTTTATCAAGGGGTTGGAATAGTTCTTGATGACGATGCTTGCCTTGGCGCCCAGCATCTCTGCCGTCTTCTCGACGATGTCGGTAAGACGACGGTTCGTGGCTTCACGGACTTCGGGCAAAAATGTGCGCACTGTCCCTTCCAGAACGGCCTCTTCGGCAACGATGTTGTACTGCGTACCGGCCCAGGCCTTGCCGATGCCGACGACAGCAGACTCCATCGGATCTGTGCTGCGCGCAACGATGCTCTGCACGGCCACCACGATTTGGGATGCTACGTAGAGGGCATCCACGCCCTTGTGCGGCATCGAAACGTGTGCCCCTTTGCCTTTCACTTCGATGCGGAAAAAGTCGCAGCTTGCGTTGAGAGGTCCTGCAACGACGCCCACCTGACCGACGTTGAGGGTATTGGTGACGTGCTGACCGTATATGCGATCTACCCCTTCGAGCAAACCTGCCGCAACGAACTGTCGCGCCCCCTGCCCGATTTCCTCGGCCTGCTGGAAGAAAAAGCGCACTTCCCCGGCAAAGTCGTTTTCCATTGACTTCAGAATGCGTGCGGCAGCAAGCAACGTTGCCGTGTGGCCGTCGTGGCCGCAGGCGTGGCAAAAGCCCGGATTCTGAGAGGAGTACTCGCAGTTTTTGAGATCTTCCATGCCGAGAGCGTCCATATCGGCCCGAAGCGCCACGATTTTCGTTTTGCCTTCGCCAACCTTTTTCCCGACTACACGAGCATAGACGCCCGTTTCACCCACACGGGTGTGCTCGATGCCGACCTTGTCAAGTTCTTCCTCAATGCGAGCCGAGGTTTGGAATTCCTTCAGGCTTACTTCCGGATGCGCGTGAAAATAGCGGCGCATGCCGACGATGTAGTCCTTTTGTGCCAGAACGCAGGTATCGATTGCCATGTCAAATGTATCCGTTCGTTCAAAGAAAAGCCGGCAGTCGGCCTCTAAATCCATTACTGCCGGCCGCGGCGGTCAGCCCGCCGATCAGTACGTGTATTTTTCAGAACCCGCCCAAACAGGAGTAAAGGCTCCCTTGTAGACGTCCACGAGCGTCTTGGCGGTTTCGGGCGTGTGATAGGCGTCGACCACCTTCTTGTAGACTGGGTTGCCCTTGTCTTTGCTGCGGGCGACGATCACGTTGAAGAGCTGACCCACGTTGGGATTGGTCTTGGGATCAATGTCCTCGGCAAAGATTGAGTCCTTTTTGGAGTCGAGCCCTGCCGTATAGGCGTTGCCGCCGTTGATGAGCGCCGCGGACACGTCGGGCAGGATGTTAAAGAGAACGCCCGATTCGGCTTCGCGGATCTGAATCTTGACGTTGTACTTGGTGATGTCGGTCTTCGTGGGAACGTAACCCTTGGCCGGGTCGCAGACGATCAGACCGGCGGACTCAAGGACCTTCAGAGCTCGGCCGCCGTTGGTGAGGTCGCTCGGGATGGCGAAGATGTCGCCGTCCTTGACGTCCTTCATGCTCTTTAGCTTTTCCTTGTTGTTAAAGACGCGAAGCGGCGTGATGAGGGTATCGCCGATCGCTTCGATCTTGTATCCGTTGCGCTCGATGTCGTTCTTGAGATAGGCCTTGTGCTGGAAGGCGTTGAGATCGATTTCGCCGTCGGCCAAAGCGCGGTTGGGTGTGGCGTAGTCGGAGAACTTCACGAGTTTGACCTGAATCTTGTCTTTCTTGAGAAGGTCGTTGACGGTATCCCACTGCGCGTTGTAGTCGCCCACGACGCCCACCTTGACTACGGTAAAGCCGTCGGCCGTCGCCTGCTTCTTGTCGTCGCCGCAACCGGCGAGCGTCACCGCCACGATGCCTGCGGCAACAAGCGCCGTCGTCACTTTGCCGAATCGAGATTGAAGTCCGGTCATGTTTTGTCTCCCTTTTGAATTTAGTGCGTCGATTTCTTGATGATGATGTTTCCGAAGAACTGGAATACGCTGATGATGAGCAAGATGATGATCACGGTAAGCCAGATCATGTCGCGGTAGCCCATCTGATAGCCGTAGCGGATGGCAAAGTCGCCCAGGCCGCCTGCGCCGATTGCGCCCGCAATGGCCGTGATGCCCACAAGGCTCACAAACGTGATCATCGTCACGCGGGTGATGCCGGGAATGCTCTCGCGCAGATACACCGAGAAGATGATTTCGCGCGGCGAAAAGCCCATTGCCTGGCTCGCTTCAATGAGACCGTGATCAATGTCGGCCAGAACCGATTCGATCTGACGGGCAAAGAACGGCACGGTGCCGGCCACAAGAGCGACGAAGGACCCCGTCACACCCGAGCCCGTGCCGACCAGGAAACGGCTCACCGGAATCAGCAGCACGATCAGAATGATGAACGGAATCGAGCGGATAATGTCGATGCCGCGGTCAAAGATCGTAAAAAGCCACCGGTTTTCCAAAATGCCTCCGGGACGGCAGACGGTAAGAAGCACGCCCACGGCAACACCGAGCACCCAGGCGATGCTCCCGGAGACGGCGAGCATGGTGAAAGTCTGTCCGATGCATTCGTAGAGTTCGCCGCTCAAACGCTCGAAATTGGGCATCAGTGTGTTAATGAAGTCCATTTTTGAGCTCCTCTACATAAACGCCGTTTTCCTTGAGATAGTCCTCGGCCTGCTGCACCGAGGCTTTTTCACCAGTGAGCACCACGCCGAGCTTGCCCAGGGCCGAGCCCTGAATGAAGTCGATGTTTCCGAAGACAATGTTGGCCCGCACCTTGAATCGCTCGTAGAGCGCCACGACGAGCGGTTCGCCGGCCGAGCCGCCCGTGTAGGTCAAAAGCAGGATTTTGCCGCCTTCGGCAACTTCCTTGTCAAGTTGACCGCTTTCAACGAGACCCAGGAACTTCTTGACGTTGTTGGCCGTGTTGATGAATTCCTTGGTGAGATCAGCCTTGGGATGGGCGAAGATCTCCGTAATCGTGCCTTCCTCGACAATGCGTCCCGTCTTCATTACGGCGACTCGATCGCAGATTTCCTTGATCACCGACATCTGATGCGTGATCACCACGATCGTGAGCCTGAGCTTTTGATTGACTTCCTTGAGAAGCTTCAGAATCGAATGCGTGGTTTGCGGATCCAGTGCGCTCGTCGCTTCGTCGCACAAAAGCACTTTCGGGTCGTTGGCAAGGGCTCGTGCAATTGCCACGCGCTGTTTCTGGCCGCCGGAAAGCTGCGCGGGATAGGCGTTTGACTTGTCCGAAAGCCCGACCAGAGCCAAAAGCTCTTCAATTTTCTTGGCCTTTGCTTCTTTGCCGAGCTCGGAGTGTCGCAACGCGAGTGCGATGTTGTCGAACACGGTGCGGCTGGGCATCAGATTGAAGTGCTGAAAGATCATGCCGATGCGGCGGCGAACGACGCGGAGATCGGCGTCGGAAAGCGTTGTGAGGTCCGTGCCGTCGATGACGACATTGCCCGAGGTCGGACGCTCGAGCAGATTGATGCAGCGCACCAAGGTGGATTTGCCGGCGCCTGAAAATCCGATGATGCCGAAAATTTCCCCGGGATTGATCGTAAGCGACACGTCGTCGACGGCCTTCACGCGGCCGGCGTCCGTGTCGAACGTTTTTGTAATGTGTTTGAGTTCAAGCATGTTCGTTGGTTCTTTTCCTGATCTTTTGCGGCTTCGCACGACAAACGCAGCTTGCGCGTCCGCGCCGTCGATGGTGTCTGCTTGTGCTGGTTGCTTTGGGCTTGAGTGAACGCAGTGGTTCTCAGTCGAAGACCTGTGTCGAAATTGCCGCTGAGCGCGGACGAACAAGCCCTGTGCGCGTGGAGATCAGCGCATGAGATGGGAGCGGCAGTACTGAGTAAGAACCGCAAAGGAAACGAGCGTTGTGGGCAACGGACGCATGTTTGTCGGAAAAGGCGGAAATACGGGAATTTGCACGATATCGAAGTCTCCGATTTTGTCGAGGTTTTGTCAAGATCAACAAACTACCTAGATGACCGCTCCTTGAGGTATTACCGCTTCGGACAAAACAAACGGCCGATTGTTTTCTGCCGTCAAGCGCATTATGCTCGGTAACCTTCGGAGCATCAGCATTAGAACCATGCAGGAAAAGTAGAAGAGCAAACTCGGACTTGTGGTCGAAGGCGGCGGCGTGCGCGCCATTTATGCGGCGGGCGTCTTGGACGTCCTGCACGACATCTGCCTGCCTTTTTCCGGAGTCATCGGCGTTTCTGCGGGTGCCATTCACGGAATTTCGTTTGTGTCGGGCCAGAAAGGCCGCAGCTATCGCATCTATACGCGTTTCTGCAGAGATCCGAGGTTTTTCAGTTTCAGAACATGGCTTTGCACCGGCAATATCGTTGACAACGACTTTTGCTATCGTCAAATACCTCAGGAACTCGAGCCGTTCGATCAGAAAGCGTTTGAAGCTTCCGGCATGGAATTCTGGACAGTGAGCACAAATTTGGAGACCGGAAAACCCGAGTACATTCGTATGCGGGATTGCTTTGCCGAAATTGATGCACTCATCGCTTCGGCCTCTCTTCCTTATGTCTCCAAGCCGGTTCACTACCGTGGAAAGCTTCTTCTCGACGGCGGCTGTTCGGACCGCGTTCCGCTCAGAGCCTTTCAGTCCATGGGTTTTGATCGAAACGTCGTTGTGCTCACGCACCCGGAAGATCATCGTGTCAAGGATCGCGATGCTGCGCTCGTACGTCTCTTCTACCGCAAGTACCCTGCTTTCTGCCGAACGTTTGAAAATAGCCCGCAGGACTACGAAAAGACACAGTTCTATCTCAAAGCAGAAGAGCAGAAAGGCACCGTTTTCATTATCAGACCGAAGGCTCCGATTCCGTTGAGTCGTCTTTCGCACGATCCGCAGGCGATCATCCGTGCCTACGAAATGGGGCGTCGTGATGCTCAGGAAGCCTCGAAAAAATTGGTGCGGTGGGCTTTATGATTGATTCGGGCTATTGATTTGCGATTAAGTTGGTTGAACTCTGTTTGTTTACATAAAGGACGTAGATATTCATTCAATTGGTTTGTCCGGCTAAGTTCCTCTGCTTTTGACGCTCTCTTCACTCTTCGAGCAGATAATGGCCTCAGAATTGTCCTTCTTGTTTGGCGGCCATGTCGTCCGATCGTCCTGCAACCAAAATCAAAATTCCTCGTACCGTATGCGTGCTGGGTTTTGTAAGTCTGTTGATGGACATTTCCTCGGCAATGATCCATGCGCTTCTGCCTCTTTTTATGGCAGGCACTCTCGGCGCCAGCGCCATTTGGATCGGTCTTGTAGAAGGTATCGGCGAAGGTACGGCGCTGATAGCCAAAGTCTTTTCAGGCGCCGTAGCCGATCGATTCGGGCACAAAAAGCGCCTGGTGTTTGCAGGTTACTTTCTGGGAGTTGTCTCGAAACCGGTCTTTGCTTTGGCCGGTTGTATGCCGGTTGTTCTTGCCGCTCGCTTTTTCGATCGGATCGGCAAAGGTCTCAGAGGTGCGCCACGAGACGCCATTGTGGCAGACTTCACTGACGAAAGCATCCGAGGCGCAGCTTACGGACTCCGACAGTCGCTTGATGCCGCCGGCGCTTTCGTCGGCCCTCTGATTGCTACGCTGCTGCTTTTACTTTGGACTGAGGATCTGAGAAGCATTTTCTGGATCGCGCTGATTCCCGGGGCAGCGTGTCTGCTATTGATATTGATCGGCGTCGAAGACAATGTCACGGAAACAAAAAACACGAAGCGGATCGAATGGAACGAAATCGGCAGTGTCATGACGCCCGCCTTCCGGCAACTGGTAATTCTGGGTACGCTCTTCTCGCTGGCACGATTTTCCAATGCCTTTATTGTGCTCAAAGCTGCGGATATCGGTATTGACCAGGCCTGGATACCGATGATCGTCGTGCTTATGAATATCGCCTTCTCTCTATCCAGTTTTCCGTTCGGAATGCTCGCCGATCGACTCAATCCGATGAGTTTGTTGGCTTTGGGCATGGTTCTGCTGGCACTTTCCGATTTGTTGTTTGCCTTTGCCGCAAACACTGCTGTTTTGATCCTCGGTGTCGTTCTGTTCGGGATGCATCTCGGCGCCACTCAGGGAATCTTCTCCGCTATCGTTTCCGAAGTGGCAGTTTCTCATTTGCGCGCGACTGCCTTTGGCGTATTCAACTTTTTCTCGGGTATCGCTTTGCTGGTTTCAGGCCTTGTTGCGGGCAGCTTGTGGGAGTTGTTCGGTGCGCAGTACTGCTTTGCAGGCGGGGTAGTCTTTGCCGTCTTGACGCTTGTTCTGATTCAAAGGTTTCGTTTCCTGGCCGTGCGGCAGTAACAAATGCCGGTGCCATGGATAGAAGTACAGATTCGCAAATTCAAAGAAAAAACCAATGCTCATCCTAAGTTTTTGGTTCACAATGACAGTAAGCCGATATCGGTGATACTTGAAGGAGAGCTATATGATCAGCAGACGATTGCTCATTACCGGTTTCGCCGCCGCTGCGGCGTCAGCGATCGCTCCAGCAGTTATGGCCGCCGGTGACGGAGGTTTCGGCGATCTTTTGGGTGGACTGGCTGATGCAGCATCTCGCCGTTACGCCGAAAAATATCGTGACGATGCCCGCTGGGACGGCAAGTACTACTACGACAAATACGACAACCGCCGTTATTCCCGCAGCGAATGGCAGCGTGAAATTCAAAGACGTGCCCGCGCTGAAGAAGAAGGACGTGATTGGCGCGACAGCAAGCGTCGTGCCTGGGAAGAAAAACGTTACGGCAAGAACTATCGCAAGTTCAAGAAAGAACAGCGTCGTGATGAAAAAGATCGCCGCAAGGATGACCGTCGCGATGCCAAAGAACGCCGTAAAGATGACCGCCGCGACGCCAGAGAACGTCGTCGCGATGAACGGGATCGCCGAGACGACAATCGTCGCCGTGACGACCGCTAATCCGTTACTTTACGGCTAACCATTGCAACGAAATCTGAGACCCTGTCGTTAGCGCAGCAGGGTCTCTTTTTGCGTTCGACAATCCGTAACAGTGATGGTTACAGTTCAGGGAAAATATCTATTGGGTTTGGCGACGGAAATCTCGTGCGCTGGCACCTGATAGAACGCATTCTCGGAGAGCGCTTCGGCATTCGGAACATCTTGCAAAGACAAGTCAATCGTATAAGCGCCCAAGAAACGCTCCGCAAAGTATGCGCTGTAGATCGGTGAATTCGGAGACAGCGACTCAATTCGCACGGCTCCCAGCGAATGGATAAAGTCACCGTTTTCCAGTGCAATGCCTATGTGGCGCACGATGTTGTCCCCGGCTTCGTTTTTCTTTCCGAAAGCAACAAGACTGCCTGCCGGGATATCTTCCACAGAACGCACAACCAGTTTTTCAGCCTGAGCAATCTGTTGATCGGCGTCCCGGCTGAGTATCACACCGTTGAGCCGCCACACCAGCGATACAAAACCGGAACAATCCACGCCATTGGTGCTCCTTCCGCCCCATAGATACGGTGTTCCGAGAAGTTTCTTAGCATTACCAAGCAGGTGACGGACAAAAGTCCGCGGGTCCTCCCTTCGGACTCGGTCATAAAAGGTGAAATACGTGTTCGCCTCCCTGACATCGATTGTTCTGAGAAAACCGGAATTTCCGTCCGGCAGCTGGACCCAAACCCGTTTACCCTGCTTTTCAATCAAGCGAAGGATGCTGCCGGCGGTAAGCGGAGCCAGAACCGTTCCGTTTTCATTTGTAAGCGTTGTGGAACGTGCTGTCACAACCACACGCCGCGAGGCGTTCCAGTCCGAGAGTTCTTGTTCGCTCATATGAACAATTTGCAGCCGATGCACCCAGCCGATATAGCCGTCGGGCATTTGCACGCGCCAAAACGGAGCCTTGAATTCGAGAAGACGTAACGGCGTGCCGGCCAGAGCTTGCGTTGTTGCAGCCACCGGAAATCGAGGTTCCTTTTTGACGGTCGCTACGGAAACATTCACAAGTGCCCACGGCTTATCCCCTATTTGCGCATTGTCTTGCGGAAGCACCGTCACGCGAACGCCAACCGGCATTTTCTTGGCGTGCAGTCGACTATTGAGTTCGTCTAGCGCCTCTTTGCGATCTGTCTTGCCCTCGATCGTCCAACCGTCAGACGTCTCATTGACCTTGACTTCCCAGACGGACAGACGTGCATCTGCGGCATAGAGGTTTGCAACATCGGCAACCATTTCGGCGAGTTCCGAGTCAATTGAGGTCGTGACGCATGCGCAACTGGCGACACTGAGACAACCGCTCAGAAGCAAAAGTTTGGAAAAACGCGTGACAGCAAGCATGTCGTTCTCAGACCTGATGAATGATGTTTTTGCAATTTTCGGCACGATGCCTTTTTTGACGAAACGGCCTTCTTGCCGAAAACGTCTCCAGTCAGATAAGCCTCTTTGATCTTACTGAGAGTCAGAGCACCGAGACAACCTGTTTAGAGCATCTTCACCCAACTGAGGGATATGGCTCTGATTGGACCGATATTTCTTTCAATGCGGCAAAACTATCTTGTATTTCAGTGTTTATACCCGAGTATTTTCCTGTACAATCCCGACTTGCATTTGATCTGCATCAAATGCACTCCAGTATTTGTTTTATTTGACTTATGACAAGCCCACCACGATAGGAATCAATTACATGAAAAGAACGGCACTTTCCTCAGCTGTCCTGTGTTCGGTTCTACTCACAGCATGCTCGACAGCGGAAATACCGCGAACAGTTCCTGAAAACAGCGCTTCGTACGACCAAACAGCTTCTTACGCCCAAAACTTGGGGCGTCAATTCGGCATTCTGAAAATCACTGATGCAATGACCGGTACGGAGCAATGCGCGAGTGTGAAGACAGAGACTCACCTGGCGCGCAATCTAGGTATCACATTGTTGGCCAACTCTCCGCTTCAAGATCTTTCCAAAAGCGTATCCAAAGGCCCGTTCAGTACCGGCGTAGGTCTGGACTTTGCCAACCTCGGCTGGAAGAACGACACGGTCTATTTCGAAAATCTTGATCACTGGTTCGCATTTGTTCCGCAGCAAGCGTACTCGAGCAAGGAAGCCGCTCAGAGCTACACCGTTCAGGCTCTGGCGGAAGCGACGATCGCCGTCTTCAGTCAAAACGGTTACACCGTTAAAGACATCAGAACTTCAGAACTTGAGCAATCCGGCGACACGCTGCGGCAAAGCGTGCAAATCAAACTCGTGAACGAAGCCGCGGGCTGCTTAAAGCGCTCCCCGTGCCGAATTGCCTTTACATCGCATTTTTCGGAAAACGAACCGATGAAGCCGGCCGATTGGATCGTACAGACGCAAAAGCTCGATGGCGGCAAACACTGGAAATTCTGGGCAACCTCGCTTGAATCGGACTTAAAACAAACCCCTCTTTCGGAACAAGGCCGTCTGTGGGAATCTGTCTCCGAAAAGCTTCCGAACGGCTTTAGCCTGTATTTTGCGCCCAGACAGGTGGACAAGGGCCTTTGCCGTGAAGCCAGGCTCCTGAGCAACGGCAAAACCTACATGTTCAGTCGCTAAACCAATCCTTTCAGACAACGCTGAAGGCGGTGCGTGACGCGATTTCCGGAACTTGTTATCCGTCAGAACGCGCCCATGCCGAGCGCCAAATAATCGAAACCGCCGAGATCGCCTCCCGGCGGTTTCGTTCGTTGACGGCTTGTCAATCCACGCTTTGAGCCATCCACCACAGATTGTGCGGATCACGAATGCGGTGGTCGATGATGATTGCCTTGGGAGAAGCCGGCAGCCCGTTTTCGAGTGTCAGACTGGATTCTTCCTCCTCATCCTTTGCGGACTGCGCATCGGTTCTCAGATGCATGAAGAAGTACGGGTCCGTGGGCGAATCGAAGTCGCCGAACGGTGCAACGATGTTGGCATCGACCGCACGACCGGCCGTTCCGTACATGGCATCGTTAAGTTCAAGATGAGGCAAATCGTCGGGCGATAGGTCGCGAGCAAGAATTTGCCGCAATCCTTCGAGCGTCAACAGCGATCCGAACTTCTGTGCATGGTCGCGCACGAGAATCGTGCTGGATTCGGACTTGAGCAGGTCTTGACCGTGAGCCTGTCCGCCGTGCCCCGTTAGAACAATGATGCTGTCTTCGCCGACATACGGCTCGGTGATGTTCACGTCTCCGTTGTGGTTGAGAATCATCGTCGAGTCTTCGGAGACGCCGCCATCGATTGTCACCGTTCCCATTTCGGTTTGACTCAGGCGATAGACGTCGAGGTAACCTTCGGTCGTGTTCACGTCGGCAAGGTGGATGTTTCCCTTGTCGGTATAGACCGTCACACGGTTTCCGGTCAGCGACCCGGTAAAGACCACGTCACGCAGCTCACCCTCTGCAATCGAGTCGTCGTAAAGGGCGCTCACGATGCCAAGCGTACCGCCGGCGGTAAGACTGTCGCCGTGAACGGCCGCTGCATTGATGAGTACATCGCCTCCGGTTGTCACGTTGTTGGCAAGAGTCACACCCGCATTGTCGGCATGCACCTTGAGGCTGCCGGCAAGCTCGCCGCCGGTCGATTCGTTCACCGTGCTCAACCAAGGAAAACGTCACGGAAAACGATTTCGGCGCTTTGGTGAAATTCAGAGAACTTGTCAAAGACCGTGAGGTTCAAATCGTTCTTCTTTATTGCGGACAGAGCTTAAGACGCTTTGATTCGATCGGAGTTGCGGTGCCGATGGCGTTTTTGTGGTTGTGACGGATTGCGTGGAGCGTATTGCCTGCGGCATTCGTTGACGCACCTGAGGTTAACCTCATGTTGGGCCATCAACTCAGGAATCAACATGAGCAAAACCAAAAAGAAAACCGTCGTCAAGGTCAAAGTACCTCGTACCCGCAACCTGATTGCCAAGGCGCTGTGTTCCGGCCGGCAATTTCAGAGTCGTCCCTTCGTTAACAGGAAAAAGGTGCCGGCAAAATTCGACTGGCGCAAAGAGATAGGCTAAACGATAAGCCCGTACGTCTGGAAAATCTTTTCAAGCCGTTTAGACTTGGACGAACGGCTTCTTTTCTCGGTCTCAGCCATGATTGTCCAATACGCTTCAGATCTGCACCTCGACTACGGACAGAATTACGAATACGTCCTCAACAAAGGCTTTGAGGAGGAAGGCAACGTGCTCATTCTTGCCGGCGACGTTGCAAATCTTGTGGCGCTGCGTACCTATCGCCTCTTCTGGGACCTGTGTTCCTCAAACTTTGAAAAAACGATCTTCGTACCGGGCAATCACGATTACTACGGCGAATGGGACAAGGTCGAAGACCTGATTGAACCGATCAAGATTTCGATCCGTCCCAATGTGACGTGCTGCAACAATGAAGTCGTGCGTGTGGGCGACACTGACTTCATCTGCTCGACTCTCTGGTCGAACATCATTCCCGAACAGGCTGCCGCGGTCAATTCCACACTGCTTGATTTCAGTGAAATCACGTTCGACGGCAAGAGAATTACGGTCGACGACTACGTCGCCATGCACAAGGAGGCCGTTGCATTCCTTCAGGAAGCCGTAGCAGGGTCCGATGCCAAGCACATCGTCGTCGTAACGCACCACGTGCCGAGCTTTACCCTTTGCCGAGAAGATCACAAGAATTCGCCCATTGCTTCCGGTTTTGTCACCGAACTGGGCAACTGGATTGCAGACTCACGCATCGACTACTGGGTCTACGGCCACTCACACACGTCGATTGAAGGCTGCATCGGTAAGACAAAGTTCGTCTCCAACCAATTGGGCTATCTGGCTCTGAACGAAGGCGAAGACTATTCGCCTTGCAAGACGTTCTTGATCTAGTCGGTTTTCCATCTTTCAATGATCGAGTCGATAACCTCGTTTCTAGCCGGCGACGGCGGCCTTTGGGCTCTTTGCGTGTCCGCCTTTTTGTCGTCAACCGTCTTACCGGGAAGCTCGGAAGCGCTTCTGGCAGCGGCTCTCGCATCCTCCCCGCAAACCGATCGCGCCCTTTTACTTGTTGCCTCGGCAAGTCTCTTTAATACGCTCGGCAGCATGACCAGCTGGGCGATCGGCCGCTATGTTCCCCATCGCGTGCCGGCAAACGACGCCGTCGATCGTCTGCGCCGTTGGGGTGCCCCGGGACTGGCGCTGGCCTGGGTACCCGTCATCGGAGATGTGCTGCCGCTCGCCGCCGGGTGGCTTCGCATCGGTTTCTGGCCGGCTCTTCTTTGGACAGCAGCAGGCAAGACCGCTCGTTATTCGGTCATGGCCTTGGCACTTCTGGGTGTTTTCTAACCGGCTCTATCTTTGCAGCGCCGCTATCCTCTGCGCTTCTTCGGAAAGCGGCCGATCATCCATATAATCGATGTCGTTGTCCTTGAGCCACTGTTTAAGTGCCTCCAGTACGGTGAGTTCTTCGTAGCCGTACCAGTCTTGAAGCTTTCCGCATTCATCGAGGAAATCTTTGAATCGTCGGAAGGCGCCGCGGCGAGAGAAGATTGCGACGACGCGTTCACACTGCTCTTCAGACAAGAACTCCCGGGCGAACCGCAGAGCTAAACGCAATTTGGAGACGTCCGGAAAAGCGATCCAGGAACCTTCTTTCATTGCGTCGTAAGCGGCGTCGATTTCCTCGGTGTCGGCAAACATAGAGTTCGGCACATAGACGATGCCGTCGGCGTCGGTTCGTACAAACGCTTCGGCGTCCGACTCCCAAGGTGCCAGCATGGAAAAAACATCTTCGAATTCGCGCAAGGAGATCACGATCAGTCTCTCTTTCCGATTCTTGACAATTCAGAAGGAGCTCACTTGTCGGCCTTCTTCTCGTCCTTTTGCTTTTTGTCGCCCTCAGCCTTGCCCTTTTCATCGTCGGAGAAACCGTCGCGGAAAGCGTGACCGACTTCCCGGGTGGCGTCACGAGACGCATGACCGATTTCACGGGTCACGTCGCGCGTGGTGTGACCGATGGTGCGGCCGGCTTCCTTAATGGAATCAAAGAATGAGTCGGCAGCCGAAACCGTGGGAACGGAAAGCATCAAAGCGATGGCGGAAGCAACAGCGGCAAGTTTGTTCATGTATGAGACCAAATTGGTTCGTTGGTGGTGGTTGCTCGCAATTATGCCATTGCACCTGACACTCAATGACCGCAAGCTTCTGACGATCGTCTCGTACGACTTCCAACAGCGATTGTTTTTGCGTGCGACGGAAATTGACGCACGTAGCCTTAATGTTTCAGTGTCGCAGCAAGAAAGCGTTTAAAGACAAAGCGAAACGCTTGAATTCGGAACACGAACCGACGCCGCGACCTTAGCGAACTACTGAGAAAAACAACCGACAACCTTTGCCGAGGACGACAATGTTTGCGTACAAACTGACAATAAAGACTCGAAAGAGTCGCAAGGCCAAACTTGAGAAGTTCATCGCCGCTCTTGACTCAAGCGATCTCACGAAAGCCGAGAAAGACCACATTCGAAAGCAGATCGCCGCAAAAGTTCGAGACTTCTATGCGCTTGCCAAGAAGTACGAATGCCTTCCGATAACCGTTAAGCAAACATTCGAAAATGAAAAGGTCAGCATTCGGATTAAGCTCATCCATGCCGGCACATTGGATGCTCTGGGCGAGCACCTCATCCGTATGTTCGATACGAAATACTATTCGCCGGTTCAAATGACGGTCACGTTTCCGAATCCCAACGGTGACGACCTGTCAGCGGCGATTGAAATTGCCAACAGCGCACAACGCAAAACATAGATTCGATAAATAACGATTATCCTTTCACTTAGCCAGCCTGCCGCCGTTAGAGATTTCCTCCTTTTGCTCTTTCGGCGGCAGTTTTTTCTTCAATCCGCTCCATCCCTTGTTCCTCCTGACTTTGCGAGTTTCGGCCGCGGGCTGCCAACTCACCCCGACACAATCCCCAATATTTTCACTTCGCTTACGTCAAAATATTTCCTTGCTCCCTAACCAGTGATCTCGTCTTCAATTTTCGGCAGTAAGCCTCGAATATCTTGAGAGATCCTAGATAGAATCTCCTAATTTAAAAATTTCGAATGTTTATCATCGATTATTCGTTGACAATTGCGAATAAAGACTGTTAGACTCACCGCATCTAACTAGGAGGATAAAAATGTCTGATAATTTCAAGGAACTTTACGCTAACTTGCAGCGTCAGCAGGAAGAACTCAAGAAGCAGGCTCAGGAAGCCAGAGCTGAAGCCATCGCTTACGTTCAGGAAATCATCACCGATTTCCAACTTAAAGCTTCCGACTTCACGTTCGCCGAAGAACCTGTTGCCGCCACCAAGAAGTCCCGCGGCAAGTCCCCGATCAAGTATCGCCTTCCCAACGGCGTCGAATGGACCGGCAAGGGCAACATGAAGCGCGAAGTTCGCGCCTTCCTCGAAGCCAACAATATGAAGCGTGAAGACCTTGAACAGTTCCTGACCGAACAGTTCAAGAAGTAATCCGAAGCCGTTCGGATTCAAAAGCCTCCCTGGATAACCTCGGAGGCTTTTTTTGCGATCAATTCCGGTCGAAATCCTAACTTTCAACCGATCGGCCTTTCGGCCATTTTCGTACACACGAAAAAACCGCCGGCTGTCTTTGGCCGGCGGCGAGGATCATTTGATTGGATCAGGTGTTATTCAAGACAGCTGATCGTTTCGAGAATGTATGGGTCCTTCGAGTCGCCGTAAGTCTGCCGAAGCAGACGTGAAATGCGGCTGCTCGCGCAGCCAAAACCGAAGGACTCGCTCAAAAGGCCGGGGTCAGCCTTGATGATATTGAGGATTTCCTTATCGGAAAGGTCCGCAAGAATGTCTTCGTTGGCGAGCAACGCCTGGCGCACATCGTATGTGCTGTCAGCACAAAGCGCCTTGACGGCGTCCGACGGCAGCGCATCGCGTCGCGCCACTTCGCTTCGTACCGCGCGAGCTGGGTGGTTGGCCATGCGAACCACAAACGGTTCCGTATCGCCGTTGATCGGAAGGTCGCGAGCGACCCCCTCAAGACCGTCCACGGGAATCATGAGTTTTGGCGTTGAGCCGGCCGCGCGCAGATCGCCCTCGACTTCCTCAAGAAACACCAAGGCATAAACATAGTCTTGCGGTCGTCCATAGAGGTCCAGGCCAAACTCCGAGGCGCTGCGTCTGCGGCGGGTAAACGGAAGACGGCGTTTCGGAACCTCATCGGAAAATTTTTCCAGCCGGTCCTGCAGAATTCGCGCCTCTTGGCGCACACTCAGATCGGGATGTTCATAGAAGTGCTCGATAAGCTTTCGAGCTTTTTCGGCAAGCGCTTCGTATTGCTTTTCAAACGCCACCGAGCGCTCAAACTCTTCGACGGTAGCCGCTTCGCTCTTCTGACGCAGCGGATTGTGGTAGGCATTGTTCGCAGCCTGCGTCATCGACTCCATCGTGTTTTCAATGAGTTGTCCGTCTTCGCTGGCGAAGGCCACGGCCTGATCGAAACTCATCAGGCCGACGGCCTGAGCATTGAGCGAGAGATTGTTTTTGACATCGTGCGAGGCGTCGTTTGCAAGAAGCGTGACGGACTCGGCCGTCAGATTCTGCTCCGTAGCCGCAGCCGTGCGCAGTCGTGCGTCCGGGTGACGGGCAAGCAGATTCATAAAGGCGGCCCGGCGCATCGCCTCTTCCGGCATTGCTGCATCCATGCCGCCCCAGCGAACCAGGTCGGCCACAAACTCGGTGGAAACCGCCACCGTGATGATTTCATCCCACTCGTCCGAACCCGTCATGCGCTTGCCGCTGATCAGGCCGATGCCGCTGGGAGCACGCTTGATCAGTTTCCGGAATTCGGGCAGTTGAGGCTGCAGGATTGGCGGCACACATTGATGGTTGTCGTTAACCGTTGATGGGGTATGGGTCATTTTCAAATTTCCTCTCGAAAACCTTTTTTGCCAATGACAAATTTATTGTCAACCGCATGGTAACGGAGGATGCGTCATTTTGCGACTCACCCGCAAAATAGCTTTACAACTCGGGCAATTTCGGCGGCTCTCTCTTTCGATAACAGGTGTCACGCAAGCGTCAGTCAGTGTCGCACCGACTGTCAGAATGATCGTATGTCCAATGTCTCTCAAGGAGTCGAAATGACCGATCAAAACAATACGACCACCGTCGAAACCTCCCAAACGAACTCCGAGGCCACTCTCGAACAGTGGCAGCATCTTCCTATTTACATGACCAAAGATCGTGTAAAGCCTCTGGCAGTACTGCGCTACGGCGAAACGACCGTGCGACTGGGCTGGCCCATCGTGGATTACCTTTTGTCGGCACAGTATTCACCCACGCGCCACACTGAAGACGGAATTTCGCCGGCGGTGATCGTCGAAGAGACCGAGATGACCTACACGGCCGAGCCCACGGCAGTGCCTGAGCCCCAACTCGAAGTCTGGGAAATACTTGCCAAGAGTCCGTCCTACGAAATGCGCAAGATAGCCGCCGGCCGCGGCCTGAAAGTAGAAACTTTTATCAAGCTTCTGAACGATCGCGCTTTTTGCGTGCGTGAAGCTGTGCTTGACAACATCGACGGTCTCGAGACGCTTGCCTCGACCGAAGACGGACGTCGAGCTGTTGCCGACGCCCTCAAGGATCGCACGCTTCGCAACACTGTGCGCCACCGCATCCGCTACATTGACGAACATGCTGCAGCCGTTCTGCGTCCCCTGTTGATTAAAGCCGTTACCGAAGGCGACGCCGTTGCGGGTGATGCGACTCCTTTCGAACTGGTGCTCAATCCCGACACCGATCCGTACACGATTATGCTCACGGAACCGGCAGCAATCGAAAACGCGATCGACAGCCTCATGAGTTACGACGACTTTGACGATACGGAAGGCCACAACGGTCCCGATCCGTTCGACTTGGCCGCGCAACCCGAGTACGTGATTGAAAAATTTGCGTCGGACCCCAGAGAATTCGTACGACAATATGCTGCTCACCACGTCAGCCCGTCCATGCCTGCCGCAAGAAAATTGGCCTTTGACGAGAGCCCTGCCGTTCGCCGCGCCGTTTGTGTCGAACCCAAAGATCTCACGAACGAAGAGCGCATCGCGTTTTACGGCGATGATCCGGAGCGCCTGATTGACTACGTCGAGAATCTCCAGGAGCTCCCGGCAACGACCGACTTCATCCGCCTTCTCCTTGCTGACCCCGATCCCGCGGTTGTGCAACACACCACGCACCAAATCCAAGACCTCATCGTCGAGGCGGTCAACGACGCCGAGGACTTTGAGGACGAAGACGAGGAAGATGAAGTCGACGAGTTCGGCCTCGATGAAGACGGGCTGGATCCCGACTGGGACATCGATTATCGCGATCTGTACGGAGACGACGAAGGAGATGACGAGGACGACGATAAGGATGAGGAAGAAGACGAAGTCAGCAGAGAAAAGTCCGATGCACGCAATCTGAAGTTGCCGCTTTTCGACGGAAAGCTGTGACCATACACCGGACTGACGCATCCTATAGAGTTTGTTGCTACGAACTCTATAGGTTACGCGTAAAGAGAGACCTCGAATTGTGGACTTAGACTTTGCAGTAACGGTTCGCCGCTATTGATCCTTTCGTATCTCTACATGCTCAGGGAAGTCCTGCAACACAGTTAGTGCAGCCAAATACGTCTATTTTCTCATTACGCTTTTCCACCATTCCTCATTCCGGTACTTGACGGGCGAAAACCGCACCTTGCCTTCCTTTTCCATCGTCCAGATGTTGGAAACCTCGCGCGGCAAGATCAGATTGAAATCGTCAAACGCCTCCTCTACGTCCTTTGCCTCGGTGATCCGCACGGCAGCGTTCAAAGCGGCGCGCTGCCGTGCCCGCCAGGCGCGGTGCCAGCGCTGCTTGTCAAACCTTTCGCTGTCGACTTTGAGCAAAGAACAGATCGGCGAGTAGCGGTGTGATCGGGACATTTCAGAGGCGTACCTAAAAGAATCTTTTCGCCCACTCTATTGCCTGCTGCGTCACTGACCGACGCAGTCGCACGCTCGCCTTCTATGCGTCAATCGTTGACGCACATCCGGATACCTTACTTGCGAACCCACTGTTTTTCACAGTCAACCGAAGTAAGGAGAGCCACGCATGTGGTCGCAAATCCAACGAAAACTCTACGAAATCATCGATCCCAAAATTAACCTGCAAGTCCATTGCGCCGTCTATCCGGGCGGCGGCAAAACGTGTGCCAACGGCATACCGCGCTTTTGGGTAACTCTCAACGGAGAAGTCATCTTCGATTGCCAGCATGACTTCATGTTCATGTGGCACGACAAGGACTTCGACATCGGCAATCTTCCGTTTGAAGACGACATCTCGTGGAGCTGCGGTATCGTCATTCGCCACTTTCAGGTCCCCGTCGACAGACTCATGACCTTGCACGACCGGTTCGGCCTCACGGACATTCTTCTGGCGGCCGACCGCCGCATCGGCAAACGCCGCTGGCCGGAGATCTATAAAAACCGCTCCGAGGCTGCCTGCAAGGTACTCATCGCTCGAGGCTATGTCCCGCCCAACGAAGACGACACCAAGCTCGAAGCCGAAATTCAGGATGTTTTGAACACACTCGCGGCGAGCAACGCCGCTCTCAAATCTCTTTAGGAACAGAACATGCATCTTCTCAAACCGAAAGAAATCATTCGCATTCACGCCGCCGTGATTGAGCGTTTCGGCGGCTTAAAAACATCCCCGATGGCGCCCGAGGAAGTTCTTTCCAAAGCCGAGGCTCTCGTCGGCCGCATCCGTACCGCGATGACCTACAACACGGCCTACGATTGGACCAACGTCTTTCTGTGCGCGGCCTTTCAGACTTACTGCATCGCTCGCGCTCATGCCTTTGCCGACGGCAACAAACGGACCGCCTTAAACGCCGCCGGACTTCTTTTGAAGCGCGCAGGCTGCCGCCTGAAAGATTCCGAAGCCCTTCCCGAGCTTCTGGTGGAACTCGCGCAGGACCGCGTCAAACTCGAAGACATCGCCGCGCATCTGAAAGCGGAAATGACTGTCTCCGAGAAGACAACTGACGTTTCCGAACCCAACGATCCGTTCGCGAAATTGGCCTGGATGAAAGTTGACCCACAAACAATGGATCTCATTAGAGACTTCGCGGAAGAACGAACCGACATTCCGACGCTGTGCATCATCGGTTCTTCGCGGTGGCTCTCCGTGAACCCATTAGACCTTGCCGAGCTTGCCGTACAGGCAAGGCTCCTTGAGCGCCACCCGGAATGGTCGCTTGTCACATTCGACTGTCGAATCCGAGCCTTAAATAAGAAAAAGCGCGCGGACGTCGTGAGCGCAGCGCTCACCATCATCGAGTCGGCCGACCTTCTGCACCTTCGTGGACCGTCGTCTTTTATGCATGGTTGGCCGGAAGACTTTGAGACCGTCATGCAGGCGCTCAACGAACGCGCCAACGCCGGCAAACGAACGATCGTCACGGATGGCGAAACCGTTGCCGAAAGCTTTGCTCGGTATAACCGTCCCGTACCGGACATTTTTGCGAATGCCCTGATCGCCGAGTTCAGTCTGGGCGCGATCGAACATTAACCTTGTCAGGGAGACAACAATGCTCGGAGCCATTGTCGGCGACATCGTCGGCTCTCAGTTCGAACACACCAATTACCTCAGCAAGTCTTTTGAGCTCTTTTCGCCCGAATGCTTCTTCTCTGACGACACCGTGCTAACGCTCGCCGTCTGTCAGGCGCTTCTGGAGACCGAAACAAAGCCTGAGCTTTTGCCGCAGGCCGCCGAAAGGCATCTTGCCGACTTTGCCAACCGCTATTGGAAGCTCAGTTACGGCGGACAATTCAATCGCTGGCGCATATCGGAACTCAAATCTCCGTACTTCAGCTGTGGAAACGGTGCGGCTATGCGCGTAAGCGGCTGCGGCTATGCGGCAAAAACGCTCGACGAGGTCTTTGCACTGGCAGATGCAGTCACCGCCGTCACGCACAACCACCCGGAAGGACTCAACGGCGCCAAAGCCGTGGCCGCCAGCGTCTTTCTCGCCCGCACCGGCCACGACAAAGCCTCCGTCAAAAACTTCGTCGGTCGCCACTTCTACGACCTCTCATTCTCGCTTGATTCGATCCGCCCGACATACTGCCGCGGTAAAGCGCTCAACATCTGTCAAAACTCGGTGCCGCAGGCGCTGTTATGTTTCTTCGAGTCGACGTCCTTCGAAGACGCCCTCAGAAACGCGGTGAGTCTCGGCGGTGACAGCGATACGTTGTGCGCCATTGCGGGAAGCGTCGCAGGCGCCTATTACGGCATTTCCAACGAGATCACACAAAAAGCCTTGAGCTATCTCGACGATCGACTGTGCGGTGTGCTCGCCGCTTTCGAGTCCCGATTCTGTCCGCTTTCTCGTGACTGATCGGCTGCGACGGAAAACGTCGCATACGGTTTTAGTCTTTTGTTGTCGGTCGACAAGACTTCCGAAGATAAGCTATCTCTGAAGACAGTCGAGCCGCACGAAACAAAATAATCAAAAGGACTACACACATGTACTGCACCGACCGCATCTGCGCCGCCTTTGCTCTGGCCGCGCTTGTACACGAAAACCAAAAGCGCAAATCCACCGAGATTCCGTACATCTCGCATCCGATGGCAGTTGCCTCACAGGTGGCCGTTTGGGGCGGCAACGAAGATCAGTTTGTCGCGGCGCTCCTGCACGACGTGATCGAAGACGGCGGCGCGCAGTACATTCCGGTCATCGAAGAGCATTTCGGCAAGCACGTGCTCGAACTCGTGATGGCTTGCTCGGACGCGGCACCCGCCTCGGGCCAAGCGAAAGCGCCCTGGCTTGAGCGCAAGAAGCAGTACCTTGAGCACTTGCGCGCGGCTTCAGACGAGGTACTGCTCATCAGCGCCGCAGACAAATGGCACAACCTTCTGTGCACTCTGGCCGACGCCAAGCACCTGGGTGACGCCGTGTTCGATCGTTTTGTCGATCAGAGAAAGGGCCGCGCCGAAAAACGCAAGCTCGTCCTGTGGAACTACTCGGAACTTGTTGCCATCTATCGAGAGCGCAAGTTGTCGGTTGCACCTGAACTTGAATCTTTGTTAACCGAAATCGACCGCGTGACGCAACCGACTGACTAACCATTGTTGCGTCTCACACTTTTTTCTTTCTTTTCTCCTTGAACCTCCTTGGGCCGGTCTTCGGATCGGCCCCTTTTTTGCACGCAACATCTTGTGTTGCCACTTTTCCCGTCTGGTTCCTTCAGGGATTTAAACGCGTCAATGATTGACGCATGACAGTTGACAATTTCTGCTGCAGACAACCAAAACGAGTCAAACGGCCATGAAATTCTCCGACCTGAAATCAACCATCCTCGAACAGTTCAAGACCACCCACGAAGTGGTTCCGTTCATCGTCGGCAAGCCCGGCGGCGGAAAGAGCTCCTGCGCACGCGAAATCGCGCAGGAACTTGCCGTCACCCACAAGATTCCTTCTGAGCGCATCATCGAATTCAATCCGTCTCTGCGGGAGCCTTGCGACGTGCTGGGTCTGCCGCAATTTCACGGCGAGTGCACCAAATGGCTGCCGCCCGAAGAGTTCTGGGCCTTGCGCCAAGGTGTGGGACCGTGCGTGCTGATTCTGGAAGAACTGAGCGACGCCGACATGAACATGCAAAATCCGCTCTGTCGCGTCGTGCTCGATCGCTGCGCCGGACAGCTGCGTCTGTCGGATCAACTCTTCATCATCGCCACGGGCAACCGAACCGAAGATCGATCGGGCGCCAATCGACTGAGCACGAAACTTGCCAACCGCATGCGCGAACTCGAATTCACCGAAAACCTTGACGACTGGCTCGAGTGGGCGCAGGCAAACAACGTGCCTGTGAAACTGCAGGCCTTTCTGCGATTCCGCCCGCGTCTGCTTTCCGACTTTGACCCCAAGCGCAGCCGGAATCCGACGCCGCGTTCCTGGGCGTCCGTGGCACTCATCCCCGAATCAATCGAGAAGAAAGCCAGGCTCTTTCTTGAGCACGTTGCGGGTTCCGTGGGCGACGGTGCCGCAGCCGAATATGTGGGCTTTCTGAAAATACTGAAGCGTCTGCCGAGTGCCGAGAAAATCATCAAAGATCCGCAAGGCGTCGAAATCCCCGAAGCCAACGATGTTCAGTGGGCAACGATTGCGCAACTCAGTTCCGTACTCACGGTGCACAACGCCGAGGCAATCTGGACCTACACGGCGCGCTTGAAACCCGAAATGACTGTCGCCGCGGCCAAGATGTATCTCTCGGCAAACCGCAAGGACTTTACGTCAGCAAAGACTCGCGACGGAAACAACCTCTTCAGCACGGTTGTGGCTCGCTTTCTGCTTAAGAGCGGCCTTGTGATCTGAAACGAGAAGGAGATCAAAGATGCTTGCCACCAACACCGATCCCAGAAAGAAAATCAACAAAGCCGCTGTGAGCTTGCTTCTTCGGCATCCCTTTTTCGGCAGTCTTCTGTACCGCCACGAAGTGCTCATCACGACGTCGGTCGAAACTGCTGCCGTGTCAGTAGACCGCGTCATTATGCTCAATCCCGAGTTCGTACAGAAGTGCTCTCCCGCTCAGCTTGAATTTCTGCTGGCCCACGAGGTGATGCATATCGTCTTTGCTCACATTGCTAGGCGTGGCGACCGAGATCCTGTGATCTACAACATCGCGTGCGACGCCGTCATCAACGAAACGCTCATAGTCGAAGGCGTGGGTGAATTCATCGAAGGCGGTATTCGTATGCTCGGCGCGCAGTACCGCACTTCGGAATCAATCTACGACGAGATTGCGCCCAAGCTGAAGCCCAGGAAAAAAACGTCACCCTCGAAAGGTCAAGGTCTAACGCTACCGCTTTTCCCGAACGGTCTTGAGGCCAACGGGCAAGCCGGTGTATCCGAGGACGACGACAGCTCGGGGAGTAATTCGCCCTTCATCGGGAAACTCAATATCCCGGATCTTCCTCGGCAAGCACGACAGTTGACCCAGGAAGAAATCAACGAGCAGATCGAGGAAGGCAAAATCGAACTCGGTCAAGCGCTCACGACAGCTAGAACCTGCGGAAACATGAGCGGCGTCCTTGGCCGCTTCATCAACTCGATACTGGAATCCTCCCTACCCTGGTACCAGATTCTCGAGCGCTACATGGTCGCCAAAGCTGAGCAACGCTACAACTGGAGCCGTCCCGACAAACGGCGGCTCAATATCGCCTATCTGCCTCGGCGTGAACGTTTCCCGTCTTTGGGAACGGTCGTAATCGGTATCGACGTTTCGGGTTCCGTTTCGGACACAGAAATCGCCGAGTATCTCGGCCATTGCCAGCGCATTTTTGAGCTCTGCCACCCGCGCAAGGTCTATGTCGTCTACTGCACGACGCGCGTGGAAGCCGTCGACGAATATGAAAAAGGCGAACCGCTCGAACCCCGCAAGAACCTTTGGAGCGGCGGCACATGCATGCCAGCCATCATGGATTGGATCGCGAAAAAAGAAATTGAAGCTGACGTCTGCGTGACGTTTACCGACGGTTTTACACCGTATCCGTCTGAAAAGCAGGTCCCCTGCCCACTCGTCTGGGTGCTGAGCAGCGACTTCAAACCGAAGGAAAGCACGCGAGGCGAAGTGATCTACGTCAATGGCAACCGGAACTGAAACATGTACGTACACACGCCACGATCTTATTTTTATCCCGACCAACTCCGAAAGTTTCTCAGTCGGCATGCGAGCGACGTTCCGATCGGTCAGGTCACCGCTGCCGACCTTGGAAAGCCCTACCTGTACAGCATCGTACGGCCCAACCGTTTTCGTTTCGTCTACGAGCTTTGGTCGGCCAGCTACCTGCCGCTCAATTTCTACATCTCGATGCGGCACATTTACAAGGGGCCTTCGCCGGGCTTCTACGCTCGCGCAAAGGCTGAGCTCATGCGCACCGGTAAACATCCGATGTTTTCCTTTGTAGACGGCTGGGCGCCGTTAAGACGTTTCGGCCTGGACAGAGACACCAGAGCGCCGCTGCAGATGCCGCTGTCCGTGCATACGGTCGACCGCATGGCCAAGTCAGTGTGGAACAAACTGCCCTTTCACAGCGTCTATTCCAGACCGCACGCCTTCTCGCTCATCATGACGGCACTTGAAGGTCGACTGACGCTCGAAAAGCTTGTCGAGCGCGCCAAGAGCGGAACCTTGCCCAAGAAATGGAAGCCGGTTACTTTTGCCTTTCGAAGCGTAGAGCTTGCGACTGATCGGCTGCTGGATCGCCGAACGCTGTTGGAGCCGAGTTCGAGAGCCAAAAGCCGGTTCTATCAACCCGAAAACATTCGATTTTGTGTGCCGCTCTACACCAAGTTAAGCGGAACCTTTGCAAGCGTCTCCGACAACAACGTCGACTTTTTCGAGGACCTGCCGGCTTACTTCGTGGCGCAAGAAGGTGCCGGCTGGAAATTGTTTTTGTCGGATGCGAGAAAAACCGAAGTCGAAACTGTCGCGCAAAGCAAAGGCAAACCGGAAGATCGTCAGACGAAAATCATTGAGGCGATCAGCAATCATCTGATCACCGCCCTTCTGAACGCCACTGAAGAACAGAGTCTCCTGCTCAATCTTACTCGGGAGAAGTTTTATAAGGTCACGCTGGTGCCCTTGTCTGCCGCTGACTGTGTGCAGTGTTACGAGGACATGCTCGACTGTTATCTCAGGCAATTGCAGAAGGTGTTCGACAAGCCCGAAAAGTACACGGACAAGGAAGGCGACGAGGTGAAAACCGAACTTGGAGTCATGGTCTACCGGGTGATGCATGAGGCTTTCGACGAGTTTTTCCCAACGCCCGACAAAGGCCTAGAATCGAACAAACAAAGGCGCTTGCCCCTAAACGAACGAGGAGAAACAAAATGCTGATCACTATACGCAATGGCAAAGCGGAACTGCGAAACGACAACGGAGGATTGGTGCGTACGATGGGTTCGTCCAACGTGGTGAGTGTTTCGATGAGTTCGGAACTGGAACTCGTCGGCATCGTCTACGCCAGCGGCAAGGCTGAACTCCGGCGGCTTAACGGCGGCCTGCTTCGTACGCTCGAACCCAAGGACGCCGTGGACATTTCCTTTAGCGGCGATCAGGTGGCGATTCGCATGAGCAATGGTAAGACGAAGGTGCGCAAGGCTTCCACCGGAAGTCTCGTGCGTACGATCTGACGAACCGATATAGATTGCACCTATCTGATCGTCTCGATCCTGTCAGAATTCAGTACAGAATCAACATATCGTGCAAAGATCAACCTATGGACCGCCCATGGACTCGCTGAGCATCGAACTTGATTCCGAGCTGCTTGTTCAAGCCGAGGAAGTCTGCGCCGAAATGGACATCACGGTCGAAGACGCCGTCGTGATGTTCCTGCAGGAGACGCGTCTTGAGGGACGGCTTCATTTTGAGGTGCCGTAGGACACCGATCTTCTCAATACACCGCAGGAGTAACAGCTGAGTGCGACCGGTACGCGCCGCCCGCGAAACTATCCATTTGCCGGCGGCCGTACTTTTTCCAACATCCGCAACGTCCGGAACAGCTCGCTAAAATCCAATAGATATCGTCCGGGCGCGGCTTTTCCTTTAGTACGCCGATGCCGCTCGCCCGTTTTTTCGGACCTGGTTTCTCGTATGTCTGACAGCAATACCGTTTCGCCCGTGCCTTCCATCACCGCCTCCGATCTTCTCAACTTTGCGTTGGATCACGCCCCCAACAAAGCCAAAAAAGAAGTCGGCCTCTACGTCAAGGAGAATCTCTCCAAGGCCCCCATGTTCAAGGGAGTACGCACGAGCAGCAACACCTTTCTCGACGGCGCGACGTTTCGCAACCGCATTCCGACGTCTTTCAAAAACAGCATGCCGTCGATGAGCGCCTTCATCAAGACGCTTTTGAGAGAAACGCATGTCCAGCTTCTTGCCGACAAGAAGGCAAAGCACGAGGATCCGTTTAAGGCTGCGGGCGATTTCGCTCCCGAAACGGTGTACGGCATCACTGAGAAGCTTCTCACGCTACTCAAAGGCAAGCCCGAGGAACTCGCCGCTCACGTATTGTTGCTCTTCTTTGATGAATTTTTGGAAGCCGACAGCAAGGGACTCTCTTTCTCGATTCCGGGCGAGCGAAAGGATCGCTTGAGCGAAGTGCTCGGCGTGGTGCTCACCGCTCTTGATTCATCGGAAAAGTCCAAAGCGGGCGCCGAATCGTTCAAAGCCTATGTGCTCGCTCGTCAGCCGCAGTCAACGCAAGACAAGGAAGCGCGCGAATCTCCCGTTGAACCGAAAGCTAAACCGGCCGCCGCAAAGACTGTCCGCAAGACGAAGACCACAACCAGCGCCAAGTCCCGCGTGGCAAAACTCGTCAGCGACGGGTTCGATGCCAAGAAATCGAATCCTGCTACCGAAACGCTGCTGACGACCGCCGCCAACAGTGTCTCGACCGAAACCGCCCCCGCAGAAGACACCCATAAGCTTCGCAGTAAGATCAAGCCTTCTTCCATTGCGGCCGCGGTTTCAAAATCGAACGCCGATAGCTCTACGGCCAGCGACAAGATCCAGGACACACCGTCGGGCGAAGAGCCTGTTCAGAACGAGTCTGCAGTCGAGCCCCCTGCCTCCACTCCCGACCCCGAACCGGAACCGACTCCTTACATTGCTCCCGACAACTTCCCGATTGAGAACGAATTCACGTACGACGTCAAGCCCGCCCGGGGCAAGACGAGAAGTCTCGGCTACGTGCGACGTTCGGGCAAATTCACCAACCTGTTTCTCGTCGCCAACTGGTCGGATACCGCCAAACAGTTCTTTCAACAAGACCTCACATCGACCTTTCCGAGTTACGGCGCAGTAAGTCTCGACTCGGCCAAAGCTCCTTTGAAGCTCAGCGAGGGCTCCTTCTTTGTCTTTGACTGGTCTGAGGAAATCTTCCTTGTCCGCAAAAACGAATACGGCACGCCTCGCCAGGACTACCGCCTTGGAGTCGATTTCGAAGAAGTCGTGTCTTCCGGCGCCCTGCGGCATCTTGAGGAAGCAGGCGGCTACGTGGTTGTCTATCCGGACATCAAAGATGACGACGAGCTCGATTTGCAAGGCAAGGTTTCCATTCGCTTCATTCAAAAAGCAGATCCTGACGAAGAAGAAAACCGCAAACTCTTGCATCTCAACAACGTTCCCGTACTACTTGCCGTCGGCAATCGGCTCTACGGTCCACTGAACCTTCTCGAAGATTCGCTTCATCGTCCCTACGTCAACCTGCAGCTTCGCTCAGGTTCGCGTGTGATCAAGGGCTTTGACCGTACGAGCGGCGAGGCTCCGCTTCTGACCGTTGAAGAAAGTTGCATGTCCGACGATTGGCGCGTCAACGTCAAGGTCGATGTCATCTTCGTCAACAACCTGCAACGTTGCGCCTACGACATGCTTACTGACGACGGGCTTCTCGCGAAACTCTCCGCGAGCATCGCCGAAACCCGTACCGAGCGTGAAAAGCTCGAGCAATGGGCTGCCTCTCAGCTTGAAACGAGTGAACTCTTCTGCGAAGACGATCGCATCCGCGCTTGCCGAAAGAATCGCATCAGGAGTCTCCTGCAGCGCGCCGAAACCAACGACTTGTATTTCGATTCGGTCATCGCCCTTTTATCCAAGACGATCGATCGTCGCGTCAACGATCAGAATTTCTTTGACGGCATCGTCAAGCAACTCATCGACAAGCCGGAGCTTAGGAAACGCCTGGAGTCGCACCGCGTGGTCACCACCCAGCTCGAGCACTTGCGCGAAGCCGTCTCGCAATTGGAGACCCGACGCGACACCCTGCAGCGCGAAATCACCCGCACGCTCGAGATGGAACGCAAGCAGGCGCAGGAAAATAATCGCACGCTTTTGGAAGACAACCGCAAGCTTGCGAAACAATGCGACGAACGACGCGCCGAGCTTGGCCTTATCGACGACATCGAGGAACTCGAGCAGCAAAAGTCGAAGCTTCAGACCAAAGTCGACGACCTTTCGGCTCAGCACTCCAAGATCTCGTCGGAAATCAACGCGATCGACGACCATTTGAAGCAAGCCGTGCAAAAGGCGCACGCCTACGCGTTTGACGGCGCCATTGCGTCCAAATTGTTGCAGGCCGCCTCCGATTGGGAGTCCGACACCGAGCAGACCAATTTCGAAGCTCGCGCCCGTGTGGTCGCTACTCTACCGCGTCTTGAACTGACCGGTAAGGCGTTAGCTGACGCGCTCGTTGCCGACGTGCAAAGCTACCGCGCGTACGACAAGAACACGATCCTCAATTTCTTCATCCTGCTCACCCAGAACTTCCTCACGGTCTTTTCGGGCGAACCGGGTTCCGGCAAAACGTCGATCTGCGAGATTCTCTCCTACGTTCTGGGCTTGCGCTCGATGCATAAGATGCCTGCTGTTGCGCAGTCGGGCCTGTGGAAAAATCCCATGGCGGCGCAGCGCTTCCTCACCGTTCCGGTAGAGCGAGGATGGACGTCCAAGCGCGACTTCATCGGTTACTACAACCCGCTTTCCAAGACCTTTGAGAGCACCGACTCTCGCCGTCGCGAAGCCTTTGCTGAACTGCACGCCGAAAACCAGAGAGGCTTTGACGACATCGCGTTTGTGATGCTTCTCGACGAAGCCAACCTCTCGCCCATGGAATACTACTGGGGCGACTTCATGCGCATCTGTGACAACCGTACGCACATCGGTGAGTACGTGTCGTTTGGCGGCGAAGCCACCTACTCGGTACCGGATACGCTGCGGTTCCTCGCGACCATCAACAACGACTTCACGACGGAAAATCTTTCGCCGCGTCTCTTGGATCGCGCCAACATCGTGAAACTCCCCGAGCAGGACGTGCGATTCTCCAAACAACCCGACGATCGCGAGGAACACCCGATCGTCTCCTGGCACGCCATGAAGGACTACTTCGGTCCCAGGACAATGGAAAACGCCGACGAAGTCAACGCGCTTTTGGAAGATATTTACGCGGGCTTCAAGAATCAGCTGGGCATCTCCGTTTCGATGAGAACGCGTCTGGCCATACAGGATTACGTTTCTGCCGGCGCCGTGGTCTTTACGGGCGAAACCGAACCCGCCTACCGCACTGCTATTGACTTTGCTGTCGTGCAGCGCCTGATGCCGCGCATTGACGGCAACGGCAAGGAATACCGCGAGCGGTTGGAGGCCATGCAGTCGATCTTCGACGGCAACGGTCTGGATCGAAGTCGCACGGAACTAGCCGAACTCATCGAGCGCGGCGAAAAGTCCATGGGGTGGTATCGCTTCTTTTGATTGAGAAACGATGTCGCAGCTCGAACTTTTTACGGACACCGAACGCGTCGCGCTGAGGCTTCAAAGGGAGCCTGCTGCCGTTTGCGCCGAAACGCTTCACCGTATCCGCCTGTCGGTCAAAGCTGATCGGCTGTGGCGTATCCGTATTCCGCATGCTACTTTTGCCGAATTCGGTGTCGAGCCCGAGGACATTGCGCACATCCCCATCCCGACGCTTCTCCTCAACGGCGAGCCGATCGTCACAATGGGTTGGCGCGATCAAGATTCCTTCGTTCTGACGCCGGTCGTATCCATTGCGAATACGAGGCCGGCGGTTCTTTTCAAGGACTCGATCGGCGCGGTGTCACTCTCAGTCGAGTCGAGTATCGGGGCAATTCACACTGAGGCCTTCTTTCTTTCGCTCAAGCGCGGCTTTGTGGCCGACTACGTGAGCAAAATGGCCGACTACGTCGTCGACCGACTCAATGTCTGGGCCAAGGCGCCTACGCCCGGGGAATACCTGACGGCTCCTGCAGAAGAATCCACATTTGCTACCGAACTCCAAAACCGCCTGGATTCGATCGAAAGGACGCTGAAAACCTTCGAGCAGCTGCTTCCCTACTTTCGCACCAACGCCAAGTTCGAGCTCGTCTCGCAGGAAACGGTCGATGGCGTAGGAAGGCTCACGGGGTTTTCGCACTCGACACTTCGCCACGTCATCGAACATCCCGAAGATCTCGTCACCTCAAGTCACGGCACCGGCATTCGCATCCACAACCGCTACTACATGCCGCGGCATACATTGGTGGAAACCAAGCGCAAGACCTTTGACCTGCCCGAAAATCGCCTGATGCTGGGTTTTCTCGAACGCGTCACCGAAGTGCTTGAGGCAGAGGTTGAGGCCGTGGGTGCTCGTCGCTCGCAACTGCCCGAGCTTCTCAAGGTTGAGGATGAATACGTAAGCAGCGCCGAGGCAATCATGGGCGTGGTACTCAAGCGCCTCAAAAACCATCAGTCGCAGCTTGAAGCATTGCTCTCACACGCCAAACGCATCAGCGGACAGTACCGACAGGTTCTGCCAGTGACGCCGGCGCCCTATGGAGAGACTCCGGTTCCCTCGAAGGTCTTTCTGACGATTCCCGCCTATCGTCTGGTGTATCAGTGCATGTGCGACTGGCAGAAGATGGGGCCGCTGCATCTGATGGACGAAGGACTGCTTCTGACGACATTTGAGCGCAGCCGGCTCTACGAACTCTTTTGCCTCTTCAAGCTCGTTGATGATTTGCGGGCCGCCGGTTTTGACGTGATCGAACACAGGCGCTGCGTCTATTCGGCGCGACCGCCGCACTGGCCGAAAAGTCCGGTGCCCAACACCTTCGTTCTCGAAAAACCGACGGCTGACAACTCCGTCTGTCGCGCGACGGTCTTTTATGAGCCGTTTGTGTGTTCGCCCCGCATGCCGCTTGAAAACGGCGTGGGGCTCGTGCGCACGTCTCCCTTCTCTTGGGATGGCGGCTTTAAGACGACGAATGCGCAAAACAGTTTCGTGACGCCCGACTACGTCGTCAAACTGCAGACGGGTGAACGCGTGCGATGGTTCATCGCCGACGCCAAATACACCGACGGCTGGAACGCCGTGCAGACGCAGACGCGCGAGCTCCTCTTTAAGTACCTTTATTCCGTGTGCCCCGTCAACGACGACGAAACGCTCGAAGGCTTGTGGATTCTCTACGGCTGGCTCAAACCAGAGTCCGAACCGATGCCCGTGACGGCACGCAAGTGGGCGGCAAAGCCGGGCGTCGACGTGCATTACGAGGAAGTGAGTCCGATGGTGACCGATGTCGGGAGACTTGCCGCGACCGTGGCGAGTCTTGCTTGATGTGGGTCTGCGGTGCATAAGGCTCTCGCAGAAATAGGCTTGTGTCTACCTGCCCGGGCCCGACTTTCCCACAACCGCGGCCTACGGTCCAGTGAGTAGCCTGTGCGGCCTTGGATGTGGAAAAGTCTCTTCTCGTGGGCTCTTTTGCGACGGTGCCCGTGACGCGTTCGGACTGACGTGTTGAATTAGGCATCCCCTCTTTTGCCGGCCGGCTTCTCCGAAAAGTGACATTTTTGCCCCAGCCTGTGACAGGCGGGAATTCCAGCTCAAAGCCATAATCAAACACAACGAATAACTCTTTTCTTCGGGGCTCGTAAATGGCTCTCGAAGGAACACGAGCAAGGAAGGCAAAGATGCAAAAAAGAAAACTACGCGATCTGGAAGTCTCCGCCATCGGCGTGGGCTGCATGGGTTTTTCTCACTCTTGAGCGTACTCGCGCATTCATGGAACGTTGCCAACAGGAAACGTGGCGTGTGCGAGCATGTTTTCTCCCGGAAGACATCCAGTATTTGCAGGGAAAGTTGTGCGCTTAATGTAAACTAAACAACAGCCGCCTTAATAATAGGCAGGTTAAACAAAATCACCATCTTTCTTATTGCGTCCTGGTCGTCCTTTGTGAACGGTAAACAACCCGCGACTAAAAGTCGCAGGCTTTGCAACTATCACATTCGTAATGTCGCATTAGGCCTGTTTAC
>ENA-ORSG01000315-ORSG01000315.1-human-gut-metagenome-genome-assembly--contig:-NODE-315-length-48338-cov-12.465609_pt1 | contig 48338 bp, 40 predicted proteins | sample MGYA00242189_ERZ509156 | MGnify/ENA primary metagenome ERZ509156 (study PRJEB26280, sample SAMEA2338666) | human gut metagenome | biome: human gut; feature: human-associated habitat; material: faeces...
TTTATAAAGTTACCCTTAAAGCAGGCTTGTTGTCGGGAGCTTATGTTTCAAGCTTTTTCTCAACATTACGCCATACCAAAAGGACGCCTTCTATCCAAAGGCGCCCTCGCGATTCCAGCTATGCTTTTATTTCTTTTTGCAAATCGTCGTCTTCTTTGTCTGTATGGACATTTCCCTTTCTATTCCTACTACTTTTCTATAATCTTAAATCCATTCCCAAGTCCCCAAAAGCCAGCGGGCAGCCTTCAAACCTGAGAAAAAAGCAGAGCACCTCTTTTTGCCTGCCCATCCCCATTCAGGAGGCGGGTGGCGGGCCGGAAGGAGGGGCCATAAGCAGCCAGCCTCAAGCGGGAATCTGACAGCCCATAGCGGACCGCTGAACACTCTCCGCCTGACGTCTGATAAGTCTCTCCCCTTTCCGCCATTTCGAACGAAACCGAGAAATCTCCCACGCACAGTTTCACCACCGTAAGTAGAATCTACGTTACAAGCCACACTGATAGTTTGAAGTCTGACCATTTGATATCTCCCACCGAATTGTCTCTACCTCCTCAAGCCTCAAATTTCTTTCCTCAAATCTATCTTGAGCGTCTGTCTATCTCCTGCCGACACATCATAAAAAAATCTTTTTCCATCATGTTCACATAAAAGCCAATTTTTCTATTTATATAGTAGAAGGTAACAAATCATGAGACCATGCTTCGGAAATCAAACCTTTTCCTGCTAATCCTAGGCAATACAGAAAAAGACATTCCATTGCAGCAGTCGGGATCCCATGTTCCTTCTCTCCAATCCGGGATGGTAGTAAAAAGCAAACACAAAGAAACTCAGGACTCCAGAAAATCCCTACAGGGCAGAAATGACGGGAGACTCATGTATGGCGCGCGCCGTCGTACCTCGTACAGCAGCGGCCGTAGACCATGCAGACACCGAACTCATTGGGCATGATGGGCAGCTTGGAGACACCGGGTTTCTTTGTAGTGGTTTTAAAGAAATGATTTCCCGCCTCTGCGCCTACTTCCCCCTGCCCAAGGAATGGCAGCAAGCACAATGATACGAAAAGGGAGCAATTATCACAATCTCTTATCTCCCGGCACTCAAAATCATGGACAGCATCAAAACGATCTTATAATCAACTTTTAATTCAAATACTTTAGTACCATCTTATAATGATCATTCATTCTGAGCCCCTCAGCTTTCATGCCACCGGCTTGCCCCCACAAAGCATGTCTTCTATGGTTTTTGCTACACCGTCTTCTTCATTGGAAGGGCAAAGGGCCCGGGCCGCTTTTTTAGCTACTTCATCAGCATTGCTGACAGCATAGGAAAAGCCGGCCATCCGAAGGAGGGGCACATCGTTTTCCGTATTTCCAAATGCCATGACTTCATCAGGAGAGATACCTTTCTGGTCACAGAGGAAGCGCACGGCTGCTCCTTTATTGACTCCTTTTTTATGGACATCCACGAAATCATCGCCAGGGAAAACTACATCCACCAGACCGCTGAACTTGTCTTCCACTACCTGCCGGATAGCCATCCTTTTTTCCAAAGATGGATCGGCAAAGACGATGCGAGTCACCAGTTTTTCGGGATGGTAGAAATTTTCACCCAGGTACACCGGTTTTTTGGAGCGGTATTTCTGGTATTTTTTCTCTGTGCCATTGGGTTTATCCATGTAAATCACATCATCCATGAAGGAGGTGGCATTCCACCCTCTTTTTTTCGATTCCAGAAGGATGGCGGAAGCCAGATCCGGCGAAAGTCCTTCCTGCCGCACAGGCTCTCCGGTTTCACTCATCATAATCCAGGCTCCGGTGTAGCAGATAAGGGGCACATTGCCCAGCTGGAGCGTATCCGCCTTGGCCTTGGCCGAGTCCCACATGCGGCCGGTAGCCACTACGATTTCATAGCCCCGGCTTTGGGCCTTCTTGATGACCTGCCTGGAATAATCGGAAATCGTCATATCATCATGAAGCAGTGTGCCATCCAGATCGATGGCAATCAAACGAACAGCCATAGGAAACTCCTTTCAGAAAATCACTGATTTCTCCGTCGAAGGCCGGAGAGCAGGACGGGGCTGGGAATCTGGGAAAGAAAGACACCCAAGGTCATGGCAATGACACCGATGGTCTGCCTGAGGGTAAAGGATTCATCCAGGAAAAAAAGGCCTGACAGCCCTCCGAATACCATTTCCATACTGAGAATCATGGACGCCTCGGTAGGCGGCATGTACTTCTGCCCCACTGCCTGCAGGGTATAGGCCACACTGGTGGAAAGAATCCCTGTATAGAGAATGGGCCACGCTGCCCCCTCAAGACCTGCCAGGTCCGGCGTTTCAAAAAGAAAGGCCAGCATGAGGTTCAGCACCCCCGTCACCATGAACTGCCCTGCCGACAGAAGCACCGGAGAAAAACGCTGAGTCAGATAATTCAGCATATGGATCTGCACCGTAAAGGACAGAGCGCAGAGCAGCATGAGCCCATCGCCCAAACTGATGGAAAAGTCGCTGGTTATGGAGATGAAATAAACCCCTGCCATGGCCAGGATGGCGCCAATCAGATGATTGCGAAGAAGGGGCTGTCCCAGAAAGAGGCCTGTGATGGGAACCATGAGAAGATAATTGGCCGTGAGAAAGCTGGCCTTGGAAGCAGTCGTATACTGCAGCCCCACCTGCTGCAGGGTAGCTCCCAGAAAAAGGGGAATCCCCACCATGAGGAAAGCAGCCCAGAGAGGGATGGACGTGGGCAGAGGACTTTTCCCCTCCCTGTGAAAATAGAGAAAAGGCAGAAGAGCCAGAGAGCCGATGACAAAACGAACCCCGTTAAATGTAAAAGGGCCCACCGTATCCATGCCCACTACCTGGGCCACAAAGGCGAAGCCCCAGATGAGGGCCGCCGCCAGCAAAAGCAGACGATATTTCATATACATGCTCCTTAGGGTATAATAGAGAAAGCTTTCCTTATTATATCAGATTCAAAGGTTCCATACCCCAAGAAAGGAGAACATGATGAAAGAAATCGTAATCGCCCAGCCCCTGGGCGTATCCAAAGAAACACTGGACACCCTCCTTGCCCCTCTCACCGGCAGGGGATACCATCTCACCCTCTGGGACAGCCTCCCGGAAAACCAGGACGATCTGGGAAATCACATTTCCAAAGCTGACCTGGCGGTCATTGCCAACTACCCGCTGAAAAAAGAAGCGCTGGACAAAGCCTCTTCCCTCAAATACCTCTGCGTCGCTTTCACCGGCGTGGACCATGTAGATATCGATACCTGCCGTGAGAAAGGCATCGCCGTCTCCAACTGCGCCGGCTACTCCACCGAATCCGTGGCAGAACTGGCCATAGGTATGATGCTTTCCCTCTACCGGAAACTGGCAGAAGGCAAAGACGCTGCCGCCCATGGAAAAACAGGCGCCGGCCTTCGGGGCATTGAAATCAAAGACTGCACAGTAGGCATCATCGGCACCGGCGCTATCGGATACCGCACCGCAAATCTGGCCAAAGCCTTCGGCGCCAAAGTCATCGGCTACAACCGTTCCCACAGCCATGACGATATCACCTACACCGACCTTAACACCCTCCTTCAAACAAGCGACATCGTATCCATCCACCTGCCCCTTACCAAAGATACAAAGCACTTCATTGACAAGGAAAAATTGTCCCTCATGAAAAAGGATGCTATTCTGATTAACACCGCCAGAGGAGGCATCATCGACAATGAAGCCCTGGCAGAAGCGCTGAAAAAAGGTGAAATCGCCGGCGCCGGCATCGATGTATTCGATATGGAGCCGCCCCTTCCCGAAGACTATCCCCTCCTTTCCGCCCCTCACACCGTCCTTACGCCCCATGTAGGATTTGACACGGAAGAAGCCATGAAAAGAAGAGCCGCCATTGTGGCAGACAACCTCAAGAGCTTTGTAGAAGGAAAACAGAAAAATATCATATGCTGACATAAAACAGAAAAGCCTATCAGGGGAGTATGGGCCAGCTTTTCCCGACTTGCGTATCCTACCAGTATACGCACACTAATGAGGAAAACACTGCGATTGCTCTTCCTTATTGCTTTTCTGTTTTTGTTTTGCTTTTGCTTCTGTCTGCTGCCGGCCGGGTTTAGGAGAAGGGAGGGTAAAAAGGAAAATTCCCTGATTTTTTTCCCTCGCTCCTGTCCTCTTCTCTATCGCGGATGTGGAAAAAGGCATTAGGGAAATGGGATGTATCATCTCATGAGGTCTTTTCATCCCTCTGATGCTAATATCGCAGAAGTCTCACTTCTTTGACCCCCTGAATGGAAAATTTTTTAAATTCTATTTTCTCGAGCCTATCCTCACCGCTGATACGTAAGGGCAGTGAAGAAATGAAAATCATTTTTTCACTGCCCTTTTGGTATAAATTCATTTTCACGGAAATTAATTAAATAACAACCTGCGTCCTCTACGTCATTTCGAGTGATGCTGCATGTGGTTATGAATGATCATGCTTTTTGTTCTATTAAGGCTCTGAACCCGGAAATCTCTCACCGTAATGAGGCTTGTACCATGGTGAAATGAGATTTCTCCACTCCGCTCCGCTACGGTCGAAATGACGGTGAGGCAGAATAGAAAATCTTTTGAGGGGAGGTTGTAAAAAAGAGGAGCTTATGCAATATAAATGGATGGAGAGAGAAATGAGGACGCTTTCCATGGAAGGATTCCATTTCCCCTCTGTCATGTATATCGCGATCATTCCGGCCGGAATGCAGCTTTGACAGAAAGAAATCCAGAATCCCTGTATACAGGCTCCTGATTTTCCTCTCCCGCTCTCCCGGCGCCGGGGAAAGCAAAACGGATTCTGCAGATTACGTTACAATGAAATCAATCACAAAAGCACGGATACCATTCCTTGCAGCATGAGCCTGCATTCCCGGACGACAAGAGCAGGGTTGACGCAGGATTTTCCTGTGATTTAGCGCTCAGGGAAGCCCGACATACTGACTGGCTCGGATACCATCCGTGTTTTGGTGCTGCCTTTTGACAGCATGAAAAAAGCAGCCCCTCATGGACTGCTTTTTTTCATTGTAAAAACTCCTGATTGGTCCCATACTTATGCACGGTAGGGCGTCAAGGCATCTGCTTCGATGAATCAGCCAGGGATAGCCGCCTAAGCGGAATGTCTGTGTCGTCAAGGAAGAAAAGATGCGCTATATTGCCACCAGGATGTCTAGCAGGTCATGCCTCAGGAGTTTTTATGGAATTTTCGGCGCGCCGGAGAGGAAAAATTCATGAAGGTTCCCAGTCTTTCCTCCCCGCTTCCATGGATTGTGCACCGCGGGAATTGGAAAGCCCTTTCGCCAGGCCTTTTCGCCTCTCTGGTCATATAGTCAGAAAGGCAGGGGTAAGTGTATCAGTCAGGATTTGTGGATATACCCTTGGGCACACCTTCGAATAGTCAGCCGACAATAGGAAGGCCCTTTTATGGGCAGGCTAAGGGAGGGCTTTGGCTGACTTGCGCATTCTATGCAGAATGCGCACATGAGGGTTCCTAGGGTTCAGAAGGTTCAAAAGGTTCAGAGGGTGGTGGTGGCGGCTTCGCCGCAGATTAAAAAAAGAGCGCGGCTGGCGCCGCGGGTTGTGTAGAAAAGTGAAGTTGTGTGCGCTCCGCTCAGGGGGCAGGAATAAAGTCCTTAGGATTGACCGGCCGTTGGCGGTCGGGTTCGAAAGTTTGACGGGCTATCGGTCAGTCGACTAAAAGGAAGGTACTTGTATGCTGCAGGCTAAGGACCTGCTTCACCCGGCTTGGAAACCCTCTGCAGGGGCTCCACAAGGAAGGACATACAAACCGGGCTTTGCCCGTTGGAAATACACCCTTTTATGTAAAAAAGGGCTGTGAAAAAATGGGAATCATTTCTTCACAGTCCTTTTTCATTGACAACCTGCAGTCTATCTATTTCATGACTGCCGCTTATCTTCGAAATTAAATTTTTCCATATCCTCCGGCAGCCTGGCAGTGAACAGTTTTCCGGAGAGCGCTTCCAGAGGAGGATTCAAATGTTCTGGAAACCGGACTTTTCCGGCGTGAAGAAGCTGCCGCCTGATATGATTTCTATCCGAGAAGGCTATGCTTTCCTTTGTGCCATACTTCCTGTCTCCCAAAATGGGATGGCCTGCGTGAGCGAAGTGGACGCGTATCTGGTGGGAGCGGCCGGTAATGAGATGGACTTCCACCAGGGTGCAGAGGTCCTGCCCCATTCTTTTCACGGCGATTTGCTTATATCTTGTTTCCACGGGCCTGGCGCCTTCTTCTTCATGGTCCAGACAGCGAACCTGATTTTTTCTTTCATCTTTAATCATCCAGCCTTTGAAGGTACCCTGTTTTTCTGTTTCGCCCCAAACCATGGCGGTGTAAGTCTTGCTCACTGCCCTGGTGCGAATGAGCTCACTCAGCTGCTGCAGGGCAGCCATGGTCTTTCCGGCCAGCACAATGCCGCTGGTGTTTCGGTCCAGCCGGTTGCAGATGGAGGGACGGAAGGCCGGGGTGATTTTATTTTTTAAATAGGCAAGAAGGCCGTCATTCAGGGAAGGGCTGACGCTGCCGTCCCCCTGGGAAAGAAGGCCGGCCGGTTTATTCAGCACCAGCACGTTCTCATCTTCATAGAGGATGGAGGATGAGAAAAAGGAAAGGTCTTTCCCCTTCGGTTTCATTTCTTCCTGAAATTTTGAAATGGTGTCATCAGAAAACCAGATGTCTATCCGGTCGCCGGATACCAGTTTTTCTTTCCCTTCCATCTTTTTCCCGTTCAGAGTGATGTTCTTTTTTCTCATGCTTTTCCGAAGCAGTCCTGCAGCCGCATTCGGAAGGAGACGGGTTACATATTTCCATGCAGTGGTCCCTGCTTCTGCCTGTGATACGATCCAGGATTTCATAGATTCACCTGCCTGTCTTCATAAAGGAATCCCGCTTTTCGAAGGGACTCTTCCACCCTGTCCATATCTTCTTTCTCTTTCGTTTCCACCAGATGGCTGTGGATGCCTCCGCTCATGGACGAAAGAAGGGGCGCATTCTTTGTTTTCATTCTTTCAATGAAAGCCCGGATGTCTCCTCTGTTCCTGATTTCCAAACCAGCGGTAAGGGTACCGTACACTTCGTGCTCTACGGACACGTTGTGCACCATGCCGCCGGCAGAAATAATCATTTCCAGCTCTTCTGCCGTATGACTGCGGTCATGGCAGCAGACCAGGGTTTTCCGGTATCCTTTTCCTTCCTGTTCGGTCAGGTAGTATCCCCAGGGTGTGGATACCACAGGCAGTCCCTGAGCCTTCAGAAGGGCCATGTCTCCTACAATGATCTGCCGGCTGACATGCATCTGACGGGCCAGCTCGCTCCCCCGCACTTTCCCCTGCTTTTCCTTCAAAATATGTGCTATCTTTTCCCGCCGTTCTTCCCCATTCATCTGTACCACCTCTTATGGGTATTGTATCACAAAAGGACCGCCCCGCGGCCTTGGATCATAGGGGACAGATTTTTAAGCTGGACCGGCCTCTGGACAGCCCGCAGCGGCTGCCCGGTCCCGCCCCTCAGCCTTCCGGCTTCCCTGCCAGTTCAGCCAGTTTCTTTCTATCCGCTTTCCCTGTAGATGTACGGGGTATGGCGGGCAGCACCATGAAGCGGGAGGGAATTTCCCAGGGTTTCAGATGGCGGGAGAGGCGCTTCACCAGCTGTTTCCTTTCCATCACCTGTCCTGTGAGGAAGGCAATCAGGGTATCGTCGCCGTTTGTCTGTTTCAGGGCGGTGACTTCCGCGTCTTCCACGCCATCCACCATGAGGAGGGAGGAGAGTACTTTCTGCCTTGATACGTGATTTCCCTGTACATGGTACATGTCTTCCCTTCTCCCCAGAAAATGGAGCTCTCCCTTTTCATCCAGCCGACCTAGGTCGTGGCAGGTATAGGGCATGGAAATCCCTTCGATGCCATAGGGGGTATCTACGGTAATTTCTCCATTTTCGATGGAAACTTTCACATGGGGAAAGGGTTTTCCCACTTTGTCCGGAGAACGAAGGATTTCTTTTCCCTCGGTGAAGGAGATATAGCTCAGCTCAGAGGCGCCGTAGTATAAAATCACGCTGGCCGCCGGAAATCGTTCTGTGAGCCGCCGGTAAAGGGAGGCGGTCATGAGCTGGGAGCCTGTGAGGATATGGGTCACCGTTTCCGCCTGTCCCCTTGTTTTGGACAGCGGGGAAAGCTTGGAGGGAATCATGTAGATATGGGTGATTTTCTCCTTTTGAATCCGTTCCATCCATGTTTTCGGCGTCAGGCGGCTGCTGCCATGCAGAGAGGCACCTTCCGAGAGAAAATCCATGACCATGTTCAGATTTCCAGTAAAAGCCAGGGATCCATGAAAAAAGAGGCGGGAGCTGCCATCTACTTTGAAAATCCGGTCCTGCAGGGGAAAGAAATCTGTCCAGCTCTCATCCCTGCGGTAAAGGATTTTCGGAAGGCCTGTGCTGCCGGAAGTGAGCACCCCGAAGACACCGTGCCGGGGCGCTTTTCGGTCCCATGTGCGAAAGAAAAGGTCTTTCCCCTGTTTTAAAGAAAGGGAAGTCAGCGGTCTGTCGGAAAGGAAAAGGCCTACCGGCTGTTTTTCCAGCATTACCGACATATCTTTTTCCTCCAGGTATTCATGGTAAAGGACTGGCACACTGCCGGCATAGGAAAGGGCCAGAAAATAGAGAAGCTGTTTCAAAGGCTGGTGCAGGTAGAGCGCTGTGAGCTTCCCTTTCACGCCCAGGGCTGAAAGGGCTTCTTTTTCTTCTTCTACAAACCGGAGGGCTTCACCCCAGGTCATGGAAAAGCCATCTTCTTCATAAAAGGTGTCATCCTTTTTTTCTTTCCCCCACCGGAGAAGATATTCATAGCATTTCATAGCTTCACCTCCAGAGGGATGGAAAAGGCGGTGTGTCTTTCCCTTTCTTCTGTCCATTCCCTTTCATCCACGTGATGAATGAGGACCGCTTCTCCCACCCCGCCGGCGGCTGGAATAGCGGCCACGCCCAGATTTCCATCTTCCTTTTCCAGAATTTTCATAAGGTGTATCATGATTTCCGCGCCGCTGGCACCATAGGGATGCCCGTAGGCCAGGGCGCCGCCCCAGCGGTTCAGCCGGTCTGCCACGTCTCTGTGCTTTTTCCGAAAGTCGGCACTGATCACTGCAAAGGCCTCATTATACTCAAAAGCATCCAGATCGCTGTAAAAAAGGCCTTTGTCTCTAAGGAGTAAGGAAACTGCCAGGTCTGCTGACAGCGGCGGCAGAGCAGGATCTGCGCCGATCATGGAAAAGCCTTTGATTTCAGCCGACGGCACCAGGTCCCTTTCCCGGAGCCATCTTTCCGATGCCAGCATTACAAAGGCAGCGCCATCATTGATGGTACAGGTATTGGCAGCGGTAAGGATGCCATCGGGAAAATCAGTGACCCTGGGAGCTCTTGCCAGCAGTTTTTCAGACATTCTTTTACGAAGAGCCTCGTCCCGACTGCTTCCAAAAAGGGGGAGAATCACATCCTTCAGCCATCCTTCTTCGGCCGCCCTTTTCGCTCTTTCCTGGCTCAGAAGGGCTGCCTCGTCTGCTTCCTCTCTAGTAATACCGGCTGCTTTCGCCGCCCTTTCCGCACCAAGAAGCATGGCGTCATCACCGTATTCGCCGGGCCGGAACTGGGCCGCCGTGAAGACAGGATTTCTAAGGCTGCTTCTTTCATCATTGTCTGCGTATCGCCTCTGGGGCTGAAGGGATGCACTTTCTGCACCGCCTGCCAGCACCACATCCCACTCCCCTGCCATAATGGAAAGAGCCGCCATGTGGATGGCCGCCAGACCGGAAGCGCACTGCAGGTCAATCGTAAAAGCCGGAACCCTTTCAGGAAGGCCGCCTTCCAGAAGAAGAAGGCGCCCTATATTCCCGCCGGGCCCTACGGCATTGCCGCAGATAAGGGCATCGGGCCCCTGAAGGCCGTACTTTTGGCAGAGGGCCCTGGCCACCCTGCCACCCAGCACTTCCGGTCTGATATGTTTGAAAATGCCGTTCCGGATGCCGATATGGCTCCGAAGACCGCCTGCAAGAAATACCCGGTTCATTCAATCACCGCCTCAAAACACAATACCTGGGAGAATCCGTAAATAGTTTTCCCTTCTTTTTTCAGATACACCGCTTCATCGGCATATAAGGGATGGTGGAAGCGGATATGGAATGTTTTAAAATTTTTCCTTTCCGCCAGGGCAAGGGCGATCTGGAATCCGCTCACCACAGGGCGCAGGGTCTGATGGATTTCATTGTGGTCCCCCAGGGAAAGGCTGAAGGAACGCACCTCTTCTGCAGAAAACCGGCACCACAGGGATCCTTGGCCGTTCCTTTCCTTCCCCGCTTTTTCGGAAGGAGGAAAGAGCAGGATGGACATGTCTGCTGTGCCCTTCGTCACCCTGACCCTGACAATCCGCCTTCCGCTGCAGCTGACTTTACAGAGCCCATGGGTATCCCCTTCTCCTCTACTGTAGCGGAGTACTCCCATCACCATGCCCTGCCACTCCTCTTTCCAGGCAATGCAGAGCGCCTTCATCAGTTCTTCCATGAATTCTCCTTTATAAAAATGGCGGAAGGCAATGCCCTCCGCCATGAAATTTCTAAAACTAAAGAAGCAGGGATTAAAGTTCTCCTACCAGTCTTCTTCTGTACTTGCTCACCAGGAAAGAAGCAAGCAGTATTTTGGCAAAATCACCGGGAAGGAAGGGGAACATGCACATCACCATGGATGCCCAGATGCCTGTGCCCGTGAGGAACATGAACCAGGCAAGACCCATGATATAGCACACCGCCGTACCTGCAATGGTGGCAGCCATCATATTTTTAAAGGAATAGCCCAGCTTTTCGGAAACCAAGCCCACCACAAATGCCATGGGCGCAAAGCCGATGATAAATCCGCCAGAAGGGCCTGCAATCACAGAAAAACCGGCGCGCATCATGGAAAATACGGGCACCCCTGCCATACCAAGAAGCAGATAAATCACAATAGCCAGAAGACCATACCTCTTTCCAAGAAACCCGCCTGCCATGAGTACGGCAAAGGTGCCAAGGGTAATGGGCACCGGCTGGATAGGAATGGTAATCTGGGAGCATACCGCAGTGACTGCAGCAAATAATGCACATAAAACCTGCATACGTATAGAATGATTCTGATTCATAATGACCTCCTGTTGATGGATTCATTATAAAATCATGGAGGAAATTTGTCAACTGTCATCATACATAAGTTTACAAATGATAACGATTGACCGGCCTACAACAAAAGTTCGGCGAAAGGACAGCCGCCCATCTCCCTATCCCTCATAGAGTACCGGCATCCAGTATGCTTCATTTCCTGCAATTTTTTCTTCGCTGAACCGGGCATAAATGGCCGATGGCCTGTCTCCCAGCATGAAGCAGGACAGGGTGACGTATCCGTCCAGTATGCCCACGTCCGTTTTGGTCACGATTTTCTGCTGCGGTATGTACTGCTGTACCAGGGAGGATTCGCTGTCACGGCACACCACGTCCTCCGGATCTTCCACTTCTTTCCGATACAGGGTCTCCCCTTTTTCGTTAATAATATCAATACCCCGTCCTTCTCTGCCCCAGATGGGTTTCCTAATCCACTGGGAGGGACTTTTCTCGTCTGGCCGGAAATCCCGCTGAAAAAAGCAGGGCGGAATATAGGTCCTGATGATTTCCTGTTCTTTTTCCGAGAAAAAGGCATGGTCCTCCATGAGGGCATAGAGCAGGGCCTGGAAGCCTTTAGACTGCATGATAATGCACTCCGGCGGATTCATCATATGGAAGCGGCCGGCCCGATAGCCTTCCATCATCAATTCCCCCAGGGATGAACCGTCCTGATCCGCCTTTTCCTCGATCAGGATTTCCATGGGATGCATGCGGTAGAGGAAGGATACGGTTCTTCCGTCGGGCAGGGCCAGGCTGCCGTCTTCCATAACCGCCAGATTGTAGAAGGATTCAAAGAGGATATGGCTCCGCACGTCTTCGGGCACCGCTTCCTTCATGGCGTTCATGAGAAACCGGGTGGTCCCCATATCTTCGATATAGTCATGGAAGCAGGAGAAGAGCATGGGATGTTCCTCCAGCTGCCGGCTGCTCATATGTCCACAGCACCTTAGATAGACATCCAGAAGAAAGCTGCGAAGGCCGTTCATTTCAAAGGCATTGGGGTTTTCTTTCCCAAAATACCGGGCCGCCACGCCATTGGCATAGTAGGCTTCGATTTCCGCGCAGGGCGTATCTGCATTGATTTCGACCATGTGTATGGCTCCGGTCTTTTCATCAATCACGTAGTCAAACCGGGAAATCCAGGTGGGCAGATCCTTCATGGCATTGCCGCCGTGGAGGTATTCCCGCAGTTTCTCCGGGATTTCCATATCGTCCATAAAGGAGTCATCACATTCCATGGCCCGCTTCACCGCCTTGGCGAAAATGCGGTATAGTTCTCCGCTCACGCGGCGCACTTCTTCTATCTGTTTTCTTTTCACAATGAGGGGCAGATGGGTGGGATAGCGGAAGGGGTAGCCCGGGTATTCCACATAGGGAAATATGGTCCTGTCCAGGTCGTCCATAAAAGTCTTTTCCATCAGGACGCGCCTCCCCTCACACCGGCGCCGCCAAAGCCTGTCTTCCCGCCGGCCGGCGCCTTCACCGTGGAATTTCCGGAGGACTTGCCGGACTCATAGGAATTCTTATTCCCTGCATAGGTTCCCGAGCCACTACCCGTATTCTGCTGCTGTTTCTGCTCCGTATAGGCCGGCCGGTCATTCAGCACACTTCCTGTGTTCCTGTCATAATGGCCGGAGTAGCCCGGCAGGCCGTGAAACATGAAATAGCTCATCATGAGCAGGGGCAGCAGGCTGGAAACGCCGGACACGTACTGAAGGTTATCATTCTCGTCCCTGCGGAAGGTCACTTCCTCGCCGTTATCGTATTTGGCGGTCTCTGTGCCGTCCTCATTCTTCACCAAGTGGTAGGTCCGGCCGTTCTCATCCTTCAGCTCATCCCCCTGGGCCTTCTGTTCCTGCCCGCAGCCCGCCATCATCACCGCCGCGCCGCCGGCCGCCATAAAAGCAGCCAGAATGGCTGCTGTCTTTGCACTTCTATACATGTGTGTCTCCTTTATTTCTATTTGATGAAATATGATTTGTTCTTTAAGTATCATACCATATAAAGGGCTCTCCGGTTTCCTGTTTTTTATTTCCACTCTTGCCATCCAATACAAAAGGGGCTGTGAAAAAATGATTTACATTTTTCACAGCCCCTTTTGTATACATAAATTTTCACGGTAATTGGCCCAATGACAGTCTGCTTCCTGCCTCTACGTCATTTCGAGCGATGCTGCATGTAGTTATGGATAATAATGCCTTTTGTTCTATTGAGGCTCTGAGCCCCGAAATCTCACGCCGCAATGAGGTTTATACTATCGTGGAATGAGATTTCTCCACTCTGTGGAGGTCCTGCATAGGACCTCCAAGTCAGCCGAAGTTGGCCTCTAGCCTGCCCAATAAGAGGCTTTCCTATTGTCGGCTGACTGACCGTCGAAATGACAGTGAGGTGGAGTGGCAGCGGTGTCATTTCTGTATTTTTTCACAGCCCCCTTCCTCATTAATAAAACATGGATTTACAACATTCCAAGAAGGTCATTGAGCCCTTCTGTCATGGTAGGATGGGTGTAAATGCTATCGCGAAGGACAGAATATGGAATCTTCCGGTCCATTGCCAGTCTCACCAGGTTAATCATTTCATAGGATTCCAGGCAGAAGAAATGGGCTCCCAGAATGAGACCGCTCTCCTCATCCACAATGACTTTAAGAAGGCCTGATGGATTTTTCAGTACATGGGCCTTGGGAATCGCTGCCGCCGGCATGGAGGCAATCAGGACTTTCCAGCCCGATGCCCGGGCTTCCTCTTCCGTCATCCCCACCCTGGCCAGCGGCGGATCCAGAAAGAGGGCGTAGGGAACGGGGCCGCGGTTTTCTGTCGTTCTCTTCAAGTCCCCGTTGAAATTGCTCTTCAGGATGCGGAAATCATCCAGGGAAATATAGGTAAACTGCATGCCTCCCGTCACATCTCCGGCTGCCATGATGTGAGGTTTGGATGTATGAAGGGAGCTGTCTACTTTCACTGCTCCTCGAGGCGTCATTTCCACCCCTGCTTTTTCCAGGGCAAGAGAAGATACATTAGGCTGCCGTCCCGTAGCTGCCAGCAGGACATCAGCGTGAAGGATTTCTTCTCCGTTCTTTGTCTTTACATGAATCAAGGCCTCTTCTTTCTCATCTTCCACCCGAAGAACGTCTGCTTCTTCCAGAATGCGAATGCCCTGTTTTTCCAGATGTTCTTTCACCGCCGCTGCCATTTCCCTGTCTTCCTTCGGAAGGAAAACAGAGCCCTTCTGGATGACGGTCACCCGGGCACCGAAATTGTTATAATAGGACGCAAATTCCAAACCGATATAGCCGGCTCCTAGAATCACCAGATGACGGGGCAGCTTTTTCTCATCCATCAGGGTCTCGCTGGTGTAGACAAAGGCGCTCCGGTCAAGCCCTTCCACCTTCGGCAATACAGGCGCTGCGCCTGTATTGATGACAATATGCTCTGCCCGGATGATTTCTTCTTTTTCATCAGAGGAAATCAGGATTTCATGGTCATTCACAAAGGACGCCGTGCCGTCATATACAGTCACTCCTGCCTGTACCAGCTTGTCATAATTTTTCCCGCGAAGCATGGCGGTGAGACGATTCTTCTCCTCCACCGCTTCTGCATACCGCTTTTCTTTTTCTTCCCAAGAACCGTCCCGTCCATGAGACAGGCGGGCACTGTATTCCAGAGATTTACTGGGTATGCAGGCTACATTGATGCAGGTGCCGCCATACCGTTCTTTTGATTTTTCAATGAGCGCCGTTTTGATGCCCTGGGATGCCAGAAAAGAAGCAAATGTTTTTCCGGCCTTGCCAAATCCGATAATTACGTATTCATAGACTGTCATAGGTTTCCTCATTTCTTTTAAATAGGTAAATCTAAAATTATCTATATATATTTTACATCAGGAGGAAGAATGATGTCAATTTCAAAATGGGGGCGGACATGCCGGAAGCGTGAAGGTTCAGAGGGTGGTGGCTGAAAAGGTTCTTAGGATTGACCGGCCCGTTGGGCCGGAGGGTTCTCATGTTTGACAGCCGCTTCGCGGCTGAGGGTTGAGGTGGCGGCTGACGCCGCAGGATAAAAAGGGGCGCGCCTGTCGGCGCAGGTTGTGTAGAAGGGTTGTGTAGAAAGGGGCGGGGAGAAGGGTTCAGAAGGTTCAGAGGGTGGTGGATTGCCCTTCGGGCAATAATTATGAAGTCAGCGTTACGGAAATACCTTTTGTGTCACCAAGGGTACATGGCGAAGTACAAAAGCCTTCTTCCTCTGGAAGACGACAGTCCTACAGAGGACTGTCGAGTCGGGCTAATATTCGAGTATAGCCTGCACACTAAGCGAGCACCTTAATGCCCGACGGTGTCGCCGTCAGGCGACGAATGGTAGCGGATTTTCGAAGAAAATCCGAGGCCCTGAAGGGGCCTAATGTGTCTCTTCCGTAAAATGCCGCCTTTGCACAGCAAAGGCCTATCCTCAGCCCTATCGGGCAGCTCCTTCCAGTGAAAGGAGCCTTACGTTACGGGATTTCCTTTCTGATACATAAATCGTGCTAAACATTCTGCTGAATTGGCCACCTCCGGTGGCCACCCCTTATCCGGCTGCGCCGGACTCCCTCCACGGGAAAGCGTCTCACGTGATTTTCGGGTCGCTATCGCTCCCCTACAAATCACGTTCGCTTGCCACCCTATTCAGGGGGGAGAATAGACCTCTCTACGCTTTCCTGTAGAGTTATGTGGCACACTGTTGAGCGTCCATAGTGCCCCCTGAACAGGGGGAAAGGCGGTGGCGCAGCCACCAAAGGGGGTGCCGCTTTTCCATCGCCCGCCAGGGCGGTTTTATGGTTTTATCATAATGGCGCCCTTATTTCCCAAAGGGCGCCCACCAAGGCTGATAGCTGATAGCTGACAGCCAATAGCCGGTACTAGTTCACCAGCCCACTAGCCACTAGATCTGCGCCGTCAGGCGCTCCTCGATCCCGGCCCCGACCCCAGCCGCTCTGCGGCTGCCTTCACTCCTTTGCCTGATGCACCACGATCTGGGGGAAGGGAATGTCGATCCCGTTTTGGTCAAAGGCTTCTTTCACCCTGATATACAGCTCATTCTGGGCGTCAAAATACTTCTGCCGGTCCACCTGGGCCCTTACGTAAATGCGGATGGATGATTCGGCCAGGGCGCTGACATAGACAGGAAGGTTTTCTTTGTTCAGCACATAGTCATCTTCCGTAAATATCTGTTTCAGCAGTGCAATGCACTTGGGCAGGTTGGTACCATAGCCTACATCAAAGGTAAATTCCAGATTTCTTGTTTCGAAGGCAGAATAGTTTTTAATGACGCTGTTGATAAGAGATGAATTGGGAATCACAATCATCTGGTTTCCCAGGGTGGAAATCAGGGTATACATAATGCGGATATCCGTAACCGTCCCCTGATTGGAGCCGACCTGGATATAGTCGCCCACCCGGAAAGGGCGGAAAATGAGGATGAAAATACCGGATGCCACATTGCCGATATTGTCTTTGAGCCCCAAGCCGATAGCCAGACCCACGCCGCCAAAGGCTGCTGCCAGGGTTCCTGCTGCCACGCCGGCCGTCCCCAGCGCCACAATGGCCACAATGGCCAGGCAGAAGAAGAAAATAATCTCAGAAATGAATGTTTTGGCGGAAGGATCTACATTGCTCTTTTCCAAAATATGCTCAGCCGCTTTGCGAATGTAGCGGCAAAGGATATAGCCGATAATAAAAAGGATGATGGCCTCTACCAGGTCCAGCCCCTTGGTAATGGCAAACATTTTCAAATCGCTGATAAATTTGGCGGTAATACTGATTTCATCAGTCACTACCTTTGTCACTGCATTGGTTTCCAATGGAAAAATCCTTTCTGTAAAATGTCTATGAAATAGAAGAAATCCATATTTCTTTTATTTTACCATATCTTACCAGCAGAAAAGCGGTTCCCCCTCAGGAACCGCTTCTGCTGGAATCATGTTTATTTCGCCTGTTTTTCCCCAGCCGTAATGATATTTTCAATCACCATGGCTGTGGTCACGCTGCCTACGCCGCCAGGAACAGGGGTAATGGCGCCGGCCACCCGGGAAACCGGTTCATAGTCCACGTCTCCCACCGTTTTGCCGTTTACCCGGTTAATGCCTACGTCAATGACTACGGCCCCCGGTTTCACCATGTCCGCCATCACCGCTCCCGCATGGCCCAAGGCAGCCACCAGGATATCCGCTTCCCTGGTGATTTCCTTCAGGTTCTTCGTATGAGAGTGGCAGATAGTGACAGTGGCGTTCTTTTTCAGAAGCATAAGGGATACCGGTTTGCCGATTACATTGCTCCGTCCGATGATTACTGCCTTTTTCCCGTCGGGATTGATGCCGTAATGGTCAAGAATGGCCATGACGGCCCGGGGGGTGCAGCCGAAAAGTCCGTCCTTCCCTGCAAAGAGCCTGCCTGCATTGGTATCGGTCAGACCATCCACATCCTTGTCGGGATTGATTAAAGCAATCATCTTTTCAGAATCAATGCCTGCCGGCAGAGGCATCATCATCAGAATGCCCGTGATTTCCCGGTCATGGCTGAGATCAGTAATCAGGCTTCCCAGCTCTTCTTCCGTAATATCTTCGGACTCACGGAAGATTTCTGATTCAATGCCGTAGCCTTTGGCCACTTTCTGCATAAAAGCTGCATACATGGCGGAAGGTTTGCTGTTCCCCGCCAGAATTACAGCCAGTTTCGGTTCATAGTGCTTTTCCCGCAATGCGGCCAGCCTTGCCCGGAGAACCTTTTCCAGGGAAGCGGCCGTTTCTTTTCCGTCCAGTATGTCTGCCATGTTAGAAGAGTCCTGTAATATGTCCTTCATCATCTACATCAATCCGTTCAGCAGCCGGATGTTTCGGAAGGCCGGGCATGGTCATGACCTTGCCGGTCAGAACGACGACGAAACCGGCACCTGCAGAAATCTTCACTTCCCGTACATGCAGAGTGAATCCAGAAGGAGCGCCCAGTTTGGCGGGATCATCACTGAAGGAAGCCGGGGTCTTGGCAATGCATACCGGCACATGTCCAAATCCCATGTCTTCGATATGCTTCAATTCCTTTTCCGCAGCACTGTCATACTGCACAGTACCTGCGCCGTAGATTTCCTTTGCAATGGTTTCAATCTTTTCTTTCAGGGACAGTCTGAGGTCATAGAGCGGCTTGTAAGCAGAACCTTTATCAACAGCTGCCAGCACCTTGCGGCCCAGGTCAAGACCGCCTCTGCCGCCATCTGTAAAGACGGTGGATTCAGCCACCGGAACGCCCGCTTCAGCGCAGGCATCTTCGATAACCTTCTTTTCTTCCGCTGTATCACTGGGGAACATATTGAGAGCCACCACAATAGGCAGACCGTATTTTTTCAGGTTGGAAATATGACGCAGCAGGTTCGGAAGACCTCTCTTCACGGCTTCCGGATCCGATTCAGTGAGTTCGTTCTTTGCTTTGCCGCCGTTCATCTTCAGTGCACGGATGGTGGCCACCAGCACGGCAGCGTCCGGTTTCAATCCGGCGAAGCGGCACTTGATATCCAGGAACTTTTCAGCCCCCAGGTCGGCACCGAAGCCTGCTTCCGTTACCACATAATCAGCCAGATGGAGAGCTGTACGGGTAGCCAGTACGGAGTTGCAGCCATGAGCAATATTTGCGAAGGGGCCGCCATGGATAAAGGCCGGTACATGTTCCAGGGTCTGTACCAGGTTCGGTTTCAGGGCATCCTTCATGAGGGCAGCCATGGCCCCCTGGGCGTGGATATCACCGGCAGTAACCGGTTTGTTATCATAGGTGTAGCCTACGATGATCCGGGCAAATCTTTCCTTCATATCCCGAATGGAATCAGCAAGGCAGAGGATGGCCATCACTTCGGAAGCTACGGTAATATCAAATCCGTCTTCCCGGGGAACCCCATTGGCATGGCCGCCAAGACCTACGACGATATGGCGGAGCACCCGGTCATTCATATCCTCCACCCGTTTCCAGACCACCCGGCGGGGATCGATGCCCAGGGCATTTCCCTGCTGGATATGGTTGTCCACCATGGCAGCCAGAAGATTGTTAGCTGCTGTAATGGCATGAAGGTCACCGGTGAAATGGAGGTTAATATCTTCCATAGGAACCACCTGGGAATAGCCGCCGCCGGCAGCGCCGCCCTTAATACCCATGCAGGGGCCAAGAGACGGTTCGCGGAGGCAGATCATGGCCTTCTTGCCGAGCTGAGCGAGCGCCTGTCCCAGTCCTACAGTGGTGGTCGTCTTTCCCTCTCCTGCCGGGGTTGGAGAAATAGCGGTCACAAGAATCAGGTGGCCCATCGGCTTATTTTCCAGTTCTCTGGTCAGTTTCAGAGAAACCTTCGCCTTATAGGGACCATAATTTTCCAAATCTTCCGCCGGAATTCCAATGGAAGCACCGATTTCTGTAATCGGTTTCAGTTCTGCTTTCTGTGCAATTTCAATATCGCTTAACATCATGTCCACTCCTTCATACCCAACCACATTCAGAAATTTCCAGCTTCACCAGCCCCAAAGGCTGATGAAGCAATACTCTTCTCATTATATCACAATAAGGGGAGGGTTGACGGGGCTTTGCCCCGAAGGGTTATGGCGGCGGCTTCGCCGCAGGCTGTGACCTGCTGACACAGGCAGGCTGTGTAGAAGGATTGTGAATGAAAGGGTTCTTAAGATTGACAGTTATTGGTCCCCCACGGTTATCGTAGAGGCTCACGCCGCAGGATGCGTCAAAAAAGCAGCACCCTCTGACGGAGGTGCGCTGCTTTTTCATAGGTCCTGCCTATTTAATCATGATGGGAGAAGTGGACCTTTACATTATCTCCCCGTTTCACCCGGCTGCCAATGCCCGGCTCCTGTTTATCGGCATAACCGCTGCCTTCAGGCTGGAAGCCCAGACCGGCTCGGGTCAGCCATTCGCCTACGTCCCGCATGGACCAGCCGGTAAAGCTGGGAAGGCGGAATTCTCTGGCGTTTTCCGGAGGAAGGCTGGGTTTGTAGAGTTCGATGGGCTTGTCCTGCGGCTTGGCATGAATGGTCTGGTCATCCAGGGTAGGGATTTTCAGGTACCGCATGATCTGGGTCATGGCTTCCTTGAATACCGGTGCTGCCACCTGGCCGCCGTAGTACGTTCCCTTTGGCGTATCAAGCACTACAAGACAGATGGCCCTGGCGTCTTCCGTAGGACCGAATCCGCAGAAGGATGCTATGTACTGCCCTTTCAGGTATCCGCCGTTCACCGGATCCAGTTTCTGGGCCGTGCCGGTTTTACCGGCCATATGATAGCCAGGCACCTTGGCATTGGCACCGCCGCCTTCGGACACTTCTTTTTCCATCATGTCCTTCACGTCATCAGCCACTTTTTTGGAAATGGGATCGCCGCTGTATTCCACCGGCGTCACTTTGTAATCGCTGCCATCAGCGTTCTTGATGGACTGGATAATATGAGGTTTCACCATTTTGCCGCCATTGGCTATGGCACTGTAGGCCTGGACCATCTGCAGCGGCGTGACAGCGATGCCCTGACCGATGGACATGGTGGCCACATCGATGGGCCGCATATCCTTCGGTTCAAAAAGGATGCCGCTTCCTTCTCCGGGAAGTTCAATGCCCGTAGGTTTACCGAAGCCAAAGGCTTTAGCATAGCGGGTCAGTGTTTCTCCGCCGGTCAGAAGACCGACATGGGCAAATCCGGTATTAATGGAAAATTTCAGAATATCCACCAGCCGCACATCGCCATAGGACTCATCGTTCCAGTTCCGGATGGCATGGCCCGAAGCCCATACGGCGCCGGGATCATGCCACACCCGCTCTGTATCATAGGTGCCTGCTGCCAGAGCCGCCGATGCAATGATAGGCTTGAAAGTAGAGCCCGGTTCGTAAATATCCACGACGGCCCGGTTCTTGAATTCCGCTTCCGTCGCCTTGTCATAATGATTGGGGTCATAGGTGGGTCGGTTTCCTAAAGCCAGAATGGCCCCTGTCTTTGGATCCATGACGATGATGATTCCGCCGGAAGCATGGGTGGATGTCATGGCACGGTCAAGAGCCCGTTCCGCATAGAACTGGATATTCTGGTCAATGGTAAGGTACACGGACTTTTCTTTTTTGGCCCTGTAGGGTGCCATGGCCGATTTCAGGATGGGATTGCCCCTGGCATCAGTCAGGATATGCTGCTTATTTGCCCCGCCCCTGATGAGTTCATCCAGAGCCATTTCCAGACCATCCAGGCCCTTGTCATCCAGGCCTACAAAGCCAAGCACATTGGCAGCCATGGAATCGTTGGGATAGAACCGGCGGCTTTCATCAAAGAAACCAAAGCCTTTCCATTTCTTTTCCTTAATCAGGGCGATGACCTTATCCGAATCTTCCGGATCCATCACCCGTTCCATCCATACGAAGCGGGAGTCCTGGGATAAATCCTTCACCAGATCCCCTTCTTTTTGATGAAGAAGAGGCGCCAGTTCTTTAGCCGCCTCTTCAGGGCTCACATTCATGGTACCGGGATCGGCATAAAAAGATTTCACCATAATGGAAAAAGCCAGTTCCCTGCCATTTCTATCATAAATGGTACCGCGGGGCGAATAGAGAGTCTGCACTCCTTCTGTCTGGTTCAGCGCCATTTCTTCATAATGATGGCCCTCTATGATCTGTACCCACATAAGCCGGAGAAGCAGAAGGCCGCCGATGATGCAGAGGATGAAAGAAAGCCTGACGCTTCGCTTTCTCATCCTATTTCTGGGCAGTTCCTTTTTCATGTTCCCTTCTCCTCTTGAATCTCACCGCCGCATCATAAAGGGCGGCTGGACTATTTTCCAGATTTCCATTCTGCACTCGGAGAAGGAGGTTCTGCATTCCTTCTCCCACCAGGTTTCCCAAAAGCCGGGGTACATCCTTTCCGTAATGAAGCTCGCGGGTGGTCACAGGCACAGAAAGAGACACTTCTTCCATGTACTGCCCGAATTCACTGTGCCCGGCAGTGTCTGAAAGGGACCGTCCGCAGCCGATGATATCAGCATTTCCCAGATCTGTCATCTGATGAAAGGCTTCTGCCATGTCGGCAGAGGAACGAAAGGTCTTATTTCTTGCCAGACTTCTCACCCATTTCAGTGCATCGGCTTCTTCGAAATTAGCGAAATAATGAAATTTCATGTGGTTTTCCACCAGCCATACCACCCGGTCTGTGAAATCGGAAGGCATCTGCCAGCGAGAGAGTATCTCCCGGGCCATGCGGGCGCCTTCCCTGTCGTGGCCGTAATCGGTGAGTTTTCCCTTTCTCACCGCCCGAATACCGGGCATGCCCTTTCCCACATCGTGAAGAAGAGCCGCCCAGCGGTTCAGTAAAAGAGGCTGTGATGCATCCACCACTGCCAACGTATGGTACCAGCCGTCAAATTTATGAAATTCCTTCTGCTGAGGAAGGCCCACCAAGTGAGAAAGCTCCGGAAGGATGGGCACTTTTCTGGAAACGCCGTTTTCTTTCACCTGACAGCTCATTTCATTGAGCCCGCTTCTCACCATGAGGTCCAGTCCCCGGGCAGCATGGGGCGTAACCAGGAGACGGTTGACCTCCTCCTTCACCCGTTCCAAAGAAAGCCCTTCCACCCGGGAAAAGGCACTCTTCATGCCTTCCACCAGACTTTTGTCCGCCATGAAATCAAGCTGCCCCAGAAAGCGGCAGGCCCTGAACATGCGGAGCGCGTCTTCGTTAAACCGGCTCGATGCATGGCCAACGGTACGGAGCCGCTTCTTCTCCAGATCCTCCAGTCCATGGAAGTAATCATAGAGACAGCCATCGCTATCCAGCGCCATGGCATTCACGGTGAAATCCCGGCGGCTTACATCTTCCTTCAGACTGTCAGAAAAAGAAACCTCCTCCGGCCGGTGAGCATCAGCTCCATAAAATTCCCGCCGGAAAGTGGTGACTTCATAGCTCTTTCCATGCCTCACCACAATGACAGTACCAAAACGCCGTCCACCACCGTCAACGGCCTTCCAGCCTGCAGCCCTAGCAATGCGCATGGTTTCCTCCGGCCGGGCAGAGGTGGTGATATCCCAGTCATGGGGCACAAGACCCATGAGAAGGTCCCTGACACAGCCTCCTACCACATAGGCCTCTTTCCCCTCTTCATTCAGTTTTCGAAGGATTGCAAGCGCCCCTTCATCGATTTTCCCTGCCCGTTCATCCTCCGGAAGGTCCCGGAAGCCTTTATCCCGCAGGCAGGAAACCATGCGGTTAATCAGATTCATAAGAAAAGCCTTTCCTGTCCGGCGTCCGGCAGGAATCCCCGGGGACGTCAATAGTCGTATATCTTATTATATACTTTTCAGTAAGGTGAGAAAAGGGGCCGCAGGCAGAGCCGCAGAGCCAAGCCTGTATCAAGCCCGTTCCCTTTTGATGCAGAGGGTGTAACAGGAAAATCTCTTTATAGGCAGGCGAAGGGCATACTTTGGCCAGCTTGCGTTTTTCATGCAGAATGCGCAGAACATGCTGACAGCGTCTCCCTGCTGCTAAATGCCACCTGGCAGGAAGGCTGCCCCCCTAGCGCCTTCAATTTCCCCCAATCAGAAAAACCCTGCAGAGAGTTAAGCACTCTGCAGGGTTTTTATACCTAAAACTTCAATCAGTCTTTATACTGTTCAGGAAGTTCAGTAACTCTGGCAACACCGGAAGCAATCGCAGCTTTAGCAACGGCTTTTGCTACTTCATGAGGTACTCTTTCATCAAATACGTCTACCACCACATGGTCCGGATCCAGCTGGCACTTGGTAGCCAGGTCAGCCAGGGCATGGGCAGCAGCCAGTTTCATTTCTTCGTTGATCTGACGGGCTCTGACGTCCAGGGCGCCGCGGAAGAGGCCCGGGAATACGGAGGAGTTATTCACCTGGTTGTGCATATCGCTTCTGCCGGAACCATAGATGTATACGCCCTTTTCCTTGGCTTCTTCTTCCATGATTTCCGGTACCGGATTGGCCATGGCAAATACGATGCTCTTGTCAGCCATGGTCTTGATGGCATCATTATTGAATACGCCGGGAGCGGAGCAGCCGATAAGTACATCGGCCCCTTTTACTGCCTCAGCAAAAGTGCCCTGTTTGTTTTCCGGATTGGTCTTCTGAATCAGTTCCAGCTGTACCCGGTCCCGTTTGCCATTGTCGTAGAGAATGCCTTTGGAATTCAAGATGGTCATGTTTTCCGGTTTCACGCCGTCTTCCAGAAGGAGGCGGGCAATGGCGGTGCCTGCTGCACCGGCGCCGTTCATAACGACTTTGATTTCATCGATCTTCTTGCCGGTGACTTTGAGAGCTCCCAGAAGAGCAGCCAGGGCAGCAATGGCGGTGCCATGCTGGTCATCATGGAATACAGGGATATTCATGATTTTCTTCAGTTCATCTTCAATGTCATAGCATTTCGGAGAGGAAATATCTTCCAGATTGATGCCGGCAAAGTTCTTTTCCAAAAGTTTCACGGTATGGATGAATTCATCCTTGTCCTTGGTGTCAAGAACGATGGGGATGGCATCAATGTTGCCGAATCTTTTGTAGAGTGCGGATTTGCCTTCCATAACAGGCATGGCAGCAGCAGCACCGATGTCGCCCAGGCCCAGTACGCGGGTACCGTCGGAAATAACGGCTACCACATTGCCCCTCCAGGTCATTTCCAGGGACAGGTCTTCATCCTTCTTGATTTCCAGGCATGGTGCGGAAACACCCGGGGTATATACGATAGCCAGATCATGGCCGTTTTTCATATCCGCATTCAGGGCGGTCTTAATCATCTGGTGCTTTTCTTTTCTAAGCGCAATGGCTTCTTTCTTCAGTTCTGCTGTATCCATTCTTTTCCTCCTTGTAATAAAAAAGAATACAAATCAGTCTTTAATGGCGGGCATATTCCTGCCATTGAAAATTTCATACATTTCCTGTTTCAGCAGGCGGCGGATTCTCTTCACTTCTTTGGGAGACAAATCCTTTTCCGTCATATCGAAAAGGTAATTATCCAGCTTGAAATCGTGAAGAAGCATTTTGGTGTGGAAAATATTTTCCTGGTATACGTTCACGTCAATTAAATCATAGGCATGACGCAGATCCGGCGCCATGTAGTTCTGGATGGAATTGATCCGATGGTCAATGAAGATTTTCTTTCCCTTCACGTCCCTGGTAAATCCCCGGACCCGGTAGTCCGTAATGACAATGTCCGCTTCAAAGGAACGGAGCAGGAAATTCAGAGCTTTGAGCGGTGAAATTTTCCCGCAGGTGGACACATCAATGTCTGCCCGGAAGGTACAGATGCCGTCCTGGGGATGCATTTCCGGATAGGTATGGACCGTAATATGGCTCTTATCCAAATGGGCCACCACATCCTGCTTTTCCACCTCTTCCTCTGCTATGAGCATGGTTACGCTGGCTCCCTGGGGATCATAGTCCTGCTGGGCAATGTTCAGCACCTGGGCGCCGATGGTGTCTGCCACTTTCTGAAGAATGCCGGTCAGTCTTTCGGCGCTGTACTGTTCGTCAATATAAGCGATGTACTTCTTCCGCTCTTCTTCGGTGCTGGCATAGCACACATCATACATATTAAAGCTCAGGGTTTTTGTCAGGTTGTTGAATCCGTAAAGCTTAAGCTTACTCCTTTTCATGAAGTAAACTGTCACCTCCCTCAACGGTTCCTTGGATGGAACACACAAATTATATCATAAGGTTATATAAATTGAAATAGTCCGGAAATAAGTATACTTTTTAAGTATAAAAAAGTGTAATCATTATGCCTTTCAATCACATATCATTACCGGGAAAGGGCTGAATCCTTCAGCTTAGCCAAAAGGGAACGGAGAGCCCGTCCACGATGGCTGATTTTATTTTTTTCTTCCATCGGCAGTTCTGCCATAGTTTTCCCATACCGGGGCAGGTAGAAAAGGGGATCATAGCCGAAGCCGCCCTTTCCCTGGTAGAAATCCCGAATAATGCCTTCGCAGGTTCCTTCTGCCGTGATTTCCTTTCCATCAGGCCAGACCAGAGCCACTACACATACGTAGCGTCCTTTGCGGTCTTCTCCTGTATAGGGTTTCAGATCTTCAACAAGTTTCCGGTTGTTGGCTTCATCATTACCGTGGACACCGGCATAGCGGGCAGAATAAATACCGGGCCTGTCACCTAAGGCATCGGCAATGATGCCGGAATCATCAGAAAGTACCGGAAGTTTCACTGCTTTGGCATAATAATGGGCCTTCAGCAGTGCATTTTCTTTAAAACTTGTGCCTGTTTCTTCGGGCTCTGCCACATCTGCCACTTCTGCTATCGGCAGGGCTTCCCAGCCGATTTCTGCAAAGGCTTTCCTGAATTCTCTGATTTTCCCCTGATTATGGGTTGCAAGTACGATTTTCATAATGCCTCCTACATGGTGGAATGACCCATCATCATACCTACCGATTCTCTTTTGACTCTGCGCCAGTTCTGCTCTGCCTCTGCCAGTCGGGAAACTGCCTTTGCAGCGTTTTCCGTGATATCTTCCATTTTCTGTCTATCCGATACTGGAAGAGGCACACGAAGAAGACGGGACATGGAAAAAGCATAGGTTTCTCCGCTTCTCATGGTTTCCAGGAAAAGCCGGCCCACCGGACCGTCGAGGTAGAGTTTCAGGAACCAGGGTGTATACCACCCTTTCATCCGCAAGCCGAAAACTCCTTTTCCTGCCACATATTCCTCCCCTTTTCCCACAGGAATGAAACGGAACTGCCCTTTATGGAGGGTCAGAGCCAGGTCACCTTCTCTAAGAAGGATGCCTTCCCGGTACTCATCCCAAACCACGGGCCTTTCCTCATTCTTCAGGATTTCCGAGTCAGTCAAGGCTTCTGCCTCAAGAATCTGATATCTTCCGGCAGGAATCGTCTCCTTTTTCACTTCATCAAATTCCTGCCCCAGCGCATGCTCCATTTGGAGGATATTTCCAGCCAGTATGGCCTGCAGCGCCGGAGAGGCATTGTAGGCATAGACATCGTAATTCCATTCATCGGCTTCCTGAAAAGCGGATAATGGCATCTTAAGCTGTTCAAAGAAAGCGCATTTCCCTTCTGCAAATCCCATATTTCCAATGGATACGCCCTCTTTGCCGTAATCAAAGCGAAGGAAAGCATATTCCCTTTCTCCCATGGAAAAGTCAAAATAGCCGGAAAGACGGCCGTCCCTGCGGACATCATTTCTTATACCGTCTGGAGTGTCTCCCGAGGCCGTGAAATGGTCATAGGGAAGAATCCAGTCCATGGAGCCTTTTTCTGATAGAAGAGGAAGAAGCTGCCTTTCTTCGCCCTGGCCTTCGCCGATGCCATGGAAGATATAGTCATACTTCACCTCATCATGAGCCAGGTCTTCGGGAAGAAGGAAACGGCAGCGGGGAAACAGGAGCTGCAGCCTTTTCTTCCACAGGGAGCTTTTCACCACAAAGGCCAGCCGTTTATCGGCCAGCTTGTCCCACAGCCTTCCAGCATAGGGAAGATAGGATTCCACGCCAGAGAAGAGCACTGTTTTGCCGGACTTTTCCGCCCGTTCTATGCCATATTCCACAAGTGCCTTCATTTCATCAGTCATGGGAGAAACGCCGGGCGCAAATACCATAGGATCCACCCGGAGTGCCAGGGTATAGACCCGGACATAGGTATCCGCATCCCCTTCATACATGCCCAGCTTCTCGGCAGTCTGTTTCATATTGTCATATAAATCTTCAATCGAAATGCCGTACTGCTGGTTAGATGGATTTAAAAAAAGGACATAATCCAGGTACCGTGCCCGCATGATTTCACTGAAAATACGGTCCGCCGGCACGCCATACCTGGCAAATGTCTCTGTCGCATCATGGATATCTTCCATTGTCATTACCGGTATCATCTTTTTCCTCCTGTACATATATGTAATATTATACGACATGGGCCATGAAAAAGGCTACTCTTCCCATAGAAGGAATTCCAGAGCTCTCAAAATCCACTTTCCAGAAATTCAGGTCTCCAGACTCATCTTTTCCCTAAAATAAAAACGCCCATGGATAACCATGGGCGTTCTGCCATTCGGAAACGGATTAACGTTTGGAGAACTGGCTTGCTTTTCTTGCTTTCTTGAGACCGTATTTCTTACGTTCTTTCATTCTTGGATCACGGGTAAGCAGACCTGCACTCTTCAGTACTTTTCTGTAGTCTGCATCTACATCCAGCAGTGCTCTGGAAATGCCGTGACGAATAGCTCCGGCCTGACCTGTACGGCCGCCGCCCTGAACGTTGGCAATTACGTCATAAGCGGAGGTGGTTCCTGTCAGTTCCAGCGGCTGTTTAATAATCAGTTCAAGAGTAGCCAGATCGAAGTAATCCTTCAGATCGCGGCCATTGATTGTAATATTACCCTGTCCCGGTACCAGACGGACTCTGGCAACGGATGTCTTTCTGCGGCCGGTGCCGTAGTATGTAGCTTCTGCCATTTCTTATTTCCTTCCCTTCCGGTTAACGGATATCAAACTTTAATTCTTCAGGTTTCTGTGCTGCATGCGGATGTTCGCTGCCTGCATAAACATGAAGTTTACGATACATCTGGGCACCGAGCTTGTTCTTTGGAAGCATGCCGCGGATTGCATGTTCAACAACCCATACCGGTCTTTCGCGAAGAGCATCTCCTGCCTTCTGGTATCTGTCACCGCCGATATAGCCGGTGTAGTGGAAGTAAACTTTCTTCAGTTCTTTCTTGCCTGTCAGAATGACTTTGTCTGCATTGATGATGATGACATTGTCACCGGTATCAACATGCGGTGTGTAGGTAGGTTTATTTTTGCCGGAAAGAACTTTGGCAACGTTAGCAGCCAGGCGGCCAACGGTCAGTCCTTCAGCATCTACGATATACCATTTACGGGTAATGTTGCCCGCATTGGCCATAAATGTGGTTTTCATTGTAAATGATTCCTCCTGAATAAAAAACAGAACCGCAAGACATCGTCCTTCCTCCGGGGCTAGTGGTTTCCGGACAAATCTCACAAGGAGTATTATAACCTTTTCTGATAGCACTGTCAAATATTTTTTTATATATTTTTATTGATGGGGATTGGGGACCGGGGACTGGGATTGGAGTAAAAGCAGTCTCTCTGCTGCTCCAGGAGAACGGCTGGCTATATGTATCACTTATGATACTTTACCATATCCCATCCTCTTCTGGCCAGATTTCCCAGTCACCGGAAAACAGTCAAAGATCATCTTTGTTATATAATGTTTCTATAACTATGTCGCTCTTCATTTTATATCAATTACTGATGTAGCCTCCTTCTTTTTCTTACCCATTTGCCTGTAATTATATATGTATTATATGTAGAATTTTCCAACTGCATCCATTCTATTAAACTATCACTCTAAATCATAGCAAATTAAGTTTGTATTATTTCAAGGCATAGCAGAAATCGATTACTCTTATTTTCTTCAATTTCGTAAAAAGTATATTCTATTTCGCCTATTGACGAAATCTATTTCTCGTTGTATTCTTTTATGCGTAGAAAGCAATCAATCAGAAGCGAAGAGCATTGTATATGAGCAATACTCATAATGTGAACTATCTATAACACATAGTCATAATGCTTCAAAACGAGAGGAGATGGATGACAGAGGATAGCGGTTCTATTCTTTTTTATTGTATTCACTGCGGATTCTCCGGGCTTATGCCTTGAAAATCCACATCGTACCAATTTTTAAGGAGGCATTCCCTTGACCACTTTCTTACTTGCCCTGGCTGCTCTCATAGCCGGCTATTTAATTTACGGATCCATCGTGGACAGGCTTTTCAGACCTACGGACCGCAGGACACCTGCCCTCATACACAATGATGGTGTTGACTACATGCCTCTTCCCACGTGGAAGGTATTTCTCATCCAGCTCCTGAACATTGCAGGCCTTGGCCCGATTTTCGGCGCCCTGGGCGGTGCTCTCTGGGGGCCTTCGGTATATCTCTGGATTGTGCTGGGTACTATTTTTGCCGGCGGCGTCCATGATTACCTCTCCGGCATGATGTCCATCCGGGAAGACGGCCACAGTATCTCAGAAATCGTAGGCTGCCACATGGGACACACCATGCTCACCATTATGCGTTTCTTCTCCGTTATCCTTCTGGTACTGGTAGGTACCGTATTCATGACCGGCCCGGCCATGCTTCTTGCCAAGCTTACGGGCTGGCAGGTTCTCCCCTGGCTTCTGGTTGTTCTTGTTTACTATTTCCTGGCCACTCTTCTTCCTGTTGATAAAATTATTGCCCGTTTCTACCCCATTTTCGGTATCTGCCTGATCATCATGGCTCTGGGTATTGCCGGCGGCATGCTCATGGGCGTAGGCGGTCATGTCATGCCTGAAATGGTTCTGGCCAATATGTATCCCGGTGAAAACCAGCTTCCCATCTGGCCGCTCATGTTCATCACCGTAGCCTGCGGCGCAATTTCCGGTTTCCATTCCACCCAGTCTCCTATTATGGCCCGCTGCCTGAAGGATGAACGCCTTGGCCGTCCTGTATTCTACGGTGCCATGGTAGCCGAAGGCATTATCTGCCTTATCTGGGCAGCAGCCGGCGTCACCTTCTTCGACGGTACCGGCGGACTGCAGGCTGTCCTGAAAGCCGGCGGCCCCGGCGGCGCAGTGTATGACATCTGCGTAGGCTACATGGGTACCGGTATCGGTGCGGTACTGGCCATGCTGGGCGTTATTGCCTGCCCCATTACTTCCGGCGACACCGCTTTCCGTGCTGCCCGCCTGACTCTCTCTGACTGGTTCCACATTGATCAGCAGAGAACGGTAAAGCGTCTCTGCCTGGCTGTTCCACTGCTGGCTATCGGCGGTCTCCTTTCCCAGATTGACTTCAACATTGTATGGCGTTATTTCTCCTGGACCAATCAGACCCTTGCTATGATTGTTCTGTGGACTGGTTCCGTTTATCTGTATCATCAGTGTGCAAACCGCTATGCATGGCTCATGGCCTGCATCCCTGCCACCTTCATGTCTGTAGTGACCTTTACCTACATTCTGCAGGCCAAGGAAGGCTTCCAGCTGGATCCATCCATCACTTACCCGGCGGGCATTGCCTTCGGTGCTCTGTGCCTCTTCCTCTTCCTGAAAAAAACGGTCTTCAAAAAAGATGCCGAAAGAGAATGCAACAGTTCCATGGAATCTACTCTGAACGGATAACCAATAAAAAATCCCGCAGCTGCGGGATTTTTTTATTGCCTTCTACTCTCCATTCCTTTCACAGTATTCCTTCCATTCACAAAAGCGGCAGCTTTCTGGAAGGCGGCCGTTCACCTTTTTCTTCCGATGGTTGAAATCTTCTGCCAGAATGCGGCGGGCTGTATGGTCAAAGGCCTTCATCCGTTCTTCCACCTTCGCCGGATTTCCTTCCACTGCAAGAAGCGGTTCCTCTGTTTCACCGGTGAAATAGAGGAGAAGCTGCCCCACCGGTACTTTCAGTTTTTCCTCTACCAGACAGGCATAAATCTGAAGCTGGCTTTCGTATCTGGCAAAAAGAGGACTTTTCCGGTCCGGCTTCCTGCCTGTTTTGAAATCAATAATATCCACCTTTCCGCCGCCGCTTTGAAGAAGGTCGATGGTACCGTTCAGAATGTATTCATCTTTCACCAGTTCCAGAGGATATTCTGCTTCCCGTATCATGGACCAGTCTCCCCGCCGGTAGGAAATATACCCCAGCACTTCCTGGAATGCCTTGTCCAGCTCGTCCTTGGAAAGCCAGGTATTTTCTGCCTTGGAAAGGGCCTGGTAATCTGCCATGAGCCAGGCGTATACATTGTCCGGCGTCAGTCTTTCCTTCTGCCCGGAAAGCACAGCCCGGTGAATATCTTCGATGGTTTCATGGACCAGGGTTCCATATAGAAGGGCCATGCCCCGCACCGGTGCAAATCGATACACCCGGCTGAGCTTGTACTTCAGGGGACATTCTTCATACAGCGCTGCCTGGGCGGTGAAGGAAATGCGGGGTTTGAAATGGCCTTTCTCTACAGGGCGGAAATGGAGCTTTGTGAAATCGATTCCCTTCCTGTCAAATTCCGGAAGGCTGGCAAGGGGTTTCTGAAATGCAGGAGAAGGCTGTTTTCCCTTTTTCACGCAGCAGGCCAGGGCCAGCACCGTTTCCGCCCGGGAAAAGGCGGTATAGTATTTCCTTCGGAAATCAAAATCCCGGATATCGCTGTAAGGTTCATAGGAGCGGCGGCCGGTCATCTTTTCCACTACCCTGGGAATGAGGGAGTCTTCGCCCCGGGGCTTTTCATGAAGGGATGCCACAATGACCACCGGATATTCCAGCCCCTTGGATTGATGAATATTCAGGAAGGACACCTGTCCCGGCGGAGCATAGGCTTCTTCATCCTCGTACTCCCCTACTCCGTTCTCATACCACAGCCGCAGGTAGCGGGAAAAGAAAATATACACATCCTCCAGCGTTTCCTTGCCGTAGCCATGATTTTCTTCTGTAAAGCAGTCGAAACGGCTGATGAGTCTGGTAATGGAGGCAAGATTTCTGGCTTCATTGCATTCTCCTGCAGCAGCCTTATCCAGAAAAGCAGAAAAAGGAGCAAAGGAAAGAATTTTATATGACAGGGGCAGCAGATTTTCCGGCAGTTTCTTTTCTCTTTCCACTTTTCTTTTCATAGAACGAATCCACTGCTTCAGGTCTTCGTTCCTCTTCATCATGTCTTCTGCCATGGAGAGGAAAAGAACATAGGCCCCGCGGATTCCCTCTGTCTCATCCATAACCCTGTCCTGCCCCAATTTCCGCCGGATCCCGGAAAATATATAAAGCAGACAGCCAAAGAACCAGGCCACTTCCTTCCGTTCAAAAAAGTGTCCCGACCGGGGAGCATACACGGCAATATGCCTTTTGCCCAAGGCATACTGAAGGCGCATGGACGTATCCCCCTTGACGGAGTCAAAGAGCAGGGCCACCTGGTTGTAATCCGATATGCAGCCCTTTCTCTTCAGTTCTTCGATGAAATGGCACACCCGGTCTTCAAAAAGCCGGTCGTCTTCCTCTGCCGTAATCCGTACCACTGAGGGAACGCTTTCCTTTCCCCCGCCCGATACCAAAAGGCCTTTCCGGTAGCGGTACAGATGTCCCATCCGTTCCCAGGAGAACCAGTCGGGCTTAGCCATCCAGCGCATGCAGAAGGAAACGATGCCCTGGCCTGAGCGGTAATTGGTATGAAGGGTAATCACGCGGCAGCTGCTGCCAAAATGCTTTTGAAACTGGAGGATATTGGCCACCGTGGCGCCGCGGAAACGGTAAATACTCTGGTCATCATCGCCTACGACGAAAATATTTCTCTCCCTGCCGCCCAGAATCTGTACCAGCCGCTCCTGAATATAGTTGGTATCCTGATATTCATCCACCAGGATATAGCGGATTTTTTCCAGCACCCTGCGGCGCACATTTTCTTTTTCTGAAAGGATATAATAGGCCTCGGTCTGAAGCTTGGTAAAATCAAGGAAATTCTTTTTCCTGGCCAGTTTTTCATACCGTTTCATCATCCAGCCCAGTACCCGGATTTTTTCATCCTGGCTCCGGATCATATCGTCTGCTTTCATCAGCTCTTCTGACAAGCGGTTCACATACTGGCATATAGTGCGGCACCGTTTCCAGGGCGGCACCATCACCTCTTCCCCTGTTCTGTTATTGATGTAGGAGGACTGTACAACCAGCTCGAAATTGGGAATCTCTTCAAAGTCCGCCAGATGCTCATACACCATGTACTGCTGCTCAAACTGATCTGTTTCTATGAAATTTCTTTCCAGTCTTGTATATTCCCGGAATTCCTTCAACAGGCGGCGGCAGATATGGTGAAAAGTCCCTATATACATTTCATGGAGGTTGATTTCAATACCCTGCCGGGACAGCTCATTGGTAAGCCTTGTCATAAGCTCCTTGGACGCCTTCACTGTATAGGTGACAATCATGATCTGCTCCGGCTTCACTTTCCTGTCCCGGATCAGGTAAAGGACCCGCTGGATAATAGTATAGGTCTTTCCTGTTCCAGGGCCTGCAATAACCAAGGTAGGTCCTTCGGAGTGGATTGCTTCATACTGGTCAGGATTTTGAATACTTTCCATAAAAAGCTCCTTTGTGAATAGATAAAGCCTTATAACCCAGGGTGAAATGACATCAGAAAATCACCGGTGCTTCTCGTCCTCTCCATTTCCATAAAGAAAAAGAATAAAAAGCAGGGGAAGTCCCAGCACATAGGCAAAGGAATAGCGGAATACCGCAGAGGCCGGCGTGGAAACCAGAAGTGTCAGGGTATTGTCCAGAAGAGGCAGCGCCGCCGGAATCAAATCCTTCTTTCCGCCGCAGTAAAAAAGGAGGCAGAAAAAGAGGGTAATCCACAGGCAGAGGCCGCTTCCCAGAAAATGGCTGCCGGAATAGGTATAGTTTCCAAGAAAAGACTTCAGCCCAAAGGGCATGGGAAAATCTCCCAGAGCAAGCATATCATTGTCCGAAGGCACCATATGTTTCGTATTCTCATCAGACAGGGCCCAGCCGAAGCGGGACTGCACCCCATGGTCCAGGGGATCCAGATTCCACAGGGCATAGGTTTCCGTCATCCAGCCTTCCATATAAAGTCCTGGATTTCTTATCCCCGTATCCAGCCAGGCCAAAAGAAAAGCGCCCTTTTCCCTGTTTAAATCATTTCTTTTAAAATCATCATCCCATTTCACAAAATCCACGGTAGCCGGAGAATAATCCTTCTTCCATTTTTCCTCCGGCAGGAGATGGTTCATGAGCTCTATGGTTTCTTCGCTGCGGCTTCCTCCCATCACCAGCACCCGTCCCATCTGCTGGAGCGGTATGGCCATACTTTCCTGGAAAAGAGGCTGCCAGTCATGGTAAGAAAGAATAACCTTTCCCGGAACAATGGCCAGGGCCGCAGCAAGAAGGAAAAGGACTGCTTCCTTTCTCGACCTCTTTGGGAGGACCAGCGAAACAAGTATCAGCATAGCCGCAATGAAAAAACCATTGCTCCTCAGCAGCATGAGGGAAAGTAGCAAGAGAAACCAGAGAATAGATGCTCCCCGGCCTCCTGTTTTTTCTGCCATGAAAACCATACATCCTGCAAGGGCCAAAGAAAAGAGACCATCTCTCACTGCAGCTATGCCATAATTACCCACCATGGGAAGGAAGGTGAAATAGAAATAAAGCAGAAGCGCCGGCACCTCCCCCTGCCTTTCCTTCACATGAAATACAATCCTTGTAAGGCCATAAGCATAGAGAAAAAGCTGGCCCAGGGAAAGCAGGAATATAACCGGCTCCCTGCTTCCCCAAAGATGCTTTCCTAAAAGGGCGCCATAGCCATAGACCAGGGAATAAAGCCAGGGAAACTGTACGCCCCCGTAAAGGGGATTCTCCATCATGAAAAGGGTATCGTTCATGCCCGGCGCTGGATAGAGGGCCAGAAGGAAAGGCAGCTGCCAGAAAGCCATAAAGAAAAAGGCCGACCAAAAGAGCCGCCGTCCCCTGCTTTTTTCACTGCTGCGGGGCAGGGTCACGCAGAGCCTGACGAATGGCGGAAGAACTGCGGCAAAAAGGATAAAAAGGAGAAGCAGCACGAATCCATCCTGAAGGGATATGATTTCATTTCCTGCTTCTGCTACTTTATCCCCCATGCAGTCAATTTTGTGGGTATACCAAACCGCGGGAGATAAGAAAAGGGAAAAGACCAGACATGCCCGGCAGGGCACATCCCAGCGAAAAAGTTTCATCCGTTCCCCCTCCTCAATCTTTCCAATGGGTATAGCCATCGCCCTTCAGAGGATCGTCCTGAAGAAGGGGATTTTCCAGAGATTTTCGAGGCAGAATGACTGTATCCGCCCATTTCGTTGTACCGTACTTTCCCTCCGGAAGAAAGGGAAGAAGCAGGAAAAAGGGCATACAGAGGGGGAAGAAATACACATACCGGTATACAAAGGCTGCTGGCGTGGCAATCATCAGGGTGCCCCAGAGAAGACAGGCCGGCAGAAGGACCAGAAAGCGGCTGTACTGGCGCCGGTAAAACAGAAGAAGTCCTATGCATAACGTAATCCACAGACAGGTGCCTGCCCCCAGGTACCGGCTGTGGTCCCAAAGATAATGGCCCAGCTTTTCCTGGATATCCTTTTTGAAAAAGGTATGAATATCTGCCGTTTTATAAGCATTGTTATGGTCTGGGCTCAAACCGTTTTTTAAATCATTTTCCGAAAAAGCCCAGCAGAAGCGGGACTGGGTCATTTCGTCGGGCGCCGGAAAAGCCCAGTATCCATAAGTAGCGAAAAGCCAAGCTTCCACATAGAGCTCCTTGTTTCTCTTCCCCACCGATTTCCAGGCCTTCCAGAAATCATCGGGGTGACTGTTGAAATAGTAGAAATCAAAGTCGCTGTTCCATTTGATAAGGTCCACCGTAAAAGGATCATACCAGCGGGCAATGCGTCCGGGAATCATCATCTTTACAGAATAGGCCTTCTCCTCCTCCGTCAGCGGAACTCCTACTGCTACGGCCCGGGAAAACTGCTGCAGCGGAATGCCCACCCGTTCCTGAAAAAGCTGGGGCAGATTAAGAATCTGCTTAATGGCCACATCGGGGGTCATGGAAACAGCAATCATCACAAGACCGGTGAGAAGAAGATTCATGCGGATGCGTTTCATGAGAAGCACAAGGCCCATGAGCATAACGATGAATACATAAATCCCATTGTTTCTAAGGAGCATCATGCCAAGTCCTGCCAGGATAAAAAGGCGTTTGTTCGCTTCCCAGGCATTTTCACGATAGCCTGATACGAAGGAGGTCACCAGCGGAATCCAAAGCAGAATGGTTACAGAAAAAAGCACATCCTTCACATTGGAGAAGGACATATTGGCAACAAGGGGCAGAAAGGCATAGTACAGTGTCAGAAGCACCGTAATCCATAAACGGCCCGTTCTTCGGTAAATCCAGGAAAGGCAGTAAGAAATGCCGCAGGCAAAAAGAACCATCTGAATCAGGGATGCCGCCGCCAGCCCATAGGAAGTGGTATGAAACAGCATATCCGATGCCTGGGTGAGTCCGTAGATAAACATGCAGTAAATAAAAGTATGCTGCCCCGTCGCCCAGATACCTGCCCGCATAATATCGGTGGTATCATTCATTCCTGTACCAGGATAAAAAACAAGAAAAAAAGGCATCCAAGCCAAAAGGAGAAGGGCTGCGATGAGAGCAAAGGGTGAGTCCGTAGGCCTGCCGTCCAATTCCAGATGCAGGGAAAAGGCATAAAGACCACCTCCCTGCTTCATCACGAGAGAAAGGACCAGAAAAGTCGCTGCTCCCAGGAGAAGCACTGCCGGTATATCGGAAGCATGAAGAAGGGACTCCCTGTTCCAGGGAGAAGACCCGGGATGCCAGCCTATACGCCAGGTATAAAATTCACAAAAGCCCATGAGCAGGGAAACCATCCCGGTCAGCAGGGCCAGCCATAATCTGTCTTTATATATGTTCATAGTAACCGCCTTTGAATCTATGAGTATTATACCTTTTTCAGAAAGAGGCTGACAAGAGAAGCCGTTGAAATAGAAGTTTACCTGTATTCTTGCCGTTTTCATACCATGCAGGGAAGAAAAGAGTGGTCTATGTAAAAAATCCCATGGTCCGGCTGTGTATAAAAATCTTATAAAAGCTGATATCATGAATGAATCGGTTCTAACAGGATAGAGGGTATAGAGAGTCTGACTCGAAAGCATCAGCTGCTGCCCCCCATCGTTTCATCAGCCCGTCGGTTTTCTCCCCTTTTTCCCTTCTCAAAATCCTATCTTCCTATGGTATAATCAAAGAAATGAATATAATTGTTTCTGAAAGGAGATACCTATGAATAGAGAAGAACGAATCAGAGCCGCCCTGGCCGGCCAGCCTGTAGACCATGTACCGGTAGGTGCCTGGATGCACCTTTCCGAATTTGACCAGGACCCCATTTCCCTGGCAGAAGCAGAGGCTGCCTTTACAGAGAAATATGATTTCGATTATATCAAAATGATGCCTTTCGGCCTGTACAGCACCCAGGACTTCGGCAACCAGATTACCATTTACTGCGACCCCTACAAGGAACCGATTGTTAAAAATTTCGCCATCCAGAGCCCTTCGGACTATGATGCCTTGAAAGCCATTCCCGCCATCCAGGGCACCTATGGCAAGCAGATTGAATTTGCCAGGGAAATGGTGAAAAGGAGAAAACCCGGCACTCCGGTGATGCAGACCATCTTCAGTCCTTTCTCCACGTTGAAGAAAATGGCCGGCGACCGTCTCCTCATGGACATGATCAACTATCCGGAATCGGTACACCATGCGCTTTCCGCCATTACTGCCACCACCCTTGATTTTGTCAGCTATAACATTGATGCCGGTGTGGACGGTTTCTTCTTTGCCACCCAGAACGCCACTCGCTCTGTCATGAACCTTCATGAATTTGAAGAATTCGGCCAGTTCTATGACCTCCAGGTCATCAAATCCTACGCTAAAAAGACCTGGTTCAATGCAGTCCACATTCATGGAGAAGACATTTACTTCAACGAAGTGGCTGCCTATCCGGTCAACTGCATCAACTGGCATGACCGCCACACCTGGCCCACACTGAAGGAAGCCCGGGCGCTGACAGATAAATGCCTGCTGGCCGGTATCAAATCAGCCCCCTACTTTGTGAACGGCGTGTTGAAATACGATGATATTATTCTTGAAGGTACACCGGAAGAAATCACCGCCCATGTGAAAGATGCCATTGCCCAGGTAGACGGCAGAGGCCTCATTCTCGGCCCCGGCTGCGTAGTCAATCCAAAGGCGCCGGAAGAAAACCTCATGGCCCTTAGAAAAGCAGTAGAATCATAAGAAATCCTATTCCGTAAAATAAAAACACTCCCGTATCAAAACAGGAGTGTTTTTATTATGCAGTGATTTATGCACCTGCCACCTCTCCATCGGAAGGCTCAGGAATCTTTCCCTTCAGGTCATGGTCCGTCATGGCGCATACGGCAGAGTCGGACCACACATTTTCTGCAGTTTCAATCATATCAATGATGGTGTAGATAGGAAGGATAACCCCCATAATGCCGATGGGGGCTCCGATACCGCTCATAAGAGAAAGGGTAAGGAAATAGCATCCCATAGGAACACCGGCGTTGCCGATGGCTGCCAGTACAGCCACAAAGAGCCAGGTAATCATGGTGGGCATAGACATTTCATAGCCGGCGTTCTGCATAACAAAGAGCGACGTGACCAGAATGAAGGCAGCGCAGCCGTTCATATTAATAGTAGTGCAGATGGGAAGAACGAAACGGGAAACAGCAGGATTGGCCTTCATATTATGTTCTGCCGAAGCCAGGGTCACCGGCAGGGTGCCGGCAGAGCTCTTGGTAAAAAGGGCTACCGCAATGGCAGGAGACATTTTCTTGAATACCTGAAGAGGATTGAGTCCCCTGGCCAGAAGGAAAACAGGAATCACAATAAAGAACTGGATCACATTGCTGCCAATGATGACGGCCGTATATTTTCCCAGAGCTCCCACAATGACGCCGGCTTCGATCTGAGCAGAAAGCTGGGCAGCAAAAGCCAGAATACCAACAGGAAGAATGAAAAGAAGCGCACGAATCAAGGTGAAAAGCAGTTCCTGGAATCCCATGATCCCCTTCATAAGGATGTCCCGGTTTTCCGTTTTTGGCATGAAAGCCAGACCAAGACCAAAGGCAGCAGCAATCATCATTACTGCCAGCACATTGCCGGACAGGAAGGGCTGCAGCAGGTTATTGGGGATAACGCTCAAAATATGGTCATAATAGGTAAGGTGGCCCAGTTTCTGCGGTACGTTGGCTGTACCGGCACCGATAATATCAGCAGGAAGATTGCCCGGTGCAATCCATAGATACATCATGAGCCCGATACCGGCAGCGCAGATAGTCGTCAAAAGGGTGTAGGTCACCGCATGAGCAAAAATACGTCCCGTTTCCTTCTTGCCGCCCAGCTGGGCCAGGGTGGTAATCACAGCCAAAGCAATGGTAGGCACTGCGATGAACTGGAAAAGGCGGGTAAAAACAGTGGCAATAAAAGTAAATAATTCATTCAGCGGCTTAATTCCCAGCCAGCCCAGAGCCGCTCCTACCACCAGAGCCAGCATCCAGAGAACAAACTGGCGACCTTGTTTGTTTTTCTTGTTGGCCTCCAGCGCCTTTTGTGCAGCTGCCTGCACTTCCTCGTTTTTCTTCATAAAAACCTCCTGGAATTATAGAGAAATATGTGTAAGGAACCATTTCCGGCGCGGCAGCCATAAAAAAAATCTTCCATCCCTTTGGGACGAAAGACTCGTGATTACCACCCAGATTCACACACATGTCACCATGTATGCCTCTTCAGGTTTCCTTCCTTGTAGAAACCATGATTCTATAACGGGAATGCCCGGAAAGGCATACTGAATTCCGCCTTTCACGCTCAGAAACGCACTTCGATAACTCCTGTCTCATCCGCTCCCACTCTCCGGACTCGCTTGAAAGACCTCAAAAGAAACCTACTCTTTTTCTTCATCGCTGCAAGTGCCCATACTATAACATGATAAAATGACTGTGTCAAGGTGAAATTTGGAAAATCCCCTGTCTTTAGCCGCCCCAGGCTCATCATGACTTGTTCCCAGAGCAGCTTTTGCCTGAAAAGATGTTTCAGCAGGGGGAAAATGGATAGATTCCTTCTGCCATTGACTCGTCTCAACTGGCAAAAACCAGAAAGAGAAGTAAATATCCAAAATTTTTGCATACCCCTCTTGAAAAATATCTTCATATAAGGCATAATAGACTACGTCAGAGTTATGGGCGATTAGCTCAGCTGGGAGAGCGTCTGCCTTACAAGCAGAATGTCAGCAGTTCGATCCTGTTATCGCCCACCATCAAAAAAGACACTATGTGCTTCGCGCCGTAGTGTCTTTTTGTTTTTCCTTTTCTTTCATCGGTCATTTAACCTCCTGCATCCGCGATTCACTATGTCTTGCGCGTCGCTTTCGCTCCTTCAAGACATGTTCTCTGCGGAACCAGTTCGATCCTGTTATCGCCCACCATCAAAAAAGACACTATGTGCTTCGCGCCGTAGTGTCTTTTTGTTTTTCCTTTTCTTTCATCGGTCATTTAACCTCCTGCATCCGCGATTCACTATGTCTTGCGCGTCGCTCTCGCTCCTTCAAGACATGTTCTCTGCAAAGCCAGTTCGATCCTGTTATCGCCCACCACTAAAAAGACACTATGTGCTTTGCGCCGTAGTGTCTTTTTAGTTTTCCCTTTTTCTCGTCAGAACCGGTTTTATCCTGCCTGCCACCTTGCCGGTCTATTTAATTTATTTTTAACAAAAAGATGGTTGCAAAATGAATAAAGATTTGCTATTATAATTGACGTACTCACGTACAGATTCCTGAATAGCTCAGCCGGTAGAGCGCGTGACTGTTAATCACGATGTCGCAGGTTCGAACCCTGCTTCAGGAGCCAGTGGCCTGTTCGTCAAGTGGTTAAGACACCGCCCTTTCACGGCGGGTTCGGGGGTTCGAATCCCCCACAGGTCACCAATATGGGCGATTAGCTCAGCTGGGAGAGCGTCTGCCTTACAAGCAGAATGTCAGCAGTTCGATCCTGTTATCGCCCACCATCAAAAAAGACACTATGTGCTTCGCGCCGTAGTGTCTTTTTGTTTTTCCTTTTCTTTCATCGGTCATTTAACCTCCTGCATCCGCGATTCACTATGTCTTGCGCGTCGCTCTCGCTCCTTCAAGACATGTTCTCTGCAAAGCCAATTCGATCCTGTTATCGCCCACCACTAAAAAAGACACTCTGTGCTTTGCGCCGTAGTGTCTTTTTTGTTTTCCCTTTTCTTTTCATCAGTTATTTAACCTCCTGTATCCGTGTGATTCACCACGCTGCCATTTCTCCATCAAAAAAGGACACCTTATTACAGGCATCCTTTTTTTGATTTCCTATTCTATCTTATTCTTCCATAGGAAGGGTAGATCCACCTACAGGAATTACATAGACACTGGCGTCCTTTCCCATTTTGTCCAAAGCAGCGTCCACGGCCTGCTGCAGATCATGGAACGGGGTCATATTAGCCTTGGTCACCATGGCATCATCCATATCGGTAACCAGGTAAATGCTGCATTTCTTCTGTACCAGAGCCAGAGCTGCCGATTTGTGGCCTCCCAGTTCAAAGTGCTCATGAATCGCTTTGATCCGGTCATCAGGGGTATCATATTTCTGAATCCAGTCACCGAAGACGGAGCTGCCATAACCTTCTTTGCAGGAGGCGGATACCACCATAATACCGCCTTCTTTCACCGCATGTTTAGCGTTATCGATGGATTTCTGCGCCTGATACAGGTTGATATCCTTAGGATAGCCGCCGGTAGAAACGATGACCACATCTGCGGGCTTGTCGATTTTGATTTTATAAATGCCGTCCAGGAAACGGCAGGCTTCCCGATGGGCCTGAATTCTGTCGCCTGCGGCCGCAAAGGCAATCTTCTTATGGTCATCCAAAGCCACATTGACGATGAAATCCACGGGGCAGAAATGATATACTTCTTCAATATCTTCACGCACCGGATTTCCTTCTAAATGGCCTGCGTAGGCACCGGGGCGAATCATATTCTTATGGTTGGACTGAATGGCATCATGAGAAGAAACACCGGGCATAATCGCTTTCATGCCGCCGGAATAACCAGCGAAATAATGATATTCCACATTTCCCGTAAGAATACGACGGTCTGCTTCCGCAACAGTTTTAAAGATATCCACGGATGTACCATTTTTACAAGTGCCCATGTGGACACACTGTTCGGGATCACTGTCAATGCACCTGATTCGGCTGTAAATCTCTTCTCCCACAAGCCGTTTCTTTTCTTCTTCCGTCTGCTTTCTGTGGGATCCCAGACCGAATACGACGGTGATGTCTTCATCCTTCACCCCTGCCTTTTCCAATTCCTCCACTACGCAGGGAACCATGACCCAGGAAGGTGCCGGACGGGTGACGTCACTGGCCACAATGACCACTTTTTCACCAGGTTTAACGATTTCAGAAAGCCTGGGTGTCCCAATAGGATGAGCCAATGCCCTTCTGACCTCTGCCGCCTCCGATTCCACCGCCGGACACTGCTTTGGATTCAGTTCCACCGGATGATGGCTGTCATCCACATGAAAGGGTACATAATCCTTGAAATATTTGATTTTAAATTCCATCCTGTCCATCTCCTTATTCTTTGGAAATATGGGGCTGCCACATCATAACGATGTATTTCTATATGTATATTATACCTTATTTAATAAAATAATCCCATCTGAAATTAAGAGATTTCCCGAGCCATAGAAAAGCGGCCCCTTTGAGAAAGGTGCCGCTTTTTCTCCTACCCGGTCATCTTATACCATATCTGCCAGAGACAGGATCAAATCCCTGCTCTTTTCCCATCCCAGGCAGGGGTCCGTAATAGATTTTCCATAAACCCCATCGCCGATTTTCTGGTTTCCATCTACGATATAGCTTTCAATCATGAGTCCCTTCACTATATGCCGGATATCATCGGCATATTGACGGCTGGCCATAACATCTTTGGCAATTCTGATCTGTTCCATGTATTTCTTGCCGGAGTTGTTATGGTTGCAGTCTACTACAATGGCCGGATTTTTCAGATTTCTTTCTCCATACATATCTGCCACTTTCCGAAGATTTTCGTAATGGTAGTTAGGCATGCTGGTACCGAAATGGTTCACATAGCCTCGAAGGATGGCATGGGCCAGCGGATTGCCGGTGGTATGGACCTCCCAGCCGTGGAAAAGAAAATCCTGCTCACTCTGGGCTGCTTCGATGGAATTCATCATCACCGACAGATCACCGGAAGTGGGATTCTTCATTCCTACGGGAATGCCGGCGCCGCTGGCAATCATACGATGCAGCTGGTCTTCTACGGACCGGGCACCAATGGCGCCATAGGAAAGAAGATCCGACAGGTAACGATGATTTTCCGGATACAGGATTTCTTCTGCACAGGTAAAGCCGGTCTGCTCGATGACATGAACATGCATGCGACGAATGGCCTTGATTCCTTCCATCATATTTTCCTTCCCCTCCGGATCCGGCTGGTGCAGCATACCTTTGTACCCTTTACCAATGGTCCGCGGTTTATTGGTATAAACCCGGGGAACAATGAAAAGACGATCCTTCACTTCGTCCGCCACCTTAGCCAGACGGCTGCAGTAGTCCAGTACAGCCGGCTCATTATCTGCAGAGCAGGGTCCGATAATCAGGAGGAATCTATCATCCTTACCGGTCATAATGTCAGCGATTTCCTGATCCCTTTTTTCTTTTAATTTTCGGAACTCCTCTTTCAGCGGGATCTCCTGTTTGATTTCCATAGGTTCCGGAAGTTTCCGGATAAACTGCATCTGTTCCATACATGTCACCTTCCGCTGCGATTTCTATAAAAAATTATTCATCCACTTTTTCAATCTTAAATACATTAATAGTTTCCACATCGGGGCAGCAGAATAGGGCTGTCCCTTTTTTCTGCCCAGGCTGAGGGATTTCGCCTCCATAGCGCAGAATGTCTATATAGGGAAACGCCACATGCATCACCATGGGACAGATCTGTCCCCGGTCTTTGTCAAAATCCCAGGAATCGCCTATCCGGTGTCCTCTATGGCAGGGGCACTTTCCCAGCCTGTCTATACAGGTTATTTTTATTTTCGGTCTTCTTGGCATGAATCAATCACCTCCAGACAGGATTCTACTGGAATTCCCTTAAAAGAATCACCACTGCTGCTGCTCAGTACAATCATCTGACGCACTGCCATCATGGCTTTATCTACAGAATCCATCATGGAAACCCCGTTCATCACATGTCCCATGAAAATGGCGGAAAAAATATCCCCCGTTCCTGGGAAACGGACAGGAATCATATCAAAGGTACGAAGGAAATATTCTCCCCTGTCCTTATCAAAACCTGCCACTGCATCTTCTCCATCCACTTTGGCGCTGGTAATGGCTATGGAGCCGTTCCCCATGCGATGCAGCTTTCCCAGAAGATTCTTCATAGCCACCCAGGAGAGGCCTTCCTTTTTATAGGTATCGCCTGCAATAAGGGCTGCTTCTGTATAATTGGGAACCATGTAATCAGCCTGGGAGACCAGGCGCCGCATGCCTTCCACCGTCCGCTCTGTGAGACCGTTATACAGATGGCCTTCATCTCCCATGATGGGATCCACAAAAATCTTTGTCCCCTTTAACCGCTCCCGGCTGCAGTAATTGGCAATCATGGCAGCTTGGGCAGGAGAAACAATAAAGCCTGTAGAAATGGCATCAAAAGAAAACCCCAGCGCTTTCCACACACCTATGGTATTTCTCATATAATCCGTGGTATCCAGGATTTCAAAGCGCCCATAGTCCAGCGTATTGGAAACAAGGGCCGTGGGAAGATTGTAAATATGGTGGCCCATATGAGTCAGCACCGGCATCATGGCCGCCAGTGCTACCTTCCCGTATCCCGGCAAATCGTTGACCAAAAGCAGATGTTTTCCCAAAGTATCCCTCTTTCCTGTAGCAATGTGCTTCTATTTTATCATATCTTTGAAAAAAGCAGGTAAAAGAATATAATGTTTATAAAAAAGTTCCCATTCATTGAAAGGAAAGAAAAATCCATGCATATTTTTATCAGGGACGAATTTGATCTTTATAAAATCATACACAGCGGCCAGTGCTTCCGGGCAGTCGAAATAAATGACGGCCTTTTCCGCTTCATCACCGGCCGCCATGTTCTCTACATACGCCATATACAGGGTATCCGTTATGATGTGTCCTGCTCCCCATACCTGTGGAATCACCTGTGGAAGCCCTATTTCGATTTGTCCGAAAACTATGAAGCCATCCGAAACAGTATAAGTCCAAATGACCATTACCTTCAAAAGGCAGCCGACTACAGCAGGGGCATCCGTATCCTCAGGCAGGACCCCTGGGAAACACTGATTACCTTTATTATCTCCCAGAGAAAATCCATCCCCGCCATTGCTTCTGCTGTAGAAAAACTATGCCAGAAGGCCGGAGAGGAAATCAAAACACCTCTGGAAATACTCTATACCTTTCCGACGCCCCAAAAACTTTCTTCCCTGTCCCCGGAGGACCTAAAAGCCTGTTCCCTGGGCTACCGCATCCCCTATATTTCCAAATCAGCGGGAATCATAAAAAAATCGCCACACCTCTTGAAAGATATGGCGAAATATGATGATGAACAGCTATTGAACGCCCTGATGGAACTTCCCGGCGTTGGTATCAAAGTAGCAAACTGCACAGCACTCTTCGGCTTCCATCGCACAGCCCTGGCACCGGTGGACGTATGGATACAGCGGGTCATTGATCAAAAATACGAAGGATCCAATCCCTTTCCCGCCTATGGGCAAAAGGCTGGCATTATGCAGCAGTACCTTTTCTACTACGCCCAAAGTACCGGCATGAAATAAACATTAAAATTGCAGTCCCGCCTTCTTCAGAGTTTTGAAAGTATAGGTCAGGATATGATACAGAGTCTCGCTGTCTTCGGCAGTGAGATTTTTCTCATCCATGTTTTTCAAATCCTTATAATAGAACCCCAGCTTCTTTTCCAGCTCCCGGCGAACCTCCGATTCCGGCACTGCAGTTTCCTGTTTTTTCTGGTTCTTTTCATCCTTCATTTCCTGCTTCAGCGCATCCAGCTCTGCTTCCAGCTGGAACGTTTTCTCCTGAAGACTGCCATTTTCTCCGCGAAGAGACTCAATGGTAAAGTTCAGTCCTTCATTAGCATCCCTCTCCTGAGATAAATTCACCTGAAGACATTCTACTGTCCCCTTCAGCGCTGCAATGGTATCTCTGGCAGCCAGGAACCCGTCACGATTCAAACCATTCCCACTCATATCTATACCTCCTGTTTAACCTGTACTTCTTTACTCCTATTTTATCACACAACATAGGATTTGAAAGATAAACCTCAGGAACGCTGCTTCACAAAATTCTGGACCACCTGCTTATAGGCCGGACCATTCACCGCCATTTCCATAGTATGGGCAGCCCCATCAAAAATATAAAGTTCCTTCACGCTGCTGGAAGAATCAGCCAGAAGCTCATGAGCCACCGATGGAGGAACAAGCATATCCGCACCGCCATGAAGGAAAAGCGCCGGAGAAGACATACGGGTCACCTGGGATGCCGGATCCACATCGGACAAAATTCGACCGGTATGGAAAAACATAGCCGCCTGCATAAAAGGATTCAACACATCCATGCCAAGGACCAGCCGATCATCGCCGGTATAGGTCATAATTTTATCCCGTCCCAGTGCCAATAGATTCCCATATGAACTGTCAGCCACATAGAACTTCATATGCTGCCCCTCCTCACTGCCGCTGTAAATCAAAGCCATGGCAGCGCCAAGAGAAATCCCGTGAAATCCGATCTCCATAGATGGATTCTTAGACCGCAGAAAATCAACCCAGGCATTCATATCATCCACATCATGAATCCCCCAGTCCGTATGACCACCGCCGCTCTCGCCATGGCCCCGAAGATCCACCAGAAGCACATTGTATCCCATATCCTGGTACATAGAAATATAAGGAACGCACATGGACCGATTCTGGTACAGTCCATGAAGAAGAACCACCGCCTTCCGGCCCCCTTTCACAGTTTCGATATAAGTTCCCCGAAGCTCTGTACCATCTTTGGAAGGCACCATCACCCTCTGCCAGCCATATCGATCTTCAAGCCCATGAATCCTTCCTAAATCCAGCCGATGATTCTCAATCCCAAGAATCCTGTCCCAGGGCGCATTAAAAAGCTCTTCATAGGATAGATTGCCTGCATAAAAGCCAAGACTCAAAGCAGCAAAAAGAACGAGTATAATCAACCATTTGATCAGTTTAAATAGAAAATGCATCATATCACCTGATGTTAAGTATAAACCATGGATAAGCCATTTGAAAAGAGATGAGGTATGCCATAGATTCTGGGACGCAGAAGATTCTTAAGATGGACCGGCCCTATGGGCCGGAGGGTTCGTAAGTTTGACGGCCTTT
>ENA-ORSG01000325-ORSG01000325.1-human-gut-metagenome-genome-assembly--contig:-NODE-325-length-47556-cov-8.817941_pt1 | contig 47556 bp, 45 predicted proteins | sample MGYA00242189_ERZ509156 | MGnify/ENA primary metagenome ERZ509156 (study PRJEB26280, sample SAMEA2338666) | human gut metagenome | biome: human gut; feature: human-associated habitat; material: faeces...
AGCGTCGTGCCGTCGGTGACGATGAGCTCTTCGCCGACATGGCTTTCAAGGCCGGGGCAGAGCGCCTCGGTGAGGGAGACAGTGTCGTTGAGCTTCAGCTCGCCGCCCTCGTAGCGCACGAGGCGGGGCTTGACGTTTTCGCCCGAAGCGTCGGGAGCGGTGTCCATGTGCGCGATGAGCGCGATGACGGGCGCGTCCACGCCCTCGCTCGCGGGGAGCGTTGCAAGCACATTGCCGCAGTCATCCATGTGGACGTCCTCGAGCTTCAGCGCTTCAAGCTCCTGCATCAGCGCGCGGCCGAGGTCCTTCTGCCGCTCCGTAGAGGGCGAGGTGCCGGTGAATTCATCCGAGGTGGTGTAATAGGTCACATAGCGCAGAAAACGCGATTTGGCAGATTCCATTTTGGGGTACCTCCTTGCAGTCATGCTGCGTGATATTTCACGCTCAGTGTACCACAAAAGGGGGCGAACTGTAAAGCCGCGGCGCACCGATCCGCGCAAAAGTGAAACGGTGCAAAAGATTCTTTTGCTTGACAAAGGGCGGCAGTTGATAATATAGTGTGATACATATTAAATAAGAAACTGGGAGGGAAGAGGAAAAATGAACGTGGAAACCATCACGAGCCGGCAGAATCCGTTGATGACGCACCTGCGCAAGCTCGCTTCCTCCCGGTCTTACCGCAAAAAGAGCGGCGAATATCTCTGCGACGGGACAAAGCTCTTGGACGAAGCGCTCAAGTGGGGCGCACCGGTCCAAACGGCGGTGTTCTCCGACGATGTGGAGATTCCAACGCTTCCCGATACCGTGCGCGCCGTGTGCGTGAGCGAAGACCTGATGCGCTCGGTGAGCCCGATGGAGACGCCGCAGGGCGCACTGTTTACGGTCGCGCTTCCCGAGACGAAGCTGCCCGAAACGCTTGCGGGTAAGCACTATCTCGTGCTGGACGGTGTGCAGGACCCCGGGAACGTGGGGACCATCCTGCGCACGGCGGACGCGTTTGAGTGCGACGGCGTGTTCTTAGTCAACGCCTGTGCCGACCTCTTCAATCCCAAGACGGCGCGCGCCACGATGGGCGCGATCTTCCGCCGCGAGGCGTACAGCGTCACGCCGGAGGAGCTTTTCGCGCTGCTCAGTAAAAGCGGCGTCCCGCTCTACGGCACGGCGCTGCGCGAGGACACCGTGCCGCTGTCTGACGCGAACCTGTCCAAAGCCGCTGTCGCCATCGGCAGCGAGGGGCGCGGACTGTCGCAGCAAATGCTGGATGAGTGCGCCAAAACGCTCAAAATTCCCATGAGCCCGCGCTGCGAGTCGCTCAACGCGGCCATCGCGGCGACGGTCGTTCTGTGGGAGATGTATCGCTGAAACAAACAAGGAGGTGCTCTTCATGGCGGGCCTTAAATACTGGGTGTGGCTCTCGGAGGTCAAGGGACTGACAAACCGTTCAAAACTCCTGCTGCTCGATTATTTCGGCACGCCGGAGAACGTCTACTATGCCGACGAGGACGAGTACCGCCTCGTCGAGGGCATCGAGCCGCGGCAGATCGCGCTGCTCGCGGAAAAATCGTTGGAAAACGCCGACCGTATCCTAGGCGCGTGTTCGCGGCTGGGGCTGCGGCTTCTCACGATGCAGGACGCGGACTATCCGATGCGCCTGCGCAATATCTTTGAGCCGCCGTGCCTGCTTTATGTCAAAGGCCAGCTCCCCGTTATCGACGAGGAGGTCGCCGTTGCCATGGTCGGCACGCGCAAGGCCTCGCCCTACGGCATCGAAGCGGCGGAGAAGATCGCCTACGGTCTGTGCAAGCAGGGCGCGGTCGTGATCTCCGGCGCGGCGGCGGGCGTGGACAGCGCATCTCACCGCGGGGCGCTGCGTGCGGGCGGAAAGACCATCGCCGTGCTCGGCAACGGGCTGGACATTGTCTATCCCGCGGAGAATGAATGGCTGTACCGCGATATCGCGGCCTCGGGCGCGCTCATCAGCGAGTATCCGCCCGGGACGGCGGCCGAGGCGTGGCATTTTCCCGTGCGAAACCGCATCATCAGCGGCTTGAGCCTCGCGACCATCGTGGTCGAAGCGCCGGAAAAGAGCGGCGCGCTCATCACGGCGAATACCGCGCTTGAGCAGGGACGCGATGTTTTCGCCGTTCCCGGTCCGATCGACGCGCCACTCAGCCGCGGCTGCAACCGTTTGATCGCGGACGGCGCGGCGGGCCTCATCACCGACAGCTGGGATGTGCTGCGCGAGTACGAGGCCATCTATCCGCATAAAATACTCGGCGAGCGCGTGGAGCTTCCGCGTACGCTCGGCTATCAGGCGCGCGAGGAGCAAGCGCGCGACAAGCAGGCCGCGGCGGAGGAAATACTGTCGCTGCCGACACTGAATTTGAAAACCAACGACGCGGGGCTGACCGACGACCAGATCGACATTCTGCGCACGCTGAAAGACGGCGCGCTGCAGGTGGACGATCTGATCGAAAAGACGCAGATCCCCACGCGCCGTGTTCTTTCCGCGCTGACGATGATGGAGCTCGAGGGCTACGTCGAACAGGGCAGCGGCAAGCATTTTTCTTTGACCGTCACACTACTGGAGGAATAACATTCATGGCAAAAAAGCATCTGGTGATCGTCGAGTCTCCGGCAAAGGCGAAAACCATTGGAAAATATCTCGGCAAAGACTACGAGGTCAAGGCCAGCATGGGCCATTTGCGCGACCTGCCCAAGAGCAAGCTGGGCGTCGATATCGAGCACGACTTCGAGCCCGTCTATCAGCCCATTCGCGGAAAAGAGGAGCTCATCAGCGAGCTCAAAAAGGCCGCCAAGAGCAGCGACACCGTGTATCTTGCAACGGACCCGGACCGCGAGGGCGAAGCCATCTCGTGGCACTTGAAAGCGCTTTTGAATCTGGACGATGAAAAGGCCAAGCGCGTGACTTTCAACGAGATCACGAAAAAGGTCGTCTCCGAGAGCATCAAGGAGCCGCGCGCCATCGACCAGGACCTGGTCGACGCGCAGCAGGCGCGCCGCGTGCTCGACCGCATCGTGGGCTATCAGCTGAGCCCGCTTCTGTGGAAGAAGGTCCGCCGCGGCCTGTCCGCGGGCCGCGTGCAGTCCGTCGCTGTGCGTATGGTCGACGACCGCGAAAAGGAAATTCAGGCCTTCGAGGCGCAGGAATACTGGACACTTGACGCCGATCTGACCGACGAGGCGACGCACAAGACCTTTGAGGCGCACTATTACGGCAAGGACGGTAAAAAGGTCGAGCCGGCCTCCGGCGAGCAGGTGGACGGCATCATTGCCGACATCGGCGACAAGTCCTTTACTGTGACGAACATCAAGCGCACGGACAAGCAGCGCTCCCCGTCTCTGCCGTTCACCACTTCCACCTTACAGCAGGAGGCCTCGCGCAAGCTCAACATGACGCCGCGCCGCACCATGGCCATCGCCCAGCAGCTCTATGAGGGCGTGGACATCACGGGCGAGGGCACGGTGGGTCTCATCACCTACATGCGTACCGACTCGCTGCGCATCTCCGAAGAGGCCATCGCCGCAGCGAAGACGTTTATTTTAGGACGCTACGGGCAGAGCTACTATCCCAAGACCGCCCGCCACTACAAGGCCAAGGCCGGCGCGCAGGACGCGCACGAGGCCATCCGCCCCTCGAACGTCAACCTGACGCCCGAGCAGATCAAGGGCGACCTGACGGGTGAGCAGTACCGCCTGTACCGCCTGATCTGGAGCCGCTTTTTGGCCTCCCAGATGGCGAACGCCGTGTATGACAGCGTGAGCGCGCAGATCATGGCGGGCGGACACGAGTTCCACGCGAGCGCCAGCAACCTGAAATTCTCCGGCTACACCGCCGTTTACGAGGAATCCCGCGATGACGACAGCAAGGAGGAAAAAGAGGGCACGCTGCCGCCGCTTGTCGAGGGGCAGGGCCTGACGCTCGAAGCCTACACGCCGCTCCAGCACTTCACTCAGCCGCCCGCGCGCTACACGGACGCGACGCTCATCCGCGCGATGGAGCAGAACGGCATCGGCCGCCCGTCGACCTACGCGCCGACGGTCTCGACGATTTTAGACCGCGAATACGTCATCAAGGACGGAAAATACCTGCGTCCCACGCCGCTCGGCGAGGTGGTGACGGGCCTGATGGAAGAGCGCTTCCCCGACATCGTGGACATGAAGTTCACCGCCCGCATGGAGGAAAAGCTCGACACCGTGGAGGAGGGCAAAACGCCGTGGAAGGATGTCATCCGCGACTTTTACGGCGGCTTTGAGCGCGACCTCAAGAATGCCGAAGAGGCGCTCGAGGGCGTGCGGCTCAAGGTCCCCGATGAGGTGAGCGAGGAAAAGTGCGACGTCTGCGGCCGCAACATGGTCATCAAGAGCGGGCGTTTTGGCCGCTTCCTTGCCTGCCCGGGCTACCCTGAGTGCACGTTCACCAAGCCCCTTGTCATCGAAATGCCGGGCCGCTGCCCCAAGTGCGGCGGGCGCATGATGAAGCGCACCGGCGTGAGCAAGAAGACGAACAAGCAGTACACGTACTACGCCTGCGAATTCTCCACCAGCAGTGATCCCGAGAAGAAGTGCGACTTCATGACTTGGGATGTGCCGACGAAGGACGACTGCCCCGAGTGCGGCCAGACGATGTTCAAAAAGGCGGGCAAGGGCTTTAAGCGCCCGTACTGCATCAACCCCGCGTGTTCGCGCTTTGTGCCGGAAGACCAGCGCGGCTATGTGAAAAAGAAGACCACCGAGACCGCGGAAGAGGGCGCGGAGAGCGCCGAAGCCGCCGATGCGGCGGAGACCGCGGCAAAGAAGACCGCCGCCAGGAAGACGACGGCTAAGAAGAGCACCACCGCAAAGAAAACGAGCACAAAAGCGGCGAGCACCAAGAAGACCGCGACGAAGACCGCCGCAGCGAAGAAAACGACAAAGAAGGCCGCAGCCGAGAATGGTGCAGAAAAGCCCGCAAAAAAGACGGCGGCAAAGAAGACCGCGACCACGAAAAAGGCGGCCGCTAAGAAGACGACCGCCAAGTCCGCGGACAAAAAGACCGCGGAGAAAGAAGAGAACTGATGCAAGTAACTGTGATCGGCGCCGGCCTTGCCGGCTGCGAGGCTGCCTGGCAGCTCGCGCAGCGCGGCATCGCCGTGACGCTGCATGAAATGAAACCAGAAAAGACCACCCCCGCGCACCACACGGCGGATTTTGCCGAGCTTTGCTGCTCGAATTCGCTGCGCTCGGACCAGATCGAAAACGCGGTCGGCCTTCTCAAAGAGGAGCTGCGCCGCCTCGATTCGCTGATCCTTGCCTGCGCGGACGCGACGCGCGTGGAGGCGGGCGGCGCGCTGGCGGTCGACCGCTACGGCTTTTCAAAGCTCGTGACAGAGAAAATCCGTTCGCATCCCAATATCACGGTTGTCCCCGGCGAGGTGACGGCCATCCCCGAGGGGAACGTCATCATCGCCTCGGGCCCCTTGACGAGCGACGCGCTCGCCGCCGCCATCGCTGAAAAGATCGGCGACGGGCACACGCTGAACTTTTTCGATGCCGCCGCGCCGCTCGTGACGTTTGAGAGCGTCGACATGGATTCGGCGTTTTTCGCCTCGCGCTACGACAAGGGGACGGCGGACTACATCAACTGCCCGATGACGGAGGAGGAGTACGATGCCTTCTGGCAGGCGCTCACGACCGCCGAGGAAGCGAGCGTACACGGCTTTGAGGATAAAAACGTCTTCGAGGGCTGCATGCCCGTCGAGGTCATGGCGCGCCGCGGACACGATACGCTCTGCTACGGCCCCCTCAAGCCGCGCGGTCTGCGAGACCCGAAGACGGGGCAGGAACCCTATGCCGTCGTCCAGCTGCGGCGCGACAACGCGCAGGGCAGCGTCTATAACCTTGTCGGCTTCCAGACGCATCTGCGCTTTCCCGAGCAGAAGCGCGTGTTTTCGATGATCCCCGCGCTGCATGATGCGGAGTTTGTGCGCTACGGCGTGATGCACCGCAACACCTATCTCCGCTCGCCGGGGATGCTGGACCGCTACTATCGCCTGATCGCGGATGACCGCATCGCCTTTGCCGGGCAGATGACCGGCGTGGAGGGCTATATCGAGTCCGCGGCTTCGGGCTTTCTGGCGGGCATCGAGATGGCAAGAAGACTCGAAGGCAAACCGCCCGTCGATTTCCCACGCGAGACGGCCATCGGGGCGCTGGGGCTTTACATCAGCGATACGACGGTCTCGGACTTTCAGCCGATGAACGTGAACTTTGGTATCATGCCGCCGCTGGGCTACCGCATCAAGGGCGGCAAGCGCGTGAAAAATGCGCAGCTTGCCGCGCGCTCGCTTGAAAAGATCGACGCGATGCGCGAGGACGTGCTGAGTGACAGGAAAGGAGAGTGACCCCATGAAGATCATCGTCGACGCCATGGGCGGCGATTTCGCCCCGCTCGCGCCCGTCAAGGGCGCGCTGATGGCGCAGGAGAAGTACGGCGTGGACATCGTCCTGACCGGAAAAACAGAAGAGATCTTGAAGGCCCTGCAGCAGTGCGGCTGCAAGGAGCTCCCCAAGGGCATGGAGATCGCCAACGCGACCGAGGTGGTCGAGATCTGCGACGATCCGGCGACGGCCTTTAAGCACAAGAAGGATTCGTCCCTCACCGTGGGGCTCAATATGCTGCACGCGGGCGACGCGGACGGCTTTGTCAGCGCGGGCAGCACGGGCGCGCTCCTCGCGGGCGCGACGCTTCTCGTCAAGCGCATCCGCGGCCTGCGCCGCGCGGCGCTCGCGCCGACCATCCCGACGGCCAAGGGCAAGGCCGTGCTCATCGACTGCGGCGCGAACGCCGAGTGCACGGTCGAATACCTGCTGCAATTTGCGTATCTTGGCAGCTACTACGCGCAGAAAGTGCTCGGCGTCGAAAATCCGCGCATCGGTCTTTTGAACATCGGCGCGGAGGAGAGCAAGGGCGACACGCTGCGCCGCGAAACGTATCAGAAGCTCAAGGAAGCGGGCGAGGCGGGGCATCTCAACTTCACCGGCAACATTGAGGCCAAGGAAGCGATGCTCGGTGAGTGCGACGTCATCGTCGCCGACGGCTACAGCGGCAACATCATGCTCAAGAGCATCGAGGGCACGGGCAAGCTTCTTTCCATCAAATTGAAGGAAATGCTGATGCACAGCACCGGCACGAAGCTGGCGGCGCTGCTGCTCAAGGGACAGCTCGGCGATTTTAAGAAAATGCTCGACGCGAACGAGGTCGGCGGTACGGCGCTGCTCGGCATCTCGAAGCCGGTCGTCAAGGCGCACGGCAGCGCGAGTGAGGTCGGTATCTGCAATGCGGTCCGTCAGGCGATGGAGGTCGCGCGCAGCGGTATCATCGACGACATCGCGCAAAATATCGACAAGATGCGTATTGAACAGAAGGCAGAATAACGCGAATGCCAAAAAGCGGCAAAATGGGTATTGACAGTACAGTGCCTTTGCCGTATCATTTGGAAGAACCAAAACCGTGAGAGGAAGTATAAGACTTATGAGCCCCGAAGAAATTTTCAAAACGATGCAGAAGCTGATCGTCGAGCAGTTCGCGCTCGACCCCGATGAGGTCACGATGGACAGCTCTTTTGAGGAAGATCTTGGCGCCGACTCCGTGGATCTTGTCGAACTGGTGATGGCCATGGAGGAAGAGTTTGAGCTCGATGAGATCCCCGAGGAGGAGCTCACCTCGCTCAAGACGGTGGGCGACTGCGTGCGCTACCTGAGCACGAAGCTCGGTTAAGAAGAAAAAAGCCGCCCCGCTTTGCGCGGGGCGTCCTTTTATCAGGAGGAAAAACCATGCAGGCCTTGGAAGAAAAGCTGCAATATCATTTCAAAAATCCGGCGCTGCTCGAAGAGGCACTGCGCCACAGCTCGTATGCCAACGAGCACCGCGGCGCAAACTTTTTCAGCAACGAGCGCCTGGAATTCCTGGGTGACAGCGTGCTCGGCTTTGTGACGGCGGAGTATCTGTTTGCCAAGCATCCTACCGCGCCGGAGGGGGAGCTGACGCGCATCCGCGCGCTGCTCGTGTGCGAGGACAGCCTGCACGAGGTCGCGCAGCGCCTGGAGCTTGGAAAATACTTAAAGCTCGGCAACGGCGAGGAGAGCTGCGGCGGCCGCACGCGTCCGTCTATCCTGGCCGACGCGACCGAGGCGGTGTTTGCCGCGGTGTATCTTGACGGCGGCATCAGCGCGGCCAGCGCGCTCATCCACCGAGTGTTGCTCGATACCGAGCGCGAGGAGGTCGCCGAGGAAAAGCGCCGCGACTATAAGACCATTTTACAGGAATTCGTGCAGCGCACGCCGAACCAGACGCTTTCCTACCGCCTGTTTGGTGAGAGCGGCCCCGACCATGACAAGACGTTCTATTTTGAAGTGCTGCTCAACGGCGGCGCTGTGGGCAAGGGCGCGGGCCGCAGCAAGAAGGAAGCCGAGCAGATGGCCGCAAAAGACGCGCTCGAAAAACTGACGGATCAGCGCTGAAAAGATGATCACCGACTGCTTTGACGATAAGACTGAACCCGTCATCAGCCTGCGGGACTTTTATGGCGAACAAAAGCACCTTGTCGAAACGTGCCTGATCCTGTTTTCGCAAAAGATCTATCAGCATCTGCTGGACACCTTTCCCAGCGAAAAGATCGGCCTGATCGGTGCGTGCAACGGGAATATCCCCATTTACCGCATGAATTACAAGGGAAAGGACATCGCGTTTTACCTCTCTGGCATCGGCTCGGCGATTGCCGCATCGGAGTGCTATGAGGCGAGCTGGATCGTCGGTGCGTCGAAGTTCGTGATGTTCGGTTCCTGCGGGAGCTTGAATCGGGAGGCGACGAGGGGCAAATTCATCGTCCCGACGGAGAGTTACCGCGGCGAGGGCTGCTCGTACTATTTCGCTGCGCCATCCGACTACATCACGGTCGAGAACGCGCGGAAGCTCTCGGCCATCTTTACCGAGCTGGGCGTCCCGCACGTGACGGGGCGGGTTTGGACGACGGACGCCATGATCCGCGAGACCGCGGGCCTCGTCGCGCAGCGAAGAAGCGAGGGCTGTCTCGCCGTGGAGATGGAGCTCGCCGGTGTGCAGGCGGTGTGCAGTTTTTACGGCTTATCGCTCTATAACTTCCTCGAGGCGGGGGACGTGCTGGAGGAGAGCGGCTACGATGTCACCAATCTTCGCGGCGCGAACCACGACCTCGGCAAGCTCTATATCGCGCTGGAAACGGCGCTGCGCATCTGAATAGAATCGAAAACGCCATGACGAAAGTCACGGCGTTTCTTTTTTGCTGTTTTTCTTCTTTTCAAAGAGGATCGACAGCCCCGCGTAGAGCAGGAACAGCCCGAACGGCTTGCGGAAGACGCTGCTGTCGACCATTGTCGTCAAAAACGCGGCGGCGAGCGCACAGAGCGTGCCGGTCGGGATGGCCGCGCACAGGACGGCTTTGTCGAGATATCCGTTTTTGCGATGCGCGAAGAGCGAGATGCCCGCGGTTGGCAGAAAATAGAGCAGGTTGATGGCCTGCGCTGTGCGCTGCTCCACGCCGAAAAAGAGCGTCATGCACAAAAGAAGCAGTGTCCCGCCGCCGACGCCCCAGGACGAGAGGATTCCCGTCAAAAGCCCGCAGAGCGCGGGAAAGAGCCAGTCCGTCACAGAAGGTACCTCACCGCGCCATAGAGCAGAAACAGCGCGAAAATGCGCTTGAGCCATGTGTTCGGCACGTCCTTGAAGAGCCTGCCACCGATCCATCCGCCTGCAAGCCCGCCGACAAGGTAGGGGAGCGCCTCTCCGAGCGGCAGCGCGCCGCGGAACGCGTACACGAGTACCGACACAAGGCAGAACGGGAAGATGACAGCCACGCAGGTCGCAAGCGCCGTCTTGTCGGAGAGCTTTGCCCATGAGCGCAGCAAAAACGCGAGCGGGATGCCGCCGCCCCCGCCGAATAAGCCGTTCACCGTGCCTGCGAGCGCGCCGCAGACGCGGTATTTGCCCTTTTCCGTCATGCTGTCACCGCCTTTTTGATGCTATGTAGCGGCCGCCTGAGGGGCGGCTGCAAAAATTACTGCTTCTTGAAGCTCTGGCAGTCGGTGCACTGGTCCATGGTGGGGTTGGCCTCGTGCGTACCGACCTGGATGGCGTTCAGACCGCAGTACTGGGCGTCCTTACAGTGGTTGGCGCAGTTGGTCACGGCGCAGCGAATAGAGGTGTTGGGCGTGCAGGAGCAGCCGTTATTGGTATGATCGGTCATGGATTTGTCCTCCCAAAAAATTGTTTTGGCGTTTGCCGCGCTTAGTTTGCGCGCATTTTTGCCCGCTATGCAAAAGGAAGAACATTCCAATAAAAAAAGTCCGGCTGGACGTTTTTTCACTTGTCATTTTAGAAGCTCGTCGATCGCGCGGTAAAGCTCGGAGAGCGTCTCCTCGTCATTTTGCTGGATGGCGGCGGTGACGCAGGTCTCCATGTGGTTGCGCAAAATCTGGCGGCTGGTCGAGCGGATGGCGGACTCCACCGCGGCGAGCTGGATCAGCACCTCGGAGCAGTCACGGTCGTCCTCCACCATCTTTTTGATGGATTCGAGGTGCCCGATGGCGCGCGCAAGGCGGTTGCTGATCTTTTTCGTCTGCTCGGGGTCATGGACATGCCCGTGCACATGGGGGTGCCCGTGGCTGTGTTCATGGACGTGTTCGTGCTCGATCATGGCATTCTCCTTTAGAACTTCAGCGCGCCGACGCTCGCTTCCACGGTTCGGATATACGCGCCGTCGATGATCTGCTGGGCGACGGCCTCGAGATACGGCGTGAGGGGCATGTCGTTGTCCATCTCGGGCACCTTGCTGCGGAGCAGGTCGTAGATGGCCTGCGTGCCCTTGGCGCAGCGCTTATCCTCATAGCAGTCGAGCGCCTGACCGTCGCAGATGAGCTCGGCGGCGAGGATATACTTGGCAAGGTGCATCGAGTCATAGGCCTTCTTGGCGGCGTTGTAGCCCATGTTGACATAGTCCTCCTGGTTGGCGCAGGTGGTCAGGTTGTCGACCACGGCGGGGTGCGCAAGGATGCGCAGCTCGCCCTGAAGACCCGCGGAGGCGTACTGGATCATCATGAGACCGTTGTTGAAGTCGGCGTTCTTGTTGAGGAACGCCGGCAGCTCGCTCACCAAGCTGTTGAGCAGGCGGTCGATGCGGCTGTTGCTCATTTTGCACAGATCCGTGATCGCGATGCAGAGGTTGTCGGACGCCATACCAGCATAGGTGCCGTCGGCATTGCAGCCCATCAGCGCGACCGCACCGCCGTCCTCTTCATCGAAGATGAGCGGGTTGTCGACGGACGAGTTGAGCTCGATAGCGAGCGTCGCCTGCGCGTCCTTGACGGCCTTTTTGACCGGGCCGTGGAGCTGTGGCATGCAGCGGATGGACAGCGCGTCCTGCACGCGGTGGCCGCGGTAGCGCTCAAGCATGGGGCTGTCCTTCAAAATGGCGCGGATGTTGGCCGCGGTGTTGATCTGGTCGGGGTGCGGACGCACGGCCATCAGGCGCTCGTCCATAGCCATCAGCGTACCCTTGAGCACCTCGAGCGTGAAAGAGCCCGCAATGTCTGCCGTCAAGCTGAGCGTCTGCGCGTCATAGATCGCAAGCGACGCGAACGCGGTGACGGACGTGGTGCCGGAGAGCAGGATAAGGCCTTCTTTGGAAGAAAGCACGACGGGCTTGAGGCCCGCGCGCTTGAGCGCCTCTGCGCCGTCAAGCGTTTCGCCCTGATGGGTGGCCTTGCCCTCGCCGATCATCACCATGCCGATGTGGCCCTCGAGCGTCAGATAGCCGACGGAGCCATGACCGGGGACGATGGGGCTGATGCCCGCGTTGAGCATGTCGCGGATCAGCGCGAGCGTTTCAAGACGGATGCCCGTATGGCCGGAGCCGAAGTGGCAGAGCATGACAAACATCATTGCGCGCGTGCACTCCTCGGCGATGGGCTCGCCGACGGCGCAGGTGTGGGCGTAGATGTTGTTGCGCTGGATCGTCTCGCGGTCCTTTTCGGGGATGAACTTCTTCCAGTTGTCGCCAAGGCCCGTGGTCAGGCCATAGATGGCCTTGCCTTCGTGGCTGAAGCGGTCGACATGGGCGCGGCAGCGGTTGACGCGCTCTTCATATTCTTTGGAAAACGCGACCTTCGCGCCAAAGCGCGCGACACTGACGAGGTCGTTGATGGTGGCGGTGCCGCCAAGCGTAACAGTGTTCATATCGGATCGTACCTCTTGAATGTGGGTTTCGCTCTCTTACAGGGAGCTGTCGGTCTTGTAGCCGTCGGCCTCGATGGCGATGTAGCGCACCTTTTTGCCCATCTCCATCTCGCCGTAGAACGCGACGTAGTACGGGCGGTAGAAGGGGCGGTAGGATGCGACCTCCATCGAGGTGATGATGTGGCCCGAGTGGCGGCGCATGATGCGCATGGCGACGCGCTTGGCCTGGGCGATGATCTTTTCTTTGTCGAAGGTGGAATCCTGGCACATGTCAGGATCGAGGTCGGCTTCGTAAAGCGGGAGCGGCTGCTCGTGGTAGCTCGCGGTGCAGCGCGTGCCCTCGACGATCATGCAGATCTTCTGCGAGTTGCCGCCCATCTGGCCCTTGCGGGTGAAAAAGCGCTCCACAAGGCCGGGCTTGAAATAGGCGTCGAACACGACTTCAAAGCTCTGCAAATAGAGCTGCTTCATCGTGATCTTGCCGCCGCCGTACATGGCCTTGCCAATCAGGTTGCCGCCACCGCGGGCCTTGACAAAGGCCTCGGAGTCGGTCATTTTCTTTTGGGTGATTAAAACGTCCACTGTGCGGGAACCTCCTTGAAACGGAATGGGAGAGTAAAAAAAGCAAATACGAGAAGGACAGATTCCGCGGGGGAATCAGCCTACCTTTTCATCATACGCCAACGCTGGGGGAATGACAAGCCGCTTTTTTGCGAAAGAAACAGCCGCTTGCCGGTTCATGCCACTTTTGTGCATAACGCAGAAACGCTTGAGCGTTTGGCATGAAAAAATTATACTAAGTTACCGTTGAAAAAAGCGTTGAATCCGTTGGGCGGCCCGCATGGCGAAGCGGGCGGCGATGCGCTGCGGATTCAACGATAATTCGTCGGCGAAGCATTATGATAAAATAAGAATGCTTCATAGCATCGTTGTATCATTGCTGTGGAGGGCGGAGGATAGCGCCCCCGAAAAGGCAATGCAGATAAAATAAGAAATCAGGCAAGCAATAAAAAGAGGAGATAGCAATATGTCTTTACTGACCAGCAAGCTGAGCGACGAGAATCGCAAGAAAGCGCACGAGCTTTTTGGAGTGCCCGAGCAGTTCGACGAAGTGGCCGACCTGATGGTGCACGAGGAGGAATGGCAGGTCATTCTTCTGATGGGCAAGGAGCCCATGACGGAAAAGGAGCTGCGTAAGCTCATGGAGAAGAACCGGCTGGCCGCGTCGCCCTACGTGCTCATCAACCGCATGTACTCCCGCAACGTACTCAACAAGGTCACGGATGCGGACGAGCCGACCTGGAAGATCAGCGACTTCTACAGCCGCTATTCCTACTATGCGCAATTTGAGTACTATGAGTTCGGCTGTCTGCCGAGAGAGCTCATCGAGGCGCTCTACGACTGGCAGACAGAGATTTATCAGTCGATCTATCTGCCGCAAGTGAAGGCCAAGGTCGCCGGTGAGGGCGTCTATGTCCACAACCAGACGTATCTGACGCTCGAGGAGTTCGATAAGATCATCGACGGGCATCACGGCAGCATCCATCTTGTGCCCTGCAACTGCAAGAGCCAGAAGTATTTCCACGACCGCAAGCTCAATGTGTGCGTCAACATGAACGACGGGCCGAACAGCGCGGTCGACCGCGGCATGGGCGAGCCCATCAGCCCTGAGGACATGAAAAAGAAGGTGCGCGAGTTCAACGCCAGCGGACTCATGCAGAACGGCGAGGACGGCTTCATCTGCAACTGCGACGGTCTGTGCTGCTTCCCGATGCAGATGGCCTATAAGGCCGGCTCCCGCCTGATCTATCCCGAATCCAACTGGAAGATCGACTGGCACGAGGACGAGTGCGTCAACTGCGGCAAGTGCACGAAGATTTGCAACTTCGGTGCGTTCTACAAGGACGACAACCGCAAGGTGCACTACGATGTGGACAAGTGCTGGGGCTGCACCATCTGCGCGCCCAACTGCCCGAAGCACGCTATCCACCTGCTGCCGAGAGAGCAGAAGGCCTGAGAGAAGCACTAAGGCACTACGCAACAGCATTTTGGCCGGACGGTACCCTAAAAGTGGCCGCCCGGCCTTTTTCTTGCTTTGCGCGGGAAATGGAGAGAGGAAGTCAGCACCATGGCACTTATCAAAGTTCTGATCATCTTTGTGGTGATCCTCGCCCTGCTTAACAAACGCCTGCCCCTTTATCTTGCGATGATTTTTGGTTCACTCCTGATGATCGTGATGTTCCGTCTGCCGCTCGCCACGGCGGGGCAGACGGCGCTGCACACGCTCACGGGCTGGGACGTCTGGTCAGTGAACCTTGCGATGTACGTGATCTCGGTGCTTGTCTACGAGCTTGACCTGCGCCATCGGTTCAAGGATGCACAGCGGGCGATGAATGGACTAATGCGCGACCCGAGGCTCAACACGTCGCTTGCCTGCATGTTCATCGGCCTGATGCAGGGTCCCGCTACCGTGACGATCTGCGGCGGCATGGTGGACACGATGGCGGGCGACCACCTCAAAAACGATGAAAAGGCGGCGGTCGCCACGTACCTCCGCCACATTCCCGAGGCTATGGTGCCGACGTTTACGGGCGTCATCGTGGCGTGCAGCATCAGCGGCATTTCAATCTCGTCGTTTTTTGTGTGGATGATCCCGATGGCATTGCTGACGCTTCTGGCAATTTACCTTGTCTATCTGCGCCGCGTGCCGCGCACAGTCGGCGAGACGGGACGCAGCAAAAAAGAGTGTGTGCGTCTGCTTTTGCGGAGCCTGTGGTCGCTGCTGCTGGCGATCGCGGTGATCATCGTGTTCTCGCTGCCGACGTGGGCCGTCGTGGCGGTCATCGCGGCCGTCAACGCGCTGGTCGAAAAATTCTCCGCGCAGGAGGTGCGCGATGCGCTCGTCAAGGGCTTTGACCTAAAGTCGCTGCTCGGTATTACGATGACGTATGTCTTCAAGGACCTTTTGATCCTTGGCGGCGTGATCGACGTGCTGCCGACGTATTTCGAGCATCTGCCCATTCCGGCGTTTCTGGTGCTCGTGATCCTGTACGCGTTCGGCACGCTGGTCGCGGGATCGAGCGCCGCGGCCGCGGCCTTTATCCCGCTGGCCTACACCATGATCCCGAACGGCGGCGCGTTTTTGCTGGCGCTGCTGATGAGCGTCAGCTTCGCCTCGAGTCAGCTGAGCCCCACGCACATCTGCACGGCGATCATCTCGGACTATTTCGGCGTCACATTCTTCGCCACGGTCAAAAAGCTCCTGCCGCTGTTTCTGCTCACCGTCCTCATCGCCTGCGGCTACTACATGCTGCTGACGGCGGTATTCTGAAGAAAACAAACAAGGCCTGTGCCAAGCAGCACAGGCCTTGATCGATTTGCTGTAAAGGGAAAATCAAAGGGAAAACAGAGCAAAAAATGCAGACCCTTTCCCCTAAACGGAGATTTCGGACGATTTTCAGAGAAAACCGGGATTTGAAAAGCACAAAAATGCGACTAATTTAATATAAAAAGAAAGGATTTCAAACATTTCTGTTTGAAATCCTAACTTCTGGAGGTGACACCCAGATTTGAACTGCTCGGGCGTCTTTCCTGTGGTGCGCGGTCTTGCTCTCACGCCTTGTTTTTCAAGGCTTTTGTGTTATTGCGTGGTATGCGCTGGCGGCGTCAAATCATCGGTGTTGGAGAAAAAATAGGAGGAAATTTTGCAGCCGCAAAAGAGCCTTTGCAGCTCGCTGCGTGGGGAAAAATTTTCCTGTGTGTGGGGGCCTGCGGTTTTCGCCGTGAGGGAGTCAAACTTTCCGAAGTGGGGGAGGGGGCAAGGATACCGGCGCGCGCAGCCGTGCGCCCAAGGCTGGATGGTTTACGGGCGTCGCTCGCCATTTTTTCAGCTCTTTTTTCGCTTAATTTTCGCAGCCTTTGCGCTCGCGTTGATCGCGGGCGGGAAACGCGACCCCGCGCGCCCGTGTGGTACCGTGCGCGTACCCCCTCGGCTTTTTTCGCTCGTCGTCGGAAATGGCGGCGCTCTCGGTTTGCCTGCCTTCTTTCTCTCCCCCTCCGCCAGAGGGGGGATAATTTCTCACGCTCGCGCGGCTCTTGCCGTCATGATAGCCCGCCGCGGCCGTTTGCGCAAGGTCTCTGTGCAAATTTCTCCACTGCCTGTTCTAAAGTTATATTCTACTACAAGTGGGGAAACAGAGATTCAGAGTTCCCCTGTTGCTTTGGATTCAGCAGCCGAGATCGCGCGTGATCATAGCGGCGCGGAATTGGTACTTGATATATAACAATAGCTGCCAAACTCGCTTACGCGCTCCTCTTTCTCCAGAATGTGGCAGCCGAGCGGCACGGTAAGCGACGCATCGTTGTCAACGTACTCGCTGCGCACAATAGGCTTTTCGAGGTTGCGGCTTGCTGTCCACATCTGCGTCCCCACAGGCCGCTGCTCTACGCTCTCCTTGGTGATGTAGCGGGCAAGCTGCTCGTAGTCATACGTCCCGATATACTCGAAGTCTACAACGTCGCCATACGGCCACAAACTACGTACCGTCTCCATATCGTCACCGGCAGCGTTTATCACGATATGGTGATGCAGCCGCCCTCCGCCGTGCTTGCCTTCGGTAGCGTATATGTACTTGAGTGTCTGACCTCGCGCCTTCCTGTGCTCCTGCAAGTGCTTAAGAAAGTTGCGTACGTTCTTGATCGCACCGGCGCGCTTGGCGGGTAGATTCTCGTCACGGTAAGTCAGCGTCACAAAGAGATCGCGCGGGCCGAAGTTCGCGGCCAGCAGCATTTCCAGCTTCACGCGCGCCGCCTTGTCGTTCATGGCCTTCTGTGCAGCGGTCGTCATGCGTGACTTGACTACACGCACGCGCGGGCCGTCCTGCGGCTCCGGCGCGGTGTATATGATTGTTTTGACAAGCCGCCCCGCAATGATCGCCTTTTTTCGTTTCGCCATATATGCCCCTTTCAATGGAGATGGGAACGCCTCCGGCTGTTCGCCGGAGGCTTTTTCTATGCTGTTAAATCATCAATTTTCAATGACGAACTCAGGCATTGCCGTGGATGGAATACAAAAATCCTGCATCATGTCCGGCCCTCCTCCGGCGTCTTTGTGGGATGCTATTAAGTACGCTTGTGCAAGCACAGAGGGCGAGAACGACCACCCAAGAGCATCTGAGATCATCCGTGCATTTTCGCCGTCGACTGTCTGCGGGCTATCCATGCCGCCAATGAAGAATCCCCACGGTTCGCCTGCTGGCAGCTTGCGGCGGAACGCCGCGACTTTACGCGGGTCAAACGGCTTGTGACTGCCATAGGTCAAAACAGCATCCTCATATACCTTTCGAACAGTATTGTCCCTTGCGTGTTGCAGTGTGCCGCGCTCGAAGCGCTGTGACACTTTGAAAGAGATATATATTGATTTTCCCGCTAAAGATTGCTATCTTTATTTAGAGAAACGTTTATAAAAACTGTTATAGTGATTCCTTCGGAATACGACTATGCTTTTTATAAACGAACCGCAGACGCTTTGAGAATTATTTGAGGAATAATATGCAGATATTGGTAAGGGATATTTTTCGGCTTCAATCTTTACAGACGGCTCACCTGATCGCTGGGAGAGAAGGAATTCTTCGGCCTCTTTGCGGCGGAACGATTCTGGAAATGACAGAGTTGGGGAGGGACAATGCCTCGGAACTACTGTCGTTTTCCCTTAAACCTCAGGAAATAATGATAACAGCTCTCTACAATGTAAAAAACGATGTGGAAAGTCAGTGTGACGTGATCCGCGCGCTCAACAAACTGAATGCGGCCGGGCTGATTGTGTTTTATTACGGACTCGTGGTGCAAAAATTCGATCAGAGAGTGCTTGATTTGTGTGATGAGCTGAATTTTCCGCTTGTTGTCCTCAACTATAATGACAATAAGCACATTTCTTATGCCGATGTACTCAATGATGTGCTTTCATTGAATCGCTATGAGAACGATTCCTTCTTTCGCTCGATCATCAGTTCCATGTGGAAAACAAAGGACAGTGGCGGGAGCATACAGGAGGTGCTTTCCCAAATTGCAAATCAGGGGGAACTGGATATTGTCATCATTGACACGCTTGCTCAGAACGCACTGTGTTCCACCATGTCGGGCAATCGTCTCAATACCTTTCTGAACAACGAGCTCTCGCGCTTGCCGTTCGATGCTTCGCGCTTTGAACTGCTGATCGACGAAACAAAATACTGCGGACGACATTATTATACGGATTATCTTGAGTTGTCCGTCCTGTTTGTTCTCAGCCAGAGACGGAAGCGGGTGGATATCGATTCTCTATTCACGTGTACCAAGCTTTGTCTGGATCTATGGAGACACGCCTTGGTGTCAACGCGCGGCGGCAATATCATCAATGCCATTATACGAGGTGATTGGCAGCAGGCGCACAGCGATTTGGGGTATTATCGGCATGGCGATGCTGAACAATGGAACTTCCTGATTTGCAGCAGGGCTCCGTCGCTGCCGCTGATGCATGAGGTTAAGTCTCTGCTTCAAAGTGAAGGGATCGCCTTTATAAACGGCGGATATGAGCAACTCGAAATTCTGATATTCAACCGTGCGCCGGATCCGGATGCTGAAGCGCTGAACGCCTTGGTGTTATCCGCTCAAGCGGCTCAAGATCCGGCCGGACACTTTGCCTGTGCTACCAATATATCCGGAGAGAGTGAACTTTTTTCCTTGGTCAGTGAGACAGCCAAGGAATGGGCGTTCACCTGTTCACTTAATAAAAACCGTTACTGCATGGGGCGCTTTGAATTGATCGAAGCGATCGCCTGCAAGCAGGATCTGAGAAATGAAGCAGCCATTGACCGGGCACGGCAAATACTTGACCCGCTGATCGAATACGACAGACGGCGTGAAGGGGTGCTGTTGGAAACCCTGCAGATATATCTGATCGATTGCGATTGCAGTTACAAACAAACTGCGGCGCTGACTTATACGCATCAAAATACGGTGCAGTACCGCGTTCGCAAAGCGGTGTCTCTTTTGGGCGGAAATTTTGAGCAGGCCGCAGCCTTGAGCGCAGTTTTTCACGCGATCTGCCTCTATCGGCAAGATCCACAAATATTCTCGTAATTACGCTACCATGATAAAGCAAAAATGTTTTGAAAACAAAACGCGACCCGGTTTTTTGTTTTCAAAACATTTTTTTATTATTTCAAGCATGCTACCATAATATCACCTTCAATTGATGCCATTTATGATCTTCGGTTGGTCAATTGAAAAGTCTGAGAACACGGAGGAGAAGATTTATGAGTAATCCCGGAAGCGAAACCAATTATGTAAATGACTATGCAACCATACCGGTTCCCCTGGATCAACGCAGATCATCCTTTTCACTGGCAATGGTTCTGGTCGGCAGCATCATTTGCCTCAGTTCGATTTACGTTGGAGCAAGTTTCGTCGGCCAGCTTTCGTTGTCTGAGGTCGTTACCGCTTGTCTGGTCGGTAATGCAGTTCTGTCTGTGCTTGGCGGCCTGTTGAGCTATATTGGCACCAAAACCGGTGTCGGTATTGCAATGCTGATGCGCCAATCCTTTGGCGTCCTTGGTAATTACATCATCGCTGTGCTGACAGCAATCGTTGAACTGGGTTGGTTTGGCTATCAGTGCGGCTTTTTTGGCTCCACGATCCACGCCATGTTTCCCAATGCCGGATTTATCACCGAGCCTGTGGTCGCCGGTATCTGGGGCGGCCTGCTGATGATGACAACGGCTTTCATCGGCTACAAAGGTCTTGAACTGCTCAGCAACATCGCTTCTCCGCTTATCCTTCTCACGTGTGTTGTTGCGTGCGGTTTGGCTGCGACCCGTGTCGGCGGCATGGAACAGTTCAACCAGATCACGCTGGCGCACACTGGCAGTATGTCCACCGCGGTCGGAATCGTTTCCGTTATCGGAGCATATGCCATGGGTGCAGTTTTGCAGCCTGACCTGACCCGCTATGGTAAAAAATGTAGCGACAGTGTTATCGGTGCCGTTTTCGGATTCATCATCGCCAATTCCTTCGTCATTATTGCCGGATTCTTTATCTGCACTGTTGCTGATACCAGTGATGTGGCAGTTGCTTTGCTGAGTATTCTCGGCTCTTGGTCGCTGCTGCTGCTGATCCTTGCCCAGTGGACCACCAATGACAACAACCTCTATTATTCCTCCCTTGCAGCTGTCGTTGCTGTTCCGAAATGGAAGAAGAAGTATGTCGTAATTACCTTTGGTATTATTGCGACTGTGGCCGGCGCGCTCGGTATTGTAAACTATTTTACCACATGGCTGAGCATCCTCGGCACTGCGATCCCTCCGGTGGCCGGCATCCTCATTGTCGACTATTTCTGCGTAAAGCACCAATCCTATCGGTTCGGTGCTGGTGTTAAACACCGCTTCTGCTCCATCCCTGCACTGGTTAGCTGGGCCATCGGCTGCCTTGTAGGATATACCGTTACCTGGGGCATCGCGGCGATCAACAGCATGGTTGTTACCGCGATTATCTATATCGCTTTGTTTATGCTTTTCAAAAACGACACCAATCGCCTGTACTTTGGCGGCGAATATGTCGAGAACGCACGCGGTGAATTGGAAAAACTGTAACCAGTGTCAATATAATAACTAAAAGGAGAAGAAAAATGGCTACTATGTATCTGGAAAATCAGCAGATGGCTGAAGACTTCGTTCGCGGATGCACGTTTATGGGCACAGGCGGCGGCGGCCTGCCTGCAAACGGACTGCAGTCCCTGATGAGTGAGATCAACAAGGGGACCAAGGTCGGTTGGGTCGATATGAGCGAGATCCCCGACGATGCGATGACGGCCTGCCCCTTCCTGATGGGATCTATTGCCCCTCATACGCCTGAGGTCGAAGCGGAGATGGCAGACTTTGGTTTCACTGACCCTGTATATCCTGAGAAGGAGCAGCTGGCCAAGGCTATTCAGTATCTCGGAAAGTTTTGCGACACGAAGATCGACGCGGTCGTACCCATCGAGCTGGGCGGCGCCAATACGCCCGGTGGTGTAACTGCGGGCATTATCAGCGGTGCTGTTTGTGTCGACGGTGATTATACCGGCCGCGCGATCCCTGAGATCCAGCAGACCACGCCGTATCTGCACGGCAAAACCCTCTGGCCCGTTGCGTCTGTTGATGCCTATAACGATATTTCCTATATCGAAAACGCAAAGAACTACCGCATCGTGGAGCGAATCGGCAAGAAAATTGCCGAAAGTGCCTATGGCCTTGTCGGTCAGGCGGGCTTCCTGATGAGCGGCAAGGATATGAAGAAGTGCATCAATCAGGGCACGCTGTCTTCCTGCTATAATATTGGCAAGATGATTCGTGAAGCGCGCGAAAGCGGCAAGGATCCCGTCGAAACCATTGTAACCGAACTCGGCGGATGGTGTTTGGCAACCGGTGTTGTCACCGGCAAGGAAACCTGGGATGACGGCTATTACTACGGTTATCACACCATTGAGGGTTCTGGCGACGATAAGGGCAACACCTTCAAGATCTTCTTCAAAAACGAGAACCATGCCATGTGGAAAAACGACAAGCCCTATGTTTCCAGCCCCGACATCATTGCTGTCGTCGATGCCAAGACCGGCGAACCGTATGCGAACCCCATTCTGGCGGTCGGCAATGAGGTCAGCGTGATTGGCCTGAAGGCGAACCCCGTATTCCGCACGGAAAAGGGTATCGCAATTCTTGGCCCCAGATACTTTAAGCTTGATTTCGATTATACCCCCATCGAAGAAGTGATGTCCAAGTAATTGAGCTGCACCGCTCGAAAATATTTCCGGGTATCAGCACTGCAAAAAATAAAGTGGCTGACAGCACTGGCTGTCAGCCGCTTTAACTATGTCTTTCACTTTCCCCCACAGGCTCAACGGCCTTCGCCTTGCGGAAGCGTTGGCCGCGCAGTTTGAAGGCTGCGGCAGCGTCAAAGATGCGCTTCGGTGCGCAGCACACAAGGTGGTATCCTTGAATACTAAAAAGAAAAGACACGCAAAGCGTGTCTTTTCTTTCTGTCAGTCGGATTCAATTCGGATATTTTTCTAAATCAATCCTTGATAATCGTATCAGTCTTCCAACTCCGCCTCGTGCTTGAGGATCGCACCGGAGGCCGCGTCGATCTCGTAGTCATATTCCATATTGCCGGATTTGAACTCGACCTCGTAGACGAGCTTTCCGTCCTCATCATCCAGCTCAATGTCCATGTCATACGCCTGATTTTCACTCAAGCCCGCATGGTTCAGGGCGATGGACTTTGCCTTGGCGTAGCCGATATCCTGCACCGTTCCGGACGGCGCGGGCTTTTGACCAGAGGGCTTCGTCGTTTCATTCGATGCGGAAACGGCAGCCAATAAATCTTTCTGCCCGCTGAGCACCTTCCCTGTGTAGGCATCCACCAGATACTCAAACTCGCCCCATGCCGTTTGCAGCTCTACTTCGTAGTGTGCAGGGGATTCGTCGAGTTCGGGATCGACCTCCGCTGTAACGGAATCCACCGCCGTCGTTCCGGCATACTCCTCCGCAGCGGTACGGGCTGCATCCATACCGATCGGCATGGCGGGCGCGCCCGCTTCGGCGAGGTCCTTGAGCTCTTCGACCGAGAGCTTTGCCAGCGCGTCAAACTTGAGCGACGGGTTGATGGTGAGAACGCGGTTCACCAGCGCCGCCTTGCCGGTAGAAATGTTATTCTCCCGCGCCTGCTGTTCCCGCACCGCGTCCTGCGTCAGCGTCTGCGTCAGAACAGCGGCCTTTGCTTCGCTGGTCTGCAAAACGCCGTCCACGGCGCTCGTCAGCTCACGCTGGAGCTTTTCCGCACGGGCGGTATCCTTGTCCTCCACCGAGATCATGATGGCGGAGGAAATGCTATTGAGGTAGCCGTTTCGCACAAGGCTGCCCACGATGGCGTTCACCGCCACATCGAGCTTCGCGCCCTTGAGGTCAGCGCCATTGCTCATATCCGCAAGGATGGCTTTTGCATCCTCGTTGAGCGGGGTACAGACGAGCACCTTTTCGCTCCGATTCACTTTCAGCTCAATGCTCGGGTTCACATCCAGCGACACCACGGACGCGACCGCGTTCACCTGCTGGTAGAACAGTCCGCCGCCGAGCAGCATCACCGCAAGGCAGGCGGCAATGAGCGATGTCCATTTCCTCTTTGTCGGTTTCTTCGTTTTCATGTTGATTACCGTTCCTTTCCGCTCTTCGCAGCGAGAGAGAACGCCGCTCACATCGTCCGGCGCGGTCTTTTCAAGCGCCGCAGCCAGACGCTGCTCCATTTTTTCATTGGTCATCGGGCGTCATCTCCTTCCAGAAAAATTCGCATCTTTTTCAATGCCCTGTGATATTTCGACAGGACGGTGGGAAGCGGCAGTTCCAGCAGTGCCGCGATCTCCCGATGCTTCATGCCCGTGACCGCGTGAAGCAGCACGATGCGCCGTTCCTCGTCAGCGAGGCTTGCCAGCGCGCCTTGCAGCAGCGTGCGCTCATCGGCGTTCAAACCGCATTCCTGTGCGGGAATGGCGTCCCACTCCTCCTCGCTGAGCGCGGCATGACGTTCCTCGCGCCGCAGGCGCATCAGGCAGAGATTGCGGCACACGGTCAGCAGCCAGCCCATGGGCGAGCCGGCGGGGCGGTACTGTGCCGCGCAGTCCCACACCTGCACATAGACGTCCTGTGTGAGATCCTGGGCATCGTGCGCGTTTTTGAGGTAAGAAAGCGCAAGACCGCACACCGCCGCGCGCGTGCGCTGATACAGCTCCGCCAAAGCGTCACGGTCACCACCGGCAACGCGGATGAGCAATCGCTGCAGTTCGCGGCGCTCCTCCGCCGGCGCATATTCGGTTGTCATCAGCATACTGAGCATGGGCTTTTTTCTCCTGTCATCCGTGTAATGCACGGAAAGGACGATTTATTGCATGGGATTTTTTATTTTTATGATTCTGTTTCTTTCGCCTCATCGAACTGCAGCATTCTGTGATCCTCCGTCAGCACTTTCATCTGGCTGATGGCAATGGTGTTGAGCTTTGCCAGTCGCTTCGCTTGCGGGACTCCTTCGTTGATGAAAACCGCATTCAGGTTTTCCAAGTTGGACAGGCACACAAGCTGCGAAACGTTGGCGTAGTCACGGATGTTACCCTTAAGATCTGGATTGGCATCGCGCCACTCTTTTGCCGTCATCCCGAACAGTGCCATATTCAGCACATCGGCTTCGTTGGCATAGACCAGGGAAATCTGACGGGCGGACAGCTCCGGCGGGATCAGATTCTCCTTGATGGCGTCCGTATGAATGCGATAATTGATCTTGGCAAGGTTGCGCTTGATGTCCCAACCAAGCTGCTTCATTTCCTCGGTCTTGAGGCGCTCAAACTCCTTGACTAAGTAGAGCTTAAACTCCACGGAGATCCATGAGGCAAACTCAAACGCGATCTCCTTATGTGCGTAGGTCCTGCCATATTATGATCTACTTTGAGGGAATAGCCACTTTTTCTAAGCTGCAATCGGTTTCTTTCTTTGCACAGCTCCGGTCTATCACCAGAGAGATTGAACAATATGGTATAGGGATAGTTTTCAATACCGGTCATTGGGATTACAATTCCTTCGGCAAATATCCTGTCGCCGCTTTCGTTTGTGGTAAACTCCATCGCTAAATCATCTGAAAGATGATTTGCCTGCTTCCAGTCCTCCAGCAACAAAATGTCACCAAGGAGAAAATAATTAACAAGATCGTTTAATACTTCCGTAAACCTATATATCATCCATTATGCCTCCCTTACAATCCTGTCCGTTGCCAGCCGTCCAGCCGCTCATGTACTGTGTCAATCGTCTGGTAATATCACCTCTCATCTCCGGGCGATACTATTCTCCACCCGGATGTCTGCACCCGGATAACAGGACGGAAAAAGTCATAGTCATTGTGAATCTCATTATCTTCCCGAACCTCCGGTTTACAATGAGGGGAACAGGGTAAATATCCAAGCAAAGGACCCATGCCACCGCAGATATTACAGCCGCCGTCGCCGCCACAGGTGGTCAATGTTTTCCCATCTACCAGCTCCCGCTTATAGGGGTCGTAGGCAATAGACAGGCCAAAGAAGTTGGGCTGCTCCATGTCGTATGGCTTGCCCTGATCTTCCTCGCTTTCAAAGTGGTGCAGATGCATGGAGTAATCCAGTCCATCTCCCCAGGGAAACAGGGTGCGGCATCCGCCTCCGCACAGATAGGCCCACTCATCCGGCGTGGGAAGGCTGGCTGCCACCTCCCACAACAGGGATCGCTGAAACTCTGCGTAGGTCATGGGATGGCACAGCCACGCTCGCCAACTATCACCATTTCGTTCAAAGCGAACAGTTTCATGTATCTCAAAACTCTGGCTGTTCTGGCCCGCCCACCTCTGCAAGTTCTCCAGCCAGTCGGGGTGGGCGGTGATGCGAGGGTCGTTCATAGGTACGCTTTCCCAGCCGATCTCCTCCAGTTTTCTGCCTACGAACATGGGGCCGATGGTCACCTGGCGTACTGGGGTCATGCCCTGCCGGAGAAATTCCTCCACAGAGCCCTCATATTCGATTTCCGCAAAAATATCCGCCAGTTCCTCTTGGTTGGCCTTGTCCATCCCTTGGACAAAGCTCTCCCAGCCAAGAATCACGGTATCACCTGGGACAAAGACAAACTCCCGGCCACCTTTTTCAAACAGGCCGGTGGTGCAGCTTTGTCCCCAGCGGGAAAAGGCGTATAGTTCTTTGAATGTCAAATTATAACGAGTCGCCAGCGTCTGCATCAGCCAGAGCTTATCTGACAGTTTTAATGTATCAAATTGTGGGCGAAATAAATTCTCGTTCATAACAAGACCTCTTTCAATTTGCTCCGGCAGACTGTGATTCCTTTTCCACAAGGCGAACCGCCTCCGTCAACAGCTTGGGAAGCTGATTTGTTTCTGTCGTTTCATACTGCTGGACTGGATTCGCCCAATCGAAGTTATGAATGACAGAAATGATGTATCTGTCCTGATACCAGCCCATATCCAGCAGAAAGCAGTTCGGATATTCCACTTGCAGCATATCTTCTTTTCGCGTGGCATCCAGAAAAATGACCTTTCCAGTGTCAAAATCTATCTTTGACCAGACTTGCACGGCAAAATTCCTCCTCACGATTCTCCGAAATGCTCCAGGTACAACTTCCGCACGGAATAGGGACCAACAAGGGTCGTTTCCTTTCGGCCATCCCAAGAATACACATGAATTTCGCCTTCATCCCCAATGTACCGCTGTTCCTCAAAGGGTGCGGGAAAGGGGAAGCTTTCTACGATGCTCCAATCAATCTTGGACTTCAGCCCATCAAACTCCTCGCGCTTGAGCCTTTTGAAATTGAACACTAAGGCCGCTCCAATTCCATCGAAAAGCAAATCTGCGTATTCTCTGGGGGTAATATTCTCGCTCACATTGGCAGCTTTGATGTCCACATTCAGAACCTTGTCGCCGCAGTTTGTCCATATTTTATTGGGAGAGAACCAGGTAGTCCGATCCTTGCCGCCTGCAAAGTCCTCGCGGAAATAGCTTCTGTTGGCGCTGTCCATCTCGACCCCTTCCCGAAGCAAGCCGTTGTATGAGGAAAGCGGAAAATATCGGTGTTTTGCCGGGTCAAATTGGCCAAACGCAATGTCCAACAGATACTCATGCTTCTCACTACGCATAAGCTTGTGTGGCTTCACAATGTTTTCTTCGATGAAACTCCAAATGTACTCATCCACATGAATAGATACACGAGGGCGACTGAATAATGTGATTTTGTAGTGATCCTCTCTGTCCATTCTCTCCGTATTGAACCAAATACGATGAATTTTAACCATAGTTATCCCCTCGCATGATTTCTGCCAACGACACTTCTGTTTCCGCCTAAAAAAGCAGTTCACCGAAAAACAGCCTGAGAGTCACGGCAGATAATGATTCAAGCTGTGGCTTGCTGAGAGGAGTGTACCATACCTTTGCATCCAGTCGGGCTGTATTTGAAGGAAGTTCCCGTCAGTTCAAATTCCTCAAACTCCCAGTTCTTTATCACTTTTAGTTTCGCTTTCATGCTTTCACCTCACAGCAAGTCTACCTTGATACCGCACCGTTCCAGAACGGGCAGCACCTGTTCCGGCTTGGAGGACATGAGGGTAATATGTTTGAGATTGGGGAACTGGCGCAGTTCCGCCTCCGTAATGGTATTAAGATCAAAGGCTCCATCCTCGCCATCCCAGAACGGACAGAGCTGGGTATAAATCTCGCTGCCGCCATCCATCTCGATTTCTGTGACCTCCGGGGCCAACCGCTCCGGGACAGGGTATTTCTCCAGCCACTTCCGAATCTCTGGGATGGGTTCATACCCTTCCGCGTCAATGTCGATCTTGCGTCGGCTATACTCTCTGGCAAACTCATGGGCATCCAGTTTAGGAGCCAGTAAGCCTTTCTCGTACATCAGGACTTCCATGACCGCCAGCTTGAAGTTGAAGCTGGTAAAGGTGAGCACTGGTTCAGTCGGCTTGGATAACTTGTATTTCTGCGCTTTCGCTGCCTTTTGCTCTGGCTCTTTCCAGCTGATCTGCACCATGGCGGAGAGGGCCTCCAGCTTTGCTTTCTGCGCTGACTGCTCCTCTGAAACAGGACCCGGCAAGCGGGTATAAACGGTAAAGCCGCCTAATTTGAGGGTATGGGCAAATCCGGCGAAATCCTTCCAACTGGCCTCCCGGTAGTCCTTGGACCCGATCCAAACCGTTCCGTCAAATGTCTGCCGAACCGCATACTCTCCCTGTGCCGCTACCCGGACACCAAGGGTTTTGATGGTCTGCTCATCTTCATCTAACCAGCCCTGGAGTCCAAGCTCGTCCCACAAAGCAAGTGCCTGGGTATAGGGACTCTCTCGGCCTGTAATGGGGCTTTTCCGTGTTCCATTTTGCAGGACAATGCGGGCAGGCCCCAATTTTTCCGCCAGCTGCGACAGGGTAAACGGCGGCGTAAATACCGCCCCCAGGATGGTCAGGCTGTCTTTTTTGAGAATGATTTTTTGCTCTGTGGCCTTGGGCGGTAGGAAGATGGGCAAATTCGGGTACACTTCTTTGTACTCTCGCCATTCCAGCTTTTTGGGCTTGTTTGCCGTCCGCAGGAAGCCCCAGAAGTCGATGGGATAACGAAATACCGGCCCAACCCTATCCCGCCGGGTGACGATGACCACCGTGCCATCGGTGAGTATTCCAATGTGCTGCATGTTCTCCCCGCCGAACATTCCCGGACGGATACGCAGCACTTCACGGGTGTTCCTATTGATGAGCTGGGCAAAGTCATCGGAGAGGATCTCGCCGTTTCCCTGCACCAGCAGCCAGTCCCCGGTAAACCAGCGAAGTTTCAGCCCCTCGCCCATTCCAGGCAGGGGGGCAATTCGGCACCGCCCGGTGTCCATATCCAGTTCCAGCAGGCATTCTTCCATCCGCCCCTTGCCACTGACTGCGTGGATCATGGTAATGCGGCCTGTGCCGGGAACGGGAACGGCCTCGGAGAGATGGTCGTATCCATCCAGTGAGAAGGTGTGTTTTGTTACCTTGCCGTTTTCCCAGCGGTAAATCTGCCCCTTGTACCACTCGTTGGAAAAGTAGACCCGGCCCAGACCGTCTGTCGTAATGCCGCAATGGTATTTGGTGCTCCATCCATCTTCCGGCAGAGTCCAGTTTTTCACATCCTGACAGGTGCCCCGGTCTGTCAGTTCAATCCGTGTAGCGTTGGTGGGATCACCCACCCAGAGGGAATGGTCAGCCCAGCACAGGGTCTGGGGTGGACCGTCATATCCAATGGGGGACGGTTCAGCCCAGTTAAGCGTGGCTGGATTCTTGCTCAATAATGCTCGGCCAATAGTCCCGCTGCCAGCGGCCCTGGACGCGGCATAGAGTCCATTTTCTGCGGAATAAGTGAGGCACCCAAGGTGCGGCAAGCTGTGGGCGCGGGTCACCTGGGGCGGACGCTGGCGCAGATCGGCCACACAGCCGTTTTTCCATTCTTCTGCATCCTGGTTTTTCCATTCGCCCGCCGCAAAATCACCCGCCAGGGAGTTGAAGAAATAATCGTACTCATCCTGAAGTATGTATTCCTCGCAGGGCATTAGCTTTCCAGGGTCCTGCTCCTTGGCATGGTCGCCCCATTTTCGTCCTTGCTGTTTCATCAGGTGACAATATTGCCCCTGCTTTTTGCAGTAGCGTTCCCATTCGCTGCGTTCTTCCTCTGGGATCAAGGCAAACAGATACTCGTCCTCATCGTCCAGGTTATACAGTGCCCAGCCGAAGGCAGACAGCTCCTGCCCCAACGCCGCCGCCCCTTTTTCATGGGATAGTTTCATATATTGAACGCCAACGGCATCAAAGCGTTCATCCAGCAGCGCCGGGACCTGTGCGCCCCATTTCCCTCGAAGTTCCGCCAGAGTGTCCTGTACGGCTCCGTCAAATTTCAAAATGTCCAATGCGTCTGCGATTTGTTCTGCAAAGTTCAACACCAACTGCCCCCCTTATTCCGTTTATTCTTCTATTTCATCCGCTTCCGACAAGCCATATACATCCGTTGGCGTATCCCCTGAAAACTCAACCATAAGTCCAAATGGCTCCCCCACAGGAAGGGTACAAATCTCAAAGTGCAGGCCCCATTCTGTCTCATCATAAAACAGAAATTGCGGCTGCTCGGCGGGAATCTCCGTTTCAGGGAATGGAGCGCGCTGCAATCCAAACTTCTCAGGGCTTTTACCAATCTGCGCCTGAATCTCATGCTCCGCTTTTGAAAGATACTCCCGCCAGTTTTGAAGCACAGAACGGATAAAATCCAGGTTTGCCGACTGAAGTTCAGATGTGTTCAAAATAATGGAAAACAGGATCTCTGTGTCTGCGATTCTTCCAGTCCAGCAGTGGATGGTCCCTGGTCCTTTCTGAAAGGTCAGTGCTCCCAATCCCAAATCGGAATGTTCAAAAAACTGTTCCATATCATTCTTGCCCCAATCCCCAGGTTACAGCGACAGCCATGTGGTCAAAGCACTAATTTCCTCCCGCAGCAATCCGGATTTCCCAGCGGCGGCAAAGGCTTTTTGGATACTGCCATAGCGCCGCCCGGAGCGGTCTACCAGCTGGAGCGCGGCTGCCTCCAGACCGGGAATTGCCAGCACAGCATCTGCCAGCGCCTGGGCGGAGAGTTTATCCCCGATCAGAGAGGCGGCAAAGTAGCGCAAATGGCTGTGAGAGAGGGCGGACAAATCGCTGAGTTTATGCAGTTCATAGAGTTTCAGGGCATAAAGGGAAGGAAGCCCATCCAGAGCCGGTAGTTTCTGCACAGCTGGTAGTGACTGGAGATAGAGTTTCTGAAGCCGGGTCGCCGGAGTCAGGAAAGGGGTGAGATCTTCCGTTTTCCGCATTTCCTCCAAATGGAGATTGGTAATGCTGGAGAGAAGCGGGGTGATGTCGCCATTCTTTTCCCCACGCAGGTGGAGAACACGCAGGCCGGGGAGAGAAACATTGTCCCAGGAAACAGGGGCCGACAGCCATAGGGACAGTGTATGAAGCTGCTTTAGCTCGGAGAGAACTTCCACACCCTCACACTTTTCCATTAAGATCAGTTCCTCCAGATTGGGATAATCTCGCAGGAAGGACAGATTCACCTTCCGCTCTCCCGTCACAGATAGGCACCGTACCGCATCCGGCTTTCGCCCATTCAGATCAATCTTTTCTCCGCCGCGCCAGAAAACTGCGGTGCAATATGCCTGTTCCATTTTGCTTCTCTCCTTATTCTGCTACCAAAACAGTCCTGTTGTACTCATGCCAGTTCCGCATCCAGAATCTGCACCTGTTGCCCTTTTTCATTCACATAGTAAAGTGCAATGTAGTCGATGCCGTCCCGCTTGACCTGCTCCCAGGGCATCCGCTCACCGTTGATCAGTTCTACGGTATCCGCTTCGTCCACCTCAAAGTCCTCTTTTTCGTTCTCATAGTCGTTGCCGCAGCCCAGCTCCAGCACCAACTTGGAGGCAGGGATTTCATACCGCTTGAGGGGGCGGTGTTCCAGTTCTGCCGGATCATGCTCATCGCAGAACAGGTTGTTATAGCCATGCCGCCCGTTGTCGAAGATGACAAATGTCTCGCCGCTCTCCGGGTCACGGGCTGCCACCAATCCAGGGGCCTCGTCGCCATCTATGATATAGGGTTGGGGCTCTCCCTTCACCGTGAACAACTCTCCGTAATACCAAACCTCCAGCAGTTCATTTCCAGCAGAGGAGCAGAGGGTCACGGTGGGCAGGCGCTTTTGTGCCTGTTCCTTAACATGGCCCTCCAGCCAGGTGGGAATTTGGGGAAGGGACGCCCCTTTCTCCTGGTTGGCGGGCGACGCCTGTGCATCGTTCCACGGCTCCATATCCAGGCTGATGATCCATCCCGTATAATCGCTGTACTCCATTGTGGTGTGCGCCCGGATATAATCCTCGCCCCAGAGGGCCACATCCGCTTTGCTGTACCAGGTAGTCTGGGTTACGCCGTCCTCATTGGTAACATCGCAGCAGAGATAATCTTCCGCTTTTCCGTTTCTCAGTGCTACCATACGGAGGATTCTGGTGTCTTCAGGGGTGATGTCTCGAAAGTTTAATGTTAATGCCATTGGGCAGCCTCCTTGTAGTAAAAGATTTCGCAGATCTCTTTACGCATCCTGTGATCGAAAAATTTCAAAATACCGCTCTTTCAGTTCCTTCGGAGCCGTCTTAATGACCTTGCTGCCGCCGTTTTCAGAGGCTTGCCCCCAGATGGCCCAGAGCAGGCTCTGCCAAGCGATGGCCCGGAATTTCGGGTCTTCATTTTCTTCCGGCAGGAGATAAGCGGAAAAGCGGCGCTTGACTGCCAGCAGTGCATCCAGGCTTTCCCCATTGGCGATCAGGCTGCGGAATTCTCTGGCAGGCTCCAGCCACTGCATAGATAATGCGCCCCGCACCAATACCCCCAGTGTCCATAATTGAAACCCAAACTTCCGAATCAAGGCATGAAGAAATTTTCCTTGCAGGGAGGAGTGCTCGTCGTCGCAGAGATCCAGATACTCCGTCACCAGCGGCGCCCACGGTTCTCCCTCCAGCCCCAGGGCAAACACGGCGAAGGTGCCGGGCATCGCACAGGCTTCATCCGCAAGGTTTTGATACCACTCAAACTCCCGCATAGCCAAACGAGCGTATCGCTCCATAGCCGGATGAAGATCAGGGTGCTGCACAGCACAGGCAAAGAGCTGATTGACGCCCTTTTTGGGCAAGCCGGGAATGGGCAGATAGAGTTTTTCCTTCCCACGGAACTCCACCGAGTAACTGCGGGAAAATTCCTCCTGTTCCAACACCGCACACAGGTAGTCCAGGATTTCAGCATAGCACTCCTCGGTGGAGTCCCTGGCGGTGATGCGGATGGCAGCAAACGCATCATTGGCCGATGCGGTGAAATGCTCCGTCTTACGCCGCTGGATGTCCTTTGGCAATTTGCCGCTGCCAGCTGTTTTCAGCTGCTTCACCATATCCGGGCGAAGCTGGGAAACCAGATCAAGGTAGTGTTCGGTTATAACCGTATTATCGCTGGCTCCATACACCGTATAGCAGACCGCCACATAGCAGGTAAAGCGCAGTAGGTTCTCGTCCACATCCTCCGGCCGTAGCTCCGGCCATGCGGTACAGAGTGGGAAAGGCGAAAAGTAGTCCTCATTCTCTCTAATCTCAAAAAACCTCTCCTGCACCTGGTGTTTGATGTATTTTCCCAAGGTGTAGCCAATCTCCCTCCAGCCCACCAGCCGCCGCAGGGCATCGCAGAATGTAACAGCTTCCTCATAGGGGAATCCCTTCAAAGGCAGTTTGGACAGATACCGCTCCAGGAGCTGGCTGGGAAGAAAGGGCGTTCCGCTTTGGTTCCGAACGACCATCGGATAGCCGGAATGGTTTTCTTTTGCAGTTCCATCCAACACATCCTGGATGCACTGATCGGCGTGTTCCAGCACTTCGGGGTTCGTATCTGGTTTCTGGATCAAATAATAACGACCTTGTACGCCGTCGCGTTTCGGCAAACTCATAGCAGGCCACCACTTCCTTCCAGGTTCTCCGTTATCGGAATAAAAATCTGTCGGTAAAGTTCCTTCAGTTCCTCCGAAGCTGCTTCCACCACTTTCTGACCACCCTTGGCGCTGGCTTTGCCCCAGATCACATAGCAGACCGTTTCCCATGCGTATTGCAGCACTTCCTCCGGGCTGGCTTCTGTTTCCTCAGCGGGTTCCTCGTCCTCGTCATCATCCTCGTCGGAGGAAAAACCGCTTGGAACGATCTCGGACAGGTGGATTTTTGCCTCCAGCAGAGCGCCCAGGCTTTCTGCATTTGCCATCCACGCGGTATAGTCCTTGGAATACTTCATGTTCTGCATGGACAGCACCCCACGGACAAATACAGGGACGGTATCGGCGGTAAATCCGAACTGTTTCACATACTCCCGGAGGAATTTTTCCTGTAAGTGGGAGTGCTCATCATCGCAGAGATCGAGATAATCCCATACCAGCTGCTGCCACTCTTGCCCCAGCATTCCCAGGGCGAACACGGCAAAACTTCCGGGGAGCGCGCACTGCTCATCGCTGAGATTGGTGTACTGCTCATATTGCCGCATGGCAAGCCGGGCGTACCGTTCCATCAGGGGGTGGAGGCCGGGGTACTGCACGGCACAGGCAAAGAGCTGGTTTACTCCCTTTTTGGGCAGTCCTGTGATGGGAAGATACCTCTTTTCCGGCCCTTTGAACTCCACCGCATAGCTGCGGGGAAAATCCTCCTGCTCCAGAAGCTCACACAGGTAGTTCAGTACTTCATGGCAGCACTCCTCCGTGCTGTTCCTGGCAGTAATACGGATCACAGCAAAGGCATCGTTGGCCGATGCGGTAAAGTGCTCTGTTTTCCGCTTTTGCAGAGAGAGCGGCAGCCTGCCGGTTCCATGTTCCCGGAGCTTTTTCACCAGATCCGGACGGACTTTCTCCACCAAACCCAAGAGGTAATTGGTTGACAAATATTCATAGTTCGCTCCATATATCTTATAGCTCACTGCCACATAGCAGGCGAAGCGCAGCAGCGGCTCCGGCACCTCCTCCGCACGGATCCCCGGTTTCAGGGAATACTCCTGTTCTTTCCAGTAGTCATCTTCGTTGCCTGTCGCGACAAAATACTTCTCATGCAGCTCCCGTTTGAGCAGGTTAATCAAATAATAGTCAATTTCACCCCAGCGGCTCTGGCGGCGCAGGTTTTCGCTGAAGGCGATGGCTTTTTCCGCATCCATGGTTTCTGCTCGCTGGGTTTCAATCCATTTTCTCACCAGATCGCACACCTCAAAGGGCGCACCTTGACTGCTGACCACTACCGGCGGCCAGAGGGAATCAAGCCGCGTGATTCTCCCGTCAATGGCATCCTGGATGCACTGGTCAAAGAGCGGTTGCAGTTCCTCCTGTACCTCGGGCTTCATCCAGTAACAGCGCCCGTCCGCACTATTTCGTTTTGGTAAATTCATATCAGGCCACCTCTTTCCGAACAATAAAAAATGCCCTGCGCCGCACTGCCACAAGGGCAGACGAACGCAGGACATAAAAAGGCCGCAAGAGAGACGCCACATCCACCAGCGGATGTGGTTTCTTCTTCAGCCAAAATCAATTTTTCATATTTGAACAGAACAGCCGTGGACTGTCCCAGTTTTTCTTCCATAGCAAGACCTCGGGTTACAAATTTCTAAATGGGTAAACTTTTTTATTTTATTATATCACATCATCTGTTTTCTTTGGAAGAGAGATTTGCTCCTCAGCCAAATTTGTGATGTGGATTTTTCCCTTTCTCTTTCCTGTCCCGGCATACTCCAGCAGTTCTCTGGCATTGCTGGCCGGATGCCGCACATAGGCGATGAGAAAATCGCTGCGCTCCACCATGTATCGGTTTGCGCGGACGATGGCAAGCCGTTTGGGGACCGTTTCCAAATCCGGCGGATAGAACAGAGCGTCGAACGCCTCTGGCAGATCCGCCTTTCTGTTGACTGGGTAATATGGGGTCATCAACATCAGTGTAATATCCGGGTGCGCTCGCTTGGCCTGCGACAGCGCCCGGATCACCAGACGGTCGAAATTCCCATACTGGCCCACCACAAATTCAGATACGCCATATTCTGCGATATGGCGCTCTATGGTTTCAAGCAGGGTTGGGTACACCCGATCTGGTGTCTCTCGATGACCAATGAAAAAACAAGAACTTCTATGCTCCATACCCGCACATCCAAACTATATAGTCGATATTTTCATTATATCTATTTTAATTAGTCGTATCAAGTGGAATAACTAAATTAACCAAACAGAAAGTTCGGTCACATATAGTACAATCAGTCGGAAAAGAGGTGGAATACGGCATGGAACAGTCTGAGTTTTGTAAACGTCTGGTGGAACTCCGCATGAATAAAGGCGTATCGGCACGAGATATGAGTTTGTCCATTGGACAGAGCCCAGGCTATATTAACAACATTGAGAATGGGGTCAATTTCCCCTCCATGACCGCATTCTTCTTTATCTGCGACTATCTGAATATCACGCCGAAAGAGTTTTTCGATACAGAGACTTCTGCTCCAACAAAAGCACATGAGTTAATGGAGGCAATTAAGGGCCTGAATGTCGAGCAATTGGACAGTCTGATTGCCATTGCTAAGAATTTGCGTCGGTGATGGTTTGATATTGCCACCGAAAAAATTGAATAAGTCATAAGGGACAGCGTTTCGCTGTCCCTTATTCAATGATCACAGCAATGTATTCCCCTTGATCCCTATCTGCAAATATCAATGCTTATGGATTGTTGTATTTTATATCCATCTGCGGTACAATCATCTGCGGTGGAGGGCCAAGAAGCCATCCCCCTATCGCATTGATCATCACGCAGAAAGGCAGATCGACCATGATACAAAAGGAATTGAATGAGCTGCGCCGCCGCTGGCGGCCGGAGAAAAACGCTGTCAGCCGGATCTACGGCTGTTTTGTCAATAGCAGCAAAGAGATCGTTTCTGATCTGGACGAATCCCTTGGGATGATGCCCCAGGAGGAGGCTGAGAAGTATCTGAGCCTTTTGAAGAAGGGACTGTCCGGTTCTCTGGGAAAAAACCTCATCGACATCGTATTCTCCACCCAGCAGGTGGCAGACAGCGAGGAGCACCGCCTGCTCACCACACTGCGGGATTCTCAGCTGAAGGACAACGAGGCCCGTCAAGCCTTTTACCGTAAGGTGATCGATAGTCTGGACATGGGGAACAGCAGTTACCTGCTGCTTCTGGCCTGTGACAGCTACGATGTCCCCCATCGCGGCAAGGATGATTCCCTGCAATCGGATGCCTCGGATGAGGTCTTCACCTACATCGTCTGTGTGGTGTGCCCCATCAAGGAGGGCAAGGTAGAGCTGGGATATTTCCCTGGGGACAATGAATTTCACTGTGCTGCCGGACAAACTGTCGCTCCTCCGGAGCTTGGCTTTCTGTTCCCGGCCTTTGATGACCGGGCAGCAAATATCTACAACGCTCTCTTTTACACCAGAAAGCCCAGCGAGATCCACCAGGAGTTTATCGATGCGGTCTTCCATGTGGAACCGCCTATGTCCGCTGCAGAACAGCGAGAGGTCTTTGAATCGATCCTGGAGGATACGCTGGGGGCAGGTTGCAGCATCGAGGTCGCCCAGGCGATCCACGACCAGCTTTCCAGCCAGATCAGGGAGCATAAGGAGTCCAAGAGTGCCGAGCCCCTGATCATGACCGCAGGTGAGATCGGGAAAGTCCTGCTGGCGTGCGGCGTGACGGAGGAAAATGTTGCAGCATTCCAGGTGCAGTGCGGGGAGCGGTTCGGTGTCAGTGCCGTCCTCGATCCTGCCAACTTGATCGACCCTGGCAAGTATGAAGTCAAGACCGCCCAGGCCACGATCCAGGTCGACCCGGAATTCAGCTATGCAGTTACTACCAGGGTGATCGATGGCCGCGCCTATCTTCTGCTCCCTGCGGATGATATCCAGGTCAACGGGCTTCCCATCCAAGTCACAAATGGTCAGGAGACGGAGACGATATGAGTAAACGGCTTGTAGCTTACTTTTCATGTACCGGAACGACTGCCAAAGTTGCCGAAACTCTGGCGGAGTCTATCGGCGCTGATATCTTCGAGATCGAACCGGCTGTCCCTTACACAGCTGCGGATCTTGACTGGCGGGATAACACTTCCCGAAGCAGCGTTGAAATGAATGATCCCCATTCTCGCCCAGCAGTCGCATCGAAGCGGGACAACATGGCTGACTATGATACGGTTTTGGTGGGGTTCCCGATCTGGTGGTATGTGGCACCAACCATCATCAACACATTTCTGGAATCCTATGACCTTCAAGGAAAAACCATCATTCCCTTTGCGACATCTGGTGGGAGCGGTATGGAGCAGGTCAGCAGCCATCTTGCTCCAAGCTGTGTCGGCGCAAAGCTGCTTTTAGGGAAAGTATTTCCTTCCTCTGTGACCAAAGAGGAGACAAACACTTGGTTCAGCAAATTACAGGCTCGATTGGAATAACATATTCCCGATGTATAAAGCACCCTTTCTGTGCTGTTTGCAATCGCTTTGTTTATGCTGCAACGCCATAGAGGTCATGGTTCACCTGTGCGGCGTAATAATTCTCCATGGTGGCAGGTGCATTGTAAAGTGCAGTCAGGAGGTACTGCCGAATATTGCGGATGTGAGTGGTGTTGTCCTTGAGGCACTCGAACACATAACGGATATGGCTTCCATCCAGTTTCAACAGCCGGGACTTTACAACTGCCTGGGGCAGATCATTCCCACACACCCGGACATTCTCCCGGTTGGAGCAGACCGTCTCCACCATCAGCTCCACCATCTCGTCTAACTGCCCCACATCCCAGGGGCGTTCCTGTACGAAGTCCTCATAGCGAATGTTCTCCCGTATGAGGGACCGATAGGCATCCATCTCCTGATGATCCACAGGTCTCTCCCGGCTCCGCTTCCTTCCCTTCGCATCCATCGTCCCCGGAAAAGGGGTGGAAGGGATAGGAAGCGATTCTTTTTTTCGTGAGTCAGTTCTTTGTTGTTCTTTCTTTCGTCTCTCTTTTATTATTTGCGTTGACTTTTCCGCCGCCGTGCCGCCCGCCGCCGGATATTCCGTTGTCGGGTTTTCCGATGACGGCAAGGCAGACGACGGCCCTGCCGGAGGTACAGGAACAGGGCGCTCCCGGATGATATACTCGTTGCTGCTGAATTTTCCTGCCTTATCCACAGTCTGGCAGCGATAGATGTACCCGGCTCGTTCCAGCTCCACCACAGCGGCACGGATCGCATCCTTACCCTCTTGATTGATCTTCGCCAACCCCGTTAAGGTGTAGTCCCAGTCCTCCGGCAGGGAGAGCATTTGGGACAGCAGGCCCTTGGCTTTTAGGGAGATGCTCTTGTCCCGCAGGTGGTAGTTGCTCATGATCGTATAGTTTTGAGTGCGTTCCACACGAAAAACCGCCATTTGGAATCCTCCTCTGCATTTCTATTCCCCTTTTCCCAGAACCCCATGACGGAAGCCTTCCGCCCCGCGGCTCCGGAAAACAGCGGGGCGCGGGTCTTTTGCCCGCGCCCCATGTTCATTCTCTGTAATAGACAGGTCTGCCGATGGAAGTAAAGCCACTTTTTCCTGTGATGACCACATTGTTGGCGTTGCTGGCGCAGTGGACGATCAGGAGATCCCCCGCCTCGTCCCGACCGCCTACGATGCCCACGTGTTCGTCTCCGGGATAGAACACCAGATCCCCAGGAAGGGCCTCCTCCCAGGAGATAGGGGTGCAATAGGTGTGCTGGGCATGGGCGCCGCCGCCGTGTCCGATGACATACTCCCCACCGCTGGTGTTATAGAATACCCAATCCGCAAAACCAGAGCAGTCCATCCCGAAGGGTCGGTAGGTACCTGTGGTGGAACTGCCTGCTGCAGTCACCTGGCGGAGCGTTCCCCAGCGGTCATCCCAGCCGATCTTCAGGCTTTTGCCACCCCAGAAATAACGGACCTTACCCACCAGTTGGCAGGCAGTCTGGACCACAGCCCGCCGCTCCGGTGCCAGGTCCGCGGGAAGCGCGGCCAGCAGATCCTTTGCCGCCTGACTGCTGATGGTCAGGTCACCAGCCAAGGATGCCAGCAGTTCTGAATTGTCCAACAGCGCATCCAGCGCCTGGTCCTGCTCTGCTGTAAACTGATAGAACACCCGCATATCGTCCGGTGTCCTGGGGGTAATGGTGACGGACAGAACTTCCTCTGTCCAGGCTGCGGCGCTGCCGCTGGCTGGATGCTCTACTGTCTTTTTCTCACTGGTGAGCTTTGTCATGTCCCAGAATACTGTCCGCAGGGCTTCGACCTGGGCTGCGTCCAGCACAGCAGGACTGCCGCTTTCTGCCGATCCTGACTGCCTGACTGCAAACACTGCCAGTACCTCCGGCCAGGGCGGCGGCGCACCCATGACCTCCAGCCGGTCACAATCAGCATCCACCTGCATTTGCTCCAGACGTTCCGCCAATTCGCCATTGATCTGAGCCACTGCCTCCGATGGAGAAACAGAACCCGGACCGCTGCCGCCACCCGCGAATAGGATGCCAAGTGGCGAGGCAAGCAGCACACCTACCAGACAGAGTACGACCACGATAGAAAGGACAATGCTCCCTCCGGCTGCAATGGCAGCCACAACGCCGCGGGCCGCCCTGACTACGGACTGTACTGCCCTGGCTGCTGCCCGTGTTCGCGCTTTCCATGTGACAGCCACCTTGGATGTGTGACCAGCAGCACGGGCAGACCGTATGGCGGAAATCTTTGCCGCAGCCTGGGCTTTGACCTGCGCAGGGCCCGGAGGCAGCTGCCCAGAGGCCAATGACCTCTGGGCAGTCTTTATCTGCTTGGCAGACGGGACCGGCTTTCTCACAGACGGCGGCGCCGCACCCTCTCTGTTCATTCCACGGCCTGTACATCGGGGCGCTTCAGGGGAAGCTACGGTTGGGCGACGTCCCCCTTGTTTGGCGGCGTGTTGTTCACCTGAATGACACTCTGAGGGCATGGATCGACTATCCTGCGGGGCAGTCTTGGCAGCGGTATGTGCGGTACCCTGGGGCTGTCTGCTATTCTTTTCAGCGCGTTGCCGGGCCTGTTCCTTCGCCGCTTGTCTGCCCCTCTCCTGGGGTGTGAGCGTGGCATTCGGGGCAGGACGGGCGCATGGTTCCACGGGCCTCTCTGATCCCAACGATCCTGCTCCAGTCCTGACCTTCTCTGGGCCGGGCCTTGGGCGGACAATTCCAGAACCACGCTCCGCCGTTGCCTGTTCCAAAACAGCCTCACGGGTCTTGATCCGCAGCGATCCGGTCCCCCGCTTTTCCCCAGTAGAGGGGGCATCTGACGGGGTGCCGGAGTTATTTTGTGCTGGGAACTTCTCTTTTTTCTGTCCCTGTTTCCTGCCTTTCAGCAGACGCTCCACACCTCGGGTCCCACGGCGGAAACCACCCATTGCAGTATCCTCCAGTGTGTCGCCGCCAAACTCATCCCGCTGACCATACTGGGCTGTGTCCCTCAGCTGGCCCCGCAAACGTTCCACGCCGCTCTCCAGTCCCCGGCGTGCCAATTCCTTGGGGGCAGATCTGACCTTCTCTGCCACGGCCTTTGTAGCCGTTGGCTTCTCCTTGATCGTTCCGATGCCTTATCACCTCCCCGGCGGTCATGCCGCATTCAGGTCAGCAGGTTTGGTGCTCATCAGTTTGTAGAGATGATTCTTGGGGAAGTTGTCCATAAAGGGGACGATCGCACTGCCGCACTTGATGAGTCCCCGGCCAAAATCCACATTGGTGATGTAGGAGAGCTGGTTGTCCGAGATGTTCAGCAGCTTGGCCAGCTCCTCACGGTCAGTAGCCGCCTGGTTCAGCATGACCAGGAACTCACTGTTTGCCAGCATGGTACGGGCGGTGTGAGACTGGAGCAGGTCATCTACATTCTGTGTCAGGCCGGTGCAGCAGGCGCCATACTTCCGCACCCGCTTCCAGAGGGTAAACAAGAAATTGGCGCTGTATTCATGCTGGAACAGCAAATAGATCTCGTCAATATAGACCCAGGTGTTCCTTCCCAGTTTTCGGTTCCGGACGATGCGGTTGAATACGCTGTCTAGAACCACCAGCATACCAACAGGCAAAAGCTGCTTGCCCAGATCCCGGATATCGTAGCAAAGGATACGGGAGTTGGTATCCACATTGGTGGGCTTGGCGAAGGTGTTCAGGCTGCCCTTGGTAAACAATTCGATGGCCAAAGCCACGTCCGTTGCCTCCGTCTCCGGTTGGCGAAGCAGTTCTGCATGGAAGTCCCGGAGGGTGGGGACAGTCCCTTCACAGCCGTTCTGGATGTAGGTGTGGTAGCACAGAGCCGTACACCGGTCAATGATGGACTTCTCCTTGGCGGACAGCTTGCCGGCCCCCATGAGCTGCTCACACAGGGAGAGGATGAATTCGGACTTTAGGACAACGGGATCATCCCCATCGCCATACCCCTGTTCCATGTCCATTGCGTTGATGTGGTTGCTGGAGGTGGCGGAAATGTTGATGACCTCGCCGCCCAGCCCTTCCATAAGGGGGCGGTACTCTGACTCCGGGTCGATCACGATGATGTCATCTTCGGTGGAAAGGGCCAGTCCCACCATCTCCCGTTTGGCGGTAAAGGACTTGCCAGAGCCGGAGACGCCCAGGACAAATCCGTTGCCGTTGAGCAGTTCCTTCCGATTAGCCAGGATGAGATTCTTGCTGATGGTGTTCTGCCCATAGTACACGCCGCCCTGGTGCCGGATCTCCTGTGCCTTAAAGGGCATGAGGACAGCCAGAGCCTCTGTAGTCAGGGTGCGCAGGGCGTCGATCCGCCGCAGTCCCAAAGGCAAAGCGGTCACCAGCCCGTCCGCCTGCTGCCAGTTGAGGGTGGAGAGTTGGCACAGGTGCTTGCGGGCGGTGGATCGGAGCGTCTCCGTATAGGCGGTATCGGCGGGGAGCTTGGAGAGGTCGATGGTCCCATCCTCCGAGGTAGTGTATTCCTCCGGCCCCCAGGAACCGTCCACCGCCTCAAAGCGGAACTTCGCGTTGGCGATGGGCTTGGAGAGGTCGGAGCTGTCCACCTTGATTAAATGGATGCCTGGCAAGCGGTCATTGAAGAAAACCAGCTTTTTGATGCCGTCTCCAGCCTTCAGCTCCACCTCCTGGGGCGTGGTATCCAGCACATGGCCGTCCCCGCCGGTGTCCCGTTCCTCGGCCCGGTAAGTGGCGGGCTTGCAGTCCGTGAGGAGGATCTCGCCGAACTCATCCGTCTGAAAGATGCCCAGACTCTCAGCGTCCCGGAAGATCTCGAAGGACACATTGGGCATCGCCTTCATGGTGCCCCGCTCATACTTGATGATCCGCAGGCCGGGCAATTCCTTGTTGATGATGGTCACATCGCTGGTCTTGCCCGCCACCACGGAGACGGTCTGGACGGTATCGGTGTCCGCGATCCAGCCGGAGATGCCTGCCAGTTCCCGTACCTCCCATCCGCCGGGCTGGAGCTGATCGAAAACTGCCACGCCGCCGATCTTGGTCTTGGCGGTCTGGACCTCGCCGCTTTCAATGTGCTTGATCTGCACGGTGACGCCGTTGAGCGCGTCCCCGGTGTCACTCAACTTCTGGACCCGGATGGAACCATAGGGCGCGTTCCAAAAGGTCAGGGTGGCAACCTTGTTGTACTCCACATCGGCGTGCTGGGTACGTTCCTCCGACAGAAGGTGATACTGGGGCGGGATCTCCTCAGTGACGGTGTAATGGCCCTCAAGCGTCAGGGGGATGATGACTGTCCCATCCGGGCTGGTGGAGAAAGAGCCCACCTTGCGGCCCTCCGGGTCATAGACGGAGAATACAGCGCCCTCCAAGGGGATCTTGGTGCCCTCCTCCAGCTTCACGATCTTCAGCGCAGTCTCCTTCGGGTCAGGCTCACCGCCGCCCGTGTAGCTGCTCACTGCTGCCAGTTCCATGTGCCGGGAATTGTCCAGGTCGCAGATATAATTCTGCAAATTGCCGTACTTGTCCTTTTCCTGGCAGACTGCGTACATGGCGGCATACTGGGCAACATCCGCCGTCAGGGAGAGCTGGACGCTGCCGCTCTCGCCCTCGATGCTGTCTGCGGGGTACAGCACTTTGAATTTCCCGCCGTAGCCGTCCCCGGTCCACTTCGTAGTGACGGCGGTAATGTCCTGATCGTTCTCATCCACGATGCGGGTCCCCTGGGGCACCGAACCGGGGTCTGCAAAGGATACGGCTATATCGTAGTCATACACCCATGTTTCGCTCCAGATGGTGAATACCTGCTGTTTGTACTGCTTGCCGTCCACAGTGACAGAGTAGGCAGCAGATTTATCCGGGGTGGCCGTCATCCGGGGTTCCAGCATATAATTGTAGGTGGTGCCCCGCTTGTAGATATCCTTGGCCGCCGCCAGGATGCGGTTGCCGATGTCCAACTCAGAGCCAGTTAAGCCGGGGGCTACCTTCAAATTTGCGATGTTCCAGTTGGGGAGCAGGTAGCACCAAAGCGCCATTTTGGTAGCGTAGTAGGCTTGGTACTTGTTGTCCAGCTTCAATTCCCCCAAACTGCGGTGGGGGTAGCCGTTGGAGATGATGCCTACCACCTTGGGATCGCTGGATCGTTCATTGGCAAGATACTTGATGCTCTCACCCACGCCCACGGTCTGCGGGACGCCCTTGATATTGGGGTTGACGCAATAGGCTGGTACCTCTTTTTTCTGCCCCTTAGCGTCCACATAGTTGAAATAGGTATAGTCCTGAGTCCTGATCCGGCCATTGATGGTCAGGTATGACAGCTCATAGCCGCCGTTATAGATATCCACCTCGCCCAGTGCTTCTTCCTCCGTGTTAGCTGCAAGGGCAGCGGTGGGAAGGATGCCCAGGAGTGTGACAAAGGCCAAGAACAGCGACAATAAACGTTTTTTCATTTTGGCCAAATTCCTCCTTGTACACAAAAATAGCGGCCCCCGGCACAGTTTTGTGCCGGGGGCCGCCTCGTCTGATGTTTATAGGGTTTGCAGGTACGCCAGATAGTCCAGGGAGCCGGTGAGCAGGAGGGCCATGTCTCCACGGGTGATGGTCTCTCCCTCCAGCGTCTCCGCCTGGGCAAGTCCCAGTTCCACCGCCTTGCCGCAGGCGGTAACGTAAGTCCAGCCGTCTCGTTCCAGGTATCGGAGCATGATGGTGCAGGCCATCTGCGGGCTGACCGGGTCGTCGGAGCCAAACCGTCCGTCCCCATATCCGGCCACCACGCCCATAGAGGCGCACACGCCCACCGCCACCTGCGCCCACTCCGGTACATCGGAGAAGTTGGTGGTACACAGCTTGGCGTAGTAGTCTCGTTCCCAGGCCACGTGCTCTGGGTTGAGGACGATGGGGCTGATCAGGCAGGCCAGCTCCGCCCGGGTCAACCCCTTGTCCAGGTGCAGGTCGCCGTGTTCGTCTCCATTCATCAGGCCCTCGGCCTGCAGGCGGGTGGCGGCGATCTCCTGGGGGCTGGGGGACTCCGCTGCCTGAGCGGGACCCGTCAGCAGGGCCGCGGTCATGGCTCCGGCCAGGAGCAGGGATGCCAGGTTTCTCTGTTTCATTCTCGATTCCTCCTGTTCGAATATGGTTGGGGTCTTGCAACACGAACCATATCACAAACCCTGGCGGAAGTCGAAGCCAATCGACACACAGCCCGCAAAAATGGCAGACAGGTTTACTTGGCTACTGCGGTGACGCACCAGCGGTACTCCCGCTGGTCCCGGACACAGGTGTAGAGGGTCAGACGGTCATCGCTGGTGGCGGTGGTGCCGGAGGTATCCGTTTCCAGCACCTTCTGGACGCTGACCACCTCATAGGTGCGGGTCCCCAGCTTGGTGGTCCAGGTGACGGTATCTCCCGGCTCCAGCGTGTGGAGGTCACCAAAGTCATCTCTCACGCCCCGGTTGTGTCCCGCGATGCACACGTTGCCGGCCCAGATGCTGGTATCCAGGAAGTGGCCCGCCCCTTTCGCCAGGACGGAGCTGCCCGTACCCTGGTACACCTTGGTGGACAGGCCGATGGCGGGGATTTTGAGGGTACCCAGGTGGCCGCCGGAGTAGTAGAGGTCGCCGGTCACATCCGTCCAACCCGTGGCAGCTGATCCGGCCCCACTGTTTCCACCGGGACTGCCCCCTACGGTTGGATAGGTCACGCCTCCCGTTTGGGTGACCAGCCCTCCGCCTGTCAGCGCACCGGGAATGAGATTGGGTGTCAGGGGAGTTCCTGTGCCGGGAAGATAGCTGGTGGGGCTCCCAAAGGTGGGCGGGATCAGGGCGGTGTTCTTGCTCCGATCCACATTGGGGTTTTCCCACTCATAGATGGTGTCATCCGAGGTGGGCCTACCGAACAAATAATCGTCCGGGGCGTTCATGGTGTATTCCAGTGCACTGGCCTGCCCTACGCAGAGGGTGCAGAGCATGGCAGCCAGCAGAAGTGCGCACAGTTTCAAGCGGTCATCTCCTCTCCTTGATCTTCTTAAAGGCGACCACCCCGCCCACCGCCAGAGCGAGGATCACGCCGCCTGCCAGCAGGGGCTGTTTCAGCGCGGACAGGTCCACGCCCTGGGACGGGGTCTCTGCTCCGGGAGCCCCCTCCGCCATCGGCACCTCCTCCGGGGCCTCGGTGCTGCCGAAGATGGCGGTGTAGGTCACCATGTCACAGCCGGTCTTGGCCACCTCGCCGGTGTAGTTGGCCGTCACGGTGTAGCCGGTGGCATATCGGCTGGTGCTGGTGCCAGTGTAGCTGGCGGTGGCGGTGTAGCGGGTCACGGTGCCGCCCGCGCCGTCTGAATACTGCGCCTCGCTCCACTGGACATCAGCCAGGGTGAGGGTCTTGCCCTTGTCCTCGATGCTCTTGGGGACGAGGGATACATCTGCATCCGAGAGATTGGGGTAGCTACGGGTGGCGGAGAGGTTGTTGGTCTTGGTGGCGTAGCCGTCCGTCTTGACCTGGACGCTGGTGTGGTCCAGGTGCAGGGTGCCGGCGTAGCCCTCCGCCGTGGTGACCTCCATCTCTGCCTCCAGCGCCTGGAGGACCTGGGCCATGTCGTTGGTCTTGCTGGGCCGGGTGACCGTCTCGGTGTAGGGCTGGGTATCCACGCCCACCTCATTTTTTCGAGTCATGTCCAGCAAAGTGAACCATAGGCCGTCCCGCTCAAAGTCCTCGGTGGGGATGAGGCTGGGGTCATCCGAAAGGGACAGCTGGTAGACCTTGTTGATCCGAGGTTCCTCCAGTTCCCCGTAGGTGTACTCATCCACAGAGATGGGGTAGTAGCTAGCGTCTTGGCGCGGGGGCTCCTCCGCAGCCATGGCAGGGATGCTCCCGACCATGATAACGGCCAGCGCGCACAGTGTGGTTACAATGCGTTTCATTGTCTTTCCTCCGTTTTTGTAATGTTTAGCCTGGATCATGGGTCATCTTTCGCCGTTTTTCCGCCTCCTCTCCTCGCTGCTCCGCCGAAGCAGGTACTCGTTCCAGTCCTTGCCCTGGGCGGGAATTTGAATGGACACGGCATAGCCCTCCTGGGTGTACTCGTCCAGGAACTTCTCCGCTGCCTCCTGTCCAGGCCCATCCGCGTCCAGGCACAGGACGATCTGCTTCAGGTGGGGATTTTCCCGCAGGTAGTTGTCCAGCGGCCCCCGGTACAACCCGCACAGGGCAACGGCGTTGCTCCGCATCTGCCGGTGCAGGGTGCAGAAGCTCATCAGGTCGATGGGAGCCTCGAAAACTGCTACATGATCCAGGCCAGGGTCGCAGGGCAGGCGGAAGGCGATGTCCTTATTGCTACCAGTAACATCTCCTTTGAACCCAGGGCCATTCCGGTCATAGGTGCCGCGCTTGCTGGCGAACACCGGCTGGCCCCCTCCATTCCGGCCCACAAACACGCAGTTGTGGTGGTCGGCGTCCTCATACAGTAGGCCAGCTTGGATGAAGCTCTGGATGACCTGGGGGGCGATCCCCCGTTTCCGAAGGTAGGCGAAAACGTGCCGCTGGTCTGGAGCTGCACTGGGCAGGGCAAAGGCGGGCCGTTCCTTTTTTGCTGGGGACGGCTGGTGCGGGACGGGGGAGGCCCTCGCGCGGTGACCGT
>ENA-ORSG01000327-ORSG01000327.1-human-gut-metagenome-genome-assembly--contig:-NODE-327-length-47461-cov-126.727587_pt1 | contig 47461 bp, 38 predicted proteins | sample MGYA00242189_ERZ509156 | MGnify/ENA primary metagenome ERZ509156 (study PRJEB26280, sample SAMEA2338666) | human gut metagenome | biome: human gut; feature: human-associated habitat; material: faeces...
AACGGCGAGTTAGATTGTTTAACAGGTTTCGGATTGAAAGCGTGCTGAAAATCGCGCCTTATCCCACGCTGAAATTTGGTGGTATCGGGAAATTGGCGTATCTTTGCCCTGTCGTTCGAAGAAAGGCTGCACGCGACAAAACGCAACCCACAAAGTTAACTATTAACAATTTATTAACCCTTTAAAAATTTAAGATTATGGAACAGAAAGGAACATTGAAATATCGTAAAGTACAGCGCACACCTCAGACTGGTGAAAACGCAGGTAAGAAGAAGTGGTATGCTACTTCGGTAACCGACCAAAGCCCCCGGTGCATCACGCATCGGGGGCTTTTTTACTTTTTTACCTTTAAAAGCCTTTTTCCTTAAAAACTCCTTAAACTTTGCTACTCTCTGCAATATTTTTAGTAACTTTGCACCCAAAAGTTAGTATAGAATATGAAAATAGGAATTATCGTTGCGATGGACAAGGAGTTCGCGCAACTCAAAACATTATTGACCGAATCGCAGGTTGAGAGAAAAAACTATAAGGACTTCGTTATCGGAAAGATAGGCAATAACGAGGTGGTGATGCAGCAATGCGGCATCGGTAAGGTGAACAGTACCATAGGTGCCGTGGAAATGATTGACAACTATCACCCTGACCTCGTCATCTCTTCAGGCGTGGCTGGAGGAGCTGATATCAACCTCAACGTGACTGAGGTGGTGGTGGCAACCAACTGCGTTTACCACGATGCCTACTGCGGCGAGGAATGCGAATTCGGACAGATTCTGGGCATGCCTGCTTCCTTCAAAACACCTAAGGAATATGTGGAGAAGGCACTCGCCATCAACAACCTGCCGGGCAATAGGCACCCGAAGATCCACGCCGGACAGATTGTGAGCGGCGAATGGTTTGTAGACAGCAAGGAGAAGATGCGCTCTATCCTGGAACACTTCCCTCAGGCGATGGCGGTGGATATGGAGAGCTGCTCTATCGCCCAGACCTGCCACATCTACAAGACGCCTTTCATCTCCTTCCGCATCATCAGCGATGTACCGCTGAAAGATACCAAGGCACAGCAGTATTTCGACTTCTGGGCTAAAATGGCTGAAGGCTCTTTCAATGTTACCAAGGCTTTCCTCGAAAGTCTGTAAACTGTAAATTATTAATTATCAAGATGAATAAGATTCCAAGTTTTACAATCAATCACAATAAGCTGCTCCGCGGCATCTACGTGAGCCGTAAGGACGAAGTAGGCGGAGATGTCATCACAACATTCGATATCCGCATGAAGGTGCCTAACCAGGAGCCTTGTCTGCACAACGGTGCCATCCACACCATTGAGCACCTGGCTGCCACCTATCTGCGCAACGACGAGGAGTGGAAGGACCGCATCATCTACTGGGGACCGATGGGATGCCTCACGGGCAACTATCTCCTTATCAAGGGCGACCTGGAGAGCAAGGACATCGTGGAACTGATGAAGCGCACCTTTCAGTTTATCGCTGATTTCGAGGGTGAGATTCCGGGACAGGCGGCAAAGGACTGCGGCAACTACCTGCTCCACGACCTGCCTATGGCGAAATATGAAGCCAGAAAATATCTGGATGAGGTGCTCTGCTGCATCAGGGAAGAAAACCTCATCTACCCTACCCAGGATTAGAAACAAAAAAATATGGCAAGCTTACCACTTAAGCTTGCCATATTTTTCTTTATACCAAAGTTGCCAGCCATTGACCAGATTCTGCCATACTACATAGGCACCCGGTGCTACGGCAGCAAGAGGATTCAGGAAGGTGAGGGTGAGCCAGATGCCCACTACCGTATTCTTCTGTCCCAACGCCTGACCGGCACTGATACTCGCACCGAAATGCCTACCTACCGCCTTGCCGATGGCAAACTGGAGGAGACATACCAGCAGCGGTACAAAGAGCAGCAGAAGCATCGTTACGCCCGATACCTCAGCATGGAGCATGTTGCGAACCGTTTCGCCCATCAGTATCGTGAGGTTGAAACACCACATATAAAAGCCCAAATCCTTTACATTCTTCACCTTATCCACCCATTTTGGCAGGAACCGGCGGCTCAGCAAGGCAAGCAGCAGAGGCACCACCAGCACGGTAGTGACATTGCGGAACACCATCGCACTCATCATGAGGAACGATACATCTGCCCCCTTCTCTACCATCGGGAAAAGACTCGGAATGATGACCATCGTAAAAATGTTGGCGATGACCGTATAGGTGGTCAGCGAACCGATACTGCCGCCCAACTTCTCCGTAACCACAGCCACAGCGGCTGCCGTAGGACAGATGAAACAGATGAAGGCACCCTCGAGAACCAGTTTGGTACTGTAATCGGAGCCGAACTCGAAGATGAGTACTACCATCGCCAATGCCAGCGAGGTACGGATGAGCTGGAGGATGAAATGCCACGCCTTAGGCTTCATCTCCTTGATTTCTATCTTACAGAAAGTAACATAGAGCAGGGAGAACAGCACCACCGGCATCAGACTTACCAACCTCGGACCACAATAATCGCCAATGGGCACCAGAAAGGGCACATTGGCGAATAACAGGTAGCCCAATGCTCCCATAACCAGGGAGCAGGGCAATGAAAACTTTCTAAAAAATCTCCACAAAAACATTTCTGTTTAGTCTTTGTTGCTGCGCTTGCGCTTCAGGTGATCGAGCTCAATCTTGCGCATACGCATGTTCTTTGGAGTTACCTCTACATACTCGTCCTCACGGATATACTCCAGACACTCCTCAAGACTCATCACGGTCTTAGGAATGACGCGGGCCTTATCGTCAGAACCGGAAGCACGCACGTTGGTAAGCTGCTTAGCCTTGGTTACGTTGACTACCAGGTCGTTGTCGTGAACATGCTCACCTACAACCTCGCCGCCGTAAACCTCCTCACCCGGGTCGATGAAGAACTTACCACGATCCTGCAGCTTATCGATAGCGTAAGCAAAGGCAGTACCGGTTTCGAGCGCAATCATGCTACCGTTAGAACGGCGGCTGATTTCACCCTTGTATGGCTGATACTCCTTGAAGCGGTGAGCCATGATAGCCTCGCCCTGAGAAGCGGTAAGCACGTTGGTACGCAGACCGATGATACCACGTGATGGGATATCAAACTCGATGTCTACACGCTCGCCCATGTTCAGCATAGAGGTCATATCACCCTTGCGGCGGGTTACCATATCAATCATCTTAGAAGCAAACTCCTCTGGTACGTTGATGGTCAACTCCTCTACAGGCTCGCACTTCACACCGTCAATCTCCTTATAGATAACCTGAGGCTGACCGACCTGGAGCTCATAGCCCTCGCGGCGCATGGTCTCAATGAGTACAGAGAGATGGAGCACACCACGGCCTGATACAATCCACTTATCGGTAGAATCCTCGTAAGGCTGTACGCGGAGAGCGAGGTTCTTCTCGAGCTCCTTGTTCAAGCGCTCCTGGATGTGGCGTGATGTACAGAACTTGCCTTCCTTACCGAAGAATGGTGAATCGTTGATGGTGAAGAGCATGCTCATGGTAGGCTCATCGACTGCGATTGGAGGCAGTGGCTCTGGGTTCTCGAAGTCGCAGATGGTATCACCAATCTCGAACTTCTCCAAGCCGATAACGGCACAGATATCGCCTGAATCTACATGATCGGTCTTCTTGTGGCCCATACCCTCGAAGGTGTGGAGTTCCTTGATCTTGGTCTTCTCCTGGGTTCCGTCGCGGTGGCAGATAGTAACGTTCATGCCGTCCTTCAATGTACCGCGATGTACACGACCTACGGCGATACGACCTGTATAAGAGCTGTAATCGAGTGATGTGATAAGGAGCTGAGGAGTACCCTCGAGCTGCTTAGGAGCTGGGATAACCTCAATTATCTTATCGAGCAGATAATCGATATTGTCTGTTGGATGATTATAGTCCTCGCCCATCCAGCCGTTCTTGGCAGAACCGTAAACTACAGGGAAGTCGAGCTGGTCTTCTGTAGCATCGAGGTCGCACATCAGGTCGAACACCATCTCGTACACCTCTTCAGGGCGACAGTTAGGCTTATCTACCTTATTAACAACGACGATAGGCTTCAGTCCGAGCTGCAATGCCTTCTGGAGCACGAAACGGGTCTGAGGCATCGGACCCTCGAAAGCATCGACGAGGAGGAGGCATCCATCTGCCATGTTGAGCACGCGCTCAACCTCACCACCGAAGTCAGAGTGTCCAGGAGTATCGAGGATATTAATCTTAGTACCTTTCCAATTGATAGATACATTCTTTGAGAGAATGGTTATACCACGCTCGCGCTCCAAGTCGTTGGAATCGAGCACTTCGCCACTGTTATCCTGGCCGTCGCGGAACAGCTTACCGGCGAGCATCATCTTGTCGACCAATGTAGTCTTACCATGGTCAACGTGTGCAATAACTGCAATGTTTCTAATGTCTTGCATTTTAATTTTTACCTTAAATACTTAAATTTGGGTGCAAAATTACAAAAAAATCCCGAAATGTTTGCATAATTCGGCAAAAAGTTGTATCTTTGCACCGCATTTTTAATGAAACCGCCGTGAGGAAGGTCATCAGATGCACAAAATTAAACATATTCATATTTTATTAAATTAAGTTTTTACAGCTATGTATTTAGACAAAGCAAAAAAAGAAGAGATCTTTAGCAAGTACGGAAAGTCTAACTCTGATACTGGTTCAGCTGAGAGCCAGATAGCATTGTTCTCATACCGTATTGCTCATTTGACGGAACATGTTAAGAAGAACCGTAAAGATTATACTACAACACGTGCGTTGACACAGCTTGTAGGAAAGCGTCGTGCATTGCTCGATTACTTGTATGATCGCGACATCAATCGCTATCGTGCTATCGTCAAGGCCCTCGGTCTTCGTAAGTAATCAGCTTAGACAGACACATTGCTTAACAGAACAGAATCCCATCGTTCGCAAGAGCGGTGGGATTCTTCTTTTTTCTCAGTTTAACACAAAAAAGCTTTCTCTCAACGGAGAGAAAGCTTTTTTGTTATTACAGTCTGCGTATCCATCAAGGATACTCTGATAATATAGACAGTCTGGGACGAAGAGGAAACCGGGATGCTGACAGAAACAGCACCTGCAGCCTTTTTCGCTGCCACCAGTTTTCCATCGAGGGTGTAAACCTCCACCTTATTTAATAGAGAACCCCCAACCTTGGATACGACGAACAGTCCCCGGGCTGGAGAATAGATCTTCACGTCACTCTCTCCCATCTCAGCATCTTCGATACCCGTGGTACTACGCGTCTGGGTGAGGAAGTATCTGCCGTGCTCGTTCGCCATTACCTTCACCTCTTCTTTCTCCTTCAGTTCCTGATACTTGCGGGTGGCAGCATCGTAGAGATAGAGAGGAGAAGAAAGACGAGAGATGCCATCAATTTTCAATCCAACAGAAGAGGATTTGCCTACCACACCCAGTGGCAGCCAATCTACATCCGGCAAGGAATTCAGCGCCACAGCCTCATCGCCTGCCACCGTATAGACCACCGGAACTTCCTTCAGCTGGGCATCATAGAGCAGCTGGGCATCCTCGACATCATCATAATCTTCCGAAGCTGATGCATCAAGAACGATTCTCGAACGGCTGCGATAACCCGATGCAGCAGCCGTAAGGGTAAGCGTCGTGAGATTCTGCTCCTCATCCGATGCCGTCTTCACACCGCCAAACACTTCTCTATCTACCGTCATCGCAGAAGTGAAGTTGAGCTGCGATGCACTCTGTCCATCTTTCAGACGGACAAAGAACGACTGCATCGGCGAAATCTTCACGTCGTTCTTCGACTCATACGTGGTGGTTGACATATCCAACTGATTATAGAGTTTCAACACACCATTCTCATAGACATAGAAGCTGGACTGTAGCGATGGATTTGCCTTCAGGAACTTATGCATGCTGAGCGTAGCCATATAAGGATTGCCCACCAGATAATAATTGTTGCCCTCCGACAACTTATTAACCAGCGAATAGCTCATTGTGCCCAAAGCATTCTCCTGGGCATCGGCATTCACCACCAGGCGATAAGCATTCTGTTTATCCACATTCTTCGAAAGCGTACTCTGCTGCTGAGAAGCCGAAACATAAGTATATTGCGTATCTGCCTTCGGCAAACGGAGCAATACTTCGCCCGATGCACCCATCGTATATTTATCTCCCATCCTGATAGCCACGCCCTCCAGCGGCTGATATTTCCTATCCACCTGATTATATACGTGGCTCCAGTGGGCTGAAAGCGCATTGAGATTCTGTTTCTCGAATGTGATGCCGGTGCCTGCATAGTCGTAGGCATCGTAGCTGCCGCCCAAGATTACTTCTTCGGCAGAAGCATCATCCCAGCTTCGCTGATATACAGGACTGGTTACACGATTGTTTACCGATGATGAGAACGAGATTGGCTCGAACGCCTCCGTCTCCTGTCTGCCCGATGCAGCCGGCACATAGATGTCGCCCGCATAGGTATCCTGCAAAGGCGAAGTGAGGGCATACCAGGTGTTTGACTTCATCTGCTTCTCTACCCACGCCTTGTTGTATATCAGATAACACTGGTTGAGCAGTTCGCCTCCCGGCTTGAAGTAAATCTGGTCGCATGTATTGCCATAGAAAGGTTCAAACTCCAGATTGCCGTCGGCATTCAACCCGTGGCTTTCGGTATTGGCATCCCATTGGGCAAGCATATCATACTGGATGTTCGTGGTAGCCGCATCGCCCTTGGCATTGCTCAGTTTGGTAGCGATGCCCGTGGATTTCTGATAGGCGATATAGCCCAGAGACGGAAAATACAGACCGCTCAAATCTGGTATCGTTACCTTGGTAAACTTCATCGGCACGTATCCACCGCTGCTGTAATCCGTATATTTATCAGCCCCCTTATAGAGCTCGCCATGGTCAGAGCGGCGCCAGTTTTCATCATTGTTCCATGCCGCACTCATCCTGCTGTTGGCAGTAGGATTCCAGGTAGCGTATTCCGGCACCACCGCAAAGCGGATGTAGGTTTCACCCGAACAGAGCACCGTGGTTCCCTTGTGGCCATCTTCACGGAATATCAATACACCTTCATACCAGTATCCCTCGCGCAACTGCACATTCTTTGACGCAGAAGATGCATCCCCCGACTGCGGCGTAAACTTCAGCTTCAGCTGGCTGGTATTACGCTCGATGTAATGATCCTGAAGCGTAGCCAGCGTCAGGCTCTCCCCTATCCTGTTCTTATAGGCAGGGTCGTTGGTATCCGAAAGATACATCACGTTGGTATACTGCGAAGGATCCAGCTTATCTTTTCCGCCAGCCACAACAAAGTAGAGGCGATTGGAATTATCCGCCACAAAATTCTTGCCGCTAACCGGAATACAGAAGTATCCACCCTTGCCCTTCTTGGCTTCCTGCTGAGCCAGATGGGCTACCTGCGGCAAACCAATGCGAACCGTGCGAACATAATTGTTAGGATATACCACGCCGGAAACTCCCAGATCCAACTGCGGTCCGTTCTTCACGACACGAAGCTTGAACGACATCTCAACGAGACAAATCTGATAATCCACGCCGCCCTGGGTGATGGTGCCTGATGTATTGGTAGGTTCCACACGGATGGTATGATCGCCCACACTCAGTGGGATGTTGCTGAACTCTGCGCTGTTTCTTAATCTCGGAGTCGTTTCTTCATCCACATACCAATTGTAGCGCACACCATTCAGCTGGATGCTACCGCCATTGTTCTGGTCAACGGTCTGCAACTGTGCCTTGATATGATATTCAGGCTTACCATTGTCATCGCAAGGAATGGTGACGGTGGTGGTGATGCTTCCGTTGGCATCGGTAACCAGCACCTTCTGCTGCACCATCTGGAAGTTGGCGCTATAGAGCGAGCACACATCCGAAGGCTTTCCCCACGCAAGCTGGGTCTTATCAGTCACCGAATCATCCTCGAAGGCGAAACTAACATAGTAAGTCTGGTTCGACTGCAGATTGAAGTATCTGTTGGCAAGCACCACGTTCCACTCGTCGTTGATTTTCTCGTACATCGGCTTTCCATCCACCGTTTGCTTATCATCCACATAATTATATATGGTGGTGGTTCCCCAATTGTAGTTCGGGCTTTCTGCCGTTCCATAGTTCACGTTCTTTGCCGGATTTCCTTCGGCATCCACGAAGCGGAAGTAGAGTTTCTTCTCTGTAGCCGGGGCGATGAGTGCCGCCATGGTTTCCTGCAAGGCCCTCAGTTTGGTGAGGATATTGCTGGAAACGGAGGAATCTTCTGCCGTGTTCTTATCAGGACAGATAGGCGAGCTCTGGATGATATCCACCTTGGATGATTTGGTGTAAATGCGAAGATCATCGAAGGCATAGTCGGCACCAGAGGTAGATTTGCACATGTTATCCACCACAAGTTTGAAATCGGTGAAATTATTCACGCCGCTCTCCTTCTGCAGCACCATTTTTCCGTAAACCTGATACCATTTTCCTACATTGGCAGCATCAGTTCCTTCACGGTTTCCCGAAAAATTGCCGGATGAGAAGGAGTGCAGCAACCTGCGCTCCGTCTCCTGATTGTTCCCATCGTAATTCACGCCATAGAGCTTGAACATCAGCTGCGGACGCTCTGCTTTCGAAGCGATGGTCATATCTGCAATGGCTGCGCTGAAGATAACCTGCGAACCCACACAGAGGTTAGCCTTGAAATCAGCTTCGGCAATCTGTCGGCTTTCATCGGAGGCATCGATATAGAGGAAATGTCCATATTGGGTGCCATTCGTATTTTCGTAGGTACGGTCGTAGAGCTGGGCTTTAGTCCACCACTGGTAACCATCAGTTCCACCTTGCCCATCTCCAGACTTTCCCTTTATATTTGCCGACTTATAGAGTCCGTATTCTCCATGAATAGGCGAATGTCGAAAATTATTACCGATCAAATCACGATAGACAAAGCCATAGCTTCGCCTGCTCCATTTAGAAGGCAAGCGGTCTTGGTTATCATCCGGGCTTGTAGGAGCCAGAAGGGTCTGTTCATCATTATCATTATCAAAAGAGACGGTATTGACAGAGCGATAATGATCGTCTAGATAGGAATTCAATCGGGTATTCTGACCTGCCGTCTTCAGTTCGTCCGTAGTCATCGGATACTGGTTGAATAGCTGACAGGTGAAATTGGCGATAGGACACATCTGTCCGCTGCTGGAAGCGGCTAGCGCCACCACATAAATGCGGTCGCCATACTTAAAGGTCTGCTTACGGGTAACTCCTTTATTATCCAAATTGCGCCAGTAACCTCTATTGATTTTGTTCAGACTCAAATCAAAAAATCGGGGCGTAACACCAGTAGCACTGGAATGAGTGTATAATGCCCATTGAGTCCTATCTGAATTATAGACACGCCATTGCACGTAACTTGCCTGAACCACAGAATCACTGAAATCCGTCTCCTTAATCTTATGCGCCTCATCCTCTGCGAAGACATGATGCGTATAGCTACTATCCATCGGATGGAAATAATAGTTGGTCACATCATTCTGGTTGAGGCGGAGTGTCATAGAAGCATAGATATCCTTCACTCCTGCCGAAACACCCTTTCCATCTTCATAAGAATAATCCCTGTTTTTTCCCGTTTCCAGGAGTTTCTTCTTGATATCATCCGCCATCTTTTCTGCCGGCATAATATGGAAGATATATCGGATAGAAAGTGTTGGCTCATGATCGAAGGTTCCATTGCAGCCGTCCATGTATCGGCTCACATCGCAGGCAATGGTTTCACCGGTCCAGGAAGCATCAGATGGACGGGTATATCTTACACCCACCAAATTACGATTTGGCCCGGATGAAAGCCCATAGGCTATCAAACCTTTATTTATCCCATGAGCATCATTCATGCGCTGCAACCTGCCATCGGCAGAATATTTCTCCAACTGATCAGAAGCCTTATCAGTATCGTAATTATACCATCTGAAATATCCTCTAGGTTCCAAATTTGTACCATTGCCCGAATAGCCGGAAAATGGCAACGACAATTCCTTACTACCGTCGCTAGGCAGGGCGATATAATAATGAACCACATGCGTTTTCTGTCGGAGACAGTCATAGGCGGCATCTATCACCTCGTAATCGCCGGTTTTATTGGCGATACCTTCATAATGCTTAAAGGTCAGGGAATAAGCCATCCCAGGCATCAAGCAGATGATGCCCAGGATAAACAAGATGTATTTAGAAAATAAACTATTTACTTTCATAGCCAAAAGTCTTTGTATTTAATACTATTTTTTCTGTATTCTTTCCTGCCCGTGTCAAGTCTATTTGCTTCATTGTAAAGCGAACCTTGCGGGAGATGACAGGATTCAATCCCAATCCATTCTTCTGCCAGACTAGAATCTTCATGGTATAGATGGCAGAACCTGTACGGTTGCCCATCTCACCTTCCAGACGATAGGTGACTGGTATCCAAGAAGGCGAAGCATCGAAGATGTTTACGCCATCAGCTCCCTCCGGTTTCTGCTCCTGCAGCTTCCAGCCATCAGAACCTGTTGCATCCGTTCCCATCTGCCATTCACTCACTGACAGGGTCTGAGAACCAGTACGGCTCAACTTGATGACCTCGGGCTTGATATGAAATTCTCCATAATAACCGAAGTCAAGCGAAAGATTTTCACCATCATCCTTTACCTTCGGCAACACCCCGATTGGCGAGAATGCCTCTACCGTCCATCTAATCTGATAATCCTCTAGCTTGATAGGAATCTTCAGATAATCATTGCGCCGGATTTCATTCCATGATAGCATGGCATAACGCTGGCTACTGGTAGTGCCCGTAGCCGCATCTACAGTAGTAAGCGAAAGGATAAAATACCGGTTGCCACCATCTGCTCCCTTATCTACCAAACTCTCGTTCATATAGAAACAAGCCGTTTGCGTAGCTCCTTCCTTTATGGTTATACCATCGTTTTCGGGAGCCGTCAGCGTGATGGTTCCCTTCTTTGCCGAATTTGGCAGATTCACTTGCAATTGATTATTCGAATCCACATTTGGCAAAAGCTTGACATTCGGATTACCGTTCAGGGTGACATCCGAAAGGGTGATGCTCTTCAAGACAATATCATGATCCGTGGCATTGGTAATGGAGAGCTGTACCTTAGCCATCATACGGATAACCTCCAGATTGATGACTTGCTGATTATCAACCACATCCACTGTCTGCTTATTACTCATCGGATAACCGTTCTGAAATTCAGGTGTCATCGACAGATGGAAGAGGTGACTGTTGCCATCCATCTGATAAGTCTTATCATCAAAATCAGTTGGCAACGGTTGCCCAACAGACTTAATGGCATCCAACCCGATATCTCCAGGCTTGATATTGGCAAAAGAATAGAAGGTTGTCTCGCCAGTATTCAGCTTTACAAACACCTGGTCTTTCTCTACCTCAGTAACACCAGATTTCAAATCGGAAGTGATAATCTTCTCTATCTGTCCATTCTGTACCACCACCACAAACCAGCTTTTCATCATTTCTCCAGGCAAAGCTTCGATATCCGTCTCCCAAGCCGCCCTAGTCAGAGAAGACCGGGAAGGCTGTGAAGTCTGGGAAGATAAGGCAGACAGCTGCAACATCACCCCTACCCGGTTCTCGGCATCAGCCTGACCGGGAAAGGAAGTTGCTTCATCACCGGCAGAACAAGCCGCCAGCAAGCATACTGCCCAAATACATATATAATAGTATATCTTCTTTGCCATATTTATATTTTGAAAAGCCTAAGGCTTTTTCTATTTATTATTTTCTCGTTTTATAATTCACAATTACATCACAATCTCTTCGTGATCACGTACTTTCCATTTCCTCACCGTCAGTTTCACGAGATTCTGACCATTGCTGCCCTTATATACCTCGAAGGTATAATAATGGTCGCGCACAATATCATTGGTGGTTGTACCTTCCGCTCCAGTGTCTGTATAATCAATGAAGCGCAAGGTATATTCCTTTTCTTTTCCGGAATCATCCCGTTCAACGTTTCCATTTAATTTAAGTTTCAACTTGATGATACATTTATCCGCATCTTCCTTACCATTATTCTGATATTCAGGCAGATAGATAGGATCATCTTCTCCCATCGTGATACCACTGGTTTGTCTGGAATTGAAAAAGTGCACAAACTCCTCGTGAGTAAGCGATGCTGTCTTTTCGCATTCAGCATATTTCTCAGGCATGCAATATCCCTTGTCATTATAGTTGATGAGTTGCATGCTATATATGCTCCATCCATTATTCTTCATCTCGTTACTCAGATTCACCTTTACCTTGGCTACCGCCCTCAGCAGATTGATATCCGAGAAATCCTGAAGCTTGCCGGCAGCAAGTGTAAAGTCAACTTTCTTGACACCCCACATCGGCAGATACTTAGGATTTGCTTCGTAATTAAACGACTTCTGGGCGATATCCGTATCGTTGTAGTCTTTCTGCAAGTCAGCCTCACTCATATTGAAATTGGCATAAACCACCATTTTTCCTTCAAAATGATTACCAACAAGCACCTTGTTGCTCACAGGCAAAGAGCCTGTTAACCGGTAGATATTACCGCCCATATGAATGAGCACCATGTTTTGCAGGACTCCAGCCATACGATGATTTGCATCATAGAAAACGACGTGGAATCTGCTAAAGTCGATACTGTTTTCCATCTCCGTTTCCGGATCTTTAGCCTCACCTTCTTCACCTCTCGAAGCCAGTGGCTTTACAAAAGGTTGCCCCATTCTTGTATTACTATTTTTATCTGCTCCTTTCAAGCAAAGGGTAAGCGTTATATTTGCTTCCGCTTCCCCTGCATTTGTATCTCCTTGGTCGCATGAGACCAAAGCAATACAGCCTAGCCAAGCCATCGCTATTGATACGAAGAACCTAAGCAGTCCCCCAGCATATCTTATTCCTTTTATCTCATACATCATGATTAAATACAATAATTATTAATTACATATCAGTCTTGCTCAGCACCACTCTCCATGAATTGATGATGACGGAAGCAGCCTGCCATTTGTGGTTTTCATCAATGAAGAATACAAGGTCGTAGGAATCCTGTCGATCCAGATATTCCTGGTCGCTCATAGACTTATTGTAATTGCCTTTCACCATCAAGGCATAGTCTATCAATGGAATATTGATGATGCTTGCACCCGTTGACTTATTGTATACGCGCAGTCGCATATCGTGGCCTTTCACCAGCCGGTTAGTGGTCAACTCGGCGATGGCGCATGCCACTGATGTCTGCTCGCTGCTACCTGAACTGACACCGGCAGAAGCGGAGTAAGCAGACCAGGCATGATAGGTAAGCATCTCATCCTCCATCAAACTGTTGTCGTAATCCATCTTACCATTGTTATCGGTAATCTGGAAGATGAAGTCATCGGCACTGAGATTCACGCCCGACAGGTTTTGCAACACCACCTTGAAATGATTGGTGTTCTTGGTAAGCGAAACCTTGACGGTTCTCGTTCCCCCTTTCTCCATCTTGGTGAAATCGGCTTTTGCCAACTGTCCATGGAAGAGCGGAGTCAAATCATGGTCGACGATTCCCTTATCGGCACGGTTCACCGTAGCCTTGAGCACATCACAGGCTGAAGAGCCTACGCTGGCCTGCCCAAAAGTATAGGAGCCAGCATAACGCTCTTCGCCCTGTGCCCAAACGAGAAGATCATAGACACCAGGAGTCAGGTCGTCGATGTTCATACCCTCTTCGGCGATAATCTTCTCGGCAGCCTCGGTCTTGACATAAGCCAATTTTCCCTGCTGGTCGAAAGCATAAAGTGTGACGTTCTTCACCTCATGAGGGAAAGCGTCGGCAAACTTCATGTTCATATCGTAGATGAACTGCACCTTCAGATGAGTCTTCAGCAGTTCCTCACATCCCTCATAGTTATCGTGCCAATAATCACAGGATGCGAGCAGCAAACCGAGGATGGTGCAGCAAGAGAGCATCATCAGCCTTCCCTTCTCTTTGATATCATTTATAATCTTCTTCATTTATACAGTTTATGAATTATTTACTTTGTCTGATCCAAATCTACATTTGAGGATACCACGCGCCAAGAGAGAACCTTGATACTTGCTGCAAGATAAGTATTTTCATCGCTTGGTATCATTGGGTCGATTTTCTGGTCAGGATTATAGACAGGAGTACCAAAACCCTTGATGTTCTGAATGGTTACCTGATAAGAATGGTTACGCACGATACCATACTCGCCTAACTTACCAGCGTCACCGAGATGCTTGATAGGGGTATAATAATAGGTAGCACCATCCGTAGAACGAACCTGAGCCTCCTCCTTTGCAAGGGCAGCATTGACATCGTCTTTCGATACAGTTTTATATGTTTCTCCGTCCTTTACATAAAGTTCGCCTACGTTGCTAGCCAGTGTTGCTACAACCTCATAATCCTTCACTACAGAAGAACCCGGAACCGTCTTGAAAGTAATGTCAGAAGCCTCTATTGACTGATAGCCGCCAGTCGCAGTGTTTTTTAAGTATTGTTTAAAACCACCAACAATCTGCTTTTTAACAGCATCCTCGCCGAGATAGGTCAAACCTCTATACTGACATACTTGCGCAGAGTTATAATTACCATTTTTATCCTTATAGACAAGTTTGGCAGCAACAATCAGTTTTGTCAAAGTATTCACACTTGTTTTTGGATTTTCAACCAACTTTTCTGATGTATTTGGCAATGTATAAACAGGTGTAGTAGAGAAAGCGTCAGATAAAGACTGCGTAATACCCTTAAACGTAGGATTAACAGGATGATTAGCTCCTGCCTGAGCACCCGAAGTAAAAGGCACTGACTTAGACCAGAAACAACGATGGTAATCAGAAGTTGTCCAAGGAGATATACCTAATTCTCCAGCATACCATGAAGTATTAATCTGCTTACAAAGCTCTGCCTTACCATTAGCATCAGCCAACTGCCAACCCTGAACTACTGCATATACAGGATATGTTTCTTTTGTTGGAGTTGCATTGGTATTCTCTGCATAAGTAGTAACATCAATGTTACCAACATTTATCTGATACTTGCCTTCTGCATTTTTGCTCCATGCTTTCTCAGTCTCGTTAGTACGAACATAGTCAGCATCAATTTTCGCATTCACCTTGGCATTAACTCGCTCTACATAGATATCTACAGGTTTACTCATAGCCTCTTTTTCTGTCGCAAAAACGCTGTTTGCTACAGGTGTAGAGCAAACGTCCTGTCCCGCACTTTCGTACACAGAATTAGACATGACAAAACCACCGGTCTTATCATAAAACGTCGAACCTGTTGCTGATGTTCGGAGTTCAGAAAGGGTCATAGTACCACTCTTCAGGGTTGTATTATCCAACACTTCTGGATTGATCACTGCGATAACAGAGGCAGGAACAGCTTTCGTCTCACCTTTTAATACAAGCACCGCCTTGGTCTTTGTTTCTGCAGTATGGTCGTGATCATTTCCATCCTTTTCTACAGTTTGCTCAAGATAGTTCACAGAAGTTTGCTGTGTTGCATCATTATTAGCCAACAAATATGGAGTACCATCACCATTAAAAAAATAGAAACGCACTTTTTTGATTTTACTCTCAGCCTCAGTGCCATCCTCATAATCACCCTTGTCATACGGATCATTACTACGAGATGCAGGAGCAGAACCCACGTTCTCAATATTCACGGCAAGGAAAGAAGTAGTCCCCTTATCGTTCTGTGAATCACCGCCAGCAACATCTTCGCTAGAGCAGGATGCAACCATCAGCATCAGTGCTGAAGCCAGCACAGATGAAAGCATCGTAAATTTCTTCATAATTCTATAGTTTTAATTTTACTTATAATTTCTTTTTCGTTCTATTGCATCATCATCATTTCATACGCCTTTCTGGCTGCATCGGCTTCCTTTGAATCGCCAGCTCTATCCAAATATGGCTTGGCAGCATCGGCATCTCCGTTGTTCAGACGGATAATGGCAGCATTCAAGTTGGCGGTTTCATCCGTTGGATACATACGGACTGCCAGCTCCATCACCTCATTGAACTCCTTGGAACCTACCTCATAGGTCTGGGCTACCATGAACAACTCGTTGAGCGACAACAGCTGCGGCCTGGTCTTCATGATCTGCTTTGCCTCTTCCACATCGAAAGGCTTAACCTTATAAGTAATGTGGTAGTCGCTATGGCGGAGAGCTGGATAGCAGAGGGTGAGCAGGGTGCGATACTGTGCAGGATATTGTTGCTTCAGCTTCGCATCACGAGCATCTGGATCCAGATTTTCATCCTGGGCTATGGCAAGAAGCTGCTCCTTTTTCTCCAAGTTGCTTGCCCGGATATACTCACGCAAACCGTCCCAATCCTCAGCGGTAGATGATACCGCAAAGATGCTGTCAGGCAACTCTACCATCTTGCGGACATATTCTGTCAGGGTGATGGCACGATTCTTTGCCAGATACTCATTATGCTTATACGAACCTTCCGGCGAAGCAAAACCATGGATATTGATGCCCATCACCTGCAGGTTCTTATCTGCCTTCAAGGCATTGATGGTGGTGATGATGCTATCCAACTGTGCCGGATTGCGGCGATAATCGGCACGCAATTCTATCCTGTCCACCGGGAAGTCGATATAGGCACGCTTATCCAAATGGCGAATCTTAGGAGCGGCAGCCACCACAGCCTGCAACTGGAGAACCGGCTTCAGTACATTCTGCTTAGGCTGCTGAATGGTCTCGATGATCTGAGGAGCATCTGTTGAGCGTGTTTCATCTGCCCTACCCGGAATCAAATAAATGAGGGAAAGAGCCACCTTGGTGGGTCCCACATAATTTTTATGGGCAGATTTGAGTTTTTCACCACAGGTACCACATTCGAATTTATCGTATTTGGTATGGATATAGCCCAAACCGAGCGATGCCTCGAAGTTCCAGTGCTTAGAAAGATTCCATTGCTTACCGGCTGTGATACCGCCTCCGGCATACCATCCTTCATAGCGATGGTTGCGCAATCCTTTCAATAACCCGAAAGGAAACTTCACGCCACCTACATTATACTGTCCTCCTAAAGCATGAGCACCGAGGAACCAACCATCGAAGTTCTGATTGAACCAGTAGCGATACTCAGGCATCACCATCCAATGACGAAGACTGGAATGGTTGCCGCCACTTTGCTTCCAAGGATTCAAGCCGAAGAAAACCTGAGTTGTATGCTTTTTGCCTACAGCCATCTCTAATCCCAAGTTAGGGGTAGCAGTAGCCCAATAAAGCATATTGGTCTTCAAGCCAACCTGCTTAGTCTGCCAGGTCTGCTGAGATGGTTTGATTTGCTCGGCTTGGCGGGCTTGCATAGGTAAGATGCAAAAACACACCAATATAGCAACTGATATAAATCCACTAAATTTCATATATTATTTTCTTAGAATACAATTTCTTATAATGTACTTATTTTTGGCCGCAAAATTAAAAAGAAAGAGGAAAATATATTATCAAAAACCGCAAAAACACGATTTGCAATTTTAGAAAACAGAAAAAAAAAGCAAGGAAAAGATGATAGAAAAAAGAAAAAACGAACATAATGGGAGGGGAAAATTGTGTGTAAAACCAACTAAATATCAAAGAATTGCATTTTTAGAACATAAAAATTTCATTTTTAGGAAAATAATTTGTAACTTTGCAGGAGTATAACTGCAGGAGATACAAACAAAACATTTTTTCATTGCGCCTATCAGTAGTTATCAGTCAACTAAATATATAGAATTTACTTGAAAGAAAAAGATTATGAATGAGTTCTTAGAAGAAAACTTTTCGTATTTAGCAATGATGACCAGCATCATTTATTGCATGCTGGGATTTGTCCTTATATTCTTCAACACACCCCAAACCAGCATCTATGCGCCCTATCGAAAGTCAAAGAGATTACTGGCTACAGGCATGTTCATAATGAGTATAAATATGTGGATCTGGCTTGCCAGCTTCAACGGAGTGTGGACATACACATACGATTGGGAGGTGAGTTTAGATGCCATCCAATTCTATCTCGTCGGCATCTGCTTCTCCTTTTCCTTCAGTAATCTGATAAACCATCAATACATTTCCAAGCGACGCTGCAAAATCACAGCAATCAAGTTTGGCGCAACATCTTGCTTTGCCCTTTTTGCTATGCTCGACGCATTACAAGAGTACAGATCCATACTGGAGAGCATCGCCCTGTTAGGCTTTGTGGAACTATGCGTCCAACATGTGTTCTATTTCCATAGAACCTATCTTCAGTACAAAATAGAACTGGCCAACTATTTCTCCAGCGACCAAAGCCATTTCCTGAAATGGCTGAACATCACTCATTGGCTGCTCTATATCCTTTTTGCCTTTGCAGTTATTTCCACCACATCAGGAGCAATCATCAACTGGCTCTTGCAGTTTTATATTGTAGCAGTGAATCTCTATATCACCATCAACTTTATAAACCATGCCAGAGAATACGGAAACCTACAATTGGCTAGCGAGCGGGGCATCCATACAGATGAAAACAAGTGCCCAAGTGCTCTTGATACAAAAAAGGAAGAAAACGCCATAGCTGCCGGCAACAGCTATAAAAACAAAAGGAAAGAAGACTTCAGGAATATATTGCGCCCAAGATTGGCATTGTGGTTGAAAGAAAAGGCTTATACGCAAGAACAATTCACCATAGAAGAACTGGCAAGCCGACTACACACCAACAAAACATATCTATCAACCTTTATCAATGAAGAATATGGCATGAGTTTCAGTTCCTGGATTTCGAGCCTGCGAATAGAAGAAGCCAAGAGAATCATGGCAAATGATCCCCAACAAAAGCTCATTGACGTAGCTTACAAGGCAGGATTCTCTTCACTGGCCTATTTTTCAAGTGTATTTGTCAAGGCAGAAGGCATCTCACCCTCTGCCTGGTTAAGAGGATTCTCTCGAAATTCAGAAGGTGAACAATGAAACCGCAAGAAAAACTGCCGATTGAAGACGCTGCGAGAACGAAAGCCCGCAGCTTCTGCAATCTGCGAAATATTTAGCTTATTATCTGGAGAAGACAATAACTGAACGGCATAATTCAGACGATAACGATTGATAAACTGCAATAAGGTCATATCACCGAAAGTATATTTCCTGATGCAATTTGCCAAGGTAGTACGATTAGAACACAAAGCCTTTGCCAAATCATCTATATGAAAATCAGGATTGGTAAAAGGAGTTTTCTCCTTCATATATAATGTTGCCTTGACAAATAATTCCTGCTCCGTAGTCAATGCCTCAAGTGCCTCATCGCCCAAATTCTTACCCTGTACTTCGGAAAAGAGATGATCTGTACGAACGGCTTCAACCGAAGCCGAAGGATCTAAAAGATTCTGCAATTGCTGGCGCAGAGACTTGATGATACGAACCTGTCTCTTCACTGTTAAGCGCAAGCTAATTATATAAAATATCAAAAGGGCTAGTAGGACCAATGCCACAACCGCCCTGGAAATGAAGTGATAACTTTCGAACAACTGCATAATTTCTTTTTAAAATCTCTATTTTAGTATCTCCTTCAGCGGTTTCATCACGAATTCACGCTCCTCCATCAACGGATGGGGAACCTTGAAATCGGGCTCATCTATCACCAAGTCATCTATCATCAGGATATCAATGTCGATGATGCGGTCCTGGTATTCGCCATCCACCGACTTCATAGTGCGCCCCATTTCGCTCTCTATGCGCTGCGTAGCCTCCAGCACCTGGCGCGGAGCCATCGTGGTGAGAACCAGCACACAGGCATTGATATAGTCGTTGGGCGATGAATAGCCCCAAGGCTTGGTTTCGTAAAGAGCAGACTGGCGCTCTACCACACCAATCTGCTCTCCTATCTTTTCAATTACCTCGCGAATGTTGCGCTTTCGGTTGCCCAAATTCGTACCGAGACTTAAATATACCTGATACATACTTATTCACACTTTTATAAAATTGTGGATAACTAAGCTAAAAACCAAAATATCAACAACTTCTATGTGTATATAAACTGTTTATACCACAGTTAATCTGGAAGCATCAACAAAGAATCACCATAGCAGCCAAACATATAGCCATTCTTCACAGCCATCTTATATGCCTCGTAAACCAGGTCGTAACCGCCAAAGGCTGCAGTACTCATCATCAGGGTTGACTCCGGATGATAGAAATTGGCTACGGCACAGTCAGCAAGACCGAAATCGTATGGAGGGAAGATGAACTTGTTGGTCCATCCGTCGAATGCCTTCATCATACCATCGGTGCCTACAGCCGTTTCTGTTGCCTTCATCACACTGGTACCGATAGCGCAGACGCGATGGCCGGCAAGCTTGGTCTTGTTAACCAGATCGCATGCCTCCTGACTGATCATCATCTGCTCAGAATCCATCTTGTGCTTGGTAAGGTCCTCCACCTCAATATCGTGGAAGTTGCCCAAACCGCAATGCAGGGTGATATAAGCCTCGTTGATACCGTTGATCTCCATACGCTTCATCAGCTCGCGTGAGAAGTGAAGACCGGTAGCAGGTGCAGTAACAGCACCCTCTACCTCAGCGAAAACACACTGGAAATCGTCCATATCATCCTCTGTAGCGTGATGATCCTCACGTGCATCGATAACGTAGCGAGGAAGCGGAGCCTCGCCCAGAGCGAAGAGCGAACGCTTGAAGACATCATGATTGCCGTCCTCATCATAGAGGAAACGGAGGGTACGTCCACGGCTGGTGGTATTGTCGATAACCTCGGCAACCATCTCGTTGACATCATCGAAGAAAAGCTTGTTGCCGATACGGATCTTGCGGGCAGGCTCTACCAATACGTCCCAAAGGCGCATCTCAGGATTGAGCTCACGGAGCAGGAACACCTCAATCTTGGCATCGGTCTTCTCCTTGGTACCATAAAGACGGGCTGGGAAAACCTTGGTATTGTTGAAGATGAAGGTATCGCCCTCTTCGAAGTAATTCACGATATCCTTGAACTGCAGGAATACTGGATTGCCATCGGCATCAACCATATCCTTGCCGTTTTCATCTTTCTTGTACATCTCGATGGTTTCTGACTTCTTGTGAAGAACCATGAGTCGGGACTCATCGCGGCGAGTAATCTCGAATGTACGTTCACCACTAGCCGTTTTTACCACGTGCTTTGCCTTATGTGGATAAAGTGCCACTTGATCTTTTGGCAACTTAAAGTTAAATTGTGATAGCTTCATGTTATATTTTTTATTACTTGGATGGCTGAAGGCTGTCTTCGAGAGGCTGCTCATCAAGCCATTCCTGGAAATGATCAAAACTGATGCAGTTTTCTACTGCAAAACTTCCTGCCTTGGTACGGCGGAGGGCGGTAAGGTATGCGCCACTATCGAGAGCCCTGCCGATATCACGGGCGAGGGAGCGGATGTAAGTGCCTTTGCCGCAAACCACACGGATGCTGGCGGTCTTCTCCTCATCGTTATAATCGGTGAGTTCTATCTCGTCTACACGCACGGTCTTCGGCTTGAGCTGAACCTCTTCGCCTGCCCGGCGCAAGGCATAAGAGCGGTCGCCATTCACCTTTACGGCGCTGTAGGTAGGCGGAACCTGCTGAATCTCGCCCACAAACTGCTTGAGCGTTTCCTCCACCAGCTGGCGGGTGATATGCTTCGTAGGATAGGTGTTATTCACGCTGTGTTCCTTATCGTAGCTGGCGGTAGTAGCACCGAGCTGCAGGGTAGCTGTATACTCCTTAGTATGGGTCTGCAGCTGTTCTATCTGCTTGGTACATTTACCGGTGCAGAGCACCAGCACGCCAGTGGCAAGGGGATCGAGCGTACCGGCATGTCCTATCTTCACCTTAAAACCGAGCTTCTTGCTGAGCAGATAGCGAACATGTGCCAGGGCTCCGAAACTCGACATTCGATAAGGCTTGTCGATGGCAATAATTTCTCCTTTTCTGAAATCCATATTTTATGTTTAGTCAACCATCTGCATATCTACACCGCAAAGGCCGCAGATGATAATGATAAGTCCTACTACGATACGGTACCAGCCGAAAGCTGCAAAACCGTACTTGGTGACATAATTGATGAAAAACTTGATGGCGAGAATGGCAACGATGAATGCTACCACTGAGCCTAATATCAATGTGAACAGGTTGTTGCCCTGGGTGAGCAATGAGCCGCCGCCATGGCTGATGAGCTTATAAACCTCAAGACAGGTGGCGCCAAACATGGTTGGCACAGCCAGGAAGAATGAGAACTCGGCTGCTGCCTTGCGGGTAAGACGCTGGGACATACCACCTACAATGGTTGACATGGAGCGCGATACACCAGGAATCATCGCTATACACTGGATGAAACCGATAATCAGGGCACGCTTGTAAGTAAGCTTGGTCTGTTCGCTGCCTTTATTGAATATCTTATCGCAGAAGAGCATGAAAATACCGCCGATGACAAGCATCCAGCCCACCAGTTGTACATTACCAAGGTTTGACTCGATGAAATCATTGAAGGCAAGACCCAATACCACGGCAGGCACGGTACCTACAACCAGACGGGCATAGAAATCGAACATCGCCTTCAAATAGGTCTTCTCACCGGTCTTCACAGCCTCTGGATAGAAGAATCTCTTCCAATACAGACAGATGACAGAAAGGATGGCGCCAAACTGGATGATGACAGTAAAGGCGTTGACAAACTTATCCTGGATATCCACACCCAGCAAATTTTCTGCTATAATCATGTGGCCCGTACTGGATACAGGCAAGAACTCGGTCAGTCCCTCTACGATAGAGATAATGATAGTCTGAATAAAATCCATCTAATAATAATATGTATATTAATTATAAATTATTCATTGTCTTTCGGTTTATGTATCACCGCATAGATGATTGAAAGGAAACCTATCAATGTTACGGTTGGTGCTACAACGATGCGACGGGTACTGAAAATATCAGTATCGAAGGTATGCTCGTTAGAACCGGCGCCACTCATCAGCAGAAAACCGATGATGATAATCGCCATTCCGATGCCTAACAAGATAAAGTTCATCTTGTCGAATGCTAAATTCTTCTTATCCATTACTTTATATAATTTACAATTTACAGTTTATAGCAAACTTGCTATACGGCAAAGCTGCTATTAACTTTTAACTATTAACTTTTAACTATCAACTATCAACTAAATCTTATAAAGGTCTCCCGCCTTCATCTTCAGGAACTTATTGACTGAGATGCAGGCGCAGAAGGCGGTGATGATGATACCGAAGAGGAAGACGGAGCCGCCGGTGATGGCAAGTTCCTGCCAGCCCAAAACATTCATCAGTTCCGGTTCGTGGAGCGACCATGCATAGAGACAACCGCCCAGGAAACCATCTGCCAGCAGGGCTGAAACAACACCCACAAGCACAGCCTTGCGCAGGAACGGACGGCGGATAAAGCCCCAGGATGCACCTACCAGCTTCATCGTATGGATGGAGAAACGGCGGGCATAGATGCCCAGACGCACCGTATTGTTAATCAGCGAGAACGAGATGAAGGTGAGCAGGGCTGCTACAATCAGCAATCCGATACTGATCTTTGCCAACGAATTGTTCACCTGTTCTATCAGGTCGTGCTGATAAGTAACCTCGGTAACACGCGGATATGCCTTCAGTTCCTTGGCAATCCACTTCAATGAATCATTGTTCGCGTAATCTGCCTTCGTCGTAATCTCTATGGAAGGCTGGAAAGGATTGACACCGGCAAACTCGCTCGGGTTGGTACCCAAATCGCGGGTAGCTTCTTTCAGTGCCTCTTCCTTGGTGATATAAGTCAGCGTATTGACATAAGGTCTTGCATTCAGGCGTTTACACATCTGCAATCCCTCCGGGTTAGTCATATCCTGTTCGAGCATCACCTGTACCACGAGATTCTCCTTCACATAGGAAGAGAGATTACGTCCCATGAGGACAGAGAAGATAACTAATCCCAACAAAATGAGCACCATAGCGGTACTGATACACAAAGTAATGACCTGCAATCCACGATGATTGCTAGGCTTATATTGTTTCTTTCTCATTTTTAAAAATCTTTACTAACTTAAAACCAAAAGGGCACAATGACCCAAATTGTCTGCAAAGATACGCATAAACGAAGAGATTACAAAATAAAATAGCATTTATTTACATTTATTCAATTAATTAATCGAACCACAGGCAAAAGTTAAGTTCAATTGAAAAAGGAAAAGGGCCAACCTCACGGCCAGCCCTTCACATAATAAGTAAAATTCAAATAGGTATGACTTGAATTTACTAAATGAAAATTTACTATTCGGGATGGTAAATCCCTTTATGCACATTCATTACATCTTAGTGATGACACCCTTCTCTGAACTCTCCAGGAACTGGATGATGTTCTGAATCTCCGGTCCATCTGGCACCTGATCCTTGATCTGGTTGATGGCATCGAAGAGGGATGTCTGACCATGGAATACCAGTCGGTAGGCATTCGCAATATGCTTGCGAACCTTCTCGGTAAGGTCGGCTGCTTCCATGATGATGGTGTTAGGACCTGCATACTTCACAGGCTTTCCACCGGCAATGATATAAGGAGGAATATCCTTAGAGAAGGTAGTACCTGCCTGAATCATCGCCAAGTCGCCTACTCTAGTCTTGGCGTTCTCTACTACAGATGTTGAGTAGATGACACCGTTACCAATCACGCAGTCGCCCGCAATCTTGGTACCATAACCGAAAACGCTACCGTTGCCGATTACGGTATCGTGAGAGATATGGGCACCTTCCATCAGGAAGTTGTTGTTGCCCAGAACGGTCTTGCCGCCCTTATGGGTACCACGGTTGATAACCACGTTCTCACGGATGGTATTGTTATCGCCGATTACTACCTCACTCTCCTCACCTGTAAAGTGGAAGTCCTGTGGGAGGGCAGCGATAACGGCTGCCTGGAACACCTTATTATTATTACCCATGCGAGTACCGTTCATGATGCTCACGAATGGATAGATGGTACAGTTGTCGCCGATGACCACATCGTCCTCGATATAGACGAATGGATATATCTTGCAGTTGTCTCCAATCTTAGCCTTTGGAGAAACCTCTGCCTTTGGACTTATTATACTAGCCATAACTATAAACTATTAATTATTAACTATAAACTACTTAGCTCCTCCACCCAATGCATAGTAGAGATTTACTACTGCCTGCATCTTGTTGAAGTCATCAGCTACCTTAGAAAGCTGTACGTTGAGGAGTGAAGACTGTGCCTGGATGATTTCAAGGTAAGAGCTGCCTGCAATACCCATCAATTCCTTGGTAGATTCTACATTCTTTTCTAGTACTTCTATTCGCTTCTGCTCTATCTTGCTCTTCTCATCAGAGTAGTTGTAGAGAACCAGCGCATTACTCACCTCGCTACCAGCCTTCAGCACGGTATTCTGCCAGGTGTTGTAAGCCTGCTCATACTGCATCTTAGCCACCTTCAAACCGGCAATGATACGGCCGTTCTGGAAAATTGGCTGGGTAAGAGAACCTACAGCTGAGAGCAACCACTTACCAGGGTTCACGATGCCCATACCAGCTGAATTGGTGAAGGCACCTGTACCGGAAATAGTGATAGATGGATAGAACTTGCTGCGGGCGGTCTCTACACCATAGAAGCACTGGGCAAGATTCATCTCGGCTGCGTGGACATCAGCACGGTTGTTGAGCAACTGGATGCCTACACCGGTTGAGAAATTAGATGGAAGACTCTGGTTATCCAACTTGCCACGGGCGATGCTATGTGCCTGATCGCCGATGAGCAGACTCAGAGAGTTCTCTGTCTCACGAATCTGGCGCAACAGATCGGTCTTCTGGGTCAATACAGAATAGTAGTTAGACTCAGCTGACTGGATGGCTGGTGTACGGTAACCCAATCTGAGATCGTGCATCTTCTGCATAGTCTCCCAAGTATCCTTGGTCAATCCTTCCATATTGTTAACCAACTCCACCTGCTTGTCGAGCATCAACAGAGTATAATACATGTTGGCGATGTTGGCGATGAGGTTGGTCTTGACAGATACCTGATAATCCTGCAACTGGAGCAGCGCCATCTGGGCACCACGCTTCTGAGAGAGCAGGTTGCCGAAGAGGTCTACCATCCAGCTGGCTGTAACAGGCATCGTGTAAGTCTTGGTGGCAGCCTGACCATCCCAGGAAGCGATGGTTCCCTGAGGAGTGAAAGACAAGGCAGGCAGGAATGCCAACTTAGCACACTTCAGCTGCTCTTCTGCTATCTTCACGTTCAAAGCCGCATTGAGGAGGTTGACATTGTTGTTCAATCCCTTCTCGATGAGCGACTGAAGCTGAGGGTCGGTAAAGACACTGCGCCAAGGGATATTGGCGAAGGTAGTAGTATCCTTTACAGCCAAAGTATCTGTATCAGAAGCTACATCGCGAACGATACCGCTGGTCTTCACATCCGGACGCTCATACTTTCCGTAGAGAGTCTTGCAGCTGCTCAGAGAGAGCGCTGCGAGACCCAATATGATGATATTTAAATTCTTTTTCATTGTTTCCTTTGAAGTTACATTGCGTTATTACTTCTTCTCGATACCCTTCTTCTGATGAGCTGCGTTGGCATACTGCTCCAACTCGGCAGCTACCTCCTCGTTCAACTCATCCTCGAACTTCATTGGGGTCAACTTCTCCTGCAACCACTGGAAGACTGCGAAGAGAGCAGGAACCACGAAGATCTGACAGATAGTACCGAGCAACATACCACCTACGGCGGCAGCACCCAGGGTCTGGTTACCATTCTTACCTACACCTGATGCGAACATCAGAGGCAACAGACCGATAACCATCGCCAGAGAGGTCATCAGGATAGGACGGAGACGGGCACCGGCACCCAGGATAGCTGAGTACTTGATAGCCATACCCGTACGACGACGCTCGAGGGCGAACTGTACGATAAGGATGGCGTTCTTTGCCAACAGACCGATCAACATAATCAACGAAATCTGCATATAGATATCGTTAGAGTGACCGAAGAGGTTGGTGAAGATGAACGCACCAGCCAAACCGAATGGGATAGACAATACTACAGACAATGGCAAGATGTAACTCTCGTACTGGGCACTCAAGATGAGGTAAACGAATACGATACAGAGTGCGAAGATCAAACCTGTAGAGTTGCTAGACTCAGCCTCAGAACGGGTCAAACCAGAGTACTCATAGCCGTAACCCTCTGGCAATGTCTCCTTGGCAACCTCAGCAATCGCCTTCATACCGTCACCGGTAGAGTAACCGCTGTTAGGAGTTACAGATACATCCATAGAGGTAAACAGGTTGAATCGGGTGATGTTTGCTGGACCATAAACCTTCTTCAAGTTCACGAACTCGCTTACAGGAGACATGGTGCCATCAGCACAACGTACATAAATCTTGCTCAGATCGTCTGGACGCATACGACTCTCAGGTCCAGCCTGAATCATGACACGGTAGAGCTTACCATAGGCATTGAAGTTAGATGCGTAGAGACCACCAAGATAACCCTGCATGACAGACAATACTGTTGATGGAGAGATGCCAGCCTGCTTGGTCTTGGCAACATCAACATCTACCATATACTGAGGATAGTTAGGGTTGTACTGAGTTTGGGCAGTCTGAATCTCAGGACGCTTGTTCAACTCAGCCAGGAACTTCTTCACATTATCAAAGAACTTATTCAAGTCGCCACCAGTCTTATCCTGCATAGTCATGGTAATACCATTCTGCATAGAGAAACCGGAAATCATAGGTGGAGCAAAGGCAAGCACCTGTGCATCCTTGATTGTAGCAGTCTGCTTGTAGATCATACCCAATACAGAGGTATACTCCATAGGGTTGACAAACAGCGCCTCGATACCGCCACCGGTACAAGCCTCCTTGATACGGTGGAAGAATCCACCCGGACGCTCCTCGAATGGCTTCAGCTTCACGATGATGGTACCCTGGTTAGAACCGGCACCACCGATAAAGCTATAACCCATGATGGCGTTACGGGTTGCGATGGCTGGGTTGCTAGCCAGCATCTTATCTACCTGCTTAACCACCTCTGCTGTACGTTCCTGAGAAGTACCAGGAGCTGTAGAGATACAAGCGAAGATAGTACCGGTATCCTCATCAGGCACCAGACCCGTCTTGGTAGTACCCATCAGGGCAACCAAACCTACGATGCTGACAGCCACGAGGCTACCAGCGATGATACCATGATTGATAACCCACTTGACACCACCTTTATATTTATTGGTAATCTTATCAAACTGATAGTTGAATCCAGCATGGAATCGGTCGATGAAAGACATTTTCTTCTCGTGACCCGCCTCGTGTGGCTTCAGTAACACGGCACAGAGTGCAGGAGACAGCGTCAACGCATTGATAGCCGAAATAACGATAGATACCGCCATGGTTACACCGAACTCACGGTAGAAGTAACCGGAAGTACCACCGATGAACGATACAGGAACGAACACGGCAGACATCACCAATGTAATAGAGATGATGGCGCTGGAAATTTCGTTCATCGCATCGATAGCTGCAGTAAGGGCACTCTTGTAACCCTGGTCGAGCTTGGCGTGAACCGCCTCGACCACCACAATGGCATCATCGACCACAATCGCAATAGCCAGCAGCAGGGCTGACAGCGTAAGCAGGTTGATGGAGAATCCGAAGATCCAGAGGAAGAGGAAGGTACCGACCAAAGCCACAGGCACGGCAATCATAGGAATCAGCGTAGAACGGAAGTCCTGCAAGAAGATATACACTACGATAAACACCAGTACCAGGGTGATGATCAAGGTGAAGATAACTTCCTCGATAGATGCGAACAAGAACTCAGTAACATCCATCAGGACGACATTCTTCAACCCAGGAGGATAACTCTTCTCCAGTTCATCCAACGTCTTCTTTACGTCGCTTGCAATCTGGGTAGCGTTGGAACCGGCAATCTGCTGAACCATACCCAGCACGGCAGGCTGACCATCATTGAGCAGGTTTACGTTATACTGCAAACCACCCAACTCAACCTTGGCAATTTCGCCCAAACGGAGCGTCTGACCGGAAGTATTGCTCTTGATAAGGATGTTCTCATACTCCATTGGAGTCTTCAAACGACCCTTGTAGCGCAAGGTATATTCATACTGCATATCAGAGCTTTCACCAAAGCTACCAGGGGCAGCCTCGATATTCTGCTCTGCCAAAGCCTGAGAAACATCAGAAGGAACCAGTCCGAACTCCTTCATCTTCTCTGGCTTCAACCAGATACGCATAGAGTAGTTACGGGTAGAAGGGCTCTGCACATCACCCACACCATTGATACGCTTCAACTGAGGAATGACGTTGATCAGGGCGTAGTTGGTAACAAACTGGTCGTCATAACGGCCATCGTCTGTAGTCAGAGCGAACATGATGACGTTAGAACTCTGACGCTTGGCTACAGTGACACCCACCCTGGTAACCTCGGCAGGCAGCAGAGACTGCGCCTGAGATACACGGTTCTGTACGTTGACCGCAGCCATATCTGGGTCGGAACCCTGCTTGAAGTAAACGGTGATGCTGGCATCACCAGAGTTAGACGCGGAAGAGGTCATATAAGTCATGTTCTCCACACCGTTGATACTCTCCTCCAGCGGAGCAACGACTGAGTTCAACACCGTCTGGGCATCTGCACCCGTATAGTCAGCATTTACCGTGATGGTAGGCGGCGCGATATTCGGATACTGCTCGATAGGCAGCGATACCAAGCCGATAATACCCAGCAAGACGAAGAAGATGGAAACCACCGTCGAAAGTACCGGGCGTTTTATAAAGTTTGTAAATGACATAATTTACTATTTTTCTTTATACCTTATTATATATTACTTCTTTCCGCCCATAGCAGTAGCGAAGGCATGAGCGTTATCCTGAGACTCAGCCAACTTGGCAGCCTCAGCAATCTTCTGATTGTAGCGCTCCAGAGTGATAGGCTTGATCTGCTGACCATCGGTCAACTTGGTAATACCCTTCAAAACAATACGATCGCCTACATGAAGACCTGCAGTTACGATATAGTTCTTGCCATCATCCTGTGGATTTACCTTGATCTCAGAATACTTCACCTTGTTATCCTTGGTTACGATATAAACGAAGATCTTATCCTGAACCTGAGAGCAAGCCTCCTGAGGGATAACGATAGCGCTGTTATGATCGTTAGGAACCACGATAGAACCTGCACCACCACTCTTCAGCAACTTCTCTGGGTTAGCGAAGTGAGCGATGAGAGAGATAGAACCGGAAGTAGCATCGATGACACCACTCATCTTAACCACCTTACCCGGGTGATTATAGATAGAACCGTCTGCCAACTGCAACTTAACAGCTGGGAACGCTGCGATGGCTGCCTGAACGCTACCATTGGTCTTAGACATGCTCAAGATCTGAGACTCAGAGAGTGAGAAGAATACCTCCATAGTGCTGATATTGGAAACGGTAGTAAGAGCCTGACCAGAAGCACTTACCAGAGCACCTACCTTGAAAGGAAGACTACCTACTACACCAGCAGAAGGACTAGTAACGGTACACCAAGCCAACTGCTCGCGGGCTGAAGCCAATGCTGCCTCTGCCTGAGCTACCTGAGCCTTAGCTGTTGCATAGCTGTTAGCTGCTGTAGAGAGTTCATATTCACCGATAATCTTGCTATCATACAATTTCTTATTGTTCTGATAGGTCAACTTGGCTGTATTAGCCTGTGCCTTAGCTGTATTTACAGCGGCAGCTGCAGAACGGACAGCAGCCTGATAGGTCTCGCTATCAATAGAGAACAAAGCCTGACCTGCTGATACAGTCTGTCCCTCGTGTACAAAAACCTTAGTGATAAAACCAGAAACTTTAGGACGTACCTCTACATCCTGGATACCCTTGATGGTAGCAGGATAGGTAGTCTGCAATGCGGCGCTGGAAGTACCGATAGTAGCCACAGCGAACTCATCATCGCTGAAGTCAGGCAGACCGCCCTTCTTACTTCCACCACATGATGTCAACGCAGCAAGAACACAAACTGCTGCAACAAACAAAACGCTTTTAATTTTCATACCTATTTTTATATTATAAATTTATTATTTAATCTTTTATCTTCTCTTATCCAAAAGTCTTTTCGTCCTCTAGCGAAAACTTTTATGCGCCTTTAAGTTTTAAAAGCACTGCAAAAGTACTAATAATAAATGAATAACGGCTCGCAAGGAGCCGTTATTTAACAAAAATTATTCTCTATTTTGAGTTTTCTGCATTTACCAATCCCATCTCCTGAGCCTTCTTCATCAGAAGTTCCATCAACGGTTCACGCTCATTAGCCACCTTATTATCCAATACAGCATCCTTGAGATACTGCTTCAGGATGCCTACCTCGCGGCAAGGGGTAAGATGGAACATCTCCATAATCTCATTACCATCGATGCATGGCTGGAGAAGTCGCTTATAATCACGTTCCTGCAGATCAACCAGTTTCTCGCGCACCATCTTGAAATTATCCAGAAAACGCTGCTTGCGCACCTGGTTCTTGCTGGTGATATCAGCCTCGCAGAGCGTCATCAGGTCGTTGATGTCATCACCGGCATCATTCAGCAGGCGGCGAACGGCACTGTCGGTAACCTCCTCATCAGCAATCACAATCGGACGCATGTGGAGTTCTACCAGCTTCTGCACATACTTCATCTTCGCATCCATCGGAAGTTTCATACGGCGGAAGATACCCGGAATCATCTTTGCACCTATTATATTATGACTGTGGAATGTCCAGCCGATATTGTTGTCCCAGCGCTTGCTCTTCGGTTTACCGATGTCGTGGAAGAGAGCAGCCCAGCGGAGCCAGAGGTTATCTGAATGCTTGCACACATTCTCGAGCACCTCCATCGTATGGTCGTAATTATTCTTATGTGCCCTGCCGTTACGGGTTTCCACCTTGTCCATCGCAATCAGTTCCGGCAGAATGAGATCGAGCAGACCTGTATCTTTCAGGTAATAGAAACCGCTGCTTGGGTGCTTGGAGAGCATAATCTTGTTCATCTCGTCGCAGATTCGCTCAGCACTGATAATCTTCAGGCGCTCGGCATTGCGGGAGAGCGCATCATAGGTCTCCTCCTCTATCTGGAAATTGAGTTGGGTAGCGAAACGCACGCAACGCATCATACGCAGCGGGTCATCAGAAAAAGTGATATCCGGGTCGAGCGGAGTGGCAATAATGCCATCTTCCATATCGTAGACGCCATCAAAAGGATCTACGAGTTCTCCAAAACGGTCTTTGTTCAGGCAGATAGCCATCGCATTGATGGTAAAGTCGCGGCGGTTCTGGTCATCCTCCAGCGTTCCATCTTCCACAATAGGCTTTCTGGAATCGTGCTGATAGCTCTCCTTACGGGCGCCCACAAACTCCACTTCTGTATCCTGATATTTCACTTGTGCTGTTCCGAAATTACGGAACACAGAGAGATGCGCCTTTCTTCCGAGCATCTTCTTCAAGGCAGAAGCAACCTCTATACCGCTACCAACCACAACGACATCAATATCATTGGAAGGTCGCTCCAGGAAGAGGTCACGCACATATCCACCTACTACATAACACTCCACAGACAGCCCATCTGCTGCCTCTGAAATCTTATGAAATATATCCTTATCCAGTATCTGTGCCAGTTCGGCATTGGTCAAATTTCTCATACTCTTTTTACTTTCGGGGTGCAAAGTTACAGCAAATCGAGCGAAAAACAAAATAAATCGCGATTTATTTTTTCTTCCGAGTGCAGCGTAACTTATCAAAAGTTACAGCAAATTAAGCGAAAAACAAAATAATTATTTGGCTATTTCATAATAAATGCGTAAATTTGCACCGAATTTCGAAATTATTATGGCAGATTTATTGAAAACAGAACAGCAGTTTAAGGATGTCATGAGTGAATGCAGGACATTATTTGAGAAGAAGCTTCATGATTATGGAGCCTCTTGGAGAATCTTGCGCCCTTCTTCTCTGACAGACCAGCTCTATATCAAGGCGAAGCGCATCCGCTCGCTCGAAATCAAGAAAGAATCTTTGGTTGGCGAAGGTATCCGTCCGGAATTCATTGCCCTTATCAATTATGGTATCATAGGACTCATCCAGCTCGAAAAGCCTTTTGTGGATGAGGTGGATATGACACCCGAAGAGGCTATAAAACTATACGACCTCCATGCAAAGGAGGCACTGGAACTGATGCTCAGGAAAAACCATGACTATGATGAAGCATGGCGCTCGATGAGAGTCAGCAGTTATACAGACTTCATCCTGACCAAGATTCAGCGCGTAAAGGAAATTGAAGACATCGCAGGCGCTACCCTCGTTTCTGAAGGTATTGATGCCAACTATATGGACATCATCAACTATGCCGTCTTCGGTGCCATCAAAATGAGCGAGAAGTAAAAATATAAAATGATGAAGAATAAGGCAACTCACATATTAACAAAGATAGCGGTCAATATTGGGCGACTTCTGATGGCAATAACCTTCATTTTCTCAGGATTTGTGAAGGGAATTGACCCATTAGGCACGCAATACAAGATAACCGACTATCTGGAGGCGCTGCACATCGACTGGATGTTCCCTTCATGGAGCACATTACTGATGTCTATCTTGCTGGCTATGTGCGAGTTTGCCATCGGTATCTTCCTGCTTCTTGCCATCCGCAGAAAACTGGTCAGCAAGATTGCGCTGCTCTTAATGAGCGTGATGACGCTGATTACCTTGTGGATTGTCATCGCAGACCCGGTGAAAGATTGCGGCTGTTTCGGTGATGCCGTCGTACTCACCAACATGGAGACGTTCGTCAAGAACCTCATCCTCCTTGCCATCGCTATCCTGCTATGGAAGAAACCGCTGGAAATGCCACAGTTGGTATCTAAACCAACCCAGTGGATTGCCATCAACTACACCTTTCTCTTCTCCATCGTGATGAGTATCTGGAGTCTGTGGTATCTGCCGCAATTCGACTTCCGTCCTTATCATATAGGTGTCAACATCGCCAAGGGCATGGAGATTCCGAAGGGAGCCAAGCAACCCAAGTTTGATACCACCTTCATCCTGGAGAAGAACGGAGAACGGAAGGAGTTTACGATAGACAACTATCCCGACTCCACCTGGACTTTCATCGACAGCAAGACGGTTCAGACCGAAGAAGGTTACGTACCTCCAATCCACGACTTCAGCATAGCTGATGCCAAGACGGGAGAAGACATTACCCAGGAAGTGACTCACGATAAAGGCTACACCTTCCTCCTGGTTTCGCCACATCTTGAATTTGCCGACGACAGCAACTTCGGCAATATCGATGAGATTTACGAATATGCCAACGACCATGGCTACCGTTTTCTCTGCCTCACGGCAAGTACGGAGAAAGCCATCAAGCACTGGCAGGACATAACAGGAGCGGAATATCCCTTCTATGTCACAGACGAGACTACGCTGAAGACGGTAATCCGCAGCAACCCAGGTCTTCTTCTGCTGAAGAACGGAACCATCATCCAGAAATGGAGCCACAACGATTTGCCTGACATGGCAGAGATTGGTGACAAGCCATTGGAGAAGACCGAGATAGGCAAGATGCCGGAAGTAAGTGCCGCCAAGAAGATAGCCGGCATCATCTCCTGGTTCATCATTCCGCTGGTACTCCTCACCATTGCCGACAGGCTCTGGGCTTGGGGCGCCTGGATTAGAAAGAAAGAGAATTCGAACAGAATATTATCAACTTTTAAAAAGAAAAGAAAAATGAGAAAGAAAATTGTAGCAGGTAACTGGAAAATGAACATGAACCTGCAGGACGGTGTTGCTCTCGCTAAGGAGATCAACGAGGCATTGGTAGCAGACAAACCAAACTGCGACGTAGTAATCTGTACTCCATTCATCCACTTGGCTTCTGTAGCTCAGGTTTTGGATTCAGAGATTGTAGGTCTTGGTGCAGAGAACTGCGCAGACAAGGCTAAGGGTGCTTTCACTGGTGAGGTTTCAGCAGAGATGGTAAAGAGCACAGGTGCTCAGTATGTTATCCTCGGTCACTCAGAGCGTCGTCAGTACTATGGCGAGACAGCTGAGATCCTGAAGGAGAAGGTAGAGTTGGCTTTGGCTAACGGTTTGAAGGTTATCTTCTGCTGCGGTGAGACTCTCGAGGAGCGTGAGGCTGAGAAGCAGAACGAGGTAGTAAAGGCTGAGTTGGAAGGTTCAGTATTCCACTTGAGCGCTGACGCTTGGAAGAACATCATCCTTGCTTACGAGCCAATCTGGGCTATCGGTACAGGTAAGACTGCTACTTCTGACCAGGCTGAAGAGATGTTGGCATACATCCGCTCTATCGTAGCAGAGAAGTATGGCAACGAGGCTGCTGAGGAGACATCAATCCTCTACGGTGGTAGCTGCAAGGCTAGCAACGCTCCTGAGCTCTTCGCTAAGCCAAACATCGACGGTGGTTTGATCGGTGGTGCTTCTTTGAAGGCTGCTGACTTCAAGGGTATCATCGACGCTTGGAAGAAGTAATCTCATAAGGATATTACATTTCCCGAAGGGATGCCTTCTTCGTGAAGCGCATCCCTTCATTCTTCATTACACCTTATTATATATTGAGAGAACTAAAAATAAGGTGCTGTTAAAAAAACAAGACGACAAACATAAAAGGAATAGTCATGAAACAATTCGTCACATTATTGATTATGATCCTCTGCTCAACATTCACAGCTAATGCGCAGAACTACCTGGACCATCTCAAAAAGAAGGAACCGGGAAAGGGTGTTGTAACCGTGAACCAAAGTAAGGCGATTGATGAACTAGTAAACGGCAAACAAGTGATTCCACAAGACGACAAGACTAAGACTACCCCACAGAAAAAAGAAAAAGAGCCTGAAACTCAGCACAAGCAGGGTCCTGATTCCCTGAAGAAAACTGAGCCACAGCATCATGAGGCAACCCGAGAGAATGCCCATGTGAACAATGCCCAAAAGGCAGAGAACAAAAAAGAAGAAACAGAGACACCTGTAGTGGATATGCGCAAGAAAGTGATGCGCAAGAGCTATAAGGTTACAGGATATAGAGTACAGGCTTTCGCTGGCGGCAATTCGCGTAACGACCGCCTGAAAGCAGAACAGACTGGCAATCAGTTGAAAGTTCATTTCCCTGAGCAGCCGGTTTATGTTCATTTCTACTCTCCAAGATGGATTTGCCGAATGGGCAACTTCCGCAGTTTAGCTGAAGCCCAGAAGATGCTTGCCAAGGTTCGTTCCCTGGGATACAGACAGGCATGCCTTGTAAAGGGACAGATTACGGTACAGTACTAGTTAATAGTTTATAGTTGATAGTTAACAGCTGATAGTTTACAGTTGATAGTTTACAGCATTTATGCCGTAGGTCTAACTATAAACTATTAATTATAAATTATAAACTTTTATGCCGTAGGCCTAACTATAAACTATTAATTGTAAATTATTGACTATTAATTAAGAATTATAAATTAAATAAGATGAATCCAGAAACAGAATTTCGCGAGGGATTGGACGAACTCGCAGAACACTATACTGAAGTATTAAAGCTCTTGGGAGAAGACCCTGAACGTGAAGGACTTGTAAAAACACCGATGCGAGTAGCCAAGGCTATGCAGATACTGACCCGTGGCTATACACAGGATGCACACAAGGTATTGACCGATGCCCTCTTTGAAGAGAAATACAACCAGATGGTCATCGTGAAAGATATTGATTTCTTCTCGATGTGCGAGCACCACATGCTTCCTTTCTATGGCAAGGTGCATGTAGCCTATATCCCGAACGGCAAGATTACAGGTCTGAGCAAGATTGCCCGCGTGGTTGATATCTACAGCCACCGTCTCCAGGTACAGGAGCGTCTTACCCAGCAGATTAAAGACTGTATTCAGGAAACATTGAATCCGCAGGGCGTGATGGTAGTGATAGAAGCCAAGCACATGTGCATGCAGATGCGAGGTGTAGAGAAACAGAATTCCATTACCACCACCAGCGACTACAGCGGAGTTTTCAATTCACTGAACACCCGCCAGGAGTTTATGAGTCTGCTGAGAGGAGAAAGTAAAAGAATCTAATATATAGTTAATAGTCTACAGTTGATAGTTTATAGAGCATTCTTGCCATCAACAGTAAACTATTAACTCTTAACTATAAACTATAAAAAAATGAAGTTTATATCTTGGAATGTAAATGGCCTGCGCGCTTGCGTGGGCAAGGACTTCGAGAACCAGTTTAAGGAACTCGATGCCGACTTCTTCTGCCTGCAGGAAACAAAGATGCAGGAGGGACAGCTAGACCTTCAGTTTGAGGGCTACGAGAGTTATTGGAACTACGCTGAGAAAAAAGGATACTCCGGTACAGCTATCTATACCAAGCACAAGCCATTAAACGTAAGTTATGGTATGGGCGTAGAGGAACATGATCATGAAGGCAGAATCATCACGCTGGAATATGACCTGTTCTATCTCGTTACCTGCTACACCCCAAATTCGCAGACAGAGCTCAAGCGCCTGGATTATCGCATGACTTGGGAAGACGATTTCCGCAAGTTCCTGAAATCTCTTGACGCCAAGAAACCTGTTATCATCTGCGGCGATCTGAATGTAGCACATGAAGAGATAGATATCAAGAATCCGAAGACCAACCGCCGTAATGCCGGTTTCACCGATGAAGAGCGCGAAAAGATGACCGTTCTTCTGAATGATGGCTTCACCGACAGCTTCCGTTATCTCCATCCTGATGAGGTAACCTTTTCGTGGTGGTCATACCGTTTCAAGGCGCGCGAGAAGAATGCCGGTTGGCGTATTGACTACTTCCTTGTCTCCGACCGTATCAAGGAACAGATTACAGAAGCTAAGATCCATACAGAAATCATGGGCAGCGACCATTGTCCGGTAGAAGTAGATTTAACGTTCTAATCCTACCTTTCATCCAACATCAACAAGAATAATCAGAAGAGGGTGTGTCATAAGTTTATGATTCACCCTCTTCTTGTTGTTGGTAAATATAGGTTATAAAAAAAAGGGGATGCACCTTCCTCACGGAAGCCATCCCCATATTGGTCATATCAACATAAAATTTTAATTTATATAAGAGAGATTTTCTTCTAATTCAATGAAGTAACAAAACTACATAGTTGCTTATTTCTGATTACATGAACTGCTTCAACTCAGAGAGATTTCTCTTCTCAGAAGAACCGTCCTTGTATGTTACCATGAAGTAATCGTGAACAGACTTGCCATTCTTGAACTGAACGACAGCTACACCGCCTTCACGGAGCTGGAGGGTGAAGTAGCCTTCGCGCTTACCATTGACATAGTTGCCATGCCACTTCTCCTTACCATTCTTATAATAGGTAGTAACCTCACCATCAAAGATAGTATTGCGATCGTTGCCGAGGTCGATAAAACTATAACCACCTTCAGCACGGAGATTACCGTTCATATAGAAGTCCTGGAAAACGTCCTTCTTGTTAAGGCCTGAACCAGTAGTCATCAGCAGTCTGTAATAACTAGCCTGATCTGCACTGGCTACATTGCTCATATTTTCTGCATAGAAAATAGTGTCAGCTACAACTGTTGCATTCTCTACGTGCTTACGACCGAAAGCTGCTATGGTCATCAAAGCCATCAATGAGAATAATATCATTCGTTTCATATTGTTTATTTTTAGGATGTTATTGTAATTGTCTTTGTTTCTTTTTCTGGTGCAAAGATACAACGATTTCCGAAAAATTCATAATTCCTTAACGCTATTTTATCTTATTTTTTGAGCAAGTAATACTTTTTGATTTTGAACGCACACAAGCTTACAATTTGCAATTTCATAGCCTAAAAATTTGCATATTACACGAAGGTATACCTTATAAAACGCTATTTTCATGGAGCCAAGTTTACAAAATGTAACTGAATTGATATACATCAAGAAGATGGAAGCACAAGTTTTTTGGCATTTCGAGAAACTTTTTCAGGATATTTCTCGCCTATCTTCTTTTATTTTTGTATTTTTGCACGAAAATATAATAATATAAGGTATGCGCATGAGAAAAATTATTTATTTCATGATCGCCCTCACCGTCCTCAGCTTTGCATCATGCAAGGATACCGAAGGATCTATCGGCGACCCTATCATATCCCACGGGCAAGACCGTGACACAGATATCATTACAGGCGATGATTATGTTTATCATCTGCCTGTCATCTTCCATGTCTTCTACAGTAACACCACGCAATACATCGAATATACCCGCCTCAAGGAGATTCTCTCCAACGTGAACGAACTTTACCAGGGTGATGTCTACAACTATCAGATGGATACCGTCCCGAGCGAGAACCTGCATATCCAGTTCGAACTGGCTGAGAAGAATGAGAGCGGCAAGAGACTCAGTACACCGGGTGTAGAATATATCAAGGTTCCAGAACCGGAGTTCGACTGCGAGAGCTTCATGAAGGACAAAAAGAATGCTAAGTACTGCTGGGACCAGAACAACTACATCAATGTGATGGTATATGCCTTCAAGAAGACCGATGAAAACAGCACCACGCTGGGCATCAGTCATCTGCCTTATCAGGTAGGCGGCTATCCGCAGATAGATGGTTTGGGCGATGGCAAGAATTATCCGCTGAGTAAGCTAGGGAAACCTTATTGCGTTTCGCTTAACTCAATCTATGTGGGAAGGGAGTATGAAGGGACCCGGTATACTACAGATAAGAATCATAAAGGATATACCTACAATACAGCCGACCCGAATGCTACGCTGGCCCACGAACTGGGTCATTATCTGGGTCTCTTCCACTGCTTCTCGGAAAAGACTACAAAAGAAAGTTCAGAGGCTGCCGATGATGATGACGACTCAGACTATTGCGATGATACGCCGAGCTACAACCGAATAGCATACGGCAAATGGCTGACAGAATATGTCAGCAAGGCACAAGCCATCAAGAAGGATACCACGCTCAGCATGCGAGAGCTTGCCAAACGCACCAACAGCAAGGATGAGGAATGGCAGTCAGACAATCTGATGGACTACAGCATCTGTTACAGCATGCGATTCACCCCAGAACAGGCAAACCGCATCCGTCAGGTTCTGTATTATTCGCCCCTGATACCGGGTCCGAAGAAGATTCGTCCGAGAACCCGTGCATGGGATGAGATGCCGGAAACAGAAGATGACCTCCCTATCCGATATGCCAAGGAAAAGGCTGTCAGCATCAAGGATATCCGGATACTGAAGGCTGAGAAATAGAAAAAACTAGAAGAGTATTAAAAGAAATAGAAACAAGAAGAAAATGAAATATACAATCAAGGCTCCACGCCAACTCAATGCAAGTATCAACTTGCCAGCTTCCAAGAGTATCAGCAACCGTGCATTGGTAATCAATGCCATGGCGGGATGCAAGTTGCAGCCCCGCAACCTGAGCGATTGCGATGATACAGAAGTCATCATTGCGGCACTGCGCGATATGCCTGATGTCATCAACATCAAGGCTGCCGGTACTGCCATGCGCTTTATGACCGCCTATCTTTCTGCCACACCGGGCGAGCATACCATCACTGGTACCGAGCGCATGCAGAACCGCCCTATTGCTATCCTGGTAGATGCTCTGCGCTACCTCGGAGCTGATATACAGTATGAAAAGAAAGAGGGCTATCCTCCACTCCACATCGTAGGTAAGCCATTGGAAGGCGGACATCTCGAAGTGGTGGGAAACATCAGTTCGCAGTATATCTCGGCACTGCTGATGATTGGGCCTATCCTGAAAAACGGTCTGGAACTGAAGCTGACGGGCGAGATAGCATCACGTCCTTACATCGACCTCACGCTGTGGACGATGCAGAACTTCGGAGCCAGCGCAGAATGGACCGATGTGGATACCATCACCGTTAAGCCACAACCTTACAGCTGCGTAGCCGACTACACCATCGAGAATGACTGGAGCGCTTCTTCTTACTGGTATGAAATGATGGCGCTGAACGGGAACCCTGATTCTGAGGTAAGACTCGAAGGCTTGTTCGACAGTTCCAAGCAGGGCGATTCTGTTGTGAAATACATCTTCAGTCTGCTGGGCGTGAAATCAGAATTTGAGAACCGAGATGTTCTTTCTCCTGTCAAGTTGAAAGTCCAGCGCTGTCTCTTGCCTCGTTTTGACTACGATTTCAGCGGTTCTCCAGACCTAGCACAGACCATCGTTGTAGCCTGCTGTGCCCTGGGCGTAAAGTTTAAGTTTACCGGCCTTGCCAGTCTCAAGATCAAGGAGACCGACCGCATCGAGGCATTGAAGAAGGAGCTGAAGAAGGTAGGTTACGTGATTTATGACGAGAACGATAACACGCTGATTTGGGATGGCGAGACCTGCGAGCCTAGTTTCGAGCCTATCGACACCTACGAGGATCATCGCATGGCACTTGCCTTCGCCCCTCTTGCCTTCAAGTTCCCTCAGATTGAAATCAACAATCCTGAGGTAGTGAGCAAATCCTATCCTCATTATTGGGAAGACCTGGAGAAAGTTGGGTTTGAGATAGTTGAAAGTTAATAGTTAACAGTTTATGCTATATTTAGTTTTGGCCCTGGTGGTCCTAGGCTTGATAAGCGCCATTTTCGGCATCATTTCTCATCGCAAGGGAGAGGATGAAGAACCGCTGCAGGAAGGAGTTTCGTGCAATACCTGCAACGGAGAGAACTCCAAATGCGAACAGGAATGCATGATGGAAGCCGCCACCAAGGAAATAGAATACTACGATGACGAGGAACTCGACCGGTTTGCAGGAAGAGCTGCCGACGACTATACCGATGAGGAGGTAGAGGAATTCTCGGAAGTGCTCTATACGATGCAGCCGGAAGAGGTGGCGGGATGGAACCGAAGTCTGATACTGAGAGGCATCAACCTGCCTAACCAGATAAAGGACGAAGTCATCAGTTTTTTAAGTTAAACATGCAATGCGCAATGCGTAACATGCAATGCGCAAAGTTCAAAGTAAAGACATGGATATACTGCAATATACATTTTTTCAGAACGCGCTGATTGGCGCCCTACTGGCAAGCATCCTGTGCGGCTTTGTAGGCACCTACATCGTCACCCGCCGGCTGGTTTTCATCAGCGGTGGCATTACGCATGCCTCTTTTGGCGGCATCGGTATCGGCGTATTTGCAGGCATCAACCCTATACTCTCTGCCATGGTATTCGCCATTTTGAGTGCCTTCGGCGTGCAATGGGTATCACGGAAGAAAGATGTGCGCAAAGACTCTGCCATCGCCATGTTCTGGACCCTGGGCATGAGCGTGGGCATCATCTGCTGTTTCCTTACTCCGGGATTCATGCCCGACCTGCCCTCTTTCCTCTTCGGAAGTATACTTGCCATCGACAGCACAGACCTCTGGCTTCTGGCAGGTCTTACCCTGTTTGTAGCATTGCTGTTCACCTTTCTGCTGCGTCCTATCCAGACCATTGCATTCGACAGCACCTTTGCCAAATCGCAACATCTGCCGGTTACTGCGATAGAATATATGATGATGACGCTCATCGCCATGACCATCGTGGCAACCATCAAGATGGTGGGCATCGTACTTGCCATCAGTCTGCTCACCATACCACAGATGACTGCCAACCTCTTCACCTACAGCTACAAACGCATGATAGGAACCAGCATCGTGATAGGCTGCATCGACTGCATCGTAGGCCTCTATGCCAGTTATCTGCTCAATGTGCCATCAGGTGCAACCATCATCTTCGTCAGCATCATCCTGTTTGCAGCAGCAAGGATACTGGCAGCCAGAAAGCACTAAGGCTTTCACACGCTCCGAAAGAAAAATTTCAAATAAAGAAGAAACTTATGTTGAAGCATTTCCCATTCAGAAACCTCTTGCCAGCTATGGTTATCCTTGCCTTTGCAGTGACCATAGCAGGATGTTCTGCGCAGAAGAATACGGCGAAGAGCAGATGGTGGCATGCCTTCAACGCCCGATACAACACCTATTATAATGGAACCGTAGCCTATATTGAAGGCTCGCTCGAAAAGGAAAACGGAAATAAGGACAATTACTCTGAAATGATTCCTTATTATACGGTTGGCAACAAGAACAGCCGCGAACTGGGCAAATCGAACTACGACCGCGCCATCGAGAAATGCGAGAAAGCCATTCACCAGCATAGCATCAAGCGCCGCCCGGTATGGGACAAGAAACGCCGCAAGACAGCCAAAGACCTGGAATGGCTGCAGCGCCGTGAATATAATCCGTTCCTCTGGAAGGCATGGATGCTGATGGGCCGTTCCCAGTTTTTTGAAGGCGATTTCCAGTCGGCAGCAGCTACATTCGCCTATATGAGCCGCCTCTACGCTACCCAACCCGGCATTTACGGCAAGGCACGTGCCTGGCTCGCCAAGAGTTATCTCGAATCGGGATGGATATACGATGCCGAAGATGTAATCCGTAATATCGAGCGCGATTCCATCCACTGGCGTGCCCAGAAGGAATGGGACAAGACCTATGCCCTCTACTATCTGAAGACCGGACGCTATCAGGAGGCCGTTCCGTATCTCCGCAAAGCCATCGGCTATGAGATGCGACGCAAGCAGAAAGCCCGCCTCTGGTATCTGATGGGACAGGTAGAAGCACTACAGGGACATGCCCAGAATGCCTACCGTGCCTTCAAGCATGTCATCCGTCTCAATCCGCCTTACGAACTGGAGTTCAATGCCCGCATCTCCATGACCGAGGTACTGGCAACCAACAACTCCCGGAAGATGGTATCGAAATTGAAGCGAATGGCTGCGAGCGACAAGAATCAGGAATATCTCGACCAGGTTTATTATGCCATCGGCAACATACATCTCAACCAGGGCGATACCCTTCAGGCTATTGCTGCATACGAAAAGGGTGCCGCGAAATCAAGCCGAAACGGAGTAGAGAAAGGTGTATTGCTGCTGCATCTGGGCAATGTATACTGGCAATGCCACCGATATGGCGATGCCAAGCGATGCTATGATGCAGCCATCGGACTCCTAGACCAGGACCGCAAAGACTACAAACAGCTCTCCGACCGTTCGAAGGTTCTCGATGAACTGGTGCCTTATACCGACGCCATCCATCTGCAGGACTCCCTGCAATCACTCGCCCGCATGAGCGAAACAGAACGGAATGTCGCCATTGACAAGGTGATAAATGCCCTGAAAAAGCAGGAAAAGGAAGAAAAGAGAAGACTTGCCGACCAGGAATTGGCAGAACAGCAGGGCAACTCTGACTTCGGAAGAAACAACGGCAATGGTAATAACAGCAGAAATAACAGGAATCAGGGAAACAGCAATTCCTCATCCGGCTTCGGAAACGGAGCCCAGGGCAACGGCGGTTTCGGCAACGCCAATACCTGGTATTTCTACTCCCAGTCTGCCGTAGCCCAAGGCAAACAGCAGTTTGAACGCCTCTGGGGTAAGAGAAAGAACATAGACAACTGGCAGCGGAGCAACCAGACCGTAGTAGCCGATGCCAAAGGTGTAGAAGAAATGACTGATGAACAGCGCGATTCACTCCTCAACGAGGCACAGAAGAAAGACCTTGAGAAGGAGAAAGAGAAAAACCTGAGTGCAGAAGAAGATCCGCATCAGCGTGCCTACTATCTCGCTCAGATTCCGCTCACCGAAGAGAAGATGGCAGAAAGCAATCAGATTCTGGACGACGGACTGCTGCATGCCGGCATCATTCTGAAAGACAAACTCAATGATCTGGACGAAAGCGAACGCATGCTGCAGCGACTGGTGAAGAAGAACGCAGCATACGAACATCTCGATGATGCCTACTATCACCTCTACCTGCTCTACAACATCAGGAAGCAGCCAGCCATCGCCAGCCGCTATCTCGACCTATTGAAAGCGAATTATCCGGAGAGCCAATGGACCGCCCTGCTCACCTCTCCTTATTATGAGGAAGATGCGAAGATGGGCATTCATCTCGAAGATTCGCTCTATGCTGCCACCTACGATGCCTTCAAGGCTAACCTATATAATAAGGTGGTACACAACAGGACTATCTCTGACAAGCGCTATCCTGAAGGAGCCAACCGCGACAAGTTCCTCTTTATCGGCGGACTCACCCAGCTCCACGAGGGTAATATCCAGGCTTGTCTTGATGATATGCAGCAGGTGGTAGAGAAATATCCGAACAGTCGACTCAGCGAAATGGCGGGAATGATTCTCAACGGAGTGAAAGCCGGCAGACAGCTCAAAGGCGGCACATTCGATCTGAGCAATGTATGGTCGCGCCGCAACGCCGTACTCAATGATGATGTCAAATCCAAAGCAAAGGTATTCAGCATCGAGCGCAACGAGCCGTTCGTCTTCATGCTCGCCTACGTTCCCGATTCTGTAAACGAGAACCAGTTGCTCTTCGAGATGGCGAAATATAATTTCACCTCCTATCTCGTTCGCAATTTCGACCTCGTCATTGACGAGCAGAATGGTCTGCACCGCATGCAGGTAAAGGGCTTCCGCAATTACGACGAAGCACGCCAGTATGCCAACGACATCTACCAGCATCAGGCCATCACCCAGCTTCTCTCAAAGGGAGCCCGCGGCATCGTAATCAGCGAACCAAACCTCCTGCTGCTGGGCACCAGTCTGAGCTACGACGACTATACCCTCTTCTATACCCAGCATCTGGCACCGCTGAAAATCAGCAAGGACCCACTGCTTGAAGAACCGGAGGAAATCATCCAGCAGGAAAAGACGGATGATTCAGAAGAAAATGAAGAAGAAAACGGAACTACAGGTGAAATAGAAACCGGAACAACCGGAACATTTGATAATGGTACAACCGGAACTCTCAGCAACGAAACTACCGGAACCCAGGGAACCGATGCGGATATAAAGGAAGAAAAAGCGCCAAAGACAACTTTCGACAACGACGACAGTCTGGATTTGGACAGCGAAGAATATGATTTAGATGGATTTTAGTAGACAGTCAGCTGGAGTATGATGATTTCGTCAGTATGTTTTGAGATAACTGAAGTTTCACAAGTCTTGCCCCACACGCTTTCCAAAAAGTAAAAAGGCTTTTAAAGGTAAAAAGGTAAAAAGAGCCTTATCCCCTTCGCGCCCCCGTCCCCAGCGATTCCATCGCTGGTCCCCTAAAAAAAGGTAAAAAGAGCACCCTAGCGGAATGTTAAGCTAGGGTGCTCTTTTTACCTTTTTACTTTTTACCTTTCAATGAGTTCCCAATATCGATGAGCAAGGTCATGGATGAACTTCCGTCCTCGCTCGGTCCATACGAGATAGGTATGGGTGTAGGCTCTACCCATCTTCTCCTGTCTGCCATCGCTCTTCGGGTCAAGGAAGGCGCTGTAGCGGGTGCGGCTCTTCGCCAAGCCCATGTGGGCATAATCAGCATAAAGGAGGTACTGACCGCTCTGGTAATACTGGATATGCAGGGCGCAGAGCGAGCGGTTCAGCTCCTGGGCAGTGATACCGAGTTCCTTCGCAATTTGCGTAGTAGTGAAGCACGAAACGGAATCGAGCACGTTATCGCTATACAATGCTTTAGGCAGAAGATTACCCACCTGATTCTCCAACTGGATGATGTTATCACCATTCTTGGCGATGCGAACCACCTGCTCGTCTACTACATCATTCAAGCGGCGAATTTCGGTATCCTGTTCCCCGATGAGCTTCTTCTGCTGCTCAATCTGCAGGCGCTGTTTCTTCAGCAGATTCTCCTTCTCCTTGAGCGTAGCACGGAGAATTTCTTCCGCATGTCGGATTGTCTCCTCATCGCTCTCGCCCGGCTGCACCGGGATATAACCACCCGTCTTGCGAATCTGCGGCAGCACATCAGCCGTAACCCAGTTCTTGAACTTCACGGCAGTAGAAAGCTTGGAGCCGAGCACCAAAGCATAGAAACCGCTCTCGTTGACATAGAGCATCAGAGTACGACGCATCGCCTCGCTTCCATCCTTCTTCTTACCAGTCACTACCCATGCGTTGTGTTTCACAACGTCAAGTGTGTTAACTAACTGACGCACAGCACATCTTGCAATCTTATACCCCAGTATATCACAGACATCCTTTGCACAGAACAAAGGTTCTCCGTTCTCATCGGTCAAGGTACGAATCTTACCGAATTCAGGGTTTTCAAACACAACAGCAATTGCTACCTTCTTATCCATTTCTACTTTATTTGTATTAACTGACTTTACCATAATAATTTGTTTTTAAAATAATCACTAACAATTCAACACTCAACATTCAACATTAAATGATTGTAATCCAAACGCTCTCCTCCCGTTCTCTCGCTGCGGTAATGGCATTCATGAGCCTGTGCAGCCAGATGCGAGAATTAAAGACGGCACCCTGTAATTTATTTTCACCTACCAGAATGCACCCCTGCGTATCATCGGGATAATTACCGGCATGAATGCGGATGCCCTCAAAATCAGGAAC